>RCMY010009508.1_pt1 | contig 10262 bp, 13 predicted proteins | sample 2041341 | NCBI WGS metagenome assembly RCMY01 (sample SAMN09708234, study PRJNA481090) | Marine sediment metagenome, whole genome shotgun sequencing project.
ATCAGCAGATAGGACGCGACACCCACGCCCTCCCAGCCGAAAAACATCTGCAACAGGTTGTCTGCCGTCACCAGCATCAACATCGTGAAGGTGAAGAACGACAGATAGGCAAAAAAGCGCGGGCGGTAACTTTCGCCTTCGCGGAAGTTGACGTCATGGGCCATGTAGCCGAACGAATACAGGTGAACCAGCGACGACACCGTCGTCACCACGATCAGCATGATGGCGGTCAGCCGGTCCATCCGGATCGCCCAGTCGGCGACAAGACTGCCTGACTCGATCCAGTTCAGAATCGGGATCTGCCGGGTTTCGCCGTCGAATGACAGGAACACGATCCACGACAGCAGCGCCGCAAGGAACAGCAGTCCGGTCGCTGTCCACTGTGCCGGTTTTTCACCGATCAGTTTCCAACCGAAACCACAGATCAGGGCACCGACCAGCGGGGCGAAAAGGATGATGGTTTCCACTGCGATCAGCCTTTCATCACGTTGACGTCTTCAACGTCGATGGTTCCACGGTTGCGGAAGAAACAGACAAGAATCGCAAGCCCGATCGCCGCTTCGGCTGCGGCCACGGTCAGGACGAACATCGTGAAGACCTGCCCCACCAGATCGCCAAGGAACGACGAGAAGGCGACGAAGTTGATGTTCACCGCCAGCAGCATCAGTTCGATGCTCATCAGGATCACGATCACGTTCTTGCGGTTCAGGAATATGCCGAAGATGCCGATCACGAACAGCGTGCCCGCAACAGTCAGATAATGTTCGATTCCGATCATCGGTTCATCCGTTTTGTTCGTTCGGGCAAGTCAGCCCAGAAATGAGTATCCGCCGAAAAGTACGATCAGCACGACGACAAGTACGACGATTGTATTGGTCGACATCGGTATTCCCTCCTGTCAAAGTCCCTGCCCCGGTTTCACATCACGCACTTCCATCGCCAGAGCGGGATCGCGCATCATCTGAGCGATAACGTCCTGACGTTTGACGTCCGTGCGGTGCCGCAGGGTCAGCACGATCGCTCCGATCATCGCCACCAGCAGGACCAGTCCGGCCAGTTGGAATTGCAGAATATAGCGGTCATAAATCAACATACCCAGCATCGTGGTATTGTCGGCGCCATCGAAATCGGCGGCCACGGCTTCCCGCAGTCCGACCGCTTGCTCGCTTGCTTCCCAGACGCCGAATGCGATGCCCAGTTGCATGAGGATCACGACGCCAATCAGCAGCGCCAGCGGCATATACTGCGACATCTCGGCCCGCATTTCGGCGAAATCCACATCCAGCATCATCACGACAAACAGGAACAGAACCGCCACGGCGCCCACATAGACAATGATCAGCAGCATGGCGACGAACTCGGCGCCCAGCAGCACGAACAGGCCCGCCGAGGACAGAAACGCGAGAATCAGCCACAGCACCGAATGCACCGGATTCCGGCTGATCACGACCAACAGGCCAGCCGCGACAGTTATGATCGCGAACATGTAAAAGGCGAATACGGCGACGGTCATCTTGTCTCCTCGCATGAATCGAACCGGAGCGCGACCGGATTAACCTTTGACTTGCGCAGCATGGCTCCGCGCTTGAACTCAGGGATCTGCCACGTCCCGGCCCGAATGTCGAATGCCTCGGGCAGGTTGGGACGGCTCGGCCGCCCCGGTCTCTGCATGGTTTGCGTGTCGCTCATGTCATTCACCGGTATGGCGCGTCGATTTCAAGATTGCGTGCGATCTCGGCTTCCCAGCGGTCGCCGTTCTCAAGCAGCTTGGTCTTGTCATAGTAGAGTTCTTCGCGTGTTTCGGTCGCGAATTCAAAGTTCGGCCCCTCGACGATGGCATCCACCGGGCAGGCCTCTTGGCAGAAACCGCAATAGATGCATTTCGTCATATCGATGTCATAGCGCGTGGTGCGGCGGCTGCCGTCGTCGCGCGGTTCGGCGTCAATGGTGATCGCCTGAGCGGGACAGATCGCCTCGCACAGTTTGCAAGCAATACAACGCTCTTCGCCATTGGGATAGCGGCGCAGCGCATGTTCACCGCGGAACCGGGGCGACAGCGGCCCCTTTTCATGGGGATAGTTCAGCGTGACCTTGGGCGCGAAGAAATATTTGAACCCAAGTTTGAAGCCGATAAGAATATCGACCAGCAGGAAATACTTGCCTGCGCGGACATAGTCGAACTTGCTCATTGTGCGCTCCCCGGCATTGTCTTGATCTGGGCAACCGGCGTGCCAACAGCGCGTGTACGCCCTGCCAGCCCCGGATTCATCCCCTGGGGTAATGTCTTTGGCGCCCCGGCAACATCGTATTCAAGGTTTCCAGCCATTGCTCAGCCCCCCACGGCCCAGCGGGCATAGGCGCCGCCAAAGGCTCCGAAATGTGCTAAGAACGACACCAGAACCACCCAGAACAGCGAGAACGGCAGGAACACTTTCCATCCCAGGCGCATCAGCTGGTCATAGCGGTAGCGAGGCACGATCGCCTTCACCATGGAGAACATGAAGAAAACCATGGTCATCTTCAGCACCATCCAGAACATTCCATCGGGCAGGAACGGCAGAGGCGACAACCAGCCACCAAAGAACAGCAGCGAGACCAGTGCACACATCAGCACGACGGCCATCAGCTCGCCCATGAACAACAGGAACGGCGTGCTGGAGTATTCCACCTGATAGCCGGCGACCAATTCTGATTCGGCCTCGGGCAGGTCAAAGGGCGGGCGGTTGGTTTCAGCCAGCGCCGAGATGAAGAACAGGAACACCATCGGAAAGTGCGGGATCCAGTACCAGTTCAACAGCCCCAGATCGCCGTCCTGTGCGCGCACGATATCGCCAAAGTTCATCGAACCGGTCGAGATGATGACGCCGATGATGATCAGACCAAGGCTGACCTCATATGAAATCATCTGCGCGGCGGACCGCAGGCTGCCCAGAAACGGATATTTCGAGTTGCTGGCCCATCCGCCCATGATCACGCCGTATACCTCAAGCGATGAGACGGCAAAGATGAACAGGATCGCGACGTTGATGTCCGACAGAACCCAGCCGTCATTGAACGGAATCACCGACCAGGTGATCACCGGTAAAACAAAGGCAATAAGGGGTGCGAGAAAGAACACGACGCGGTCGGCCCCTGCAGGCACGACAATTTCTTTCACGATGTATTTCAGGAAGTCCGCAAAGGACTGAAGCACACCGAAGACACCCACCACGTTCGGGCCACGGCGCATCTGCACCGCCGCCCAGATCTTGCGGTCAGCATACATCAGGAACGCGAGCGCCAGAAGCAGCGGAACAACGATCAACAGGCATTGCGCCAGAATCAGCAGCGCGATGCCCAGAGACGTCTCTGTGAAAAACTCAACCATGTCCCGCCCTTCGATCCGATCTTTTCACACAGTGGGTATGCCGCTTTCGCGACAACGATCGACCACGACTTCGGCGTCGATCGTCCTGACCCCCTGAGGCAACGCTGGCGAAATGGTGTAAACAGCATCGCCGCGCCAAAGGCCACCCTCTTCATCCACATTCGTGCGCACATGGCGCGCAAACCCATAGCCACGGATCAGCGCATACTGCGCCGCAGCACACTCGGCATAACGCGCCACGTCCGATGGCTGCAAGGCCCCCCGGGCCTCGACCAGAAAATTCACCAGATCGCCGTCCAGCAGCCGCGTCTGCACCCCGACATAATCAGGAACGAGCCCCAACTGATCTACCGTCGGGTTCACCGGTTCACAGCCTGCCAACAACACGCAGGTGATGGCCAATCCGCCACTGCGGCCCATCGCACCCTACTCCGCCGCGAGGGGAGGAGACTTGCGTGCGCGGGCGTTTGCGCTGAGTTCTGCCATCAGCACGCTGGCCCGGGCGATCGGGTTGGTCAGATAGTGGTCGGCGATGGCGGGGCGGAATGCCGCATCGCCGGTGTCGCCTGATTCGACCGCCTGCCAATCGTTGACCGGCACATCGTCGATCAGTCCCAGATGCGGAACCGCGTTGATCAGGGCGCGGCGCAGCGCGGCCAGCGAATCATACGGCAGGGTTGCCCCCATTTCGGCAGACAGGGCACGCAGGATCGCCCAGTTTTCCTTGGCCTCACCCGGTGGGAACGAGGCACGCAGCGCCAGTTGCGGGCGGCCTTCGGTGTTGACGAACAACCCCTGTTCCTCGGTCCAGACGGCGGCAGGCAGGATGATGTCGGCGCGATGTGCACCCCTGTCACCATGGCTGCCCTGATAAATCACCAAGGGGCCGGGGGGAATATCGCCCTCATCAGCGCCCAGATTATACACGACCTCGGCCCCGTCCAGCGCGGCGGTGATGCCGCCTTCGGTCACGGCCCCGACGTCCATCGCACCGACGCGCCCGGCGGCGGTGTGCAGAATCAGCAACCGCGAATCGGTCTTTTCGGCCAACGCCATCGCCTGAGCCAGAACCGCCGCACCGTCTTCGCGGCACAGGGCGCCCTGTCCGACAATCACCAGCGACGGCTGGTCCAGCACCTTGCCGAAGTCACCGTCCAGCAGCTTTGCCAGATCGGCGGGCGCAGTGCCCACATGGGCATAGTCATAGGTCAGATCGACCGCTTCGCCGATCAGACCGACCTCGGCACCGCGCAGCCAGGCCTTGCGGATACGGGCGTTGAGAACCGGCGCTTCGACGCGCGGATTGGTGCCGATCAGTTGGATAAATTTGGCGTTGTCGATATCTTCGATTGTCGCCGTCCCGACATAGCCGGACCGGTTACCCGCAGGCAGTTTCGCTCCGTCCATGCGGCACTCGACATGACCGCCCTGCCCTTCAATCAGTTGCTTCAGGGCAAACACTGCCTCGACCGGGGCCAGATCGCCGATGAGTCCCGCGACTTTTTTGCCCTGCATCGCCTCGGCAGCGGCCTTCAGCGCATCGGGCCAAGTTACCGGCTTCAGCTTGCCATCGACGCGGACATAGGGCTGATCCAGCCGCTGGCGGCGCAATCCGTCCCAGACAAAGCGCGACTTGTCGCTCAGCCATTCCTCGTTGATGCCATCATGGTTGCGGGGCAGCAGGCGCATGACCTCGCGCCCCTTTGTATCGACCCGGATGTTCGACCCAAGCGCATCCATCACGTCAATGGTTTCGGTCTTAGACAGCTCCCAAGGACGCGCAGTAAAGGCATAGGGCTTGGAGGTCAGCGCCCCAACCGGGCACAGGTCGATGATATTGCCCTGCAACTCGGAATCGAGCGTTTTGCCCAGATAGGAGGTGATCTCGGAATCTTCGCCCCGGCCTGTCTGCCCAAGCTCGGGAATACCGGCCACTTCGGTGATGAAGCGTACACAGCGGGTGCAGGAAATGCAGCGCGTCATATGGGTGCCGACCAGCGGCCCCAGATCCATATCGGCATTGGCACGTTTGGGTTCGCGGAAACGGCTGAAATCAACGCCGTAAGCCATCGCCTGATCCTGAAGATCGCATTCGCCGCCCTGATCGCAAATCGGACAGTCCAGCGGATGGTTGATCAGCAGAAATTCCATCACGCCCTCGCGGGCCTTCTTGACCATCGGGCTATTGGTCCGGACCTCGGGCGGTGCGCCTTCCGGCCCCGGGCGCAGATCGCGCACTTGCATGGCACAGCTTGCGGCGGGCTTTGGCGGACCGCCGACAACCTCGACAAGGCACATCCGGCAGTTTCCGGCGATCGACAGCCGTTCGTGGTAACAGAATCGGGGAATTTCGATCCCGGCCAATTCACAGGCCTGAATAAGGGTCAGGGCAGGATCGACCTCGATCTCATTGCCGTCGATTTTGATCTTTCGCAGATCGGCCATGGCTCGTGTCCTGTTCGCTCGGGTCCGACGACCGGGCAATCAGGTGCCTACCTGACCCAGACGTTCCTCGTTGCCTCACATTTGGAACACATCGCGCCCGACTGCAACGGCGATCCGCACAGTTGCATCACCATGACGCGCGGTTCGAGACCGATTTCAGCGGCAACTTCCCTGAAACAGCCATGCCGAGATCAAATCAGGCGCGTGGCGCGTCACTTTGTCAAAGGCGACCCGCGTCGTGCCCGGGACGCTGCGGCAGTGGGCGAGCGCAGCTTCGGTGGCGGTGCGGCGTGCTGTCGCCTCGTTCACCAGATTTGGCGAGACAAAAATCGCAAAGCTGCGACCGGCCCCTGAATAGAACACACCGGCACTTGTCTTGTACAACGCACCCGCGTTCAGATGCCCGTCGCCGTGATGCGCGGTGCCATGGTGCACCCTGCCATGAATGAAATGCCCCAGATATTCGCGCCCCGGTTGCGCATCATTATACGCGCCGGGGGCCAAAAGAACGTGATCGTGCAAACCTGCGCTGTCATGGGCCGGGGCGGCTGTGGCCAATGCCACAGTCAAAGCCGCCGCGCCAAAAAATGCCATCCGTCCCATTTTCAATTCTCCTTCAAGAGCCGCCCGCTTGCAGTGTCTTTTGCAATTTCTTCCCGTCCGACAGAGCAATATCCCTCGGGCGAACCCGGTTTCGCTCCACGCCGGACCAAATCGGCACGCACCTTAGCGCGTAACTTTTCTTTCTCGGCCTTATTCTCGGTCAAATTCTCGATCTGCGCATCGGAATAACCCGCATTGCGCGCATAGCTTTCTATCGATTTCAAATAGTTATAGGCGCGCAGCAGCCGTGGTGAAATCGACGGGCAGTTCTTGCGCACCTCATCGGCCAATCCAATGGCATAGAAGGAATTCACCACCCGTTCATTTTGGTGCAACGGCACCAGAGCCGCAGCAGGTGCAGCGGCAAAAACGGTAAGCCCGAACAGGGCGGCAACGGTCAATCTGGTCATTTCGGTCTCCGTAGGGAGGTTTCAGGTGTCCGCACACTCCAAAACACCGGGGTTTCACGTCCGGTTCCGCCAAGGTGCCCACGGCACCACTGATTTGCAAGAGGTTTGGGCCGCCAGGCCTCGATCACCGCGAAGCGCAGGCACCCGATACGATCAGATCGGCGTCATCGCGCGCCACCAGCCAGTCACCATCGGCACCGGTGTTCCAGTCGATGTCCGAGCCGCCAAAATCCAGCAGGCAATGGGCTGTGGCCGGGAAACGCGCGCTTTCCCGCACCTCGGCCAATCCGGCACCCCCGGCGTTGACCCGAACCAAAAACTGCCGCGGCAGGTCGCCCTCGGTCAGCTTGGCGGAAAATGGCAGCACTGCCTCAGGTTCGGCGGATCTGCCCAAGCCGAGCCGTTCGGGCACGCCGCAGGCAGAGACAACAGCGCTGGCACATACAAGTACAAGCGCGCGCACCAATGTCGGATTAACTCGTCGTGTCATATTCTGCCCGCGCCCCTGCCTGTTGTCGCACCAGCCATAGCCGTGGTTGCAGATTCAGGCAACCTGCCGCCCTGCGTTCCACCGGTCCGAAGGACTGCGTCACCCGACCGGCGTTGCATCACAGGTGCGACTGTCACTGATTACCTACTCTGCCGCCACAGCGCTGACCCGTCCTGATCGCTTGTGCTTGATCCGATCCTCGATCTCGTCGCGGAAATGACGGATCAGACCCTGAATCGGCCAGGCTGCGGCATCGCCGAGGGCGCAGATCGTATGCCCCTCGACCTGCTTGGTGACGTCCAGCAGCATGTCGATCTCTTCGGGTTCCGCATCGCCCCTTACAAGACGCTCCATGACCCGCATCATCCAGCCGGTGCCTTCGCGGCAGGGCGTGCACTGGCCGCAGCTTTCATGCTTATAGAATGCCGCAAGCCGCCAGATCGCCTTGATCACATCGGTGCTGTTGTCCATCACGATCACGGCGGCAGTGCCAAGACCCGACTTCTGGTCACGCAGCCAGTCGAAGTCCATGATCGCCTCTTCCTTCATGATCTTGCCGGGCAGCAGGGGCACTGAACTGCCACCGGGAATCACCGCCTTGAGGTTCGACCACCCGCCACGAATACCGCCGCAGTGACGCTCGATCAGCTCTTCAAAGCTGATCGACATAGCCTCTTCGACCACACAGGGGTTGTTCACATGACCCGAGATCGCGAACAGTTTGGTTCCCGCGTTGTTTGGCCGTCCGAACCCGGCGAACCATTCGGGACCGCGCCGCAGGATCGTCGGCACAACAGCAATCGATTCGACATTGTTCACCGTGGTGGGGCATCCATACAGCCCCGCCCCCGCCGGAAACGGCGGTTTCATCCGCGGCATGCCTTTTTTGCCCTCAAGCGATTCGAGCAATGCGGTTTCTTCGCCGCAGATATAGGCGCCGGCACCGTGGTGCAGGTAGACGTCAAAATCCCACCCCGTTCCGCATGCATTGCGGCCCAGCAAACCGGCGTCGTAACATTCGTCGATCGCGGCCTGCAAAGCCTCACGCTCGCGGATATATTCGCCGCGAAGGTAGATATAACAGGCATGGGCCTGCATCGCGAAGGATGCGATCAGGCTCCCCTCGATCAGGGTGTGCGGATCGTGGCGCATGATCTCGCGGTCTTTGCAGGTGCCCGGTTCGGATTCATCTGCATTGATCACAAGGTAGGACGGACGCCCGTCGCTTTCCTTGGGCATGAACGACCACTTCAGGCCGGTCGGAAAACCCGCGCCGCCCCGGCCACGCAGACCGGATGCCTTCATCTGGTCCACGATCCAGTCGCGTCCCTTGTCGATGATCCCGGCGGTGCCATCCCAATGGCCACGCTTTTGCGCCCCCGCCAGCGTGCGGTCATGCATGCCGTAAAGGTTGGTGAAAATCCGGTCCTGGTCTTTCAGCATCGTCATCTTCCTACTTGCGCGGGTTTGCCCGGCGTTTGCGCCAGACCCCGTAAACCACCACCAACGCCCAGACCATAGCGGCCAGCGCGGCGAAATCGAACAGGAACATCACACGTTCAGTGATCATGCCCTGTGAGCCCAAAAACTGCACCCCCATCCACCCCACCATGGCGCCGGCGATCACGAAACCCGCAGCGCGCTGCTGACGGGCAAGCGAGTCTTCGCTGGGGGTCGGATCGTCCATCTGTCACTCCGGTGGCGCGGGGCCGTTGTTGCGTCGGGTGCGGGTCAGTAAATCCATCCACCGCCGACCTTTGTCTAAGTCCTGGTTTTGCCGTCTTCGGCAAGCAACTGCGCCTGTTCGACCCAGGTATCACGGCTGACGCGCCCCTTGAACCCTTCAAGATTGGCATCGACCCAGGCCACTTCGTCACTGTCCCATGCGGCAATCTGATCAAAGTGGTAAAAGCCCAGAGTGTTGCACTGCTGTTCAAGTTTGGGACCTATCCCCTTGATCCGCTTGAGATCGTCTGACTTGCCATCACGCGGCCCCTCCAGCGCGGCGGGCCGCGCCCCGGCGACAACACCATGCTCCGGGGCATTGGCTGGTCCCTGATCCACCGGTTCGGCCCTGGCCGATTCATCTTCAGGCGGGATCGGTGACGCGGAATCGCGAGGTTCGGACGTCACAGAGGCCACGGGCAAGGGAGAGGCCGGGCTTGGCGTGGGTTCTGCATCGTCCTGCAAAACATCTGCGGCTGGCGATGGGGCGACGGGCGTATCCTGACGCGCCGCCGACAGATCAGCCACAGGCGCCGGCCCGCGCACGCCCTGCGCCATTGGTGCGACGTCCGTCCTGCCGCCCCCGCCGAACAATTGGTACAGTGCCATAACCACCGCCACGACAAGACCGGTCAAAAATGCCGACCCGAAACCGAAACCAAGGAGAGCCATGAGAATAAGAAAGACCACAAAACCGACAGCGCCGGCAATCAGCCAGGTATTTCTGTTGTCCTGTGGCATCGCTTCGATCTCCCTGTCCGGGTGACGAAAATATCACCCCCCGGTTTCAATACTTAGCGCGTTTCGAGAATTCTGTCTCCTGTCCCGTCGCCAGCAGGGTGGCCTGAGCAACCCAGTCGTCGCGAATCACCCGGCCCCGGAACCCGTCCAGATTGCGGTCGACCCAGGCGATTTCAGCCGGCGACCAACCCGCGATCTGATCGAAATGATAGAAGCCAAGCGAGTGGAGCAATTCCTCAAGTTTAGGACCGACGCCCTTGATCGCCTTGAGATCGTCCGCCTTGCCATCACGCGGACCGTCCATAGGCGCCGGGCGCATGGTGTCAGCATCGGCGATATCGCCGGCAGCGCGGCTGGCCTCGGATTGTGCCGGGGCTGTTTCCGATGTGGCGAGCGGGGTGGACTCCGAGACTGCATCTGTCGCCGGGGCTGCATCTGTCGCCGGGGCTGCATCTGTCGCCGGGGCTGCATCTGTCGCCGG
>RCMY010006587.1_pt1 | contig 10261 bp, 9 predicted proteins | sample 2041341 | NCBI WGS metagenome assembly RCMY01 (sample SAMN09708234, study PRJNA481090) | Marine sediment metagenome, whole genome shotgun sequencing project.
TCGCGCAGCTCCTCGGGCGAGCTGAGTGCGAGACGTGGCAGTACCTCCAAGGTCTCGAGGTCGAGGTCGGGCAGGTAGAAGCGGTTGAACATCACGACTCCCGAGGCGCCGGCGCGTTCCAGCTGGGGGACGAACGAGGCCAGCGAGCTGTACTGCGGAGAGATCTTGACCGCCACTGGGATGTCCACCTCGTCGGCCAGCATGGCGATCAGCTCGACGTGTTCGGCCTCGAGCGCCGCTCCGGAGATGGCCGGATCGGAGGTGATGTCGTACAGATTGATTTCGAGTGCGTCTGCGCCCGCCTCCTCGACCAAGTGGGCGTATGCGAGCCAGCCTCCGACGTGGGTGCCGTTGAGGCTGGCGATCACCGGTATCGACGTGCTCGCCTTCGCGGTAGCGATGAGCGTGTAGTACGAGTCAACGCCGCGGTCGTAGACGTCGACGTCGGGAAAGAACGAGGTCGCCTCGCCAAAGCTGTCGTTGTGGAGCGAGTGCAGCCGGTCGAGCTCATCGGCTTCGTGCTCGATCTGTTCCTGGAACAGCGACGGGAGGACCACAGCAGCGGCACCGCACCGTTCGAGTTGGACGATGCGTTCGACATCACCGGTGAGTGGACCTGCCGAGGCCACGATTGGCGAATGGAGCTGCAGTCCCAGATACTCGGTACGCAGGTCAGTCATCGGTGTTCACCTTTCCCTTCACGCTCAGGCTCACGGGTACGAACCTGTCGGCTTCGCCGAGGCCGGGCACCATCCGCTCGACCGTGCTGAGTTGCTCGTAGTAGTGCCATCGCTCGTCGATGTTGGCTTGGGCGAGCGTCATGAGCTGCTCTGCCCGTTCGGGGTCGGTTCGGGCGAGCATTGCGTAGCGGGCCTCGGATTGCGTGAACTCGCTGAGTGGGATGCTCGGCGCAGCCGAGTCGAGTTGGAACGGACGTTCATGCGCTTCGGCGGACGGGCGGTAGCGATACAGCGGCCAGTATCCGGACTTCACGGCATCCTTCTGATGGGCCATGGATGTCGTCATGTCGATGCCGTGCGCGATGCACGTCGAGTAGGCAATGACGAGTGAGGGCCCGTCCCAGGCGTCGGCTTCCTGCAGCGCTTTCACGGTCTGGATCTCGCTGCCTCCCATTGCGACCTGTGCGACGTACACGTTGCCGTAGCGGCGAGCGTCGGCGCCAAGGTCCTTCTTGGGGGTGTCCTTGCCCGCCGACGCAAACTTCGCGACGGCGCCGAGCGGAGTGGCCTTCGAGGCCTGCCCGCCGGTATTGGAGTACACCTCGGTATCGAGCACGAGCAGGTTGACATTGCGACCACTCGCAAGCACGTGGTCGACGCCGCCGAAGCCGATGTCGTAGGCCCAGCCATCGCCGCCGATGATCCACGTGCTGGAGCGCACGAGCTCATCGGCGATCAGTTCGAGGCGACGCGCACGCGGGTCGTCGATGGCGGTCAGCACGCTGCGTAGCTCGGCTACGTGGTTGCGCTGTTCGCCGATAGCAGCCTCGGTTGGCTGTGTGTTCGCCAGCAGCCCGGCGGCCAGCCGGACTCCGATCGGGCCGGAGAGCTCGTCGACGAGACGTTGTGCCTCGCGTTCGTGGTGTTCGATGCCGAGACGCATCCCGAGCCCGAACTCGGCGTTGTCCTCGAACAGCGAGTTCGCCCACGCCGGCCCGAGCCCGTCACGGTTCGTCGACCATGGCGTGGTTGGCAAGTTGCCGCCGTAGATCGAGGAACATCCTGTGGCGTTCGCCACGACCAATCGGTCGCCGAAGAGTTGCGTGAGCAACTTGAGGTACGGCGTCTCACCGCACCCTGCGCAGGCCCCGGAGAACTCGAAGAGCGGTTCGAGCAACTGTGAGTTCTTCACCGAGTCGTGGGAGATGAGTGTGCGATCGAGTTCGGGGATCTCGAGGAAGAAGTCCCAGCGTCCTCGTTCGACATCGCGATGCTCAGATGCGTCACGCATGTTGATCGACTTGCGCTTGACCTCGGTCTTGTCCTTCGCCGGGCACACGTCGACGCAGATCCCGCAGCCCGTGCAGTCGTCAGGGGCAACCTGCACGGTGAGCCGATGGTCGGTGAGCTCGCGTGACCGAAACGGCTTGCTGAGAAAGCCGTCGGGCGCATGGTCGAGCTGGCCCGGTTGGTAGGCCTTCATGCGGATCGCTGCGTGTGGACAGACCACGGCGCACTTGCCGCAGTCGATGCACAGGTCGGGTTCCCACACCGGTATGTGCGCCGCCAGCTTTCGTTTCTCGTACTTGGTCGTGCCGCTCGGGAACGTGCCGTCGATGGGCATCGCCGACACGGGAAGCAGGTCGCCCTTGCCGGCGATCATCCGCTTGGTGACGCGTTCGATGAAATCGTCCGTGACGGTGGGCAGCGGCGCTTCGGTCTCCGGCTCGGCGTCGGCGGGCACGACCACTTCGGTCAGTTCTGCGAGCGCTCGGTCGACCGCGGCGATGTTCTTGTTCACGATCGATTGGCCGCGGCGGCCGTAGGCCTCGACGACCGACGCCTTGACGGCAGCGATGGCATCGTCGCGATCCATCACGTCGCTCAGCGCGAAGAAGCAGGGCTGCATCACGGTGTTGATACGGCCGGGCATGCCAACCTCCTCGGCGATTCGTGCAGCATCGATGGTGAAGACGCGGAGGTCGCGGTCGAGGATCTCACGTTGGATGACGGCCGGCAGATGCGACCACAACTCGTCGGCCGAGTACGGGGCGTTGAGGAGGAAGGTGCCGCCGGGCCGAGCATTCTCGAGCACGTCGAACCGGTCGAGCAGCCCGAACTGATGGCAAGCAACGAGGTCGGGTTGCTGCACGAGGTACGTCGAGCGGATCGGGTCGGGTCCGAAACGCAGATGTGAGACCGTCATCGAGCCGGCCTTTTTCGAGTCATAGACGAAGTAACCCTGCGCGTACATGTCGGGTTCGGACCCGATGATCTTCACCGTCGCCTTGTTGGCGCCAACGGTGCCGTCGCTGCCCAGTGCATAGAAGACCGCGGAATGCCCGCGGCTGTGGATGTGGAACGACTCGTCGACACTGAGGCTGAGATGTGTGAGGTCGTCGACGATGCCCACTGTGAAGCGACGCTTCGGATCGTCTCGGGCCAGCTCGTCGAACACCGCCTTTGCCATTGCCGGCGTGTACTCCTTGGACCCCAGTCCATAGCGACCGCCGATGACGTCGATGCTGCGACTGGATTCGGCCAATGTCGTGACCACGTCCTGGAAAAGCGGCTCGCCGACCGAGCCGGGTTCCTTCGTGCGGTCGAGCACCGCGATCGAGCGAACCGATTCGGGGAGCGCGTCGAGCAACGCGTCAACGGGGAACGGGCGAAACAGCCGAATCGTCGCGACGCCGACCTTCTCGCCTGTGCCGCACAGTTTGGCGACCGTCTCTCGTGTGGGCCCGGTGCCTGAACCCATCATCACGATGACGCGTTCAGCGTCCGGCGCACCGTCGTAGTCGACGAGTCGGTAGCTGCGATCCGTCAGCTCGGCGAATTGGTCGAAGACGGCCTCGACTGTGCCCGGCACGTCGTCATATACCTGGTTCGCGGCTTCGCGTGCTTGGAAGAAGACGTCGGGGTTTTGTGCGGTGCCGCGCACCGCTGGCGCGGTCGGGCGAAGCCGACGCAACTTGTGGGCAGCGATGGCATCGTCGGGCATCAGGGTCGACAGCGCCGCGTCGTCGAGGAGGTCGATGCGATTGATCTCGTGCGACGTGCGGAAGCCGTCGAAGAAGTGCAGGAACGGCACTCGCGTGCGCAGCGTTGCGGCGTGGGCCACAGCTGCGAAGTCCTGCGCCTCCTGCACCGAGCTCGCGCACAACATCGCAAACCCGGTCGTTCGGGCGGCCATCACGTCGCTGTGGTCGCCAAAGATCGACAGTGCGTGCGTCGCGACCGCACGCGCTGCGACGTGAATCACCGCAGGCGTGAGCTCGCCGGCGATCTTGAACATGTTGGGCAACATCAACAGCAGGCCCTGGCTTGCCGTGAACGTGGTGGCCATCGCCCCGGTCTGGAGCGCACCGTGGAGCGTTCCGGCGGCACCGGCCTCGGACTGCAATTCGACGATTTCGGGGACCGACCCCCACAGGTTCGGGCGGCCGCCTGCCGCCCAGGCGTCGGCGTGTTCGCCCATCGGCGACGCCGGAGTGATCGGGTAGATGGCCACCACTTCGGACACGTTGTACGCGACCCGTGCGGCCGCCTCGTTGCCGTCGAGGCACGCTGAGTTCATCCTCCAATCCTGCCTGTCGAGCGTCAGCGTGACGATGGCACAAAGTCCCGAATCCCTCGCCAACTGCTTTTCGCAGACCTTTTCGCAGGCTGTGTGGCGAGCTCGTGACCTTGGGCCCTAGGCGCTCGGCTCGCGTGCCTCGATAATGGAGTCGTGCCAGAAAACCCCGTCGATTTGACGTCTTCCCCAACAGCAGCTGCACAGTTCAGCTATCACCTTCGCATGGCTGCGGTGTTCGCAGCGGCGGGTGAACTCGACCAGAGCGGATGTGAGGCAGTGCTGGCTTGGGCCATTCTTGCCACCGCGTGGCCACCAGCTGTTGACCTTGCGCTCGACACAGCATCTGAACTGATCGGCCAGGAGCAGGCAGGGGTGTCCGAAACGCATCGTGCCAAGGCACGCGATCGTGCGCATGCCCTTGCTCTCGCGCTGGAAGCTCATTACGTGAGCGTCGGTCTGCACGACGTGGCGACGCTCTACGAGTCGGTCGCCGAGAACCTCGAAACAACGATCGCAACGCTTGTCAACGATGGTTGAGGGCAACGTAAAGGGAGCCGACATGGCGAAAGAAATGAAGCGACTGGTAATTCTTGGCGGGGGCACGGGCGGCACGCTGGCTGCGAACCGGCTCCGCAAACAGTTCGGTGACGCGAAGCTCCAGATCGATGTGGTCGATCAAGACAACGAGCACGTGTATCAACCGGGTCTGCTCTTCGTGCCATTTGGCTTGGCCGAGCCCGGTGAGATCGTTCGCCGTCGCGATCGACAACTCCGCAAGGGCGTGAACTATCACCAGAGTGCGATCGAGTCGGTCGACATCGACGCCAATGTGGTGACGCTCACGAACGACACCACACTCAGCTACGACGTGTTGCTCGTTGCGACCGGCTCGGTGCTCCAGCCGGAGGAAACCGAGGGTCTGCTCGGGCCGGCGTGGATGAAGAGCGTGTTCACGTTCTATGACATGCCGGGAGCATCTGCGCTTGCCGAGCAACTCGCCGACTTCAGGTCAGGCAACTTGGTGATCAATGTCATCGACATGCCGATCAAGTGCCCCGTTGCTCCGTTGGAGTTCGCGTTCCTCGCCGATTGGTTCTTCACCGAACAGGGAGTCCGCGATGACGTGACAATCACCTACGTGACACCGCTCGATGCGGCGTTCACGAAGCCGACGGCGTCAGCAACGCTGTCATCGTTGCTCGCCGAGAAGAGCATCAAGCTGGTCACCGAGTTCAACACCGGTGAAGTCGACAGCGAGGCCAAGAAGCTGATCAGCTACGACGGCCGAGAAGTCGCATTCGATCTGGCGGTGGTGATCCCTCTGCACGGGGGAGCGGCCTACGTCAACGACTCACCCGGGTTGGGCGACGATTTCGGATTCATCCCGACCGACAACGCCACGCTGCAGTCGCAGGTGCGGCCGAACATCTTCGTGCTCGGCGACGCCGCCGACATCCCCGCATCGAAGGCCGGCTCGGTGACCCACTTCGAAGGTGAGGTCTTGGTCGAGAACATGGAGGCCTACCTCGCCGGACGTGAGCTGCCGGCACGCTTCGACGGCCACGCGAACTGCTTCATCGAAACCGGGTTCTCGAAGGCGCTACTGATCGACTTCAACTACGAGTCCGAGCCGGTGTCGGGGCACTACCCGGGTCCTGTCGGCTTGCCGCTGCTCAAGGAGTCGCGGATGAACCATCTGGGCAAGTTGATGTTCCAGTCCTTCTACTGGCACGGGCTGTTGCCGGGGCGTGACATCCCCGGTATCGGCCACGACATGCCAACCAGTGGCAAACACAAGGTGTCGACGTGACACTTCGAAAGGAATCCCAATGACCACAAGAGTGATCGCCTCCCATGAGGTTGAAGTCAACGACGAAGGGTTCTTCGTCAACGCAGAGCAGTGGACCGAAGACATGGCCCAGGAACTCGCCGAGGAGAACGGCGTACCGACGCCGCTCACCGACCAGCACTGGACGGTGATCCACTACATGCGCTCGGAGTACTTCGAGAACGGAACCGGCCCGACCGTGCGCAAGCTCGGCAAGTCGTCGGGCGTCACGACCAAGGAACTCTTCAAGCTGTTCCCGAAGGGTCCCGCCAAACTCGCCGCTCGCTGCGCCGGCATCCCCAAGCCGCGCGGCTGCATCTGATGAACGGAGACATGACATGACTGCAACATCCACCGCCGAGGCCCCCGCTGAGGTCGACCACAAGCCTGACCCGATCGAGAAGGTGTCGATCATCGTCTCGAAGGGTGCCCTCGAGGACATCTATCCCGCATTGATCATGGCCAACGGGGCCCGCAACGAGGGCATCGAGGCCAACCTGTTCTTCACGTTCTTCGGGATGGACGCCATCCACAAGGAACGCCACGACCACATCAAGGTCGCAACCGTCGGCAACCCCGGTCTGCACATCCCGACTTGGGCAGGCGGACTGCCGGGCGTGTCGGCGTTGATGACGAAGTACATGGAGAAGCAGATCGACAAGCTCGATTTTCCGGGCATCGCCGAGTTCGTGGAGATGATCTCGGACACCGGGGCAGGGCTCTACGCGTGCCTGGCGTCGGTCGATCTGTTCGGCATCAAACGCGAGGATCTCATCGATCAGGTCGACGACATCATCACGGTGGGCGAGTTCTACGAGATGGCGGCCGGAGGCCACATCATCTTCACGTGAGCCCGATCTCCGCCAACGAAACGGGTCAGATCGAGTAGATCTCGTACTCCACGCCGTCGGGAGTGGTCGTGCCGATGGCGACACAGAACAGATTGTTGAGCCACGCGTAGCGCCCATCGCCCGTCTCGAAACGTGGGGCGGTACGGATGCTTGCCGTGCCGTCCTCGTTGCGGGTGCCGAACCCGGTGTACGTGACGTAGATGTCGGCGCCGTCGTCGGTGCGAAGCGAGAAGCGGACATCGAGAGCGAATCCGCCGTCGGTAAGGATCGTCAGCCAATCACCGGCAGCGACGCCGTCGGGAGCGGTGGCGTTGATGTTTGGTCCGATGAATGTGGCGCCGGAGACCGTCGCCACGACCTTCGTACCGAACGGTCCGCCAGCGACCATTGGCCGCTCCACATCGTTGGTGCGAGCGGAGAGCGTGCCGATGTGTTCGGCGGGGAGTGCGTCGAGAGCCATGGCTCGAACCTAGAGGAGTGGAGCTGCACACCCCAACCGTCGACCAGACGTCGGACGACCCCGAAAACGATCACACCCGAACCCCTCGCGGGGGTTCGGGTGTCCGGGATGTCTCGCGACATCACATGGAGCGGGTGAGGGGAATCGAACCCCTGTAGTCAGGTTGGAAACCTGAGGTTCTACCATTGAACTACACCCGCTTGTGCGCCTGAGGATAGCGGCGTTGAGCCGAACTCGTCAGCTCAGGATGCTGCGCAGGACGAGGCGCCAAGAGTCCGCGATTTCCTCGTCGAGACGGCCGAGGAGGCGCCGCTGGTGGTCGTAGCCCTCGAAGCCCATGAGAGCGGACAGCGCGGCCGTCACCTGCAGCGCCACCTCGGGGTCCATTGCATCGATCTCGATGGCGAAATGGCGACGCACCTGATCGCGCGTCATGTCGGCGATGTTTGCCAGGCCACGGTCGATCTCAGGCAGCGTCGTGGACTTGCGGTGGGCGACGCGAATCAAGCGGCTGGTGCGCTGGAGGAGCCGCAACCGAGACGCCACCATCGCATCGATCCGATGTTCCAGCGAGCCTTCTCCGACGTTCGGGATCACGGCCAGCGGCAGTGCACCGCGAACAGCGGTCTCGAGCGCCGTGCGAGCGAGGTCGTCCAGATCGTCGAAGTAGCGGAAGATCGACCGGTGCGAAACGGCCGCCCGATCCGCGATCTTCGCAACCGTCGGGTCAAGGTCTCCCTCCTCGATCAGCGAGATCAGCGATGCGATCACCGCATCGCGGTTGCGCTTGCGGCGCAGCGTGCGACCGTCGGTGTCGTCGAGAGCGGTCGGTCCGGGGACTGCTGAGAGTGGGGTGGTGGCGTTCGTCATAAGATTGTTCCCTCCTGGCCCTTAACCTAGTGACACAGCAAACGCAGACAGTGCCCGCTTTGTCGAATGACGGAACCGATGACACAAGCCGATGGGCCGTTGATCGAACGGGTCCGAAAACTGCTCGACAAAGCGGAACGAACCGACAGCGCGCACGAAGCCGAAGCGTTCGCTGCGAAAGCTGCTGACCTGGTGGCCCGACACCGAATCAGCCCCGAACAGCTCGAGCGACGAGGCGGCGATGGCGACGACCTGGCGATCCGAGAGTTGCTCGTCGGTCGCGGCGCCTACGTGCGCGGACGTCTGGCGCTGCTCGGACAAATCGCCGAAGCTCAGGATGTCCGAATGGTGTTTCAAGCAACACCGGCGGGCAGCGTTGCCTTCCTCGCTGGTCGCAGCGTCGACATGGACCTCGTCGAGGTGATGTACGCGTCGCTGCACTCGCAAGTGGCCGGGCAGATGGCGGGGATGCGCCGGTCGACCGGGGCGGCCACACAACGCGAGCGGCGGGCCTTCCTGTTTGGTTTCGCGAATCGGATCGGCGACCTGCTCGCTGAATCTGCGGCGACGGCCAAGGCCGAGTCCAAACGGCGTGCTGATGGCGGCGCCTCGACAACGCTCGCAGTCCGCGAACGACGCGAACGAGTCGACGGGTTCGCTGACGAGTCGTGGGGCAAGGTCCGGTCGGCCGGACGACCCGCCAAGCTTTCGCCCGACGGCTATTTCCAGGGCGTCGACGCAGCCGACCGCGCAGATGTCGGCCGAACGCGACTCGGCGGACGCGCCGCGATCGGCCGAGGTCGCCGTGGCTGCTGACCTGGATCGTGCCCAGGTCTACGCAGCCGAGCTCGCCGCATTCGACGGGACGGACCTCGAAGAGGTGATCGATGTCGACGCCGTGCTGGGAGCAATTCGCAAAGTGATCGCGAGGGAGTGGTGGCCGGGCGGACACGTCACGGCGAAGGCGGCGCGTTCGGATGCTCGGTCGTCGTCGACTCGATGCGGGATCGAGGACGGTTCGGTCGCGTCGATCACGATCGCAGAGCCGCAGGCGACCATCGCGACCGCGGCGCACGAACTCGCACATGCGCTGGCCGGCGTCACGCATGGTCACGACGCCCGGTATCGGCGGGCACATCTCGATGTCATCCAAGTGATCACCAACGTCGATCGCATGAGTGGACGCGGCACGGTGCACGTCGCTCAGTTGTCGAATGCATACGCGGACGCGGGGTTGGTCATCGGTGACCGTGATTGGCGTGAGCCTCCGGCCGCAGGAGGTGCGATCGCTCTGTAGGAATCGGCCCGCGAGTCGAGTCCGGCTGCCCGGTAGGTTGGCCGCCCACATACGGGGTGTAGCGCAGCTTGGTTAGCGCGCCTGCTTTGGGAGCAGGAGGCCGGGAGTTCGAATCTCCCCACCCCGACCACCGGCGATGTATCACTGATGTATCAGACTTCGGCGCGTCACACCCGCTGGAGAGCGTCCAGTCGATGCCTCACGCCCGGCAGTAAATCATGAGGTTTCGATCTGGCCCGATGCGTAGACAATCAGCGGCCGGTAGTCGCCTTCGTCTGCCTTGCGAAGAGCTGCGATGTAGGCGGCGCGGCTGTCCGAGGGCTCCGACTCGTCTGGCCCCCATCGGAGACTGGATCCGTCGACGATGTGGAGGTAGAGGTCTGCGACCAATCGAGCGTGACGTCCGTTGCCGTTGACGTAGGGATGGACGAACACGAGCCGATGGTGGACCCGTACCGCCACTTCCACCGGGTTGAATGTCGCGTGGTCGTGCCAGTACCGGGCGTCGTCGAGTGTGTCCTTGAGCTGTGTGACGATCTGTGTCGGCGTCACGCCGATCGTCGTCGCTCTCGTTCGGCGCTTGCCGGCCCACTTCCAGACATTGCCGAACATTCGACGGTGGATCTCGTCGACTGTGGTGGTCTCGAACAGTTGCTGTACGTCCGTGATTGGGCGTCCGGTGAAAGCCCAGAGCC
>RCMY010016990.1_pt1 | contig 10261 bp, 7 predicted proteins | sample 2041341 | NCBI WGS metagenome assembly RCMY01 (sample SAMN09708234, study PRJNA481090) | Marine sediment metagenome, whole genome shotgun sequencing project.
GCAACGCGGGCGTTGAGGTGTTCGGCATCGCGCTGGACGATCTCAAGGGCATCCCGCGTATCGCCGATCCCAGCACCGGGCAGGGCGATATTGACCAGTTCGCGGCCGGCATCGCCATCGGCTCGGGCGTGGCGAGGGAACTCGGCGTCGGCGTGGGGGATAAGGTCAAGATCATCTCGCCCGGAGGGGTCAAGACGGCCTTTGGCACCACGCCGCGCGTCAATGCATATGACGTGACATACATCTTTACCGCCGGGCGCTATGACATTGATCGCACACGGGTTTACATGCCATTCGCCGAGGCGCAAGCGTTCTTTAACCGCGAGGGCAAGGCGGATGAACTAGAGGTCATGGTCGCGGACCCTGAGCATGTCATGGACCTGTCCATTCCATTGATGCAGGCGGCGGGGGACCGGGCGCTGTTGTGGACGTGGCAGGATCAGAGCGGGGGGTTTCTGCGCGCATTGGAGGTCGAAGACAACGTGATGTTCATCATCCTGTCGATCCTCGTGCTGATCGCGGCGATGAACATTACCAGCGGGTTGATCATGCTGGTGAAAAACAAGGGCCGTGACATTGGCATCCTGCGCACCATGGGTTTGACAGAGGGGTCGGTTCTGCGAATTTTCTTTATCTGCGGGGCGTTTACCGGGATTATTGGGACTGTCATGGGCGTGATCCTTGGGTGTCTTTTTGCGATCTATATCGACCCGCTGTTTGGCTTTGTGAATTGGGCGATGGGCGGCGAGATATGGGACCCGTCGGTGCGCGGCATCTATTACCTGCCTGCCAAGTTGCAATTCGGCGATGTCATGTCTGCGGTGACGCTGTCGCTGACCCTATCCTTCATCGTCACGATCTTTCCCGCGCGCCGCGCTGCGCGGATGAACCCGGTGGAGGCGCTGCGCTATGAGTGATGCTGTGCTGAGCCTGACGGGCATCGAGAAGATCTATAATCGCGGCAAGCAAAATGAGATTGTCGTACTGAAAGGCGCTGATCTGACGATCGCACGGGGCGAGATTGTTGCGCTCGTCGCGCCGTCCGGCGCCGGTAAATCGACGCTGCTGCATATTGCCGGTTTGCTGGATACGGCGGACGCGGGCGAAGTGGCGATTGGCGGCACGGTGATGACCGGGTTGGGCGATCGGCGGCGCACCATCGCGCGGCGGCGTGATGTCGGGTTTGTTTACCAGTTCCACCATTTGCTGCCGGAGTTTACAGCGCTGGAGAATGTCGCCTTGCCGCAGCTGGCCGATGGCACGCCGCGCCGCGAGGCTGAGGCGCGCGCGCAGGAATTGCTGGATCATGTCGGCGTGGGGCCGCGCGCCGGGCATCGACCGTCGGCCATGTCGGGGGGCGAGCAACAGCGCGTCGCGTTTTGCCGGGCGCTGGCGAACCAGCCCCGCCTTTTGCTGGCGGACGAGCCGACGGGGAATCTGGACCCCGGCACATCCGATCAGGTGTTTGCAACGCTGATGGGGTTGGTACGCGATACCGGGCTGTCTGCGTTGATCGCGACCCACAATCTGGAACTGGCGGCCCGGATGGATCGGGTGGTAAAACTGGACCGTGGGTTGATCGTGCCGGAGTGATTGACGGCGGACGCGGGCGCGGCCAAAAGACTGGATAATAACCCAAGGAGCCGTCCATATGCCGCGCATTGAGATTGCCGAGATCGAGAAACTGTCCAAAGTCGCGCTGATGCGCCATGGCGCGGAGGAGTGGATCGCCGCCGGTGTCTCTGATGCCATCGGTGAAGCCGAGGCGACGGGCAACCGGATTTGTGGGCTGTATTACCTGGAGAGCTATTGCCAGCAGTTGCACTCTGGCCGGGTCAAGGGAGCGGTGGAGCCCGAGGTCACGCGCCCGCGCCCCGGATCGGTGCGGGTGGACGCACAGTTCGGCTTTGCGCAGGCCGCGTTCGAGCGCGCCTTGCCAGAGGCGATCAACGCTGCGCGGGAGTGCGGGACAGCTTCGCTTGCGGTGTGCCACGCGCATACCTGCACGTCTTTGGGCTATTTTACCGGTCAGATTGCGCGCGCGGGGCTGATTGGGCTGGGGTTGACCAATGCCACGCCCATCGTGGCACCGCCCGGTGGAAAGACGCGCGTGATTGGCACCAATCCCATCGCGTTTTCGGTACCGGATGGGCATGGCGGTATTGCGATGCAGTTCGATCAGTCCACGACGACCGTCGCGCTGGGTAAGATTACGATGGCCAAGGCCGCGGGCAAGCCTATTCCAGAAGGTTGGGCTGTCGACAAGGACGGCAATCCGACGACTGATGCAGCGGCGGCGCTGGGCGGATCGCTTGTAAGCCTTGGGGCGGAGATGGCAGGGTATAAGGGCTGGGGATTTGGCCTGATGGCCGAAATTCTAGCGTCGGGTCTGACCGGCAGCCTTGCCAGTCAGGACGTCGCGCCACTGAAGGCACCAGAGGGCGCGCCGCATGATCTGGGCCAGTTTTATCTGCTGATTGATCCGGGCATGTCAGAGCATTTCGCCACCCGCCTTGCCCGCGTGGCCGAGGGCGTTGCGGCCAATGACGGCGCGCGCATGCCGGGGCAGGGGCGCGTTCTGGCAGACGCGGTGGACGTGCCCGAGGCGTTGTGGGCGCAGGTGCAGGGGCTGGCAGGCGCTGCCTGAGCTATTTGATTTTACAGGCCGGCGCGATACGTTTCCTTAATGGGAGGCGTATCAATGAAACATTTTATATTTGTGCTGTGCGTCATTGCCGGAATTGGTTTTGGGCCCTCTGCGCGTGCGCAGCAAGAGCCTATTCGCGCAGTTATATCGGCTCAGATCGCGGCGTTTGAGGCTGATGATTTCGACACCGCGTTTACCTTTGCAAGCCCGACCATTCAAAGCATTTTCGGCAGTGCGCAGAACTTTGGCACCATGGTCAAAAGTGGCTATCCTATGGTCTGGCGACCGGATGATCTGAAATTTCTGGCGCTTGAGGAACGCGGCGGTCTGCTGTGGCAGGACGTGCTGGTGCGCGACTCGCAGGGCGCATTGCACATTCTGGAGTACCAGATGCAACAGGGCGATTCTGGTTGGAAAATCAACGGCGTAAATATCCGGCGCGCGACCTCTGGCGCTGCCTGAAGGGGCTTTTCCGGCCTGGGCACCGTCACGGTGGTTCCAGAGGCGGTTAACCTTGGTTCTGTATTTCCCTCGTTCATCCGGGTGCGCCCCGGGCTGGCGTAAAAAGTGACATCCCGATGCGACCTTGTGGGCTGCGAAGGATGCGAAAGGGAAAATAGATGAACAAGGCAGTTACTGACGGGATCCTCTTCATGCCGCCCAGCTTTGGGGCAGGTCTGAACGTCTGGTCCAGCGGCGATGGCACGCCGGGATCGGATACCTATGCGAGTGCGGTCAATGCGGCCTTTGTACCCGCCGATCAGGACTTTGGTGGCGCGCTAGAGTTGCAAAAGGCCACGGCGGTTCAAAAGCTGCGCTATATGGGGCAGACGCCGATCCTGCCGGGCTGCTACCTGCGCGTTACTGCACGGATCAAGGCAATCTCGGGCAACCTGCCGACGGTGCGCATTGCCGGCTGGGCCGGCACGCCGGGCGGCGGTAATGTCAGTGGCGCGGCACAGTTCGGTCCGCAGATCACGCTGCAAAGTTATGGAAAGGTAGTAGAGGTCAGCGCCATCGTTGGCACTGGTAATCGCACCGGTGTCGATATGGTCTGGGGGCCGCAGGCCAGCTATGGCCATATTGGTCTGGACCTGACCGGCGCGAATGGCGGCATTGTGCGGATCGATGATATCGAGATCGAGGATATCACTCGTGTCTTTCTGCGCGATTTGATGGGCATGGTCGATGTGCGCGACTACGGCGCTATTGGCGACGGCGTGCATGATGACGCGCCAGCGTTCGAGGCCGCCGATGCTGCCGCCGACGGGCGCGATGTGGTGGTGCCGCATGGCACGTACCACCTGGCCGATAGTGTGACCATGCAGTCCACGGTGCGTTTTGACGGCACGGTTAAGATGGCTACTCAGCATGTTTTCACCCTGACAAAGAACTTCAATCTGCCTGCCTACATCGACGCTTTCGGCGATGAAGAAATGGCGTTTCGCAAGGCATTTCAGGCGATGCTGAATAACTCCGGCCACGATTCTCTGGATATGCAGGGGCGCATCATATCGCTGACCGGACCAATCGACATGGGCGCTGCGGTGCCGGACAAATCCAGCTACTCCCAGCGCCGACTTATCAAGAACGGTCAGTTCTATGCGCTGGACCGGCCGGCCTGGGATACCGAGGTTTTCACATCGCAAGCCACCTATTCTCCGCAGAATAGCCTGACGCTGACCAACGTGACCAACGTGGCAAACATTCCAATCGGTGCAGTTGTCGAAGGCAATGGCGTGGGCCGCGAGGTTTATGTCAGTGGGATAGATATTGCTGCGCAGGAGGTTCGGTTGAGCCAGCAACTGTATGACGCAGCCGGCACGCAGATTTTCACGTTTCGACGGTTCAAATACATGCTGGATTTCAGCGCATTTGATAAACTGAGCAAGTTTTCCATTTCGAACGTGGAATTTCAAGCCAGCGGGGAATGTAGCTGTGTGATGCTGCCGCGTGCTGGCACCGGTTTTCATTTCCGCGACTGTTTCTTTACCAGCCCCAAGGATCGCGGGATTTCCAGCCCTGCGGTAGGCGATCAGGGCATGATCGTAGACCGCTGCCAGTTTCTGTCCAATGAGGGATCATGGAATGTCGCGGATCGGGTATCAATCGCGCTGAACGCCAACGCGAACGACGTCAAGCTGCGTGACAATCGCATTGTGCGCTTTCGCCATTTTGCTGTTCTGGCGGGATCCAGCAATATCGTTTCGGGTAATCACTGGTTTCAGGGCGACAATTCCAACGATGGCACGCGCAGCGCCGGTCTGATCCTGACGCGGACGAACTGCCGCACGACGATCAATTCGAACTATGTCGACAATTGTTTCATCGAATGGAGCAACGAGCATGACAGCGCGCCGGAATATTCCAGCGAATTTTCGTTCAGCGCGCTCAATCTGGTGGATAACGTGTTTCTGGCCGGTAACGTTGCGCCTTGGTTTACGTTTCTGGTGGTCAAGCCGCACGGCGCGGGGCATTTCCTGAACGGGGTCAATGTTAGTGGCAATTCGTTCCGTATTATCGACAATCCCGTGGACCGGATAGAGCGGATTGATACCAGCTTTGCCGATCTGGATTACAACCGGATCAAGAATATCGCGTTCAGCGACAACACATTCGGCAACATTTTCAATCCGGTTTCCAGCCCATTGCTGCTGGAATATGACCAAAGCTCGCCCGCATCGACCTGGACGATACAGCCGGGTGCCAGCCTGCCGTTCGGGGCCTATGCCTGTCCTGCCAGCCGGGCCATTGCGAGACGGGGGCGGCAATATTGTGTATGTGGCACCTTACTATGAGGCCAAGCAGGGGCCTGATCGCAACCAGGTTCGTCTGCAATTTGGCACACCAGTCCGCGGGACAGTTACGGTGATGGTGCGGATCGACGATCCGTTCTGATCAGACATACATGAAATTAGCAACGGAAGAGCGGGTCCAGAAATATTCGGACTGTGCTGCTTGGATGTGATGTTGTCGGCGGCTCCGTATTCCGGGGCCGCCGGTACGTTCGTAGGCAAAGGAAGAAGCAGCAATTCTCGTGCGACATTGGCCGCACCGCAACAAGAGCAAAAATTATTTCGACCTTCGCCGAAACACCAAACTGATTTTCAACGTTCCAGAAATACTCAAATCAGCGCCTTGATCAAGCAAAACGATCGGCAAAGCTGGTGCGGAACATCTGGCTGAGGCCCTCAAGGGGCGCCTCCGATCCGCCCATGCGGATCTGATCGCCAGTGAATTTACCCACGCTGGTGATAGTCACACCCACTCGACCAGCCTCGGACATCAGCGCCTCGGCCTGATCAAAGTTGCAGGCGACAAGGTAACGTGCCTGATCTTCGCCAAAGAGTGTCGCGGTGTCTGCGCTGTCCAGATGCACGCCCACGCCGGCCGCCTCGGCCATCTCGAACGCGGCCAGCGCAAGGCCGCCATCGCTGAGGTCGGTGCAGGCGCGGATCAGCGCGTGATTGGCGCGGATGAAGTCGCCATTGCGCTTTTCCGCTTCCAGATCGACATGTGGCGCATCGCCTTCGACGCGTCCAAAAACCTCGGCAAGCAGTGCGGACTGGCCCATATGGCCGTGAGTCTCGCCGATCAGAAGCGCAACATGCCCGTCGCGGGCTTGGCCGATGATCGCCTCATCCTCATGCGCTATCAGGCCAACCGCGCCGATGGTCGGAGTGGGCAGGATCGCGGTGCCGTCGGTTTCATTATAGAGCGAGACGTTGCCTGACACGATGGGCATGTCGAGGGCCGCAACAGCCTCTCCGATGCCTTTAATCGCGCTGACAAGCTGGCCCATGATCTCCGGTCTTTCAGGATTGCCGAAGTTCAGATTGTCGGTACTGGCCAACGGCTTGGCGCCCAAAGCTGAGAGATTTCGATAGGCCTCTGCCACCGCCTGCTTGCCGCCCATTTCGGGGTTGGCCTGCACGTAGCGGGGGGTCACATCGGATGTGAAGGCCAGCAGTTTATCAGTGCCATGTACCCGGATCAGTCCGCCGCCAAGGCCGGGTCCGCGGACGGTGTCGGCCATGACCATGGTGTCGTATTGTTCATATACCCACTCGCGGCTGCAATAGTTGGGCGATGAGATCAGCGCGCGCAGCCCGTCGATGGGGTCGATCTGCGGCACGGTTGCCGGATCGAGCGGCGCGGGCGCGGGGGTTTCGACCCACGGGCGGTCGTATTCGGGGGCCGTGCCCGACAGGGCTGCCAGCGGCAGATCGGCCTTGACCACATTGTTGTGCATGATCAGGAAACGGTCCTCGGCAATCGTCTCGCCGACGATGGCAAAATCCAGGTCCCATTTCTCGAACACGGCGCGGGCTTCGGCCTCCAGCGACGGCTCAAGCACCATCAGCATGCGTTCCTGGGATTCGGACAGCATCATCTCATAGGCGGTCATGCCATCTTCGCGTTGCGGAACGGCCTCTAAATTCAGGCGCACGCCCAGCCCGCCCTTGTCGCCCATTTCCACGGCCGAGCAGGTCAGGCCCGCCGCGCCCATGTCCTGGATCGAGATGACAGCGCCGGTCGCCATCAGTTCCAGCGTGGCTTCCATCAGGCGCTTTTCGGTGAAGGGGTCACCCACTTGTACGGTTGGACGCTTGTCTTCGATCGTGTCGTCGAATTCGGCGGATGCCATTGTGGCCCCGCCGACGCCGTCGCGGCCTGTTTTGGCGCCCAAGTAAACGACCGGGCGGCCCACGCCCGAGGCGGCGGAGTAGAAGATCTTGTCGGTATCGGCCAGCCCGGCGGCGAAGGCGTTGACCAGGCAGTTGCCGTTATAGCCCCGATCAAATCGCAATTCGCCGCCCACGGTGGGTACGCCGAACGCGTTGCCATAGCCGCCGATCCCGGCAACCACGCCATGCAACAGCTGGCGGGTCTTGTGGTGGTCCGGCTCGCCGAAGCTGAGCGAGTTCATCGCCGCAATCGGGCGGGCGCCCATGGTGAAGACGTCGCGCAGGATGCCGCCAACGCCGGTCGCCGCGCCCTGATAGGGTTCGATATAGGACGGGTGGTTGTGGCTTTCCATCTTGAAAACAACGCATTGGCCGTCGCCGATATCGACGATGCCGGCATTCTCGCCGGGGCCGCAGATAACCTGCGGGCCGGTGGTGGGCAGAGTGCGCAGCCATTTTTTGGAGGATTTATAGCTGCAATGCTCGTTCCACATGGCCGAGAAGATGCCCAGCTCGGTGAAGGTCGGCTCGCGTCCAATGATTTCGAGGATGCGCTCATACTCGTCCGGTTTCAGCCCGTGGCTGGCGATCAGGTCGGGGGTGATGTCCGGCTCGTTCATGGTGCGATATCCCTCAGGCTGCTGGCTTGGCGCCTCTTTAAGCGATTGCGCGCGAGGGGGGAAGGGGGGCGCGTGCGTGCTGCGCGGATAAACACGCCCAGCACGCGCTGCTTGCCACGCTCAGCCGCCCCGGCGGCGGGTGCGGCGCGGGCCCGGGGCGTCGTCGCCGGTGCCGTCGATATCGGATGAAAACGCGCCCAGCGTCCGGGTGATTTGATCCAGCGTCGGCCGCGGGCCGCGCGGACGCGTCTCCAGCGCCTCGCGCATCTTGGTCAGATGTTCGGCCATGGTGCCGCAGCAACCGCCAATGATGCTGGCGCCGGCGTCACGGGCAAGGCAGGCGTATTCGGCCATCAGATCGGGCGTCCCGTCATAATGAATATGCCCATCGACGAATTTCGGAATGCCGGCATTACCCTTGGCCACGATCGGCCGCTCGGTGCCTTGGGCGACAAAGCCCAGCACGGTGCGCAGCAGATCGGACGCGCCGACGCCGCAATTGGCGCCGTAGGCCAGCGGCTTGTGATCCAGCGTCTCGACCATGTCGGCCATCGCGGATGAGGTCATGCCCATCATCGTGCGCCCGGATGTGTCAAAGCTCATCGTGCCGACCCACGGCATACCGGCCAGAAGGAATGCCTCGGCGGCGGCCTTGTATTCTTCGGGTGCGGAAATGGTTTCCAGCCACAGAACGTCCGCGCCGCCCTCTTTCAGGCCCTCGGCCTGTTCGTGGAACATCTCGACCGCCAGTTCGTGGGTCAGCGTGCCCATCGGCACCATGATGTCGCCGGTTGGCCCAACGGATCCGGCGACAATCACCGGGCGATCATAACGGTCAGCGACCTCGCGTCCGATTTCGGCGGACATGCGCGACAACTCGCGCGCGCGCTTCTGGGCGCCGTGCAGTTTCAGGCGCGATGCGTTGCCACCAAAGCTGTTGGTCAGGAACAGATCGCTGCCGGCATCGACGGCCATTTTATACAGTTTGGTGATCCGGTCAGGATGCTTTTCGTTCCAGAATTCCGGCGCGTCGCCCGATTCAAGACCCATGTTAAACAGATTAGTGCCGGTGGCGCCGTCGGCCAGTATCCAGTCGCGCTGTGCCATCATCCGGGAAAGTGCGTTGCTCATCAAATCATCCAAATCGGTTTTTTGCCACTTTTGCGACTTCTGTCACGGCAGGGTGCGCGCCGCAATTTCATATCATGCATGATGAAAATGCGGCGCGCAGTAAGTCAGATCAACGCGTTCAGTTTTCCGTGACCAGCTGCGCCTTGGCGGCGGCCATCAGTTCGGCGCGTTTGGCGCGAATGGTGTCGGGATCGGCCTTGTCGCCCAGATCGCCCGCGACCTTGCGGATGACGTCCTCGAACCCGGCTTCCTCAAAATCGGCCTTGATGACTTCGCGGGCGTAGGCATCGGCGTCATCGCCGGTCTTGCCCATCAGATCGGCAGCCCACAGGCCCAGCAGCTTGTTGCAACGCGCTTCGGCCTTGAACTTCATTTCCTCATCATGGGCATATTTGTTCTCAAAAGCGTTTTCGCGGTCTTTAAAAGTGTTCATCTGAGTGGGTCCCTCCGTTGGATCGTCTGGAAAATGTCTTGGTTTCAAATATGGCGGCCCGTTTGCGCAACCGCAAGGCCCGCCAGCATGCTTGCGGCAGGGCGGGGCATGATCTAAACACACGATATCGCAGTTTGGGGCCGACTCCCCATAGGCAAGGACAGGTTTATCATGGCACGTCGCAAGAAGATCTACGAAGGCAAGGCCAAGACTCTTTATGAGGGCCCCGAGCCGGGCACGCTGGTCCAGTATTTCAAGGACGACGCCACCGCTTTCAACGCCGAAAAGAAGGCCGTGATCGAAGGCAAGGGCGTGCTGAACAACATCCTCAGCGAATACTTCATGGTAGGGCTGGCAAATATCGGCGTGCCGACGCATTTCCTGAAGCGTCTGAACATGCGCGAACAGCTGGTGCGCCAGGTCGAGATCATTCCGCTGGAAGTGATCGTGCGCAACTATGCCGCCGGCACCATGGCCAAGCGTCTGGGACTGGAGGAGGGCACGCAGCTACCGCGCCCGATCGTTGAATACTGCCTGAAGGACGACAAACTGGGCGATCCGCTGGTCACCGAGGAACATATTGCCGCGTTTGGCTGGGCCTCGCAGCAGGATCTGGACGACATGCTGAGCCTTGCGCTGCGCGTAAATGATTTCCTGGCAGGCGTCATGTACGGCGTCGGGATCAAGCTGATCGATTTCAAGATCGAGATTGGCCGCGTTTATGACGGCGATTTCCAGCGCC
>RCMY010005966.1_pt1 | contig 10259 bp, 10 predicted proteins | sample 2041341 | NCBI WGS metagenome assembly RCMY01 (sample SAMN09708234, study PRJNA481090) | Marine sediment metagenome, whole genome shotgun sequencing project.
AGACGGGTTGCGTCGCTCATCGGCTGCGAGTTTTGACAGGACATCAACGCGGCCGTGGGTCGCGAGCATGGCATCAGCACCGAGAAGCTCGAAGCGGTCGTCGGCCCCATCTCAGCGATCGAAAGCGGGTCGGGGTTGTTTACCGAGGCCGAACGAGCGGCCCTCGCGTACGCCGATGCCATGACCATCGACGACGTTTCCGATGCGCTCTTTGCCCGGGTTGCCCAACACTTCGATGACGATGCCGTCGTCGAACTCACGGCGGTGATTGCGTTCGAGAACTCCTCGGCGCGCTTCAATCGAGCGCTGCGAGTACCCAGCCAGAACCTCTGGCGACGCTAGGCCACCGGCGTGGCGTCGTAGCCCGCGTCGTCGATGGCCGCGATCACCGCTGCCTCGTCGCCGCCGGCAACCACAACGGTCTTGGCAGCCACATCGACGTCCACCTCGGTGACGCCGCCGAGCGGGGTCACTGCGGCGGTGATTGCTGCAACGCAGTGGTCGCAGCTGATGTCGGGAACCGAATAGGTACGTACGGTCATGAGGAGGAGCTCCTTGATGGGCGATAGCCGGCAAAGCGGCGAAGTCGCAGACTGTTACTGATGACGAAAATCGATGACAAGCCCATGGCGCCGGCTGCGATCATGGGGTCCAGGACGCCAAACGCCGCCAAGGGGATGGCCGCGGCGTTGTAGGCGAAGGCCCAGAAGAGGTTGCCCTTGATGGTCGTCAGGGTTCGCCGCGACAGCGCAATCGCATCGGCGACGGCTCGAAGATCGCCGGTGACGATCGTGAGGTCGGACGCTTCCATCGCGACGTCGGTTCCGGTGCCGACAGCAATGCCGAGATCGGCCTGAGCCAGCGCCGGCGCATCGTTGATGCCGTCACCGACCATTGCGACACGGTGACCATCGGCCTGCAGGCGACGGATCTCGGCCGCCTTGTCCTCGGGAAAGACCTCGGAGATGACGGTGTCGACCCCGACCGCTGCGCCAACGGTCGCAGCGGTGCGAGCGTTGTCGCCGGTGAGCAGCGTGACGCTGAGCCCTTGGTCGTGCAGCGCGGCAATCGCATCGGCCGACGTCGACTTCACCTTGTCGGCGAGCACCAGCACCATCTGTGCGGTGTCGTCGCGGCCGGCGAGGACCGCGGTTGATCCGGCGAGTTCGCCGGCGTTTGCCGCAGCCTCGATGCCGGCGGGCACCACCGCGAACAGCGATCGACGCCCAACTCGATATGACTTTCCGTCGACCTCGCCAACCACGCCCGACCCTGCCTGGCTCTCAAAGTGGCCGACCTGACCGTGATCATCGACTGCGACGCTGATGGCCTGCGCAATCGGGTGCTCTGAACGGGCCTCGAGCGACGCTGCGGCCCGCAGGAGCTCGGGATCGTCAGCCGGCCCGTCGGCATCGATCACGCCGACGAGTTCCATGCGGCCCTCGGTGATGGTGCCGGTCTTGTCCAACACCACGACATCGACCCGGCGGGTGTCTTCGAGCACCTCGCCACCCTTGATGATGATGCCGAGCTGTGCCGCTCGACCGGTTCCGACCATGATGCCGACCGGGGTGGCCAAACCGAGGGCACACGGGCAGGCGATGATGAGGACGGCAACCGCGGCGGTGAACGCGTCGGCAGCTGCGTGGCCGGTAACCAGCCAGCCGACGAGGGTGAGCGCCGCGATACCGATCGCCGTCGGGACGAAGTACGTCGACACCCGGTCGGCCAACCGCTGCACGTCGGCGCGACTTCCTTGGGCCTGCTCGACCAGCGTGATGATCTGGGCGAGCGCCGTGTCGGCACCGACCGCGGTGGCTTCAACGATGATCGAACCGGTCGTGTTCAAGGTCGCACCGATGACCGGATCACCGACATCTACTTCGACCGGGACGGGTTCGCCGGACACCATCGAGGCGTCGATGGCGGTGGAACCGTCGACGACGATGCCGTCGGTGGCGACCCGCTCGCCCGGGCGCACCATGAAGCGCATGCCGACGGCCAATGCGTCGAGTTCGATTTCGGTTCCGTCCTCGAGCAGTGCGGTGCGAGCACCCAACTCGGCCAAGGCTCGGATTGCGTCGCCGGAACGGCGCTTTGCTCGTTGTTCGAACCACTTGCCGAGCAGGATGAGCGCAACGATGACCGCGCCGGTTTCGAAGTACACATGTCCGTCGTCGAACGAGTCGAAGAACCGGTAACCCACCAGCACGACAACCGACCACGTCCAACTGGCCAGGGTCCCCATCGACACGAGGGTGTCCATGGTGGTGGACCCGTGGCGGAGGTTCATCACGGCCGCCCTATGGAATCCCCATCCGGACCAGAAGATCACCGGGGTGGCGAGAGCCCCTGCGACCCAGCGCCAGCCGTCGAAGCGAAATGCAGGCACCATCGACACCGCAATGACCGGCAATGCCAACACCAACGCGACGACGACCCGCCGACCCAGGAGCGCGGCGCGGCGTTCGTCGGCTTCGTCGGTCTCGTCCGGATCGATGACCGCATAGCCGAGCGAAGTGATTCGCTCGGCCAGTACATCGTCGACCACGCCGGCGGTGTGCAACACCGTCGCGCGACCCGTGGCGAAGTTGACCTGGGCGGAGTCGACACCGTCGACCTTGGTCAACTGTCGCTGGATGCGGTTGGCGCATGCGGCGCAGGTCATCCCATCGATCGCGAGATCGGATCGCTCGAGTTCGGCGTTGGCGGTGAGGTTCACAAACCCACTCTACTCCTTCCAGTCGACTGGAAGGTCAAGGGCCTTTTCCTCAGTCGATCAGCGGCTCGACTCGAGGCCGACGATCACCTGACACCGATTGGGGTCGGTACACGAGGCGGGATCGAGCCCGCTGGCTCGCGACGCCATCGTCGCAAGTTGCCGGCGGGCGTGCTGCAGGCGCTCGATCTGCTCTTCGATGTCGACCAGGTGGCGTTGCAACAACGCCGCGGTGTGTTCACACGACGTTGCTCCCCGGTCTTTGAGCTCGAGCACCGACGCAATTTCGGCCAACGCAAGACCGCTCGACTGCGCATCGCGCACGAATCGGAGCCGCTCGACAGCCTCGTCGTCGTAGTCCCGATACCCCGACGACGTGCGGGCCGGCTCGGCGAGCAAGCCGATCGACTCGTAGTACCGCACCGTCTTCGCCGAGACGCCTGCCAGATTTGCGAGTTCCCCGATCTTCACGCCTTCGAAGGTACCCAACCAGGAAGCAGTGTGGCGACCAGGGCATCGCCATGGCGCTTGATGAAGTCGTCGCTCTGGGGAGAGGTGCCGAGCAACGTGGCCTCGGATGCGCTCATGTACGGCAATGAACCGGCGCCCCAGGTGAAGTAGTAGAAGACGTCATCGTCGATCGGAGCGGCAATACCCTCGGCCCGTAACGAGTTCCACATCGTGATGATGTGTTTGTGTCGCCAGCGCACGTGCGTGTTGGTGATCCACGCCAATCGCTCACCCGGCGACGATGCCTCGTGCACCATGATCTGGTTCAGTTGGGGAAACTCGGACGCATAGCGGCACAGACGCCTGAGCATTCGGGCGAATCGATCCGGCAACGGGTCGCCTTGCTTCTCCTCGACGATCGCTGCGTCGAGGCCGGCGAAGAGTTTGTCAACGGCCGCGCGCCACAGGTCTTCCTTCGACGAAAAATGGTAGTTGATCTGCGGCTGATGGGCATCGATTCGTTCCGCGATCGCCCTCGTCGAAGCACCCTCGAAGCCCTTTTGCCCGAACTCGACGATTGCCGATTGGAGGAGCAGGTCGCGAATATTGCGCCGATCTCTCCGCTCTCGTCGAGCCGTTTGTTCCTTCATCACTATGCAAACCCCCCATGGGCTGAGAGAACCTTACTCAAAATCGACGCGACGGGCATTTGGAGTCGTAATTGCCGACGAGGAGACGGCCGATGAACGCTCGCCGCAAAAACCGGCAATACTGCACGCATGTGCCGTCGATCTCGGCCCGTGGCGCTGGCGCTCGTGGGGAATCTCGTCCTGCTCTCCATGATGCCCCCGACCGCGTTTGCTGCGCTCGAAATCGTTCCGACCGACACCACAATTGAACACCATGAGACCCCGGCTGCCAGCACGGCGAACCAAACGGCGCTCGGCAGCGACCCAGCCCTACTCCTGCTCGTATTGAGCGGCCTGGCTGTCGCCGGGGTCGTTATCTGGCTTGTCTCCACCCGCCGACCGGTAGGGTCGACGGAGCGTGGCTCCCTCGACCCCTAGCCTCGGCACGGCACGAGCCGCGCTGGCCGAACCAGCGTTCCGGCGAATCTTTATTGCGTCGTTCCTGTCGAACACCGGGCGGTGGATGCAGAGCGCGGCGCAAGGCGTTCTGGCGTGGGAGCTCACCAAGTCGAACACGTTCTTGGGTGTTCTGATTTTTGCACAGCTCGGCCCGTTGGCACTGCTCAGCCTGATCGGCGGGTCGCTGGCCGATTCGAGCGACCGGCGAAAGCTCTTGCTCGGCACGCAGATCTGGCAGATGGCGTGGACGTTTGTACTTGCGGCGCTCGTCATCGACGACACCATCACGCGCGAACTCCTCATCGCACTCGTCTTCATCATGGGGCTCGGACAGGGAATCTTTGCCCCCACCTTCACCTCGGTACTCCCCTCCCTGGCCGGACAAGGCAACCTGGCGGCCGCGATCTCGTTGAATTCGATTCAGACCAACGCGTCACGAGTCGTCGGACCCGCCATCGGCGGTTGGATGACCAGCCGGTTCGGATTTGCCGAGGTGTTCGCGGTGAACGCGATCACCTACTTGTTCGTCATCGGTGCCCTCATCATCACGCCGCTGCCATCGCCCATCTCCAAAATTCGCAGTCTCGGCGACCGGCTCTTCGGCGGATTCCGATTGGTCGGTCGCGCCCCGCAGGTAGGCCGGCCGTTGTTCGTCATGTTCTTGTTCGTGCTGTTCTGTTTGCCGTTCATCGGCCAGCTTCCGGCCATCGCCGATCTCAACCTTGGCGTCGAGGCGAAGAGCACCGAGTACGGCTACTTCTATGCCATGTTCGGCCTCGGCGCGCTCGCCGGGGCGTTGCTCGTGACGTTCGTACTCATTCACCTGTCCCGCAGCCGCGTGACCCGTGCGACCCTGGTTGGATTCGCCGTCTCGCTGGCGTGGTTGAATTCGCTCTCCGACATCACCATCGCGTACGCCGCCGTCTTCGCGGTCGGAATGTTCTATTTCGTCTTGCCGACCACGCTGAACACCATGTGGCAAGAGCACGTCGACGAGTCGGTTCGTGGCCGGGTCGCGGCGCTGTGGGTTCTGTCGTTCGGCGGCACGGTTCCGATCTCGAACATCATCGCCGGGCCGCTCATCGAAGCCACCTCGTTGCGGACCATCCTCTACTTCGGCTCGGCGGCGGCGATCGTGTTGGCCATCGGTATTCGATTCGTTCCGGGCCCAATCGTGGGTGAAGAACTGCTCGATCAACAGCCGTCCGCCGACTAGCGCAGGCGAATGGTGTCCGCGACGAGGTCGGCGAAATCGTCGACGAGATCATCGTCGAACAGCTCGGCAAGGCGTTGCGCTTCGACCTCGATCTGGTCGAGATCGATGTCGTCGGCGAACGGGCTCTGCCGCATCACCTCCGCGTAGGACGCAACCACCGTGGCGAGCTGCAGGCTCTCCTCGGTATCGGCCCACTCACCCTCGAGGTCGCGCATGTCGATGTCCTCGTCTATTTCGATGACGTCACCGGTGTCCGGGTCTTCCCAGCGGAGCATGACCTGACCGAGATCACCCCGATCGTCGAGATTCACCCCGCGCGCCAACTCGACCTCGTAGATCGCCGTGACCTGATGCCCGGCACCGATTTCTCCGGCGTCGACCGCATCATTTCGGAAATCGCTGTCTCGCACGCCGCGGTTCTCGAAACCGATGAGTCGGTAGGCCTCGACGACCTCATCATCGAACTCCACCTGAATCTTCGCATCGATCGCAACGGTTACGAGCGTTGAAGTGAGCTCGTCTTCGAACAGACGCCGGGCCTCGTCCTCCGTGTCGACGTAGGCGTAGAACCCGTCACCCTGATCGGCGAGTTGCTCCATCACGGTGTCGTTGAAATTCCCAAGGCCAAAGCCCACCGTGACCAGCTGCACCCCTCGATCAGCGTCGTCGCGAATAAGTGCGGCGAGCGCGTCCGGGTCGGTGACACCGACGTTGGCCACACCATCGGAGGCGAGGATCACGCGGTTGATACCGCCTTCGCGGAAGGCTTCGGAAGCAAGCCCGTAGCCCTGACGGAGTCCGGCCTCCAGGTTGGTCGAACCACCGGGACGAAGGTTGTCGATCGCATCGAGGATGATCCCTCGCTCGCGTACCGCGGTCGGTTGCAACACGACGCCGGCGGAATTGTCGTAGGTGACGATGGCAACCGTGTCGTCGGCATCGAGTTCATCCACGAGGATCTCGAGGCTTTCCTTGACCAGGCCGAGGCGGTCCTCCCGATCCATCGAACCGGAGGTATCGACGACGAAGGTCAACGCTGCGGGTCGGCGTTCATCTTCGTCCACCTCCATGCCCTGCACGCCGATGCGTACGAGGTAGTTGTCGTCATCGAATGGCGACGGTCCCCCATCGACAACGACATCGAGCCCGCGTCGTGGGGCGTCGTATTCGTAGTCGAACGCGTTCAGCAACTCTTCGACCCGCACGGCTTCGGCCGGAGGCCAGATGCCCTCGTCGATGTGGCGTCGCACGACGTTGTAGCTCCCGGTGTCGACGTCGAGCGCGAACGTGGAGAAGGGGTCGCGATCGGTGTCGACGAAGTCGCGCACGCCGTAGTCCTCGAACGTGTTGTCCTCTTCGAGGTCGTCGGTGGGCGGCGTCGGTTCGGAGGCGCCGAACAATCCGCCCTCGGCGTCTGAATCGGCCGTTCGACTCTGCGCAGACCCGTTCGCGCCTGCCGCCTCCCCGTCGCTGGCGCTGTTGCCGAGCGCTCCCGTGCTCGGCGGCCGATATGCGTCGTCGTCAAGCGCCTCGGTCGTAGCGGCACCGCCCGACGATGACGGCGTCCCATTCGCAAAGACCCCCTCGGCATCGTCATCGGAGCGAACTCCGTTGCCGGATGTCGATCCGTCCGCCACGGTGGTGGCTGATCCGCCATCGAAGAGCCCCCCGTCAGCGCCTCCGGCCTCGTCCGCGTCGCTGCCACACGCAGACATCGACATCGCCATCGTGAGCGAGACGGCAAGGAATCGTTGGGTTCTCGTTGTTCGCTTCATGGGGGCCTTGGACCCTCAGAGCACGCTCGCTGGTTCCCCGGTTTCGGTTACAGAACGATGACGGCGGTCGATTTTGGCTATTCGACGGTGACGACGCCGGTCATATTCGGGTGCAGGACACAAAACAACTCGTACTCGCCCGGCGTGGCGAACGTGGTGGCAAACGACTGTCCGGTGCCAAAGACCCCCGAGTCGAAGGCTCCGCTCGGTGCGCCGGGGTTCCCCGCCGTGACCGTGTGCGGCACGCTGTCGGAGTTGGTGAACACCACGGACTCACCGGCCTGCACCGTGAGGTCGCCGAAGTCGAAGTTGTTGATGGGTGCAGTAACTGCGCCATCGACGGCTTGCACCCGCTGCGCTTCGATTGAACTCGGATCGGACAGCGGCCAAATGGACGGATTGAACATGGCGAACACGCCGCCCTGCGCGTCGTGATCGGGGTCGACATATGCGTGCATCATCCACACCGGGATGACCTCCATGAACTGGCCGCCGCTGTCTTCGCAGCGTTGTTGCGAGCCGAGTGTCGCCGATTCGCTCACCTCGGTGTTGGTGCCGCCCTCCTGGGGCGACCCCGCACAGGTGTTGAAGTGAATGTGCCAATTGTCGATGGGTCCGGCAAAGGCATCGGGATGCTCCTCGGTCATCGGTGTGGTGAACACCGCACCGACCGATTGGTAGCCGGGCTCGCCGGTCCACTCACCATCGACGCAATTGCCCTGCTCGGCTTGGGTGAGATCCTCGCCGCCTTCTTTCGCGTACAGCACCATCGCAGGCCGCGCCGGGTCGAACTCGCCGTAGGTGCCGTTGGGATTCTGGGCGTGAATACCCATGTTCGGATTCTGCGAACTCGAGATGGTGAACCCCGCTGCGCACGCCTCCTCGATGGTGTTGTGTTCGTTGACTACCCCCTCGGTGATGGTGAGCTGCGCGACCAGTTCGCCCAACTCGTCGTGGGTCATACCGAGGTATTCGGGAACGTCCTCCCCGCTTTCGAAGATGTCCTTCAGTTCAAGGTAGGAGCAGGCCTTCTCGACCTCTTGGCAGCGCACCTGCTGCCCGCGAGGACCCTCGATCAACGTCGGCACGACCACACCGTCCTCCTGCTGAAAGACATAGCGGGAGAATCCGTAGGCCCCGGCCGGTGCCTCGGGAATCTCGGGTGGAAGCGACCGATCGTCCGACGCAAGGACGATGCTCTGCGCATCGGCGAGATAGTCGTCGAGCACGATCGTGGGCAGCGGATCGTCGGGCGCCTCGGTCGCGGGGACCAGCTCGACTGCATCGCTGGGTGAGTCGCCGGCGGCGCTGGTTGTGGTGGCGGCGGCGGAGTCCTCTGCGGTGGCCACTTCGGCATCACCGTCGGAGCAGCTCGCCCCAATCAAGACGAAGGCAACAATGAGTGCGGCCGGGCGCGTAGAACGTCGTATCAATTGAAATCCCCCCATGGATCTGCGCGAAGCGTACGACAGCTGACGGCCGAGCGCACAGCGACGGCCTCGACGAATGGCCCGGCCGTCGGCATCGTCGGGTACAACGGTGATGATGACCTCCTCACCGAACGATCCGCTCGAGACCTCACTCGGACAACTCGTGGATCAACGATCTACCGCCGCCGAGGCGCAAGGCCACCTCACTGACGATGTTGTGGCCGCGTTGCACAGGGGGGGCGTGTACCGGCAATGGATCGCTCCGCAGTACGGAGGCGCCGGGCTCGGTGCGGTCGACGGCCTCGACCGCGTGCGGTGGCTCAGCACCTACGACGGCGCGGCTGGATGGTGCGCGATGATCGCCGCGACCACGTCGTTGCTGTCGTATTTCCTCCCCATCGAGGACGCCACCGCAATCTATGGGCATCCCGAGGCGATCACCGGCGGGTTCGCTGCGCCGCGCGGCTTCGCCACGAGCGACGGCGAAGGCAACTTCGTGGTGAAGGGGACGTGGCAGTGGGGTTCGGGCAGCACGCACTGCACCCACATCGGCGGCGGGTGCGCCATCGTCGATCGAGACGGCAGCCGGACCGGTCGAGCCCCGTTCGTATTCTTCGATCGAAGCGACGTCGATCTGCTCGACACCTGGCAGGTTTCGGGTCTGTCGGGCACGGGCAGCACCGACTATCGCGTGCATGATCTGGTCGTTCCGGAGTCCAGGGCCGTTGACCTCGGCATCTCGAGTCCGGTGGTCGATGCACCCATCGCTCACCTCTCGTTCTTCGGGATTCTCGCCGCCGGCGTCGCCTCGGTGTGCGTCGGCATAGCTCAGCGAACGCTCGACGAGCTGGTCGACCTGGCGGGAGGGAAGACCCCGCAAGGAAGCACAAAGACGCTTGCCAACCGCCAGACCACGCAGCTCGACGTGGCCAAGGCCGAAGCCACCATCACATCGGCGTGGCTGTTCTTGACCGACGCGGTGGAGCAATGCCGAGACGAGATCGAGCGAGTCGGGGAGAACTCGGTCGAGCGACGCGTCGCGCTGCGCCTCGCGGCAACCCACGCCGCGCAACAATGCGGTGACGTGGTGCGGGAGCTGTACCTCACCGGCGGCGGCGAAGCCGTCTACCGACGAAACGCTTTGCAGAAACAGTTCCGCGATATTCATGTCGCAACACAGCATGCGATGATCGCACCCCGTACCTACGAGCTGGCCGGCCGCATCCGGTTGGGGCTCGATACCGATACCCGAACGATCTGAGCTGTGATGAGCAACACCGAAGCAGGCGCCGCGCCAATCGACATGTACGAAATGATGAGCACGCTCCGGGCGGTTCGGCGGCTACGAACCGATGCGATTCCAGAGGATGTCCTCGAACGGGTACTGCAGGCCGCCTGTTGGGCGCCCACGGGCGGCAACACCCAACCGTGGCGGGTGATCGTCGTCCGCGACGCGGCGAAACTGACCGCGCTGCAGGCGATCTACGCCCCCGAGTGGGCCACCTACTCGAAGGACTTCATGGGCAACGTCGCGCATATGCCCGAGGCCGAGCAGGCCAAATGGCGACGAGTTCTCGCCGC
>RCMY010005968.1_pt1 | contig 10258 bp, 8 predicted proteins | sample 2041341 | NCBI WGS metagenome assembly RCMY01 (sample SAMN09708234, study PRJNA481090) | Marine sediment metagenome, whole genome shotgun sequencing project.
GTTCGCGGGTGCGCACTTCCAGCACCTGCGCGCGCATCAGGCGTGCATAGATCGGCCACCAGACGATGACCATCGCGACACCCGCATTCGGTAGTCCCGGCCCCAGGGTCGCAGCAACGGTCATCGCCAGCAAAATGGGCGGAAAGGACAGCGTCACATCTACCGTACGCATGATGATGGTATCGGGCCAGCCACCCAAGTACCCCGCAATCGCCCCCAAAGCAGACCCGATGATAACCGCCGAGACGACAACCATGACCGCGACGGGCATGGTATATGCGGCACCGTGCATCGTGCGCGAAAAGACATCACGTCCCAGTGCATCGGTCCCCAGCCAGAATTCGCCGCTTGGCGGCTGCAAGCGCCTCCCTGCCATCATCAACGGATCGGTGATTGGCCAAAATTGAACCGTCACCAAGGTGATTGCCCAAAACAACAAGATGATGACACCAATCTGGCCCGTGACCGGCAGGCGGCCCAAGAACGTGACCGTCTGCATGATCTTGTTTGAAGTGTCTCGCGGCGTATCTGCTGCGCTGCTCATCCTGTCACCTTGATGCGGGGGTTGGCCCATGCGTAGGCTATGTCGGTGACCAAATTAGCCAAAAGAAACGCGGTCGCGCCGACGATCGTGACACCGCCGATAGCCGGATAATCAAGGGATCGCGCGGCGGACACAGCATAAGAACCGATGCCCGGCCAGCTGAATATCGCCTCGGTCAGAACTGCGCCGGTAATCAGGTAGGCGAAGGTGAACCCCAGAACCGTCAACACAGGAATAAGCGCGTTCCTGAGCGCGTGGTTGATCAGCACGACCCGTTCAGAAGCGCCTTTGGCCCGCGCCGTCCGGACATAATCCTGACCTAGTGCGTCCAACAACGAAGACCTTACAAGCCGCGCGACAATCCCGATCACCGACCACCCCAGCACCAGTGCCGGCAAGGCCAGATGGCTGAGCGTTTCGCCAAGAAGTGCCCAATCCCCCATAAGAAGCGAGTCTATCGTATAAAATCCGGTCACGTCATCGGGTGGCGTTGTGCGCGCGTCAAGACGTCCGGTGCCCGGTGTCCATCTCAGCTGGACGGAAAAAACATAGAGCATAATCAACCCCGACCAAAAAATCGGGAGCGATGACCCCAAAAGCGCAAACCCTCGGGCCACATTGTCAAAGATCGAATATTGAAACCGTGCGGACAATAGCCCGATGCCCATTCCAAAGGTTGTTCCGATTATCATTGCCGCAACCACCAGCTCAAGTGTTGCAGGCAACCTGTCGGCGATGTCACGGGCAACAGGTCGGCGGGTGTTGAACGATGTCCCCATGTCACCCCGCACTAGATTTTTCATGTAAACGACGTATCTGACGGGTAAAGGCTGATCCAGACCCCACTGTGCTTTCACGGCGTTCACGATTTCAGGGTTATTCATCATCCTTTCCGGTACAAGGGCGGAAAGCGGATCGCCCTTCGTGCTTTGTGAAAGGATAAAGGCCACGCTGGCCACGCCCAAGAGCAGGAAAGGTACTCCCAGTATTCGGCGTATTATGTAGCGCAGCATGGCCCTGTCCTCTTACTTGCGAGAGATTTCAGCAAGCGGCAAGTTACAGCAGGCGCTGTAGCGTACACCTTCGATATCGCTGCGATGGGCAAGCACAAGGTTCGGACTGACCACCGGGATGATGATGTTGGTGGACATCATTTCTTTGGCCAGTTCTTCGTATTTGGCCGCCGCGGCATCCCCTGACGCCGCCAGTGCCGCCGCATAGATGTCGCCCTCTTTCTCGTTCAGAACTGTCTCGGGCGAGTTGTAGCCCGCACGCGCGACCCAAGTGGACCCCGGCGTCATCCCGAAATAGGCCGCATATTGGCCTGAACCAAAATAGTCGGGCGCGTAATAAACAGCTGTCAGATCGGCAGTACCGGCCGCCATTTCCTCACGCCAGACCGGATAGGTAACAGGCTTCAGCGTCACTTCGACACCAACCTGCGCAAAATCCTGCTGGAGCTTTTGCATCATCACGTTCAGATCCACACCGTAGACGTTGTCGTTGGGATAAACTGCCTGCATCGTAAATCCGTCACCGATGCCTGCCTGCGCCAACATTGCCTTAGACTTTTCGACATCCTGCGACCGCGGCGTCAAATTGGCCGTACCCGGAAACCCGTTCGGAATAGGCGCTGCAATTTTTTCGCCATAACCACCGACCGTGAATTCCAGCATGCCGTCATAATCGACCGCATAAGTCAGCGCTTCGCGCACCTCTGGCGTCAGCTTGTCTTTCATCGCGACCGATCCGGGCATGAAGGCGAAATAGACAAAATTGAACGACGGAACGACATTCGTCACGACATCAGGATTGTTCATCGAATTGGCCGTATCGGCATCCAGCTGCATGGCGATATCGACAGAGCCAGTTTCCAATGCTTGCGCCTGACTGACAGAGTCCTGAATTTGCGTGATGACAACTTCGTTAAATGCGGGTGCAGTGCCGTAGTAGCCATCATTGCGCGACAGGCGTAATTCATCGTCAGGTGCATAATTCGTCAAAACAAACGGCCCGCTACCGACAGAATTTTCAAGGAACCAGCCTTCGGCGCCATCTGCCGTCGCCGCCGTCTCGTCACCAATCGCGCCACCGGCCATGGCCGCCTCTGCGTTCAAAATACCGGTGTAAGGTGCCGATACCTTGTTGAGGAATTCAGAGTTAGGCGCTTCTACCGTAATTTTTACGGTGTGCGCGTCCACTGCCTCGATTGCCGTCGTTCCATCCATCAAAAAAGATGGCGAACCCTTGAGATTGCGCAAACGCTCGAACGACCAGACCACATCGGACGCCTCGACCGGACTGCCATCCGAAAACACCGCAGCAGGGTTCAGATTAAAAGTGAACTCCGTAAAGTTGTCGTTGTTCGTCCAGCTTGTCGCCAGTTTTGGCTCAAGCGTCTGGTTGTCCTCGGCCAGCGTGATCAACGGTTCATACACCGCCGTCAGGTAAATCTGGCAAGTGTCGCAAAACGCACGTGCCGGATCAAGTGAGTTGACGTCCATCGAACGCCCGACCACCAGCGTGTCCTGTGCGACAAGTGTTGTGCCGAACATTGCGCCGCCAACCGCTCCAAGCAACAAGCCCGCACGCAGCGTCCGCGTTCTGCCTCTGGATGAGAAAACTGTAGTCATTTCCGGGTTCCCCTTTGTTGGTGTCTCTGCTGAAGCAACGGAAAACATAAAAGACGGGTCGTTCTGGAAAAATTCGAGTGTCCAGACCTTCTGTATCCCCCGAAACCACTGTAGTTTTTGGCAAAATCCCAGAGACAAATGTCCTGTTGTGTGTACCAAATCGTGATTTCTCTGTGCCAATACGATCAGCTTAACGAGAGAAACTTTCGCTGGATAGTGGGTATTGTTGGTCAGTGCCTGCGCAATATGAAGAGATAGAGACTTCGCCAATAGCGGGAAGTATGGGAAATTTTTGCCATTATTCGCTAGCTTTCAGCGCCTTGCGAAGATCATCTTGCTATTCTCGGGACGGGTTCAGATAAAGTTAGTGATGGAAAATTCGATTAAGTGGCCTAGCGGTTCATTTTTGGAAGAATCGACGGAAGGAAGCAACGTAGATATGCAGTAGAGGCGCGTACGCTTTCGGCAAGAAATTCCTCCGTTATCCTCTTGTGCTGTGACCAGGAGATCGCCCAAATGCCATCCATGGCACCCAAAGAAACAGCCAGCCTCGATTCCAGATCGGGAATTGAAGTGCAATCAAACCAGTGGCGAAATTCTGCTGCTCGGATCGCTGACAAGGACGCATTGCCCTGAAGATCAAGCGTGCGCACTTCTGCGCTTACCCCGGCCCCCATGAACAGTCGCAAGGCCGAAGGATGGGCATTCAGAAATTGCACACCGGCAGACTGTCGTCTTTGGACGATCTCTTGCCAATCTTCAGGCGGGGGCGTCAGACTTTTCTGTGCCATTTCAGCGAGCGCAGCGTGGTATCGTCTTGCGAGAGCAGCCAGTATCGCGTCCTTGTTCGGGAAGAAGTGGTAGATGGAGGACAACGGAACACCGGCAGCACTCGCGACCAGTGACAAATTAACATCGCGCTCCGGTTGCTCGCTCAGCAATCGCTCGGCGCCATCCAAAAGGCGCTCGAACCGGACAACTCCACGTCGCCGCTGTGGCTGGCGTATGCGTGATACTTGATTTTGAATCTGTCTATTTGTGGGCGTCATTTGCACTTACGCTCCTTTATTCTATTCCTGCTAGCTCGATACCCTAATGTGAAAGGCGCCGAAGGCTGAAGCTTCCGGTATTTGTGCCCACACTTCATGTATATCTGCATCGGCAGTTCTATGCATAATCTTCGTCCACGAATTCCGCTCATGCTGCTATTTGCGAAGTGCAAACCTTCGACGTCACTGCGTAGCCTGATCTGAACACTTATTGGTGCTGCAGAATCGGCGGCAAATCTACAAGATAGGTCACCAGCTTTTCATAGGCTCGCGCCGCCTGTAGCAGTGAAAGGTCACCCCATCGCCTGCCAATCAACTGAACGCCCATAGGCAGGCCGTCCTTGTAGCCCGCTGGAATGTTGAGTGAAGGACACGAGGATAATGTGCCCGCAGTCACAACCTGCATCCAACGATGGTAGCTATCCATCTGGATGCCACTGATTTCTTTTGGCCAATGCTGATCTACCGGAAAGGGAAAGGCCTGCGCCGTCGGCATCGACAGGTAGTCGAAAGTGCGATGCAGCTCCAAAAATCGATCATAAAGTGCGGTGCGTGTTTCTATTGACCGGTGCAGGTCAGCTATTGTCAATTTCTGACTGCACTCGATCTCCCAGACCAGTTCTGGCTTCATCAACTTCCGGCGATCCGGGTTTTCAAAGGCTTCCCCGTAGCGGTGACCCAAAGAGAACTGACGCTGGACCTTGAATGCAGTCCAGACAGCCTCCCAATCAATTCCGGACTCGACTTCGACAACCTCGACACCTGCCAGACTAAACCGGTCAATCGCGGTGCGACATAGGTCAATGATACCGTCCTCGAAAATCATTGCGCGGGGCAGATCAGTAAACACACTGATTTTCCTCCCTTTCATATCGACATCCAGCTTCTGGTGCCAATCCGAAATATCGTCATTCAGGCTTAGTGGGACGCGGGCGTCAGGCCCGGAGACAACTGACAACAGCAACATCAGATCTTCAGCGGTACGTGCGATGGGTCCTTCGGTGACATGTTGCGACCAAAAGGCATCGGACCGTGGCCAGAGTGGAACCCGACCCAATGAAGGACGCAGGCCAAAAACGCCATTGAATGCCGCAGGGTTTCTCAACGATCCGCCCATGTCGCTGCCATCCGCGAACGGCAACATGCGCAGTGCCACTGCGACAGCCGCCCCACCGCTTGATCCGCCGCCGCTTTTGGTTGGATCCCAGGCGTTACGGGTCAGACCAAAGACTTCATTGTATGTATGCGAACCCAGCCCGCCTTCAGGGACATTGGTTTTCCCGATGATAATTGCGCCCGCAGCCCGCATTCTTTCGACGATGAGAGAGTCATGTTCGGGGACGAAATTGGCGAACAAGGGCGAGCCGAAAGTTGTGCGCAATCCTTTGGTCAAAGCGAGGTCCTTGACCGCTACCGGTAGGCCATGCAGCGGGCCATGCCAGTTTCCCATCGCCAAATCCCTGTCAGCCAAATCTGCTTCGGCCAAAATATCAGCTTCGTCACGCAGCGACACGATGGCATTCCAGTGGGGGTTGAGGCGTGCGATTTTTTCAAGAAACGTCGATACGACCTGACGGCTGGAAAATGTGCCTTTTCTCAGACCTTCCGCGAGGGTTGTCGCGGGAAGAAGGGTTATATCCGGCGTTTGGCCACCTTTTGAAGTTCCCGCAATCATCTGGTCTTACCTTGTGGATTACTGCTGCTGGATTCCGCCAGAAAGATCAACGTGACGCTTTGTGATGTAGCTTGAGGAGAAATGTGCCATAAAGTCCCTCCTCACTGGCCTCACTGGCCTCACTGGTTAGAGTTACCTTAGCCAATGATATATCAAAATATCACGCCGTACCAACAAAAAAATCTAAGAACGGCCAAGTCGGAGACCATTTGTCTGCCCGCAGATGTCAGAGTCGCAAATAGAGCCACGATCTCACTGTACTTTCGACAGCCGCCCACCCTTGGCTGTGAAACCTCTTGACGAATATTCGAATTTCCTATGATATGATATATCAAGGCGGCGCAGAATTTGGATGTTGCAGCGACATCAGGCGAAGGATTACGCATGACTCTTCTTGATAGGCAGCAAAATATTTCTAGGGACAGGCAATTACGCGAGCGCGCGGCGCACGTAATTCCCGGCGGGATGTGGGGCCACCAACGCGCGGAAGCAGTTCCCGCAGGGTTTCCGCAGTTTTTTGACAGCGGTCAAGGTGCGATTGTTCGCGATGTTGATAACCATGAATACATCGACTTTATGTGCGCTTGGGGGCCAATGATACTAGGTCACCGAAATGAGGTGGTAGAGCAAGCGGCGCGCGCGCAGGCCGAAAAGGGTCAGTGCTTTAATGGACCAACCGAACAAGTTGTCGAGCTTGCCGAGTTGGTCGTCGAAATGGTCGACCACGCAGAGTGGGCATTGTTCCAGAAAAACGGTTCAGATGCGATGACCGGCTGTGTCACCATCGCGCGCGCTGGCACAGGGAGACGCAAAGTGCTGGTCGCGCGTGGCGCCTATCATGGCGCGGTTCCGTGGTGTTCGCCGTCGCTGGTTGGCGTAACGACGGAAGATCGTGCCCACATTCGCCATTTCGATTGGAACGATATCGACAGCCTGAATGCCGCTGTGGCAGAAGCCGGAGATGATCTGGCCGCTGTTGTCGTCTCCGCTTTGCGTCATGATCTGGGTATTGCGATGGAGATGCCGTCGGTTGAGTTTGCAAAGGCCGCGCGGGCTGCCTGTGATGAAACAGGTGCAGCGCTGATCGTCGATGATGTACGGGCTGGCTTCCGTTTGGATCTGGGTGGATCGTGGAACCTTGTCGGCGTCCAGCCTGATCTTTCTGCCTGGTCCAAAGCGATTGCCAATGGTCATCCGCTTGCGATGATCACTGGCAATGACAGGTTTCGCACTGCGGCGCGGGATGTGTTTGTGACCGGTTCTTTCTGGTATTCGGGCGCACCGATGGCCGCCGCAATTGCCACGATGCGCGAATTGCGCAGGATCGACGGTCCGGCACTTATGCGCCGGGCCGGGGAACGCCTGCGCGCCGGGCTGGATGAACAGGCCGCACGGCACGGCTTTGCCTTGATACAGTCCGGCCCACCTGCAATGCCGCTTTTGCAATTTGAAGGAGACGATGAAAAGTCTTCGCTGGGGGAACAATTTTGCATCGAGGCGTTGCGCCGCGGCGTTTATATGCACCATCGTCATAACATGTTCCTCAGTTGCGCCCATACGGACGCCGTCATTGATACCGCATTAGAGGCAACAGAAGGCGCATTTGCCGCCCTTCACGCACAAAGGACGAACAATGAATGACGGGGCCGCCCATATAGAGCCCGTCGAAGATGAGGCGGAAAGCCTCTCGAGAGTAGTCTACAGTCGGCTTCGTGACTCATTGATGCGGGCTGAACTGCGTCCACACCAACGGCTTAAGGTGCGCGATCTGTCACGTCAGATGGGTATGTCTGAAACTCCGGTGCGAGAGGCGCTGTTCCAGCTTGCGCATCAGGGTGCAATCGAAATTAAACCCCGGTTTTATATTAGGGTACGACGCATTAGCTCCATTGAGTATGAAGATATCCGCGACATCCGCCTGCAATTGGAGCCTATGGCAGCCGAACGTGCCCTACCTTTCCTGACCGATGAAGATATAGCAAAGTTGGAGGGGTCACACCGGAGTCTGGTGAAAGCAGAAGCCGCGGGAGACTGGCCAACGGCTCTTCGAGCCAATCTCGATTTTCACTTTGGTCTCTACTACAAATCCGGCATGCCGACCCTTGTCGAAGTGTTGGAAGGGCTTTGGATCCGCGTCGGCCCGATACTTTCCGAATTGTATCCCGGTGCGATGCCAACCTATGGCGGACGGCACGGGCACGAGAATGTGCTGGATGCGCTGCGGTCGCGAAGCGCATTTGCCCTCAGGGAGGCGATACGTATGGACCTTTTGGAGGGTGGACGGAAGTTGCGCAAACATCTCAAAGAAGTCGAAGCCTCTGGCGTACTTGAAGGAGCACAAAAAAAATGACCCAAGCCTTAACGAACATGAGCTTGCCAGCCCTGGAAGACAGGGCAAAATTCATCCGGAAAGAAACAGTGCGGCTGTCTAGGATTGCGGGAGCCGGCCACTATTCTTCCACCTTTTCCTGCGCGGAACTTCTGGCTACCCTTTATTATGACCAGATGCGCATTGAACCCGGCAATCCCGACTGGGCGGAGCGGGATCGTTTTGTGATGTCAAAGGGCCACGCCGCAATCGGGCTGTATCCGGTAATGGCGGATCTGGGTTATTTCGACCCTTCAGAATTGGATACCTATACCCGCTTCGGCTCCAAGTTCGGGGACCACCCGGACATGAAGAAAGTCCGGGGTTTGGATTTTTCCTCTGGTTCATTGGGGCATGGACTGTCCATTGGTGTTGGAATGGCGTTGGCCGGGCGGATGCAGGGGCTGGATTTCCGCACATATGTGATGCTTGGGGACGGGGAATTGAGCGAAGGCCAGATTTGGGAGGCCGCCAATTCTGCGGGCCATTTCAAACTAGGCAATCTTGTAGCCATCGTCGACCGTAATGGTCTTTCCATCGACGGTCATACCGAAGACGTGATGAGCGTTGAGCCGCTGGATGCGCGCTTTGCCGCATTTGGATGGGACGTAAACCGCATCGACGGCCACGATCTACAAGCGATCAGGGACGTCTTCGGTACGCTGGAACGCGCCGATCGTGGTAAGCCACAGGTTATCATAGCCGACACCGTCAAGGGACGTGGTGTCTCGCGAATGGAAATGTCGCTTGATTGGCATGTCGGGAACCTTGTCGGCGAAGATTACGACGATGTGATGGCGGAACTTGACGCCGGACTGAAGCCATATGTGCCGGAGGCCGTACAATGACCACAGACATGCAAGACGAAAGCGAAATCTTTCGCGGAACTACATCTGGCAAGACCTTGCTGCGCAACAGTCGTTCCGTACGCGGCACACCCAAAGCCGGAATGCCTGCCTTTGTATTGGGCGAAGAATTGGCGGATTTGGCGGATAAAGATCCGCGTATCGTCGTAGGTACCGCTGATCTGGCCTCGGCCAACCGCACCAACGATTTTCGAGACCGCCATCCTGATCGCTTCGTAAACTTCTCGATTGCGGAAAAGAATATGATCACTGCCGCAGCGGGCATGGCATCTTGCGGGCTAATTCCCTATGTCGCCACATTTGCAAGCTTCGCGGCCATCCTTGGCGCCGAGCAAATTCGCACTGATTGCGCTTATCCCCAGATGAAGGTCCGCATTCTGGGGAGCCATTCGGGCATGTCGATGGGGTTCTACGGCTCCTCTCACCACGCATTGGAAGACCTTGCTATGCTGCGCTGTATGGCCGATCTGACGGTGGTTTGCGCAACCGATGCCAATCATCTGCGCGCCATTTTGCGTGCCTCCGTCGAGCATCCGAAAGCGATGTATATCCGTCTTGGCCGTGGCCGTGATCCGGTGGTTTATGACTCCGTGCCAGAGATTGAATTTGGCCGTGCAATTCGGTTGCGGGAGGGAAAGGACATGACAATCATTGCCTGCGGTTCGCAAGTCCGCGCCGCATTGGATGCCGCTGCAAAGATGGTCCTGTCCAGCACGTCACGCTGAGCCGCCGAGCCGCCGAACTCGTTGGCATGGGCCCGCACTCCGTAGAGCAGGTCGACGAAGAAGTTGAGGCGTACACGCCGATCGTGTCGGTTTGGATTTCAACTTCGACCGGAAAGGGGTTCGCATCCTGTGGGCGCACGCGGCCAAGAAAGGCGATAGCATTCTGTTGCGCACTTTCATAATCGATCAATGCATCACCAATCATTAGCACATGCTGCATATCAAGATTATGCGTTGCAATGATTTCGGCAATGATAGTCTGTTTGAGCGCGGGCGCTCCTCTTACTGTGGTGAAAAAGGGAGCAAGCCCGCGTTGCTCGACGATGCCGCATAATTCCCTCTCTGGTGTTCCGGAAGCGATGAATAGCGGCATGCGTTGCGAAGCCCTGTGGATCAGC
>RCMY010005969.1_pt1 | contig 10257 bp, 8 predicted proteins | sample 2041341 | NCBI WGS metagenome assembly RCMY01 (sample SAMN09708234, study PRJNA481090) | Marine sediment metagenome, whole genome shotgun sequencing project.
GTCACGGGCCTGGAGATGGGCGCGGATGACTATTTGGTCAAGCCTTTTGCCTTCGATGAGTTGTGCGCAAGGATCCGCGCGCTGGGGCGACGCCAGCAAGAAATAAAAATACCTGATATTGACCTGGGATGCATTCGCATCGACACCTCAAAGCGCGAAGCTGCCTGCGCCGATCAAATTATTGCTTTAACACCCTCGGAATACCATTTACTTGAGTGCCTGGCCATGCACCGGGGTTTTGTGATGACCAAACATCGGCTGCGGGAATGGTTGTACGACAGCAATGCGGATGCATCGAGCAATGTGGTTGAGGTGTTAGTGAGTTCGTTGCGAAAAAAGCTGCGTAAAGTGGGTGCCGAAGATGTGGTAAAAACGCGCCACGGATTTGGCTACCTGATCGACTAACATGAAATCTATCCGTGGAAAGCTAAGCCGAAATCTGCTTGTTGGGACAAGTCTACTCTTGCTCATTACATTTTTTTTTCAGGAGCACCGGTTTCGCTTACAGCTGGAAACTGATTTTGACGATAACCTGCTGACCAAAGCGAAAGCCTTGGTGACACTAACAAAGCAGAATAGCGGAACGGTGGAGCTGGATTTTGCCGATGAAGTGATGCCGGAATATGACGCCGCCGTCACAGCGGAATATTTTCAGCTGTGGCTTGCCACTGGCGCAGTGGTGGAACGCTCGCGTTCGCTAGCGGGACAAGACCTGCCACACAAAAGAGGTCTGGCACTTGGTGAAAAAAAGTTTACTGACATCGAACTTCGCGACGGTCGTAGCGGCCGCATGGCGCAGATAAAGTTTATTCCGCACAGCAAAAACCCAAAACGCGATAGCGACGCCACCAGCGACAATAATGTGAAGCAACTAACAAACGGGATGCAGGCACATTTATCAGTAGCCCGCGCACGCGAAACGCTGGATGATTCGCTGACGTCGGCGCGACTTACCCTGGGATTAACGTCGTTACTCTTTCTGGCAGCGCTATTTATTTTAGTGAGAATAGCGGTTGCCAAAGGCCTGGCTCCGCTGCGTTCGCTGACACGACAGGTGCGCGCATTAAACGCCGACTCACTGACAGAGCGGGTCTTCAGCAAACATGCGTTGCAGGAACTGGAGCCTGTTGTCACCCAGTTAAATCTGCTGCTCAGCAGGCTGGAAACATCATTTGATCGCGAAAAACGCTTTTCCGGTAACGTTGCGCACGAGCTGCGTACGCCGTTGGCTGAGCTTCGCTCTATTGCTGAAATTGGCAGCAAATGGCCGAATGATGAGCAGTTAGTGAAGGAGTTCTTTGCCGACTTATTGGATGCGACCGAGAGTATGGAGCATACGGTGTCGAACCTGCTGTCGTTGGCTAGGTGTGAGGCCGGTGACGTCGATGTTGTGCTGGAGCCGGTCAGTATTGGTGAACTGGTGCAGGATGTCTGGATTCAGTCAGCAACAAACCCAGGCGGCAGATCGTTGCGCATTGAAGACAACGTCACGGCCGTCATTGTTCACACCGACCGCAATAAAGCCAAAATCCTGGTCCAGAACCTGATATCAAACGCGCTCGAATACAGTCCGGAAAATACCGAGATTGTGATTGCAGCGCAGTTGTACGATAAGACTATCGATATTGCGTTTACCAACCAAAGCCCTCAGCTTGAAGAACAGGATATCGACAAACTGTTTGACCGCTTCTGGCGCAAGGATGCGGCGCGCACGAGCGGACATCATGCGGGCCTTGGCCTGTCGCTGGCCAAGGCGTTGGCCGATGTGCTGCGGCTCAAATTGGTTCCTGCGTTTGAAAATAAGGTACTGACCATTCATGTCAGAGGATTTGTGCTTGCCCTAAAGCAATCGATCTGATTCTCCGACAACAAAAACAAGCGCTTGCCGATTAGTTCCTGTGATTCAAACGTCTAACAGTTGTGGTGGCATAAAAAGGCCAATTTTCGTGCCTTAAGGACGCCCGCCTGCGACACACGCTGGTGAAAACTCAACCCTTTCCATATCTGCTTACACCGCAGATCAAATAGAAGGCAAGCGCGCGTAATGCATACCATTATCGAAAAAATTGATCGCTTGCTCATTGTCAAAGCGGCGTTCTTTTTACCAAAAGAACAAAAGATCCGCCTCGAACGCTGGCTGCGTGGCAAGCAAGAGTTTCGCAAGCTACAGCAAGCGGATGCCGTGATCGTGTCTTTTGGCAAAAGCGGTCGCACCTGGCTACGCGTGTTGCTGTCGCGGTTTTACCAGCTGCAGTACGGTTTAAGCGAGCACCAATTGATCGGCTTCGACAACCTGCATCGGAACAACGTTTACATTCCACAACTGTTTTTCACGCATGCCAACTACATCAAGGACTATACCAACAACCGCAATAGCCAAGCCGACTTCTACACCAGCAAAGTCGTGCTGCTGGTGCGCAACCCGCTGGATGTCGCCGTATCGCAATTCTTCCAGTGGAAATACCGCATGCGCGCCGGCAAAAAAGCCCTCAACAAATACCCGGCACACGGCAGCGATATGGATATTTTCGATTTCGTGATGGCGCAAGACACCGGCCTGACCGCCATCATCGACTACCTCAACGGCTGGGCTAACGAAGCAGACCAAATGTACAAATTGCTCATCGTGCGCTACGAAGACCTGCACAGCGATACCGCAGATACGTTGAACACTATCGTCAATTTTATCGGCACCCCTGGTAGTCGTCAGCATGTCGATGCCGCCGTCAGCTTCGCCTCGGCTGACAACATGCGCCAGATGGAACAAAAACGCACGTTCTGGCTTAGCGGTAGCCGTTTGCTCGCCAGAGATAAAAATAACCCCGACAGCGACAAAGTGCGGCAGGCCAAAGTCGGCGGCTATAAAGATTATTTCAATGACGAGCAGCTACAAACCTTGCACAAAATAGTGGCCGACCGACTGCACCCCATGTTCACCGAGAGATATGAGCCTAATGGACCACTGTGTTTTCATTCAGACAAACCACAAACAGATGGCTGGCGCCAGGGTCGCCGCGTATGCTTTGCGACGCTACTCGCAAAATAACGATAGGAAGTCGCTTGGCGACCAAATCAAGTCCGTAGAACGTCTAACAATATAGTGATGCAAAAGACAAGCAATATTTCGTGCCTTGACGACGTGCGACTCGCCAGGCGACTCAATGCCGGGGATGAAGCTGCATTCAGGCAGTTCTTTGACGAGAACTATGACCGTATGTATCGATTCGCGCTTAGCCGCCTCGCCAATGACCATTCGACAACGGAAGATATTGTGCAGCAATCCTTCACCAACGCACTGAATAAAATCGGCAGCTATCGAGGAGAGGCGCAACTGTTCACCTGGCTATGTACTATTTGTCGACACCAAATCATTGATTGGCAGCGCAAGCAGGGAAATTATCAAAAGCGCATTGTGCTGATAGAGGATTACCCCGAGATCCAGGCGGTCGTTGATTCGTTTCAAGCGCCAAACGGCGATGACCCTTTTTTGGCAGCGCAGCGAGAGGAAGCGGTGCGTCTTATTCAGGTAGCACTTGACCGGTTACCGGTCGCATACGGCAACATACTCGAATGGCGCTATTTACAGGGGCATTCAGCCAAAGAGATAGCCGCGCGGCTGAACGTCAGTGTTGAGGCTGCGAACTCGCTGACGGCGCGCGCGAAAAAAGCTTTCACCGAAATTTACGCGCCGCTTGCCGAAGCGCTTCTGCCGTCGTAATCGCGGGCGAAAAAACGTGATGAATTATTATGAATGATAAATTTGAGAGACAAACAGACGACGCAAAAGATCCGCTTGCCGACTTGCTCAAGCGTGGCAAGCTTCGTCAACCCGCGCCGCCAGCCGCACGCGAGCGTGCATTCCAGCAGCTGCACGCGCACTGGTCCGAGCAAGTGCAACGCAAGCGGCAGCGCCGCCGGGTTGTCACCTGGGCGGTAGCGGCGTCGACTTTTTTAGCTGTCGCAATAGTATTCAACACGGCTAACAACGGCGGTTTTACGGCTGATGTTAGCGTGGCGCGCATCGCACGCTCTTCCGGCACCGATATACATTTACGAAGGCATCGATGGTCACAACCAACGGCTATCTCTTCAGTCGATGATTTGCCTGCCAACAGTACGCTCATAACCGGTGCCGCCTCACGGCTCGCACTGGCCTGGAAAAAAGGTGGCTCATTACGTATTAACGAAGAAACCGAATTAAACATTGTCTCACCCGAGCGCGTCCGTTTGGTTGCCGGTTCGATTTACTTCGATTCCATTTTGAACCACGACACTGCGACTGCACCAACGTCGTTGGCGATAGAAACCCCCTATGGAGTGGTCCAGCATCTCGGCACCCAGTTTTCGACACGGATGCAGGGTGATGTTTTGACGATCAGCGTCCGCGAAGGTGAGGTAAGCGTAGAGGACGGCAAAAATCGTTTATTGCTCTCTGCTGGCGACGAGTTCGATATTGACCAGGCAGGCCTACGTGCGCAACGACAGGTAAAGGCTTTCGGCGAGCAGTGGCAGTGGGCCCAGGATATAGCGCCTACTTTTGACTCAAACAAGCGCTCTGCGTACGAATTGCTAGACTGGATTGCCCGCGAAACCGGCCATACCGTGCATTATGATAATGACGATTTAGCGACTTTTGCACGCCAGGGAACACTGACCGGTATGGAAGGGTTAACGCCCATGCACGCACTGAAAGCCCTGCCGTATGCGACCGATTTACGCTATAATATTGTCGATGGTGTTATCAACATAAGCGCTACAGACTTGCCGAATCGGAGTCGGCAGACTGCACCGGAAAGAAGATAATAATGGTAGCGGCATGTGAGTTGTAACGGCGCATTGCTGTTATTCGAGCAACTCAATGGAGTCGTAGCGCTTGTACGCAATGGATCAACTTTCGCCGGGCCAGCGTTCTCAGCTACCACGCGATGATCTATTGCGCGGGGTCACGACGGTATTACTCTGTACCATGCTTGTTTGTACTCCAGTTCAGGCGCAAATAAAGTCGGCCCCCGAAGCACACTTTATCGTTGGTCAATCGATCAAGCGCGTCCTTGACGATTTGAGACGTCAAGGCATGCCATTCGCTTACAGCAGCACGCTGTTGCCTGCCGAGCTGATAGTGCGCTTCCGACCGAAGAGCACCGATGTAATATCGGCCGTGAAGGAGGTCTTGCACTCGCACGGCCTGACTATTGAAGATGTCGACGGGCTCTACGTTGTCAGTCATGACAGCAGCGCGAAACCCAGAGTTGCCAGGCGAACCACGGCTGAGCCTGACCCGGAAACACCGGCCCTCTCCGAAGTGATTGTGTCGGCCAGCCGCTATGAACTGTTGCGCGACGCCGTCGCCGCACCGCAGGCAATCGATCAGCGCGCCATTACCCAGCTGCCCGACCTCGGTGATGACCCCTTACGCGCCGTGCAGCGATTGCCGGGTGCGGCTTCGAGCGGTGTTTCGGCGCGCACTCATTTACGCGGCGGGTCAGACCGCGATACGGGTATCGTTCTCGATGGGCACCGTCTGCTCGACCCCTTCCATGTGCGCGACTATCAAAGCCTGTTTAGCGCGATTGACGTACGCGCCATCGATGGCATCGAAGTCTACACTGGCGGGTTTCCTATCCGCTTTGGCAATATCACCGACGGCCTGGTGCTGATCGACACACTTTCACCAGAGGAACCGCGGCGCACGGAGGTAGGCATAAGTGTCTTCAACACGTCTCTATTGAGCGCCGGTCAGGTAGCCAACAATGAAGCGCAGTGGGTGTTTTCAGCGCGCCGCGGCAACCTCGACCATGTAATAGACGAAAAATTTGGCAGCCCGTCCTATTACGATGTGTTCGGAAAAATTAGTGTTAACTTTACCCCGACCACAACAGTTTCCGCCAACGCATTTATCGCCAATGATCAGGTCAATATTGTAACCACCGCCGACCCGGAAGAACGCGAGGAATCGACCAACGATACCCGCAATACGCAGTTCTGGATTTCCTGGGATCAAGCGTGGACGCCGTCGCTGTCGAGCAAAACCCAGTTTTCTTTTAGCGACTTTGATAGCGAGCGCGAAGCCTCGATCAATGATCCAGAGCAGATCATCGGTCAGTTAAGCGACCTGCGCACCGTTAGCATAGCCCGCCTCCTGCAAGATTGGTCGTATGAGTTAAACGACAGCCATCACCTGACATGGGGCGCGGAGTTACAGCAGGCTACGGCAGACTACAGCTATTCTTCCGTCACTGAGTATTTTGGTTTTTTAGTCAACCTTCCAGGCAAGGAAAATGCCCCGAGCAGAAATCTCCAGAGACAAGTCGATGCGGATACGTTCGCGCTCTATCTTTCGGATCGCTGGCAACCCGGCGACAACACTGTGGTCGATCTTGGGTTGCGCTGGGACAAACAAAACTACACCGACACAGTCAGTGACAGCCAGCTCAGTCCGCGCGTCAGCATCCTTTACGCCATTAACCCGAAGGTGAATATTCGAGCTGGCTGGGGCCGCTACTATCAGTCGCAGGGTATTCACGAATTACAGATAGAAGACGGTGTCACGGAATTTTTCCCGGCACAACGGTCCGACCATTGGATAGCCGGGCTGCAATACCAGTTAAACGAGCGCTATTCACTGCGCGTCGAAGCGTACGCCAAAACCAGCAAGCGTCTGCGACCACGTTACGAGAACCTGTTTGACGTCTTTACTATCATACCGGAGTTAGAGCCGGATAGAGTCACCATCAACGCCAGTGAGGCGAGCGCACGCGGCCTGGAGTTTTCGGTCGACTACAACAACGAAGACGGATTAAGCTGGTGGGCAACCTATGCGCTAGCCAGGGCGGAAGACACCGTTGAGGGCACGGAAGTACCAAGAAACTGGGATCAAAAACACGCTTTACAGCTAGGCTTCGCCTGGAGCGGCGAACACTGGAGTGTGAGTGCCGCCACAAAATTGCATAGCGGATGGCCGAAAACGGATGTCTTTCTCAATACCTCGTCAGATCCCGACGCGCCAACGGTCGTGTTTGGCGAACGCAATGCCTCTCGCTATGGCCGCTTTTTTACGCTGGACCTGCGCGTTGATTATAAGCGTCCTTTGCCGATTGGATCACTGACATGGTTTTTTGAATTATCCAACGCGACCAACCGCAATAATCCTTGTTGTGTGGATTTTGATGTGGATGAAGACAACGATGGTAACGTGATTTTTGATAAGAAAGACGAGTACTGGCTGCCCATTATTCCGGCGACCGGGTTTTTATGGGAGTTTTGATACAGGTATTCAACTTTTGCAGTCTACACCTGCGACCTGTTTCAAATGCTGGCTTGGCGCCACCGCCTGCTACCTCACGCAATGATAAGCTCCGGCTAAGTCTTAGCTAAGTTTACGAGGCTACTCTCCCTACCACGCAAATGCCCTGCGTATTTGCTGCCTTAAACCCAATGGAGTGAGCTATGAAACAGGTAAACAAATTCATTGCAACGCTGCTGATCACCGGTGGTCTCGCCGCAACAACTTACACCGTGCATGTGAACGCAGCGGATGATGTTGACGCAAAAGCGGTCTTAAACGCTCACGTGCCACTAACGGGCGCTGTGGATATTGCCCTGCAAAATGTGCCAGGCACGCCCGTCGCTGTAGAACTCGAACGCGAAGACGGAGTACTATTATGGGATGTCGAGATCCTGGACAATAACCAACAGGTCATGGAATTAGAGATTGATGCGATGTCAGGCGCAGTGCTAAAACAGCATATCGATGACGACGACGAGCAGGACGATTAGGATAATCGTGCGACATCTGATGGCCGTTGAGTCGATACAAACGCTACCCACTTCCGGGTAGTTTTTTTTGGGAGTGTGGCTAAGTATACGCATGCGGATTTTGCTGGTGGAAGACGACGTACTGATTGGCGGTGCGATTGAGCAGGCACTGCACGACCGGGCGCAAGCGGTGGATTGGGTGCGCGACGGCACAACGGCGTTGTCGGTTGCCAAAACGGAAAATTATTCACTGATATTGCTGGACCTTGGATTGCCGGGCAAGGATGGACTGACCGTATTACGTGAGCTTCGGCAAAAGAAAAGTAGTGTTCCCGTTATCATTATCACTGCGCGCGATGCAGTGGAAGACCGCATCAGGGGGCTCGATGAAGGCGCCGACGACTACCTGGTCAAACCCTTCTCCATCAGCGAGTTACAAGCGCGCATGCGAGCCGTCGTGCGCCGCAATCAAGGCGCAGGTGACCCAATACTCTCCAACGGCATATTATCGCTTAACCCGGCAACCTATGAAGTGACGCGTGGCGATGAAACACTCACTTTGTCGGCGCGGGAATATGCGTTGTTGCACGCTTTGATGCAACGGCCGGGTACAGTACTTTCCCGCGAAAACCTGGAAGAAAGTATTTACGGGTGGAACGAGGAGGTCGCCAGCAATGCGGTCGAATTCCTTATTCACGGTTTACGCAAAAAGCTTGGCAAAGAGGCGATTAAAAATGTGAGAGGGCTGGGGTGGATGGTGAATAAATGACAAGCCGACGTTCTATCCAACGCGATCTAAGCCGTGGAATCACCGTGACTGCCTTGATTTTGGTGCTGATTTCGGGGCTTGTGTCCGGCATCATTGCCTTTTATGAGGCGCGTGATCTGCAAGACCATATTTTGCAGGAGATTGCCTCGATGGTGACGCGAGGTCAGCTACACGACATTTCGCTCCAGCGCACTCATACCACGGATGAGGAACCCATTGTCATCCGCGTGCTCGATGGGCAAGCAGTCACAACAGGGCCGAATATACCTGACAATATACCTGATGGCTTGCAGACACATGAGATTGAAGGTGAAGGCTGGCGGGTGTTGGCGCTCACCCAATCCCCCTCTAATCGCCGTATCGCGATTGCCCAGCAGACCGAATTGCGTGATGAGATCGCCTGGGCAACTGGCTTGAGTGTCTTCCTACCGGTGCTGCTGTTAATTGTGCTGATGCTATTACTTATTCGTACAATCCTTCGCGACCGCTTTAAACCGCTTATCGCACTGTCAAATCGACTGGACAAACAAGTATGTACAGACCTGTCTCCACTGCCAGACAAGGGGATTCCCGAAGAAATCGCGCCGTTCGTGGCATCCATTAATGCCTTGCTGGAGCGAACGCGCCAGGCCATGGAAAAGCAGCAGCGCTTTATTGCCGATGCAGCCCACGAACTGCGTACGCCGGTTACAGCGCTGTCGCTGTTGGCGGAAAATGTGGAACATGCAAGTTCCGATTCAGATCGCCGTAAACGGCAAAGTTTGTTGCGCCAGGGACTGGATCGTTTGTGCGTGTTAATCAATCAGTTGCTCGATCTCGCCCGCGTGCAAAGCGATTTTGACAGCTCAGCGCAGCCAGTTTCCTTTAATCGTATCGTCCAGAATAGTATAGCGGAGCTGCATCCGCTGGCGGAAGCCGGCCAAGTTGACCTGGGGTTAACCCGGCAAGAGCCTATAGCCCTCATGGACCGTGACGGGCGGCTTAGTCAATTAGTTAGAAATGCCATTGAGAACGCGATTCGCTACACACGCGAAGGTGGTACAGTGGATATCAGCCTGACGTCGGAAGCCGGGCAGGCGGTGTTTTGCGTGTTGGATACCGGCGTCGGTATCCCCGAGGATGAGTTGGAGTTGATCATGCAGCCCTTTTATCGCACCCAGCGATCCTTGCAACCGGGTAATGGCCTTGGCTTGGCAATCAGTCAGGAAATTGCGCAACGCCTCGGCGGCACGATCGAGATTTCGAACCGTCCTGAAGGGGGAGTTAACTACCGCTACAGGCAGCCCATCGCACCGGCAGACGTATCCGCTTCCCGCAAAGATCCTAACAGCGCTGTCGCAGTCGCCAAATGAAAGCCAGGTATACGCTATTAGCACTAACAACTTTACTGGCCTCCTGCGCTACCTATCGGCCGACGTCCCTTGACGAGAATTCCGTGGTTCTCGCAGCACCCGTCGCGCAGGCACTGAGTACCGCCACATCGACGATCAAGCGCCGTTTTCTGCGGGCAGCCCCGGTTGATTTGAATGCAGCTCTTGACGCCAACGCCGTTGCGCTGATTGCCCTGGTCCGAAACCCGGAACTGCAAGCGCTGCGGGTACGGGCGGACGTCGCCGACGCGCAGTTGTTTGATGCGCGACTCATTCCCGACCCGGGTCTGTCGCTGGGCGCGGAATTTGTCACATCCGGACCGGTGACCGCAGCCTCCGGTGCCTTCACCGGTCAACTCGTGC
>RCMY010005970.1_pt1 | contig 10257 bp, 7 predicted proteins | sample 2041341 | NCBI WGS metagenome assembly RCMY01 (sample SAMN09708234, study PRJNA481090) | Marine sediment metagenome, whole genome shotgun sequencing project.
TCGACCGGCTGCGGGAGACTCAATTGCGTTACCAACTTGATCTGCCGTTTGGGCATGACGCGATTGCGGGGCGCCATCCCACCATCATGCAAGATTATCAGACACGCGGCACACCCTGGTTCATCCTCATCAACCTAGAGGGCGAGATTATTTTCAGCGACTTTACACTTAATGCGGATCGCCTTATCGAACATATGCTGTTGAACGCTTAGTAAAACTCGGGCTTGATTTATCTCTCCTCAGCCCGGCAGCAGTGTTTTGAAATGTATAGCAATAGAACCTTGCAGTGAAGATGCTAGCTGACTTATTACGACGCCTACCGAACTCCTGCCTGCTACTGAAATCAGGTAACGCCTACTCTATACAGCGATCTTTTCAATCATGTAATGGCTATTCGCCTTTGTTTTTATCTTCGCGCGTGGTTTTGAAATAATTTATGCGTACGGCGAATGGCTCAATGACTCCACCCCAGGTCGAGGATAGTACCTTCCCGATTTCGCGCAGTGTTTCACCGCTGCCCTCAAGGCTGTGATTGATCACTCGCTTGGGCAAGCTTAGCAACGCGGCAGATTTCTCTTCTCGGCTGTCATGCAAAGTTTCTGCGTTGGTTTTGTACTGGTTACGCACATGGCGCTTGCAAACCTCCTGTATTTCACCAAATCCGTCGCGACCGGCCTGCACGCTTTCGATCAATGCTTCAACGCTAAATAGCTGAGCCTGCGCAATGTCCGCAATAGCCTCTTCAGATTTATCGCTTATATAGCTCGCCAGGTTTTTATATTTACTTGTGTTTTTCTCAGAAAAGACAGGATCTTCAACGACGTGCAGCGAGTTGTTGATCGTCTGCCAATCGCTTTCCTGTAAGTATTTTTTAGCTGCCGGAAAGACCTCTCCCTCCTCGAGATTGATATGCGCGCGATAAAAAGCAACGTAGTTCTGCAAATCCTGACGCAGCTGATTGCGCATCGGTTTCTGTTTGCCGGCGCATATCGCGTTGATTTGTTTTAGCAGGAATTGCGTGTCGCGGGCCATGTCCTGGTGTTGGCTCAACAACTCTTCGACGGTACCGATGCTGGCATGATGGCGTTCAACCAGCCGTTTGAAGATGACATCCTCCAGCGGGTGATGAAACTCGTCGGGATAATTGGCAATGTAGTCTAACATGTCACTGAGGATGCGATAGTCAGGCTTGCCGCCCGGCTCTAACTGTTTGGTTTGCTTTTCCAGGCTGTTTTGCAAGACAGTGATGTATTTGTGTTCGCTGTGCAGCGTACGCATAATGCCGCTAGCAACCTTCGACAGCTGTTCGTTGCTGTCTTGCGCGCTCTTATCCGCTGCAGTAACGGTTTTCGAGCGATCGGCGGCACGCGCTTTTGGTCGCCCGCCCGCGCCAACTTTGCGCGTTACGTCGACGGCAGTTTTTTTCCGGCGGGTCCGTTTCGCTGGTGCTTGTTTATTTTCGGTCTCCATCCTGTGGCCCCTGTTTAAATACAGCTAGTGTAGGTCAGTACTGCCGCCAGCTAGTTGATCTAAATCAATGTAGATGCGGATATCACTCTCGTCGGACGCGAGCCGCGTCAGAAAGCGCTGCGTCGGGGTGCTTGATAACGTGTTCGCCTGACTTTATCTTGCGCAAGCGCGCCTTACCGCCGTGTGGCGGCACTCGGCTGTGCCACTTCGGGTAAATACTGGCGAATACGGGCGAGGAGAATATCGTTAACCAAAGGTTTATCGATAACATCAATGACACCGGCGTTGATAGCCTTGGCTTTAAACGCGTTGTCGGAGTGGCTGGATATCAATACCGTTGGCATATTAATATTATGCTCCTGCAAGCGCTGCAGGAATTTGAAACCCCGGTCGTTGCCCGTGTCAAAATCCACCACCAAAAAACCGCTGCCGAGATCGTCCTCTACGGCGAAAAACTGGTCCGGGCTGGTGAAGCCGCACACGGTTAACCTCAAGCTACTCAACAACTCGATCAAACCGCCAAGTATGGCTCTATCGGGTTCTATGATGTAAATGGTCCCCAAAACTGCTTTCCTTGAGTTCTGCCCGAGGAAGAGTGGCTAGTTTTCAACCACCTCTGCTTGTTGAAAACAGTTTAACGGAGGACTTTAGGGCAACGTAACTAGATAAACTACGTAGTAGTCTGTGGAAAACACTAGGAGACTGCGCTGCGTTATACGGGCGCCAGTTCAGCAATAAGCTTCATACGCACCAACTGTGCCAGCGATTTAGCCGCCATTTTTTTCATCACGTGGGCACGATGCACCTCTACCGTGCGGTCGCTGATTTCAAGCTCAATGGCGATAACCTTGTTAGCCTCGCCAGCGGTGATGCGCTGGAACACCTCCCGCTCACGTTCGGTTAGATCCTGCAGCTTCATCAAAATCGCGGCGCGCTCATACTGTTGGTGGCGTATGCCTGACTCCATCGCCAGCGCTTCGTTGATGCGGTCAAGTAGCTCCTGTTCGCGAAACGGTTTACGAATAAAATCGTGCGCGCCGTTGCGCATTGCCTCGACTGCCATAGGAATATCGCCGTGGCCGGTGATAAATATAATGGGCAGAAGCACATGCTCTTCGATCAGCTTCTCCTGCAACTCCAGACCACTCATGCCGGGCATGCGAATATCCAGCACCAGGCAGCCGCCGCTAACGCCATCGTAAGCGGCAAGGAATTGCATGGCTGACGCAAAGGTCTGGCAATTTAACCCCACCGTATCGAGCAGCAAAGCGAGGGCGTCCAGTACGGCCTCGTCATCATCGACGATGTAAATGGTTTGCTGTGCATTGTGCATCTTATATGGCTCTTTGTTCAGCTCTGGCTAAGCGGTTATGGCTAAGCGGCTATGACCAAGCGGCTCAGACCAGGCTGCATTGGCAACCGTTCTGGCTAACCGATGCTGGCGACGATGCCAGCATTGTGCCGCGCTTACGAAATGCTAAATCGTCGGTAGAGTAAAACAAAAAGTAGCGCCCGCGTCGACATTATTGGAAAATCTTAATTCGCCGTCATGCGCTTCTATGATGGCTCGACTGATAGGCAAACCCATGCCGATGCCTTTTGGCTTGGCAGTAGCGAACGGCTCAAACAGCACGTCAGCTAATTCAGCGCCAACGCCTGGGCCGTTATCACATACTAAAACTTCCACTTCTACGCCCTGACCGAAGCATTCGGTTGCAACGGTAATTTCGCCGCTGCTGTGTTCATTTTGGCTTAAGGCATCGAGGCTGTTGCGTAATAAATTGAGCATAACCTGTTGAATCTGAATTGAATCGCAATACACCTTGGGCAGATTTTCCTGTAAATCCAGAGTCAATTCAATGTTGCGCATGTTTGCATCTTTTTCAATGATTTTGCACACCTCAGCCAGCAACGCGTTGCAATCGGCGGTTTCGCGTGCCGGCACCTGTCGGCGCGCCAGCCGTTGCACTCTCTCAATGACGCCACCGGCACGCCGCGCCTGCGCCGCCAATTTTTCCAGTATGTCTGGCAGACGCTCCAGTTTACCGGCTGCCAACAAGCGCATGGCGGAGTCGGCATAGACCGAAATAGCAGTCAGCGGTTGGTTTATTTCATGCGCAATACCGGCTGACATTTCACCTAGCACGCTGAGCCGGCCGACCTGCGCTAAGCGCTCCTGATTTACCCGATTCATTTGTTCGGCTTGCAGTTGTTCGGTCATGTCCATCACCTGCGCAATCAGCAAGTGCGGCTTGCCCCACTCATCATGGGTGACGGCGTTGAAGATTTCTACCTGCAGTTCGTCGCCGTTCTTCTTGATATAACGGCCACGACGACGAAAGTGCAACAGTTCGCCCTGCGCTGCAGCCTGCGTCAACCGCATAATCTCCTTCCAGTCTCTTGGATGCGACATCTCCAACATCGACATCTGCTCCAGCTCTTCCGTGCTGTAACCGGTCATCTCGCAAAACACCTTGTTGGCCTGAACAATTTCGCCGTTAAGGCGACAGGCAGTGATGCCCAGCGGTGCCTGATTAACCAGCACTTCCAGCTGTTCATTCTTCAGCAGCAACTCTTCTTGCACGGCTTTTACCTGAGTAACATCACGCATGATGCCGGTGAAGCTGCGCTCGCCATTGACTCTGACTTCGCTGAGCGAGATATACATGGGAAACTGTGCACCATTTTTGTGTAAGCCACTGATCTCGTGGCCGCTGCCAACCACTCTTTTTTCGCCGGTGCGTAGATACCGCGCAACATAACCGGCATGGTCGTCGCAAAATGGCGGCGGCATTAACATCGACAGATCGTTATCGATCACCTCCTCAGCCTGATAGCCAAACATGTTTTCAGCCGCGCGATTAAAAGACACCACTTTGCTGTGCTCGTCGATGATAATGATGCCCTCGGCGGCAGTATCCATTACTGCGGCGTCATAGGCCTGCTGACGCTGCAGCGCAGCCTGTATTTTTTTCAGCTCGCTAACATCGGTCAAGGTGCCGATCAGGCCGGTCATGTTGCCTTTGTCATCGTATTCGGGTGCTGCGTCGGCAACTACCCAGGCACTGCTGCCGTCGGGGCGCACAAATCGCTGCTCGCTGCGCTCAGTGACTCGCGTTTGACGCATTTTTTCAACCGATTGCCGCACTTTTAGACGGTCCTCCGGATGTACGTGCGCAAACTCATGCGCGCTGATCTCGTCATGCTCGCCCAAACCGGTAATCTTACGAAATGCATCATTAACGTAGTTCAGCGTGGCGGCGTCGGCACTGGCGTGAAAAATGCCAACGGGTGCCAGCTTGGTGAGGGTGCGGTAGCGTGCTTCGCTATGACGCAGCTGCGACTCGATGCGCTGCCGCTTCCTGATGTTATAGATCAAGCTCCAGATAATAGCGGCCTGTAGCACGAAAACCAGCGAAATTAGCCAAACCAGCAGCATATTCGGTTGATAATACTCGGCTGGCTTGTTGAGAATGACAGCACCCGACGGCAGTGCTTGCAGATCAATGTTGTGCTGCTTTAATGCCGCGTAGTCAAACATGGGGATGTAACTGTTCAGCAGAAATATTGGAATGTTGTCGGCCGATTCACCGCCTAGCACGCGCAGGGCCAGGCGCGCCGTGTTACGCCCCCGTGCCGCGGCTGTTTCGACTACGCCACCAATCACACCCTGCTGAATACTAATATCCCACACTGTATAAACGGGTACAGTCGTACGACTGGTGACAAACTCAATAGACTCATCGAGCGTGCGCAGCGCGCCGACGTTATCGAAAACTGCTGACGCTAACACCACCACCGCCCGTGCCGGCAGTTCATGCAGGGCAGCGTCCAACTCGGCGTAGCTCCAGTCGGCAAGCGCAGTAATCGTTAACTCTTCTGTAGCCACCGCGCGCTTAATAGCGGGCAGCTCAGCTCGCTGCTGCACGCCTACGGTCGAAGAGTCCAACACGACGGCAATGTTTTTTACATCAGGATGCACCGACTTAATGAGCTCCAGTGTTTCTCTGATGGGTACGTAGTCTACGACGCCGGTAATCGCTTTTACCCCCTGCAGCTCGTCCACAGCCAGCGTGCGCACCCGGCAAAACACAATAGATGCGTTAGGTGCTATGTCGGCGCGATGCTGGATTAAAAACTGTAGCGCGTCGCCGTCGGTTGCGATCAGCAGTGCGAAGCCGTTTTGGTATTTGCGCTTGACTGCCTGTGCCAGCTTCAGTGCTGGCGTTCGGTCGAGGAACATGGTGCGGTCGAGGTATTCGTACACTGGCCTTACCAGCCGCGGTGCTGCGTCGAACTCTGCCTGTATGCCGGCCAGGGTCTCTTCAGTCCATGCGGAGGGGAACTGCGTGGAACTCAGAATAAGTACATCTCTGGACGCTAAATTGGCCTGCTGCTGGGCCGCACTGTGGCTGCTACACAGTAGGCACAGTAGCAGCAGCAATGAATTTTGAATTGCCGCTCGTACTGCCGAACTGGAGTTCACCGGCGCTGTTCTCAAGGATTATTCCACTATAGTTATAGCACCAGTGTAAATAAGCGAAGCTAATGTGTCTATGCAACTGCAGCAAAGCAGGTAGCCGGCCTCCTGCGCGCCAGCGCCGGTTTAATGATAAGCGACTGGCTTACATTTTGCTCAAACACGCACTGCTAACACGTCACACGGCGCACCGTGCACTACGGCGTTAGCCGTTGACCCAAGTAATAGGCGCAGCCCGCGCCGGCTTTGACTGCCGACTACAATAAGGTCTACAGCATGGTTTTTGGCGACGTCGTGAATTCTCGTCGCCGGGCGTCCCCGCTCCACAAATTGTCGCTCTGCAGGAATGGCATGTTGCTCGCCGATGTCTTTAAACAGAGATTTGGCGTGCCCTATCGATTGATCCTGCACTTCATGTGGCAGAGTCGACATGTAAGCACTGGGCAAGACAATCATGTCGACTACATGGATCAAGCTCAGTCTGGTTGACTCGCCGGCCAGACTGAGCGCGCGTTCCAGCACGGCTGTCTGCAAATCACCGAGATCAAGGCCGACTAAAATATGTTGATAGTTGCTCATGGTCATACTCCCGCATTTTTGAAAGAGGGCTAACGCACGGCTGCCGCCGCGCCTAAGTAGCGTTATCTCTGGACAAAACATTAAAGTTGATATTGCATCAGTATATGACTGCACAGTGGCTGCAGACATTTGCAATTACGCTTATGGAGGATGTGGAAACTACGTAGTGATAACAGCAGAGGCCGCGCTTTACGATAATGGAATTAGCTGCGCCAGGGTTGAGACGTTGACATCAGCCGCAGTGGGCAACTTAAAGTCGTCTTCAGTATTAAAGTAAACGGTTTTCACTCCAGCCGCCTGGCCTGCCTGTATGTCGATCGCATGATCGCCCACCATGACAGTGCGGATTTTGCATGCCTGCCAATGCTCTAACAGGTGCGCTATGCCGGCCGGGTTGGGCTTGGGAGCGCACGCTTCGCGGCCAATGATGGCATGGCTGCTAAAAAACTGCTCGAGGCCGCATGCCTGTAGCGTTTTTCTAGCGATGGCAGTGCCGTTGCGCGTTAAAATTCCTAACTGCTTGTTCTGTTGTGCCAGGTGCGTGAGCAATTCGTGCGCACCCGGTTGGGGCTGAGCCGCGCTTGCCAACTGCCATTCAATGGCGTTTAAACGCCGGGTTAGCACTTCTCTTTGGCTGGCCGGCAGCCGGCTCAACGCCTCTAAAATTGGCTCACCGGGCGGCAAGCCAAGCTCCTCGCGCATCGCGTCAAAGTCATGCACAGCTACGGTTAACGTGCCGTCCATGTCAAAAATCCAGTATTTATTGTAGCTCAGCGACACGTTCGAAAGACTCTGAAGACGAAATATTATTGATAATAAAGTCAGTGTGTTATAAAGCACACATGATCTTAGGTGTAGGTAAAGAACAGAACTTATTAGCTGGCTGTACGTGACGGCGGTGGGATGAGATATTTCAAAAACCAGTTCAATGCTAACTGGGTCGCTAGCTGTAAGCAGCCTGTCTCCCGAAACGAATGGGATGCGGCGGGTACAACTTCGAGGCGGTGTTCGACGCTTAACAAGCCAGTCGCCTCGCGATTTATTTGCAGCGCTTCATCGTCATAACCGCCCACGATAAGGAGTGTGGGTGCACGCACGCCGGGTAGCGCGTCGATGGCCTGGTCGGTACGCCCGCCGAGCGCCACCAGCGCGCCAATTTTATCAGGTAATTCTGCTGCTGCAATAAGCGCCGCAGCAGCACCGGTATTGGTGCCGAATAAGCCGATAGACAGGTGTTTGCTGCTATTGTCGTTTTGCAGCCAGTGAATAGAGTCGATTAGCCTGCCTGACAACAGCGGCAGGTTAAAACGAAACTCGCTGGTAAGTTGGTCAGTAGTGTCTTCTTGTGAGGTCAGCAGGTCGAACAATAAGGTAGCCAAACCGGCCTTGTTGATTTCAGCAGCGACTATTTTATTTCTCTCGCTGAAACGACTACTACCGCTACCGTGGGCAAACATCACCACAGCCGAGGCGTCTTCCGGTACCGTTAACGTACCATTAAGTTTGTCTTTACCGGCCTGTAGAACTATGTTTTCGCTGTGCGCCATAATGTATCGTTAACCTCCTGGCTCATATCCTCTACCTCTACTTAGCCCTATTTTTGTCTTAACTTCAACAAAAAACTGCGGGTAAAGTAAAGCCGTATTTACCCTCCAGTACATATGTTCACTTTACATTCGAGTCTGACGTGCAGGCAAAAGTTTCGCCGCACTGTGAGAGATTGCAAATAACTTACGCTAGCAAAATGAGCCCGGATCAACCCGTCGACGGTGCAGCTTTACGGGCGTCAATCGACAGCATTCACAATGGTCGCAAGTAGCCATTGTCTTCGAGCTCAAGCAGCAATAATTGCTGTGCAATCATGTCCTTCGGGGTATTGGGGTTATCCAGACCGATGCGCTGCAGGTACGGCTGAGCCTCCTCCTCATCAACTTGATGAATCACAGACCGCATTAATGCTTTCAACATGGCTGCCGGGTCATCTGCCAGCGCGCTTATCTTACGCAGACTTTCTCCCAACGCGATCTCTTCGTCGGTAAAAACCGTACCCAGGGGAAACGGCGGAAAATAGCCCTTGGCCTGCCAATTTTCCACCAACTCATCGATGCGCTGCGGCGTGTTGTTTAGATGTTGTGCTGGAATATGGTACTCAGGATCTAATTTGCCGGCATTGACTGCGGCATCAAGCAACTGCTGCTGAAAACGTGAGTCGGCAATATTCAGCAACGCCTTGATGATATCGGCATCGCTTTTAGCGCGCAGGTCAGCGACTCCGTATTCAGTTACAACAATATCGCGCAAGTGCCGTGGAATGGTGGTGTGGCCGTATTGCGACACGATATTGGAGGTGGCATGCTTACCTTTGCCACGCACGCTGCGAATACACAAAATAAAGCGGCCGTCAGGCAGGTCGTGAGCTTGCGCAACAAAGTCATATTGCCCGCCAACGCCGCTAATCACCTGGCCATTTTCAAGCCCATCGGACACCACGGCACCGCTTAAGGTGACCATCATGCCCGTATTGATAAAGCGCGCTTGCCGCCGCTGCAACGGGTGCAGTGCCTGGTCACCGATGCGATTGATCTGGCGCACACTGGTCATGCAGATTTTCTTATTCTCTGCACGCGGCATGGCGCGCAATGCCGCGTAAAAATCGCTCGGCCCCAAAAAGAAACCGCCGTGCATGATAACCCCATGCTGCAAATGATCGCCTAGCGCGTGTTTGCACACGAGCCGGTAATTACTCTCGACGCCAAGATCGGTCGGGATAGAAACGTCATCGATCCATAATGCGGCATCTCGATAGATCACCGCTGCTTTCAATACGCCCCAATGGGTTAGATATTCTACATTTTCAGCCGTCGGCGTGGAGCCAACAACGCCCTCCTCTATTAACGTGCGCAGCGTGTGCTCATCGACGCTGGTGCCGATCTTGCCACTGTTGAGCAAGCGCTGCAGCGGGATATCGTCATACACGGCGCGGCGCAAGATATCGGCCTGCAGCAGATGCAGAAAACCGTTGACGAACATTTCGCTGCAGCCGTACAGGCCGTGATTAAAAATCTCCAGGCCGCCGATGGCGTTTGCCAAGTCCAGGTTCACGGCAGCGAGGGCGGCAAAGTCACGATAAGCGCTGTTGTCAGTATGGCGTAATTTACAGGCGTAGGTGATCGCATCACCCAGCGAGCCGATACCTATTTGCAGCGTGCCGCCGTCTTTTATCAAACTGCTGGCGTGCAAGCCGAGGATAAAATCGGTTGGTTTGACAGCCGTGTTGGGCACGGCGAACAACGTTGTATTGTAAGCCGGATTGCGCAGCACCATATCAAACTGCTCAGGTTCGACCAGCGCTTTGTTATACATAAACGGCAGGTCGGCGTGAACCTGTGCAAGTAGCGCAATCGCGCGGCCTTGTTGTTTTTCTGCCGCAAGGGCCGGCAGCAGGTCGAGCGTTACATCGGCATTACACGACAGGCTCAGCATTGGCCGGCCGTCTACTTCGCGCTCAGCCACCATTTGCAACACCACATTGACGCCAAGTAACAGCAGGTCGCGTGCAACATGGGTGTAGTTAGCGCTGATGTAGTTACACTGCGCCGAACGCACGTTCTGCATCGAGCCGGCTTTAAAGTAAAACTCTGACACCTTGATATTGGCAGGCAAGGTCTCATCGCGCTGCGGCTCAACAAACTGCAGGGGTTCGTAATCGCCAAACTGTCGGTCAACAA
>RCMY010010547.1_pt1 | contig 10256 bp, 6 predicted proteins | sample 2041341 | NCBI WGS metagenome assembly RCMY01 (sample SAMN09708234, study PRJNA481090) | Marine sediment metagenome, whole genome shotgun sequencing project.
AGCGCGGTGTCGGCCATCTGGTAGATCATCTGGCACTGGCGCAGCTGTTCCTTGTTGCGATTGCGGTAATCGGCCGGGAACGGCTCGCCTTTGAACAGCACCTCGCCCTTTTGGGGCGGCAGGAGGCCGGTGATGACGCGCGCGGTGGTGGATTTGCCAGAGCCCGATTCCCCCACCACAGCCACGGTCATTCCCTCGTAGATGTCAAAACTGACGTCATCGAGGATCTTGGGACCAGCGGAATAGGCCGCATCGACATTTTTGACCGATATCAGGCATTCGCGCCCCTCGCGGCTGCGCTGGGGGGATTTGAAGCTGCGCACGGCCCAGAGGGATTTGGTATATTCCTCCTTGGGGTTTTTCATCATCTCGGCGGTCGAACCTTCTTCGACTTCCTCGCCCTTCAGCAACACCTTGATCGTGTCGGCCATCTGCGCGACGACCGCGAGGTCATGCGTGATATAGAGCGCGGCAGTGTCGAACTGATCGACGATGTCGCGGATCGCGGCCAGAACCTCAATCTGGGTGGTCACGTCCAGCGCCGTTGTCGGTTCGTCAAAGATGATCAGATCGGGACGGCAGGACATCGCCATCGCCGTCATTGCGCGCTGTAGCTGCCCGCCGGACACCTGATGCGGATAACGAAACCCGATCTCCTCGGGGTTCGGCAGGCGCAGGCGATTATAAAGGTCAATCGCGTCCTCCTGCGCCTCCATCCGTTTTTTCAGCCGGTATTGCAGCGGCCCTTCGGTATGCTGGTCAATGATTTTGTGCGCGGGGTTGAACGAGGCCGCCGCCGATTGCGCAACATAGGCGATGCGGTTGCCGCGCAGCGCGCGTCGCTCGCTTTCGGTCGCGGTGGTCAGCTCCATCCCATCAAACTCGATCGAAGAATCCTCGGAGATGCGCGTTCCGTCGCGGGCATAGCCCATGGCAGCGGCGCCGATCGTGGATTTACCGGCGCCGGATTCGCCTATCAGGCCCATCACTTCGCCGCGGTGCAGGGTCAGATCGACCCCCTTGATGATGTCGACCCACTGTTCGTCCGAATAGCCCTGAATTTTCAGATTCCTGATCTTCAGCAGGACGTTCTTTTTGCTCTTGTCTATTGTCATGCGTCTTTACTCCTTCAGTCCCGAGGACCGGTGCAGCATCCAATCCACCACAAAGTTGACCCCAACGGTCAACAGCGCGATGGCAGCGGCGGGTATAAGCGGTGTGATTTCGCCAAATGAGATCAGCGTTGCATTCTCGCGCACCATCGACCCCCAGTCGGCCGTGGGCGGCTGAATGCCAAGGCCCAGGAAAGATAGGCCCGCGACCAGCAGGAACACGAAACAGAATTCGAGGCCAAATTCCGCGACCAGTGGCGCGGTCGAGTTTGGCAGGATCTCGCGCCGGATCAGATACCAGGTGCCCTCCCCGCGCAGTTTGGCGGCTTCGATATAGTCCATCACCACAACATCACCCGCGACCGCCCGTGTCAGGCGGAAGACGCGCGGCGCATAGATGATCGAGACGGCGATGATGATCACCGGCATCGACGGGCCAAAGATCGACAGCATCAGCAGGGCAAAGATCAGCGACGGGATCGACATGATCACATCCGCAAGCCTCCCCAGAGCGTTGTCCAGAAGCCCCCCCTTGGTTGCCGCCAAAAGGCCGAGAAACGCCCCGACGAAAAACGCCAGAAGCGTCGCCGTCAGCGCCAATCCGACCGAATTGCGCGTGCCATAGATCAGGCGGCTGAACATGTCTCGGCCCAGTTGATCGGCGCCCAGAAGCATGTTTTCGTCTGCTGGCGCAAATGCCTGCGAGATCACTTCGGCCTCGCCAAAGGGGGCGATCCACGGGGCAAAAATACCCGCGATGGCATAGGTGAAGACCACAAACATGCCGAAGGCGGCGGTCAGTGGTGCGGTGCGCAACTCCTTGGCCATTTCCTTGGAGGCGATGATGATCAGGAATTCGCGGAACGCATAGGACACCATTGCCGCCAGCGCGATTGCAGCGGCAATGGCCGCGATCATCTTCAGCGCGTCAGAGCCGCCGATGATGCCCACGATGAACGACACCAGTGTCAGCGAAAAGATCAGCAGGAACGCCGACCTTTGGTTGTAGAACGCGGCCAGACACGACGCGATCAGGAGCAGCGAATAGTATGCGATTACAAAAATGCTCATATCTCGTACTCCCTTATTTCGGATGCCGCAGGCGCGGATTGGTCAGAATTGCGCCCACGTCTGCCGCAAGATTGAGCAGGATGAAGGTCGCGGCGAAGATCAGGCAACAGGCCTGCACCACGGGGAAATCGCGTTTGCTGACCGCGTCGACCAGCGCCTGACCGATGCCGGGATAAACGAACACGACCTCGACCAGAACCACACCGGTGATCAGATACGCAAGGTTCAGCGCGATGACGTTGATGATCGGCGCCCAGGCATTGGGCAGCGCGTGGCGCACGATGACCTTCCAGGGCGGCGTGCCTTTCAGCTTGGCCATTTCGATATAGGGCGACGCCAGCAGGTTGATGATGGCGGCGCGCGTCATCCGCATCATGTGCGCCGTGACGACCAGAACCAGCGTAAGGGCCGGAAGGAAAGTGCGATCCAGCAACTCCCAGAACGACATGCCATCGCTGAGGCTGGCGATCGCGGGGAACATGCCCCACTTGACAGAAAAGAACAGTATCAGAATGTAGCCCAGAAAGAATTCAGGGCTGGAAATCGACGTCAGCGTCAGCACGTTGGCCACCCGGTCAAAGATCGAGTTGCGCAAAAGGGCGACGATCACGCCAAGGGTAATGGCGAAGGGCACGGCGATGACGGCGGCGTAGGTAGCCAGGAACAACGTATTGCGGAACCGCTCTCCGATGACGCTCATCACTGGCTCCTGTGTCACGATGGACCGACCGAAATCGAGCATGACCGCACTTTTCAGCCAATCGAAATACCGCACGATGGCAGGGTCGTTCAACCCCATCTGCTCGCGCAGGTTTCTGACGTTTTCCTCGGTCGCTCCCTGGCCCAGAACCGCCTCGGCGATGTCGCCGGGCAAAAGTTCGAGACCATGAAGAAGATGATGACTGAGATCACAAGTAGAATGACCAGTCCCAGACCGAGCCGTTTCGCAACGAGCCCAAGTATGTCGCCCATGTATCCCTCCTGCTGTTGTTTCGACCCCTTGCCGCCAGCGCGGCGCGGCTCGAATTAACAGTTGATCGTCATGCCTGTTACGGCGGCCCGTAGGAGCATGACATTGATTTTGGCCCACAATCCTGCGCATTGGCGCAATACGGGCATGATGCCCCGGCGCCGCGGTGGGCGCCGGGGCGGATATCTTATCCGTTTAGCTGTCAAACCACCAGCGGCTGGCGGCGCGGTAGCCATCCATGTGCCAGCTGGCCGCATATTCGCCGGTCGTGCGGACCTTGTTGCCGATAGCGTAGACGAAGTTCGGGAAGAACGGGATCACCGTGCCGCCGTCGTCCTTGGCCAGGATGGCCATGTCGCGATACATCTCGGCGCGCAGGGTATCGTCCAGTTCCGCCTTGGCCTGACGCAGCAGCTTGTTGAACTCCTCGTTCTGCCAGTGCGATTCGTTCCAGGCGGCGTCGTCCTTGTAGGCCAGCGAATACATGACGTCGGGCGTGGGACGCGCGCCCCATTGAACCATGCACCACGGCTTTTTCAGCCAGACGTCGGAATAGTAGCCGTCGTTCGGCTCGCGCTTGACGGTCATGTTGATGCCCGACGCCTTGGCATGCTCGGAAAAGAGCACGGCAGAGTCGACGGCGCCCGACGTGATCGAGTCGGCTGTGCTGATCTCGACGGACAGGTTTTCCATACCCGCCTTCTTAAGCAGCGACTTGGCCTGCTCGGGGTCGTATTCCCGCTGCGGGATGTCGTCGGGCCAATACGGCATGGCGGGAGAATGATGGAAGTCGTTGGCCATCGTCGCGGCACCGAAGGCGATCTTGTCGATCAGTTCCTGACGGTTGACCGACATCTTGATTGCGTTGCGCACGTCGACATTGTCGAAGGGCGCGGTGTCGCAGAACATTGGCCACGTGACAGCCTGCGCCGACGGCACGTTGATGACGGTGACGGAGGGCTGGCGCTCAAGCAGCGCCATCGTCTTGTTTTCGATCATGCTAGTAGCATCGGCATCGCCTGTTACCAGCGCCGTCTGGCGCGCGTTGGGATCGTTGATGAACGTTACCTCGACCGCGTCGAAATAGGCACCATCGCCGTGCCATTCCTCGTGGCGCGTCAGCGACGCGTTCACGCCCGGTTCCCAGTGATCCAGTTTGTAGGGGCCGCAGCCGTCGCCGGATTTCCAGTTGGCGGTGCCGTCCTCGTTACGCGGCAGGATGACGAGGTGATAGTCCGTCATCAGCCAGGGCAGATCGGCGTTGCCTGATTCCATCTTGAATGTGACGGTGTGCTCGTCGTCGGCGACGATATCGGTGACACCGACCAGCAGTGATTTGGCCGCCGAGGTCGATTTTTCTCCACGATGGAAATTCATCGAGGCGACGACATCTTCGGCCGTCACCTTGGCGCCCGAATGGAAGGTCGCGGCGGGGTTCAGCTTGAAGGTCCACTCGGATGCATCCGGGGTCGCCGACCATTCGGTGGCGACGTCGGCACCGAGCGTCTGGTCAGTATTGATCTGAGTCAGGAACGCGCGCATCGTATGCGCGAGGAAAATTTCAGCATTGGATTCATAGAGCCCCGGATCGTGGCTGTCGCCCGAATTGCCGTCATGCTGCGCGATGCGGAATGTTCCGCCGCGCTTTGGCTCGGCCCGCGCAGCGGTGCCCCAAAGGCCGGTCGCGGCGCTGGCAGTGACGCCTGCAGCCATCGCGTAATTCATGAACGAGCGTCGCGAAACGCGCCCCTCGCGGGCCGCCGCGGCCAATCGGTCCAGCATCATCTGTGTGTTCGGATTCGTCATGTCATCTCCCTGAATTTCGGCTTTTATCTGGTATTGATCAGGCGGCTAGTGTGGCCAGCCCCCTGCAAAGTTTGTCCGTATTGCGACCAGCAAGCAGGACCGAAAGCGACGTGTTGTTAACAAAACACGAAAGACACCTTGCATCCACAGTTTTCTGATACGCAATGATATTCCCGATCAGTTACCCATGGTGAAATAAATTTTCACTGCGCGGCGCTTGAGTACCGATTTACGCGAAATTTTCCCCACTCCCGCCGACGCCTTTGGTCGCAAAGACCCGGCGTGCTCTGCGCCGGGTCTAGTTGCCCGCCAAGGCGGCGTTTCAATGTGCTCAGCCCGAGAACCACCAGCGGCTGGGGCCGCGTGCGCCGTCCAACTCCCAGCTGGAGGCAAGGTATTCCCCGGTCGCGACGTTGCTGCGCACCGCATAGACAAAGTTGTTGAAGAACGGGATGATCGTCCCACCATCGTTGCGCGCCAGCAGCGCCATGTCGCGGTACATCTCGCCGCGCAGTTCATCGTCCAGCTCGGCCTTGGCCTTGATCAGGAGGGTGTTGAACTCCTCATTCTGCCAGTGCGATTCGTTCCAGGCGGCATCGTCCTTGTAGGCTAGGCTGTACATCACGTCCGGCGTCGGGCGTGCGCCCCAGCTGACAGCGGTGAACGGCTTTTTCAGCCAGACATCCGAATAGTAGCCATCGTTTGGCTCGCGCACGACATTGACGTTGATGCCCGCCTTTTTGGCCTGCTCGGCATAGAGCACACACATGTCGACGGCGCCGGAGAACACAGAATCGGCAGTGCTGAGACTGACCCTGATATTCTCGGCGCCCGCTTTTTTCAGCAGCGATTTAGCCTGATCGGGATCATATTCGCGCTGATCAATCCCTTCGGGAAAGTAGGGCATCGCCGGGCTGTGGTGGAAATCATTGCCCTTCGTTGCCTCGCCAAAGGCGATCTTCTGGATGATCTCGTCGCGGTCCATTGCCAGCTTCATCGCGTTGCGCACATCTACGTTGTCGAAAGGCGCGGTGTCGCAGAACATCGGCATGGTGATCGCAGCGGCAGATGGCACGCTGAGGATGTTGATCGACGGATCGCGCTCCAGCAAAGCCTTGGTCTTGAGATCGACCAGCGAAATCGCATCGACATCGCCCGTCACCAGTGCGGTTTGGCGGGCGTTCGGATCGTTCAGGACCAGCATTTCGAGAGCGTCGAAATACGCGCCTTCAAGGTGCCAGCCATCATGCCGCGACAGGCTGAACTGCACGCCCCATTCGGCATTGTCGATTTTGTAAGGCCCGGACCCATCACCCGACTTCCAGTCGATCCCGCCATTGCCATCGCTGGGGCATACGGCGAAGTGGTAATCAGTCATCAGCCACGGTACGTCCGCGTTGCCGGCATCCAGTTCGACCACGACGGTCAGATCACCGTCGGCACGAATGTCCGTGACCGACGTCAGCAGCGATTTTGCCGCCGATGTCGACTTCTCGCCGCGGTGGAAATTCAGCGAGTTGACGACATCCTCCGACATGACCTGTTTACCACTGTGGAAGGTCGCGTCGGGCGTGATCTCAAACGTCCAGACCGACGCATCGTCGTTCGGCTCCCAACCGGTGGCCAGGTCATTGCCCAGCGATCCGTCCGGATTGATCATCGTCAGATAGGATCGGTACTGGTGCGCCAGATAGATCTGCTGGCGGCTGACATAGGTGCCAGGATCGTGGTTATCAGACGAATTGCCGTCATGGATGCCAAAGCGGAACGTGCCACCCTTTTGCGGCGCGGCCTGCGCCTTGCTGGTCCAAAGCCCACCTGCGGCGCTGGCGCCGATGCCAACCAAGGCCGAATTGTTGATGAACGAACGGCGGGACATGCTGCCGGTGCGGGCCGCACTGTCCAGCGTGGCTGACAGGCTGGATTCGGTGAGGTTGGACTGACTACGTTTGGTCATTCTTATTTCTCCGTCAATTGAATTTAGATTTATTGCTGTGCACCCGGATTGGCCGTCATCGACGCCAATCTTGGAAGATGTCATGGGCGGCGTGCGCGCGGCATGACACTGATTCGCCGCGTCGCGCGTGTCATTAGCAAGGGCGTTTGGCCGACGGTCGTTTGAGTGCAAAGCGAATAGCTTGATTGCGACATGTCCCTAGGGGAACATGAATCACGCAGAATCGCCAGTGAAAATCCGCCAAAACCCCTTGTTTTTAGGGGTTGACGATGAATGACCCAGGCCTGGAAGGCGAAATTCGCGGGTTTCACCGCGCGCTCGGCGGCAAAAAATGTAGTTAACGTAACATTCCCAATCAGCGAGGGCCTTCTTATCGAGGCCTTGCAGCTGCTATTCCCGCTTGAGCCGCAGCTTGGTAAAATAGTCCAGCCGCTTCTTCAGCTCGCGCTCGAATCCGCGCTCGACGGGCTGGTAAAGGACAGGCCGCTTCATCGTTTCCGGAAAATAGTTCTGCCCCGAAAATGCATCTTCGGAATCATGGTCATAAGCATAGCCGGCGCCGTACCCCTGCTCTTTCATCAGTTTGGTGGGCGCGTTCAGAATATGCTTGGGCGGCGGTTCGGACCCGGTTTTCTTGGCCTCGCGCATCGCGGCCTTGAAGGCCGCGTAACCGGCGTTTGATTTCGGTGCCAGCGCCAGATATGTCACCGCCTGCCCCAGCGCCAGTTCGCCTTCGGGACTGCCCAGACGCTCGTACGTCTCCCACGCGTCCAGGCAAACGCGATGCGCATGAGTATCAGCCAGCCCGATATCCTCGACCGCCATGCGGGTGATCCGCCGCGCCAGATAGCGCGGATCCTCGCCCCCGGTCAGCATGCGGGCCAGCCAATAGAGGGCCGCGTCGGGATCAGAACCGCGCACGGATTTATGTAGGGCCGAGATCAGGTTGTAATGCTCGTCACCCGATTTGTCGTATTTCGCCGCGCGCCGCATCAGACGGCTGGCAAGGCCCTCGGTTCCCAGCTTGCCGGTGATTTTCCACGCGGCAATCTGCTCGATCAGGTTCAGCAGCGCGCGTCCATCGCCATCGGCCATTTCCAACAGCGCCTCGCGGGCGGGGCCATCCAGCGGCAAGGCGCGGTCCATCTCGCGCTCGGCCCTCTGAGCAAGGCGTTCTAGGTCCGACAGCGCCAGCCGCGTCAGCACCAGCACCTGACTGCGCGACAAAAGCGCCGCGTTCAGCTCAAAGCTGGGGTTTTCGGTCGTGGCGCCGACCAGCAGGATCGTGCCATCCTCCATGAAGGGCAAAAACCCGTCCTGCTGCGCCTTGTTGAAGCGGTGAATCTCATCGACAAACAGCAGCGTCCCCTGCCCGTTCTGGCGACGATGCCGGGCCTCCTGAAACACCCTTTTCAGGTCTGCCACGCCGGAAAATATCGCGCTGATCTGGATAAAGTGCAGATCCGTTTCATCGGCCAGTAGCCGCGCGATGGTCGTCTTGCCCACCCCCGGCGGCCCCCAGAAGATTAGACTGCCAAGGCTGCCAGCCGCCAGCATCACGCCAAGCGGCGCCTCGGGGCCCAGAACCTGCTCCTGCCCGATGACCTCGCCCAATGATTTAGGGCGCAAACGGTCTGCCAGCGGGCGGTGGCCCCGCTTTGGCTCGGGCGCGGCATCCCCGGTATCGAACAAATCCGCCATCACTTACAGCCGGAACCGCATGGTCAGCCGCCGCTGACCGCGTTGCACATCCAGCGCCAGCCGGCCGCGTGCCTGCTCCAACGCCGCGTTGGCATCTGCGCTGCTCGCAACCACAGTGCCGTCAACCCCCAGCAGGATATCCCCGGCGCGAAGCCCAGCCCGCGCGCCAATGTCACCCGGATCTACGACCAGAACGCCGCTTGCCAGCGTCAGCGGCAAGTCATATTCGGCCATCACGGCAGGGTTGATCGTGCTCAGTGTCACGCCCGGCACAGCGGTGCGCGCACCAGTCGTCAGTGTGGCGCGCGGCGGCAGCTCAGGCGCAGGCTGCATCGGCACGGTGATGTCGCGCGTCGCGCCCCCTTGCACCGCAGTCACGGTCAGATCCGCGCCAATTCCAGCAACGGTCATGCGGTAAATCATTTCGGCGGGGCCGCTGACCTCCTGCCCATCCACGGCGAGGATCACATCGCCCGGCGTCAGACCAGCCTCGCCAAAGGGGCTGGCGGGATGCACATCCGACAGGATGACGCCCCCGGACCGCTGCAATCCCAGACCCTCGGCCATATCATAGCTCACCGGTTGGCCCGACACACCAGCCCATGGACGCTGGAAGGTCGTCTCGCCCGCGCGGGCCTGTGCCATGAACTGGCTGACCAATGTGGCCGGAATGGCAAACCCGATACCGTTCGAGCCACCCGAGCGGCTGAGGATCGACGTATTGATGCCGATAAGGCGGCCGTTGATGTCCACCAGCGCACCGCCAGAGTTGCCGGGGTTAATCGGCGCATCGGTCTGGATGAAGTAACCCCGCGTGTTGCCCGTTACCGTGCCCGAGCGCGCAAGCCCCGACACGATCCCGCTGGTGACGGTCTGACCCACCCCAAAGGGATTGCCCACGGCCAGCGCCAATTCGCCCACTTCGACGCTTTCGCTGTCGCGCAGGGTCAGCGCGGGCAGATCCTGCGCGCCGGTCAGTTGCAGGATCGCCAGATCGCTTTCCTCATCCGCCAGCAGAACCGTCGCATCATATTCGCGCCTGTCATTCAGCACGACGCGGATGTCGGTCGCCTGCCCCACCACATGATAATTCGAGACCACGATCCCGCCCGCATCCAGTATCACGCCGGACCCCAACGAATTTTCAACGCGCGGCGGCTGTGCGCCAAAGTTCTGGAACAGCTGGCCAAAAAACGGATCATCCGCAAAGGGGCTGGCGCGCCCCTCGATCACGCGGCGGGCATAGATGTTGACAACAGCAGGCGTCACCGCCTTGACCACCGGCACAAAGCCCAGCTGGATTTCCGCCTGACTGGTCGGCACCTGAGTGGCGGCAATGGCAGGGCTGCCAAGCGTCAGCAATGCAATGGCAATCGGTTTGAGCATCGCGCGTCTCCGTCAATTGTGCCTGCCCGATATGCGCGCCCCGGCGTCCGATTGCAAGTTTGCCCCGAGCCCCCGGACACGCAAAAGCCCCCGCCGATCCGGCGAGGGCTTGAAAAACTCCGGCCCTTTCGGGCGGTGCTTCAGTCTTCGTCCATCGACGCCAGTTCGGCAGCGACGCGTTCCTTGTCGCCCTTGCCCTTGGCAGCGGGATCGCGGTCGACGAATTCGATGATCGCCATCGGCGCCATGTCGC
>RCMY010005972.1_pt1 | contig 10254 bp, 11 predicted proteins | sample 2041341 | NCBI WGS metagenome assembly RCMY01 (sample SAMN09708234, study PRJNA481090) | Marine sediment metagenome, whole genome shotgun sequencing project.
GGTACCGTCGACAGTAGGTAATGTCGATATAAAAGGTGCTTCGCGATGGCTTGACGCCGACGCGGTTAATGACAAACTCACCAGTGACCCGATGGCAATGCACTTGCAAATGTTTTTAACTTTCATACTACTCTCCCGCTAATTAATTGGCGGTCAATTAAGAAACGCCGACCAACGGCTGGCAGATGCAGACAAACGTTTTATTTTTTTCTGCATCCACGTCGCAGGCTGGAGCGTTTATTCTTATCCAGGTTTACGATTCATCTGTTGGGGAATGTTTTTCCGCGTGCTAAGCTCGAACGACGTTTGTGCTAGCAGCGCCAGAGTCGACATTGAGAGTAGCCGAATACAATAACGATAAATTATGATCAATACCGACATTAACGAACTAATTGCTGACTGTGCGTTAAAACGCGTCGACGCCTTCGACGCGCTATACAAAGCTATTTCTGCTCAACTTTTCGGCATCTCACTGTGTATTCTTAAACGCGAAGAGCTGGCCGAGGAAGCACTGCAGGAGACATTTATACAGGTATGGAATCGTGCCGCTGAGTATGACAGCAGCAAAGGCGAAGCAATTAGCTGGGTGGTGGCGCTGTGCCGCTACCGCTCGCTCGACCTGCTGCGCCGCCAGACACGCCAACCCGCTATGTCGTTAGACGCCATGAGCATCAACCCGGCCGACCCGCATGACTCGCAGCTCGACCACTTAATGACCGGTACACAGCAACGCAAACTGTACGCTTGCCTTGACGAGTTGCTGCCCGAACAGCGTAAGAGTATTGCCTTGGCTTATTTCGACGGCTTGAGCCAACCTGAAATTGCCGAGCGCATGCACTCGCCGCTGGGCACGGTAAAAAGCTGGGTAAGGCGTGCGCTGCAATCACTGCGGGGGTGTCTGCAAGCATGAGTACACACTACCAACGCTATCGCAATGAGCTGGCAGGTGCCTACGTATTAGGCACATTGCAGGCACCGGCACGCCGCCGCCTTGAGCAACTGCAGCGCGGCGACGCCGAGCTGGCAGCTGCTATCGTCTTTTGGGAGGGGCAGTTTGCACAGTTGGCACTGGAGCAGGTTGTGCCGGTAGAACCGCCTGCGCATATTCATGCTCAGCTACGGCAACGCATCGCGCCGGCCAAACCGGCGGCAGTAAAAACCGCTAGCCAGAATGCCCCTGCTGGCAAACAACCAGGTCGCTTTGGCTGGCTATTTCCCACAGCCGCCGCCCTGGCTGCCGGTTTTTTACTGGCCGTACTGTTGCGACCAATGCCGACGCCGGAGTTACCGCCGATACTGCCGGCGCAATTGGCGCTTATTAGTGCCGAGTCGGGCAAACAGCTGTGGCTTATTGGCATTGAGCCCACAGGCCAGCGCATGGAAGTAAGAAATCTCGATGCCGTCACCGCGCCGGCCGATAAGGACTACCAGCTATGGGCCTTGGCAAAAGACGATAAGCCGCCGGTTTCGTTAGGCCTGTTGCCGAGCGACAGAATAATTGAGCGACAACTGAGCGACGCGCAAAAAATCGCCCTGGCCGAGACCGAGACGCTGGCTATTAGTGAAGAGCCCAAAGGCGGTTCCAGCACCGGTGCGCCCACCGGCCCGGTAGTCTACACGGCAGCGTTAGTCTTGTAGGGGGATTAGCCGTAGCCTCCGCCTCACGGGTAGTGAAAGCTGCGCCGGTGAATGCGCTGCGCGCCTGCAGCCTGGCGGTGTCACGCGACAGGCCCGTGTGGTTGCCCGAGAAAATCAGCTCCAGCTGACCCAGTCAATTGGTTGGTCTACAGTCCTCACAGCAAGCTCCAGGGATTTACAGTGAGCCTGTCGATTGCACCGCGCCAACGACGTGCACGGTTGCATATTAGCGATGCGCATGGCGCATTACCCTACGTGGCTAGCGCCAATCTATCTTCAACGCAATATAACCCCCGCAGGGTGCGCCGTGCGCACCTGATAATGTGCGATCGCCCATCTAGTTTTGAGTGCACTACACAGCCTGTAAAGCTAACGGTGAAGCGCTGGCGCTATGTTTTAGCTTGGCTATAGTTGTAGTAAAGGTTGGGGATTTCCGATGTACGTAGCTTGTAAAAAATCATTGTTCGCACCGTTGCTGGCGGCCATATTCTGGTCTACCGGTGCCTGGTCGATGCAATTCAACGTGGTCGATCAAAACGGTGCCGCATTGGCAAATGCGGTGGTCAGCATTCCCGGTGCAACCAACACGGCAACGGCAACCGATATAGCCGTAATGGATCAACGCGCGAAACAATTTGCGCCTTATGTGCTGGCTATTAATCAGGGCCAGAAAGTCGAGTTTCCTAACAGCGACAACATCCGCCATCACGTCTATTCGTTTTCCAGCGCAAAACCGTTTGAGATAAAACTCTATAAAGGCGTGCCCGGTAAACCTATGTTATTCAACACACCCGGATTAGTCGTATTAGGCTGCAACATCCACGACAAAATGGTTGGCTACATCTATGTGTCTGAATCGCCGGTGTTTGGTGTCACCGCCAGCGATGGCAGCCTCGCCCTGGATTTAAAAAATAGACCCTCGACCATAGAAGTCTGGCATCCCGATGCGCGCAATGCGCAGCAACCTGCCACCGTAGCCGTGGCGGCAGATGGTCCCAGCACACTGACGGTAACTGTTGAAATTGCAGCGGCGAAGCTGGTTGCGTCGCACCAGCATTGAGGTAAGCGCGCATGTTGGGCAACAGTCTACGCAGTAAAATACTGCTGCTATTTCTTGGTCTGATGATAGCCTCATCGATCGCGACTTTAGCTGCGGTTATGGTCGCCACCGACCGCAACGTCGAGCGTCAGGTAACCGAGAAGTTACAGGTAGGCGTCTCCGTATTCGAACGTTTAATGCGCGCCCGCAGCGACCAGCTGTTCAACTCGGCGCAGGTGCTCACTGCAGATTTTGGCTTTAAACAAGCGGTCGCCATGAAAGACGCAGCGACCATTGAATCAGCCCTGCATAATCAGGGTGAGCGCATTCAGGCTGACCTGATGATGTTGAAGTCGTTAACCGGCGAGCTGATCGCCGACACCCTTGGCAACGAGCGCCAACGCGCAGTGACGCATCAATTTGCATTCGCCGACTTATTACCCGAAGCACGCGACAACGACGGCCTGCAAACCGTCGCCATGCTTAACAATGAGCTTTATCAAGTGGTGGTTGTACCGGTAAATGCGCCTATACGGATCGCCTGGGCGCTGATTGGTTTTCGCATAAACACTGATTTTGCGGCCGAGCTAAAACAACTGACCAGTCTGGATATTAGCTTTGTGCGGCGTAACGACGCAGACTCCAAAACGCTTGTTTCAACGCTACCGCAGGAAGACTTTGCGCTGCAAGATTTCAATGTTTCGGCTAGCGATACTAACAGCCGCACGCGGCGTTTTACGCTGCGAAAGGATCAGTATCTAGCGCGCGCTACGCTGTTGTCAGCCGACCAAACTGCACAGCTTAGCGCTATCGTTAGCACTTCATTAACGCAGGAGATGCAAAAATTCCTGCTGTTGAAGCAACAGATTGGCGTGATTGCGTTGCTCGTGTTGCTGTGTTCGCTAGCGGCAGTTTTCTTCGTTGCCAAAAGCGTGACCCGGCCCCTTAACCGGCTTGCCGACGCCGCGCAACGTATCAGCAGCGGTGATTACTCTGAAGTGGTGACGCTTAATAAGCGAGCCGGCGTTGAGCTGGAAGCGTTAGCCGGCAGTTTCAATCTTATGCAGAGCGGAATTGCCGAGCGCGAGTCGCGTATTGTGCATCAGTTGCATCACGACGCCTTAACCGATTTACCCAACCGCATCTCGGTTAGTAAAAGCCTGCAGGCCATGCTCGATGACCGCACGCTGGACGCTCAAATCGCGGTGGTCAGCATTCACTTCAATCGACTCAAGCAAATCAACGATGTCTTCGGCTACAAAATTGGCGACCAATTACTGCAATCGTGTGCGGCGATTTTGATCGAGTTGACCTCTTGCCCCAATATCGTCGGCAGGCTCAGCGCCAGCGAATTTGTTTGTCTACGCATGGTGCGCGATGAGTCCGCGCTGCCGAGCCTGGTAACGCAACTGCTGGAGCGACTTAGTGGCCCTGTTAGCATCGGCGAGCTGGATATTAATATCAGCTTTAATATGGGGGTTGCCATGTTCCCGCTGCAAGGCAGCAGCGCCGAACAGTTATTGCGTCGCTCTGACATTGCGCTTAACAGAGCGGTAGATAAAAACACAACCTGCGCTTACTACGAGCAGGGCGAAGATGAAAAACACCTGAAGCAGGTGCGGCTGGTTAACGATTTGAAACAGGCCATCGACAGCGATGAACTGGTCATGTACTACCAGCCGAAATTCGACTTACGGCAAGGCAAAGTGACTCAGGTAGAAGCGCTGATTCGCTGGTTTCACACAGATCTGGGATTTATTCCTCCGGATGAATTTATTGGCTTGGCCGAACAATCCGGGCTGATGCCCATGTTGACACGCTGGATTCTGCAACAGGTCGTTAACCAAACCGGTGCGTGGCACCGTGAGGGGTTAGAAATTGATGCGGCGGTGAACCTATCTGCACATGATCTGATGCACGACGACCTGCCCGGCTACGTTAAACAGCTAATGAGTGAGGCCAAACTGGCGCATCGACATCTGCTTCTTGAAGTCACCGAATCGGCCGTAATGCAGGACCCGGAATACGCCATCAAGGTACTGAACTGCTTTAAAGCAGCCAACTTCAGTATTGCTATCGACGACTACGGTACCGGCTATTCATCGCTGGGGCAGCTGAAGAAAATGCCGGTGGATGAGCTAAAAATTGATATGTGTTTTATACGCAATCTTACCGCCGACACTGACGATCAGATTATCGTCAAGTCGACCATCGAGATGGCACACAACATAGGTCTGTCGGTAGTGGCCGAAGGGGTTGAGGACCAGTCAAGCTGGCAGCTACTCGAAGGCTGGGGTTGCGACAAATTACAGGGCTATTTCATTAGCAAACCAATGGCAGCGGCAGACTTTGCCGGCTGGTACGGAAGCTATACCCATAAGAAGGAGGAGATAAACAGTGCGGCGAACGATACAAATAATGTGCACCCTTTTACTAGCGGCAGCACAAACCGGGCAAGCTGACGGCAAGCTTTTAGCAACACCGGGTGTGTCGGCAGTTGAGGGCAGCGCCGGCGGTGGAATTGTGCCGTGGGCTACCATTGCCGGCTACGGCACCCGCGACGAAATGGGCGGCTCGGTTTTTTACAGTCACGTCGATCTCGACGATTACCGGATGGACGCCTTCGGTACTAACTTCGGCTGGCGCAACCGGCTTGAAGTGTCGGTGGCGCAGCAGGACTTTGAAATCAAAGCAGCTGACATTCATATACGCCAGGATATTTTTGGTGTCAAAGCGCGCCTCTATGGCGACCTGGTGTATTCAAGCTGGCCGCAAATCTCCGCCGGTGTGCAACATAAACGACTGCACGATGATGCGGTGGCAACATCGGTTGGTGCTGCAGATGACACGGGCACGGATTTTTACGTGGCCGCATCAAAAGTGTGGCTAAACGGCCCCTTCAATCGTTACTTTCTGTTCAACGTAACCGCCCGTATGACCAAAGCCAATGAGTTGGGACTACTGGGTTTTGGTGGCGATGACAACGACGACTACCAACTGCAGCTGGAGGCGTCGGCGGGCATATTCATCAGACACAATCTGGCCGTTGGGGTGGAGTACCGACAAAAGCCGGACAACCTGAGCGCTATCAAGCAAGACGACTGGATGAATGTTTGGGCCGCGCTATTTATCAACAAGCATTTTTCGATTACGGCAGCCTGGCTGGACTTTGGCGAAATTGCCGGCGCGAAAGATCAAACCGGTGGTTATCTCTCACTGCAAGCCGCATTTTAACGGAGGGGATATGAGAATTTTACAGACAACAATAACCGCAGTGGCCTTGCTGGTTTTAAGTGCCTGTCAAAGCCTGCCTGGCGGCGACCACAGCCTGTTTGACGACCTGGGCGGGCAAGCCGGCATCGACAATATTGTCAACAATTTCGTTGTCGACATGCAGCATAATCATGCGATCAGCCCCCACTTTGAAGACAGCAATATGACTCGCTTCCGCGACAAGTTCAGCGAGCATTTATGTCATATTAGCGGTGGCCCCTGTAACTATAGCGGCGACACCATGTTGCAAATTCATCAGGGGATGAATATCAACGAGGCGCAGTTCAACCAGGTAGTTGAACTGATGATAGAAGCAATGGATGAGGCAAATGTTGCAATTGGTCCGCGCAATCGCCTGCTGGCCTTACTCGCGCCGGCGCGGTCGGATATTATTTATCAATAAGCGCGTCAGACTTGAGGGCACCTTAAAACAGCAGCCCAAGCAGCCAGCCTAAAAACAGCAGTGACAGCCATATGCTGGTGACCACAATAGCCACCAGCGCAACAACCAGGGCAATCACGAACCACTTGCTCGAACGAGTGGTTTTTTCTGGTCGGCTCACATAGCCATCCACCAGCGCCACGTTGCGTACGTTGGCTTTAAAAACGATGTCGAACAAGTCGCCTGCAATCGGTATGACGCCAATGACAGATTCGATAGCAACATTACCAACCATACGCGCCAACACCATTTTTGGCGCGCCGGCGCGTACCCCTTCGGCGATAATATAGCTTGAGATTAAGGCGGCGGTACCGTCGCCAACGCCTGGTATAAGACCGATCAAGCCGTCGACGCCGATGCTGAAGCCGCCGGGCAACGGAATGGCGCTGTCTAATACCCAAGCCAACCTGCTAAGGCGTCGCTGCAGCGGGCTGCCTGTGGCCTGCATACGATCTACGTTAGCTGTTTGCGCACGACTGATAATTTTGGCTTTCATATATTTGTAATGCTACTCAATGAAGAAAGTGCTGACGAACCTATCGGCTGCGGCTCACGACAGTAGGGTGCGCCGTGCGCACCAAACACCATAGCTTGCGGAACCATTGCGCTGTAAGGCATGTCCCGACGTGCGCACGGCGCACCCTACGGTAGATCTAATTACCTACAGCTCGGAGCGCGCTGCGCGACTGAACAGCTCTCCGGTGCGCTGCCACAGTGAGCGCTTCTCCCAATTCTCGATGTCCAGTTCTTCGCTGTATTGCAAATCGTCGTCAAAATGCTGGTTGAGTTCGACTATCGTTGTCGCGTCTTCTATAACCAGGCAAAACTCTTCGTCTTTTGCCATGGAGCGATGATTCATATTGGCAGACCCAACCACAGCCACGCTGTCATCAACCACCATCAGCTTGGCATGCAGCATGGTGCGCTGGTATTGAAAAACCTCTACACCGCCTTCCAGCAACGTTTTAAAGTGGTCTTCGCCGCCTAGTTGGCTAAGCCGCTGATCAGTATGCTTACCAGGCAACAGCAGTCTTACTTTAACGCCCCGCTTACATGCTTCGCACAGCTGCGAAGTCAGGACCTCATCAGGTACGAAGTAGGCGGTGGTAATATCGATACTAGTCTGCGCCTTGGTAATCAGTACGCGGAACAACATCGCAATATCGCTCCAGTTAATCGACGAAGGCGAGCGAATGGCTTGAATATTAGCCGACCCATCCTTCTCGGGCCGCTTGGGATGGTTTATCTCAGGCACTCCCGACTCAAGTGTTTCACTCCAGTTGCTGAGGAAGCCGCTGCGTATCGAATTCACCGCTGGCCCGGTTATCTGGAAATGCGTGTCGCGCCACTCATCCGGATTGCGCGCATTGCCCTCCCACTCACTGGCAATACCAACGCCGCCGGTAAACGCTATTTTGTAATCGCATACCATGATCTTTCTGTGCGTGCGGTTGTCCCACTTCCATACCTTCCATTGCGCGAAGGGTCTAAACCAGCGAATTTCAGCACCCGCACGCTGCATTAGCTTAATGAGTTCATCGTCCATACTGTGACAACCGAACGCGTCGAGTAAGACTCGCACGACCACCCCGCTTTCCGCCCGCTGTGCCAACGCTTTCGCAAACTTGACGGCGATGTCGCCAGTCCAGTAAACATGTGTAACAAAATCTATGCTGTGTTCGGCGTTCTCAATCGCCTCCAGCATAGCCGGAAATATCTCGTTGCCATTGCGCAATACCTTCACGTTATTGCCGGGTACAAACGGAATACCAATGGCTGTCTCTACAAGCGTACTTAAATGAGTCAAAATGATGCTCTTTTGTTATAGCAGAACTGTGTGCTGTGAGCATTATAACCGATGGGCAGCTATCGCAACGCAAACTGTTGCTGCAGTATGACTGCTATTGCGACACTGACCCGACGCGAGTTAACGTACCCTCGCGCGAACCTACTTGGGCCCGAGAAACCACCATAGAATTAAGCCTACTACCGGTAAAAACACGACCAGTAAGGTCCACAGTATTTTCGGTCCCACGCCCGCAGAGCTGCCAAATATTTTGACTATGGCCCAGATATCCAGTATCAGGATGATAAAACCTAGTATTCCACCAACTTCCATAATTTATTCCTCTAATTTATTATCACAGGGTTTCGGCGTCTTTTACTTTCTCGCCGAAGGGGTAAGTTAAAATAAAAAGGCCTCGCTGCAGAGGCCTTTCCATTAACAATATCGACCCTCATCCGGCGCATTGGCGGTTCGAGGATCGGTACATCGCTTACGAGTTGCTAAGCTCGTCGAAAGCTTTCTCAGCTTCCTCTTTTGTTTTGCCGTGCTTCTCCTGCATCATGCCAACAAATTCCTGCCGACTGCCGTTGATTTTATCCATCTCATCATCGGTGATCTCGCCCCATTTTTGCTGGATCTGGCCTTTAAGCTGTTTCCATTTACCTTCTGCAATATCTGAATTCATTGTATTACTCCATATGACGGTTAAGGAATGCGCTTCGATAAGCACACCTCGATCCAGCAAAAGCTGTGCCAAGGCCAAAGCGTTGCTTTAGAGCCGCAGTCACGCTCGTCTGCAGCCCTAACTTAGCTGCAAACTGCGCCGGCGTTGAAATTTTTACAAAATACGAGAACTTTCTACACGCGGGTTGATAAGGCAGCCTACCGGCATCGCTAGTCCTGCCTCTGACTTCGTGCATTACAACGCTATCGGGCTAATTAAGCGCGATGGTACATAGTTTGCATAGAATACAAGGCCTGTGTAGGCACAACAATTACTCAAAAGGAGTACATCATGAAAGGCATTATTGATAAGTCTGGCAATCAGTACGAGTGGTGGGCTGGACCGGCTAACCCTGATGCGGAAGAAGATTACTGTGTACATTGTCGCCGTGGCGATTGGGGCGTAACTGAATACCTGGCGTCGAAGCCGTCCGAACAAGACGCAGAAAAGACTGCGCAGCAGCTGATCGATCACGTCGACCGGTTGCAGTAAGGGTAAGATCTCCGCTTCTGCAGCTGACGATAGCAAGCGGCTTGAGAGGCGTGGATCGAAACATAAGCAGGCTGCCGTTATTTGTGAATAATTGCAGCGCAAAATTTCAGCAAAAGCATTGTAAAACCTACAATCGTATTGATCATTTTTACAACAAGCAGTATATTTTCTATGCTTCGTAGCGCGCTGTCATAGTACGACCGAATCAGTGTGTGCGGTGAAAGTAGAGTTAGTCGCGTGCGATGCTTGCTTAATGGGAAAAATTTATAAAGCGTAGAGCAAGGCACGTTTTTTGCTAAGTTTTACATTGTGATTGGTAAGTCACCATAATTCAGGAGAACACCATGGGAAGAAGTATTTTTTATATTATCGGCGTTGTTGTTGTTATCGTAGTCGTACTTAAACTACTTGGGTTGTACTAGGCCTTACCAGGTATTTCCCTTTGGCCGGTCTGCGCTATAGCGTTGATCGGCCTTTTTTTGTACATGAATGACGGGCCGCATGTTCTATTTTTTCTCCAGGGTAACTCTATTGTGCCGCGAATGGCTCCGCGACATGGTTAACATCAAATAACTAGTATTAGATGTCTAATATTAGAAGAATAGCATTGAGGCATAATGACCCTTGGCAACGTTAAACGATAGCCTGAACGACACCGACACCTCCTCAAACACAGACACCTCAAACGAGAAGCCCATCGCGACGTCGATCAATATTCGCAGTACGTCGCTGGTTATTCTTACCGTCGTCACCCTGATCGTATTCCTTGACTGGTCGCAGAGCGTGTTCGCACCCATAGTGCTTGGTATGCTGCTGAGCTATGCGCTGTATCCTATCGTTTCGTTTCTTAATCGATTCTG
>RCMY010016843.1_pt1 | contig 10254 bp, 10 predicted proteins | sample 2041341 | NCBI WGS metagenome assembly RCMY01 (sample SAMN09708234, study PRJNA481090) | Marine sediment metagenome, whole genome shotgun sequencing project.
GTTTCCAGGCGGATGGCGGTTCTTGCGTGCTGAAGCCACGGTGCCGCCTGAAACCCAGGCTTGCCGCAGCGCGCGAAGCCTTCATGTCGGAACTGGATCAATCAACCGTAGCGGATTGTGCTTTGACTGGCGGTGGGCCGACGCTCGCGGCCGAATGAAACGTAGGAAATTGGAGGATAACAATGTCAGAAATTGAATTTTCCGAAGACATGATCCAGATCAACGCCGAGATAGTCGCCAAGGCGTTTCGGATCAATTCTGACGAACTGAAACAGAGGATGCGCGATGGCACGATCACCAGTCAGAGCGAACATGGCACAGACGAGGACGCAGGCAAAATCCGGCTGACGTTCTTTTCGGCGGATCGACGAGTTCGCGTGACGGCGGACGACAACGGCAACCTTCTGACATGCAGCGCGGTGGATTCTGGAAAGCGCCCCGCGCCTGCGGTGTCGCCTGACGCGGCGACCACAGCGAACATCGCCATGGACGAGGTGAAAAGACGCCTTGATGCACTTCTCGACGCGGCGCTCGAAGGCACCTTTCCCGCCAGCGATCCTGTCGCCCTCGGTTTTGATATGGCCAAAGAAGAAGCTCTTTGGTCGACGGGTTCTGACACGCGGTTTGACAAGGAGCCTGCAACGACAAAACCTGCACAGACCCCGCGCAATCCTGTCGAATGACGCATCCCACGCTAGATTAATCAGACCGCGTCGACGGCCGCCGCCGGATAAACCACCTTTCCGTCAGCGGTCCGTTTGGCCCCCGGTGTCAGCTTGGCAGGCTGTTCCCGTCCGTTTCCCATTAGGTGGACCACCTCATAGCCGCTTAAAAGAAGGTAATCTGCGATAATGCGGCGATGACAACGCCACCACACGGCCTCAGCACACATGATGGCAACGGGACGATCCCGGCCAAGATCCAACATTTGCGAAAAGGCGCGGTCGAATTGATCGGACAGCGCGTAATCCGCATAATTGTGAAAGCTTTGATTGCGCCAGAGCGCGTTTATGCTGTCGGGGACATCGCACTGCATTTTCCGGCGTCCACCCAGATCGGGGCAATGATGATATCCAATCTGGTCGGAACAAAGAGCATCGGGCAAGGTATCGATATTAAAGGCCGGGTTGCTGCGCGAGCGCGGAAAGCTGCGCACATCTGCGACCATCTCTACGCCCGCGTGCCGCAGAATATCGGCGAACTCAGCGAGGCTTCGGTTCGAGTGACCGACCGTGTAAAATCCGCCCGTCATCAGTCGATCTTTGTCAACGCGTCTTCCTTGTGCGCGGCGATGTGGTCGGTCTTGTCGCTTTCGATTTCGTATTGCGGATCGTCTTTTGACGCGCGTCTCTGATGCCCCTTGTAGTCGAAATCGCTGGTGTGAATCTTGGATATTTTACCTGTCACGTGCCCCGCTTCAGAATTCCATTTCACATGATCGCCGACTTTGTATTTGGCCATTTCATCATCCTCCATTTCCTTGATAACCATAATTGCAGCGCCAAAGTTCCGCCGCGAAGGTTTGAGGTCAAGCGCTGTGGTTAGTCGGTCTTGAGGCGAAAATGAGGATCGTCATGCCGATGATTGCGGATGCGACCGACCCCAAAAGAATTGCAAGTTTGATCGCGCCAAGTTGCGTCCCTTCGAACGCCGCTGTTGCAATGAAGATCGACATCGTAAATCCGACACCGGCCAGAAAACCAGCGCCAACAAATTGGTGCCAGTTGATCTCGGACGACAGTCGCGCCCATCCAAGCCGGATTGCCACCCAACAGGCGATGCCAATGCCGAGCGGCTTTCCGATCACGAGGCCCAGCATCACACCCAGCGCTTCGGGGGCTAGCGGAGAGAAATTGGATCCCGCCAAAAGAACGCCGGTGTTGAAGAACGCAAATAGAGGCAGGATCAAAAAGTTGGTCCAGTTTTCCAATGCGTGTTGCAGATGATGCCCCGGTTCGCGCAACCGCGTGATCGCGGTCTCCATCGCGTTGACGCCATATTCCGCGATATTTTCGCGGGCGGCGCCGCTTTCAGGCTCTACCGCATCCGCGATCACCGTCGCCTGCGCCGCGACCTCGGTGACATTGGCAGGCCGACGCGCGGGAATCAGCATCGCCGTCAGCACCCCCGCAAGGGTCGCGTGCAAGCCCGAGGCATGAATGAACATCCAAAGAACGAGACCGAGGATGAGATAGGGAAGCAGCGCATGAACCCGCACCCGCCCGAGCAGCACCATGGCAAGGATACAGCCGAGCGCGCCGAGCATGGGCATGACGTGCAAGCCGTGCCCGTAAAACAGCGCGATCACTACAATTGCGCCAAGATCGTCGGCGATAGCCAGCGCCGCGACGAACACCTTCAGGGAATTAGGTACGCGTTTCCCGAGCAAGGCCATCAGTCCCAGCGTGAACGCGATATCGGTGGCCATTGGGACGCCCCAGCCGTGCGCCGCCGGGCCACCGGTGTTAAATGCGGTATAAATCAGCGCGGGCACCACCATGCCACCGATGGCCCCGACGATTGGCAGCATCGCGCTTGAAAGATCGGACAATTCGCCTGACACCAGTTCACGTTTGATCTCGATCCCAACGATCAGAAAGAAGATCGTCATCAGGCCGTCGTTGATCCATGCCTCTAAAGATAATCCGAAACGGGCCTCGCCGAACTCTAACGCAAAAACTGTCAGGCGCAGTTTCTCGTAGTGATCATGCAGGCCGGAATTGGCGACGATCAGCGCGGCAAGCGTGGCCAGTATCAGCAGCAGACCGCCCGACGCCGCCCAGCCAAAGAACCGCTGGCTTGCGCGTTCGGCGCGATAGCCCAACGGTCGTTCGACCGCATCCATGATGGATAGCTCATCCCAGGCACCGAAATAGGGGTGTCCCTCGATGAACAACGTCGGCGTGCGCTGGACGTCTGCCGCGTTGGCTGTTCCCCGATCCTCGGCCAAGTGAGTTTCGACAGCGTCCGATGCCAGATCTTTCTGGAATTGCGCAATATCCAGTTCAATCTCTTCAGCGAGCTTTCTGATGCCTTTGGTCGTGAACCTTTGGCGTCTGCGAAACAGCGCCTGATGCATGTCCCAGAACTTGCCTTGGCTACCAGCGGCAACGGCGGCCCTTGCCGCCCGATCTGCATCGGCATTTCCGGCTTCGGGATATTGGCGGTAGATATAGACGACCCTGCCATCCTGACGGTCAGCGATCCTGCGCAGGATATCGCGCAGACGGCGGCACGCGTTGGAGGTGTAGTCACCGTATAAAACGACAGCGTGGGCGCAACCCGGCTCACCCAGATAGAAATCGCGACCGGCGTCGAATGAGTTGCTTTTGGTGCGGATCATGGCTGCCTGGTCCCCCCAAGTCGGGCTTGTCGGCAATTTCGGGCAGTGTCCCGAACGAAAGCACGCGCAACAAATCTTGGCAAGCTGGTTTCAGGGCCTCTGCGATCCTTGCGCACTCGGCAGACGGAGTTTTGAAAAACTTCGGAACCTATTTGCCCCGCTCGCATCCAATATTACAGACACGCCGACAATAGGCCTGTCTCTGAACATGAGAAAGGAACACAGCATGACCCGTTTTTTAGCCGTTTTCACGGCATCAACCCTTGTTGCGGCCAGCGCAGCCTTTGCGCAAGGACCATCGGACGCCGTAGCAATCAATCCCCCAGAAGCGCCCTACCAAAGGGTCAGCGATCTGGTCAAATTGCCCGATTTCCTGCCAGGCATCGGTCAGCTTTTTGTCGATCCGGCGACACTGCCTGCGGGGCCGTTTGTGGCCTATGACCATGATGGCAAACTCGTCAGCACCATCTACATGATCCCGATTTCACAGATGAATGCCGACACGAATTTTGACGATCTCGCGGCCCCCGGCGGCAATGTCGATCATGTGGATATCTACTACAACGCCGGGCACCCCGGTGTCGAAGAGCCGCATGAACATATCGTGCTCTGGCATGTGCCGGTCGCAGACGAAGCCAGCGTGGCCGAGTAGAATGCTGCGCCGGAATTTCCTGTGGTGGAGCGGGGGTTTTACCGCCGCTCTCACCCTCTCGCCGGGGCTTGCAGTGGGCGGCTCTGTGGTCGAGATCACGATGACGGGGCGGTCTGATGGATCCAAGGTCTGGTTTGACCCCTACGGTGTGTTGGTTCGCCCCGGCCAGACAATTCGATGGACCAACCGCGACAAGGGGAATGCCCATACGGCCACGGCCTATGCGCCCGAAAACGACGACCATCCGCGCCGAATACCCGACGGCGCCGCAGCGTTTGACAGCAACTATCTACTGCCGGATGAGAGCTATGAGGTGACGCTCGAAACACCCGGCGTCTACGATTATTTCTGCATACCGCACGAAATGTCAGGCATGGTTGGGCGCATTATCGTGGCAGAACCGGACCAGACCGTGTTCGACGACTATCCGGGGGACGGTCTGCCTGATGCGGTTCTTGACGGGTTCCCGACGATTGCCGACATTCTGAAACAGGGCCGCATTCAACATGGTGAATGACATCCGATCTGAAAAAACTTTACTGCGCACTTCATACCGGGGCCTGAGCGAGGCCGAACTGGTTGCGCTGGCGCGCGAGCACAACGATGCCGCTGTCCGCGAACTGATCCGGCGCTGCAATCAGCAATTGTTTCGCATCGCGCGCGGCATCCTGCACAATGACGCCGAGGCAGAGGATGCAGTGCAATCCGCCTACATGGCCGCGTTTACCAAGCTGGAGACGTTTCGCGGTGACGCCGCGTTTTCAACCTGGCTGACCCGGATTGTGATGAATGAAGCCTACGGCTGCCTGCGCCGACAGCGCCCCGTCGTTGATATCACTGAATACCGCGAAGGGATGCTGAATACCGATGAAAGAGGCATGTCCGGCCCAATGACCCCCACCCCTACAAATCCCGAAACCGAATTTGCGTGTGCCGAACTGCGCGTCTTTCTCGAAGCAGCGATTGACGCATTGCCTGAGCCGTTCCGCCTGACCTATGTCATGCGCGATGTGCAGGAGATGCCGACGCGTGACGTCGCAAACCTGCTTGGCATCAATATCGTCACCGTGAAAACCCGGCTGTTCCGCGCCCGCCGCCTCTTGCGTTCGGAACTGCGTAAGACTGTCAAAGGCGGGTTTTCCAGCATTTTTCCATTCGACGGCACACGCTGCACCGGTATGGCCGATCGCGTCATCCAGTCGCTGAACGCGCGCCCAGACGATTGAGCCGGGCCCAAGAATTTCCGGGCCGATGGGTCCACGCAAATCGGGCTCATCCGGCATGATCGACACAATGGTCGAATTGCGTTTGGGATTTGCGGAGGGCATCGAAAATGCACGTCATGATAAGTTTCATCAGGAGGATCGCCGGGGCGGCGTGTCTGGCCCTGATCGCCCTGACACCACCCGCTAATCCCCGACGAGTTGTTCACCGCCCTAGGACTAGAGCGCAACGCGGCACCCAACGTTCTTTATGATGCGATCATCAAACGCTACCGCGATGAGGCGCAGGGTGCCGGCAAGGGCAAATTCGGCGATTTATGGGAGCCGATCCCGTTTTCGATCTATATGAACCCCCGGCTATTCCATGAGGGGCCTGAGGTGCCCCCAGTTTCCTAGACACCTGCCTCGTTCATTCTCTGTTGTTTGATTTCATAGTCAACCGGCGACAGCATGCCGTTGTTGGTGTGCTTGCGGTTCGGATTGTAGAACATCTCGATGTAATCGAACACATCCTGCCTTGCCGCGTCGCGTGTGAGGTATGTTCGCCGCCTAATCCGCTCGCGTTTCAACAGCTGGAAGAAGCTCTCTGCGACCGCATTATCATGGCAGTTCCCACGTCTGCTCATGTATTTCCCGGCAGGTGATTGCCTGCAATCACCGAGAGGGCTGGCAATCAAATTGTGTTTGCCGAGAAACGATTGCCACTCCTTACTGGTGAATTGCGAGCCTTGGTCGGAATGGATCATGACCTTGGTCTTTGGTTTGCGCCGCCAAACAGCACTCAACAGCGCCTGCAGGGCGAGGTCCGTTGTCATGCGTGATTGCATCCATTGCCCGGCAGGCGATTGCAAAGCAATCTGCCGAGAACGACAGGCACATCGCCGATGTCACCGCGATGTTGTCTTACCGGCACCCCGATGAAATGACGCCGGCGGCGCAGGAGGCCTTCCGCGCCTTGGGCTATGAAATCCGCGATACGGGCGCCGCAGTTTTCGGATATCCATCTTGCACGCGCGATCATTCGAGGCACGAGGCCCTGCAGGCCTATGCTCGGATAGAAGCCGCGCTTCGCAGGCGCGCTTTACCTGCATAAGGTCATTAACATCAACCATCATAGAGGGCGGCATGTGCCGCCCTTTTTGTTTTCTGTTGGGCATCCGCGCGCATTCCCGGCCCTGGCTTTCGATTCTATCCATGGAGCGCATCCCACAGCATAGTCATTGCGCGACAGATCAATGTATTCTTCATGCGCGGTGGAGTTGCGCCGAACACGATCGCGAATCTAACCTGTGCACCAGAACAGTCTCCTGCCGCAAAAACATCCTTTTTGTCGCAGCGTAATCGCAGCCTATCTGTTTCTCAGACAGCCAAGGGCCGAAGCTGCCCACCATCGTGAAAAAAATCGAGAAATAATTTGGATCACATTGTTTTGCGCCCCATATACCTCAGGGTTGATTCAAGCCTTCGGTCAACTAAAACGGGTTCAAAAAACGAGAACATCGGGCGTTTCCGCCCAATGGACCTGTTATGCCTGCAAAATGGCCACTTTAACCCGGCCAGTGGCCACTAATTGCTGGTCAGAATAACAACAGACGCGCCGACCGATTCAACCGGAGCACTTAGAATGCCCACAGCTGGCGCAGGTCATGCATCCTTCAACCATCCGCATTGCGAAATCGCCGCAACTCGGACATGCGGCGCCGCGACCGCCGCTTAAGTTCACCACCTGCGCTGTTGGGTCAGATTTCAGGCCTAAGCCCTCGCCGGCTAGGAAACCCGTTTGCACCATATGCTGCTCCAGAATCCCCCCGATGGCCGCCAGAATGGATGGCACGTATTTACCCCCCATCCACGCGCCGCCGCGCGGGTCGAACACGGCCTTGAGTTCCTCGACGACAAAAGACACGTCGCCGCCGCGCCGGAACACCGCCGAGATCATGCGTGTCAGGGCTACGGTCCAGGCGAAATGCTCCATGTTCTTGGAGTTGATGAACACCTCGAACGGGCGACGCCGCCCGCCCAGCACCACGTCGTTGACGGTGATGTATATCGCGTGGCTGCTGTCGGGCCATTTCAGCTTGTAGGTCATGCCCTCCAGTTCGGTCGGGCGGTCCAGCGGCTCGGACATATAGACGACTTCGGCGCCATCGCTGCTGATCTCTTGCGGCGCGACATTTGCGGTCTCGCTGACGCTTAGAACTGACCCCGTCACGTCATTGGGCCGATAGGTTGTGCAGCCTTTGCAACCGCTGTTCCACGCTTGCAGATAGACATCCTTGAACGCCTTAAAGCTGATATCCTCGGGGCAGTTGATCGTCTTGGAAATGCTGCTGTCGACCCATTTTTGCGCCGCCGCCTGCATGCGCACGTGATCTGCGGGGGCCAGCGTCTGGGCGTTGACGAAATGGTCGGGCAGCTCAGCATCTCCAAAGCGGTCGCGCCACATCTGGACGGCGTAATCGACGACCTCCTCCTCGGTGCGGCTGCCATCCTTTTGCAGCACCTTGCGGGTGTAGCTATAGGCGAACACCGGCTCGATCCCGCTGCTGACATTACCGGCATATAGGCTGATGGTTCCGGTCGGCGCGATCGAGGTCAGCAGGGCGTTGCGGATGCCATGCTTGGCCACTGCCTTGCGCACGTCCTCATCCATGCCCAGCATCGTGCCGCTGGCGAGGTATGCGTCCTTTTCGAATAGCGGAAAGGCGCCCTTTTCGCGGGCCAGATCGACGGACGCCAGATAGGCCGCCCGCGCAATCGCCTTTAGCCACGCCTCTGTCTGCGCCGCCGCCTCGTCCGAGCCATAGCGCTGGCCAACCATCAGCAGCGCATCGGCCAATCCGGTGACGCCCAGACCGATCCGTCGCTTGTCCTCGGCCTCGGCGGCCTGCGCCTCCAGCGGGAATTGGCTGGTATCGACGACATTGTCCATCATGCGCACGGCGATGGCGACCAGATCGGCCAGCGCGTCCTCGTCCAATGCGGCAGCCTTGCCAAAGGGATCGCTGACCAGCTTTGCCATGTTGATGCTGCCCAGAAGACACGCGCCGTAGGGCGGCAGGGGCTGCTCACCGCAGGGGTTGGTGGCGGCAATAGTCTCACAATAGGATAGATTATTTGCACGGTTGATCCGGTCGATAAAGATCACGCCCGGCTCGGCATAATCATAGGTCGCCTGCATGATCCGGTTCCACAGATCGCGCGCCTGCATTGTGCGATAGACCTTGTCGCCGAAGATCAGATCCCAAGGGCCGTCTGCCTCGACCGCTGCCATAAAAGGATCGGTGATCAGAACGCTGAGGTTGAACATGCGCAGGCGGGCGGCATCACTCTTGGCGGCGATGAAATCCTCGATATCGGGGTGATCGCAGCGCATCGTCGCCATCATCGCGCCCCGGCGACTGCCGGCGCTCATTATAGTGCGGCACATCGCGTCCCACACATCCATAAAGCTCAGCGGCCCGCTGGCATCCGCGCCCACGCCCTTGACCACCGCGCCTTTCGGGCGAATGGTCGAGAAATCATAGCCGATGCCGCCGCCCTGCTGCATGGTCAGCGCCGCCTCGCGCAGCGCGTCGAAAATGCCGCCCATGTCGTCTGGGATGGTGCCCATGACAAAGCAGTTGAACAGCGTCACCTTGCGGCCCGTCCCTGCCCCTGCCGCGATACGGCCTGCGGGCAGGAATTTGAAATCCTCAAGCGCGCCATAAAACCGCTCTTCCCACTCGGCGGGCTTTTCTTCGACCTCGGCCAGCGCGCGCGCCACCCGGCGCCAGCTATCTTCGACAGATTCGTCGCCCGCGCCCTCGGCGGGGGTAAAGCGATACTTCATATTCCAAATCTGTTCGGAAATAGGGGCAGCAAAACGGCTCATGGCGATGAACTCCGGCAGATCGGGAGGGATGGGGATGGCGCAGGTCGCAACAATAGGCTTGTGCCGCCGCCCGGTCAACGACGCACGACAGGCCCACGCCCCCTGCCCCGACGCCAGCCCACGCGCACGCTGACGACGTTTTTTTGGTCAAATTATCCATTGCGCAACAGTGGATCAGGCAGACCGCACGCCGATCCGGCTGCCCGGTATGACAATAAACCCTGCACCGGCCATTGAACTCGTCGCGCAGCGGCATAAACTGAGCCCCATGACACCCGCCTCCCTTAACCTGATAAAGCTAAGCGTCGGCACCGATAACGTCGCAAGCCTGACGGCGTGGCACGCCACGCGCCGCGCGCAGGGTGACGACGGGATGCCGCGCCATGTCACGCGCATGTGGCCCCGTCGCGAGGCCGAGTTGCTGGATGGTGGCTCAATCTACTGGGTGATTCAGGGCCTGCTGCAATGCCGCCAGCGAATTCTGCGCCTTGACGAAGTGATCGGAGCCGACGGCATCCGGCGCTGCGCAATTGTGCTGGATCCTCAGATCGTGCGCACCGGCACCGTGCAGAAACGGCCCTTTCAAGGCTGGCGCTATCTGCCGGGCAGCGAAGCGCCGCCGGATCTGGGTGAATCACGCGTCGGCGAGGATGCCCTGCCACCCTCTCTGAGCGCCGCGCTTGCGGACATCGGAGTGCTATAAAAGCAACACTGGCAACGATCTGCTGGCACCATATTACGCGGTCCAGCGCGATTTGAGGCGCATTATTGCTCACAAAGGTCGGCATGAAATACGTTGTTTTTATGGCATAAATTGGCAAATAGCGCCGCGACTCAATCTGTGGGAGATTGAGTGAGCCATTTATCGCCTATAGAAATCACATTTTCTTGAGACGAAGCGCTCGTCGCTACCGTTGCATCCCTGAGGCCAATCCTAAATAGGAACATATGAGGTGCGTGATTGGCGGTGATCGTCAGCACGACCGAACACAGAAAGGATCAAAAACATGAAATACCTTCTTTCCGCAGCCGCAGCATCCGCACTGATGGCAGGCACCGCATTCGCTGGCAACATCGAGCCCGCACCGATGGAAGCCATCATTGCACCGGCGCCCGCGCCGGTCTTTCAATCCCCGAACTGGACCGGCTTCTACGCTGGTGC
>RCMY010005973.1_pt1 | contig 10253 bp, 11 predicted proteins | sample 2041341 | NCBI WGS metagenome assembly RCMY01 (sample SAMN09708234, study PRJNA481090) | Marine sediment metagenome, whole genome shotgun sequencing project.
CCCAGCCCGAGGTCTTCATCGATTGCAGCACCGATTCGGCGCTGTGCCCGGCCTGGGCCTGGTCGACGATCCATTGGCGCAATTCAGGGGTGATTCGCTGTGTCATGGCAACGGTGTGTTCAAGCCTTGCGGCGGAAAACAAGGCGGTCGGGCTCGGACGCCGCGGGCGCGAAGGCGTAGCCCTCCAGGTCGAAGCCTTCGAGCTTTTTGGGCGTGGCGACCTTGTGCTGCACGGCGTAGCGCGCCATCAACTCTGGCGTGCCGTCGTAATGGATGTGGCCGTCGACATATTTTGGAATACCGGCATTTCCCTTTGCAATCAAAGGTGTTTCGTCGCCTTGGGCGGCAAACCCAAGAATTGTGCGGAGCAAATCGGATGCACCGACACCGCAGTTCGCGCCATAAGCCAACGGCTTGTGATCCAGCTTACTGACCATGTCGGTCATGCCCTGACTGGTCAGACCCATCATCGTGCGCCCCGCCGTGTCAAAGCTCATGGTGCCGCACCATGGCATGCCCGCAAGCAGGGCCGCTTCGGCCGCCGCGCGGTACTCTTCCGGAGCGCTGACGGTTTCGACCCAAAGCACATCCGCGCCGCCAGCCTTCAGACCCTCGGCCTGTTCGTGGAACATCTCGACGGCGTTTGAATAGGTCAGGGTGCCCATGGGTTCCATGATCTCGCCCGTCGGCCCGACGGATCCTGCGACGATGACGATCCGACCGGACGCATCCGCGACCTCGCGGCCAATTTCGGCCCCGGCTTTGTTCAACTCAAACACCCGGTCTTGTCCGTCATGGAGTTTCAGTCGTGCCGCGTTGCCACCAAAGGTGTTGGTCAAAAACAGATCGGATCCGGCGTCTACCGCGCCCTTGTAAAGTTCGGTGATCTTGGCGACGTCGTTGACGTTCCAAAATTCCGGCGCGTCACCAGCCATAAGTCCCATGTTGAACAAATTGGTCCCGGTCGCGCCGTCGGCCAATAGCCAGTCGCGGTCCCGCAGCAATGTGGTCAGGCGGTCGGTCATCAAAAATGTCCTTGATCAAATAATGCGCTCCACTGACACGGGTGGCAGTGGGGCGCAAATCAATTTTTCTCATGTTTTATATGAATTGGGTGGGACTGCGCGCTCCGGGGCCGCGGCGATGGGCCTACCAGTCGTTCAAACCCAGCAGTTTTTCCCCAAGGTCACTTAATTTAGCGGGCGATAGACGCTGCTTTTCCCAGTTTCGCGGATCGCCGGGGAAGTCGGGGCGATTTGGGGGCTCGATCTCGCGCCACAGCCGCACGCGTTCTGTCTTTTCGACGATATTTTCAGGCTCGGCGGGCTGCATCGAGATGTACTGCGCCAGCCGCACTTTATCGGTCGAGATATTGGGCCGCACGCCGTGGGCCAGAAGCGAGTTGAAAATCATCAGATCACCGGGGTTCAGCGAGATATTTTCACGCTCGATCCCCTCCATATCCGGCAAAAGCGGATTGCGATCCTCGGGCTGCTTTTTCACCCACTCGTCAAAGTGTTCGAACAGATAGGGCGCGCATTGAAAGCCGCCTGTTTCGTCGTCCTGCACATCAAGGCTAAGGACGCCCTGAACGCCAATGGGCGGCGGTGTAAGCGCGGTGTTGACGTCCCAGTGGATGAACCCGTCTTTTGACGTCGCGCCCTTCTTGGGCACGTTCAGATTGGCGCGGTCGATGGTGACCCAAAGGTCTTTCCGGTCCCAAACATCAACGAAAGCATCGTAAATACGCGGACTTTGGCGGTTATCCCAAAGGGCTTGATGGTGATAGATCTCGACCATGCCGGCGTTGTTTAACTCGGCCCGCACATGGGGGCGGCGTTGTGGCGCGTACCATGTCGCCGGATCGTTCGGGTCTTTCTCGTCAAACTCCCAAAGCACGTCCGCCATCGCCTTGGCTTGGGGTTCGGGGACGGCATTTCGCACAATGACGAAGCCCTTGGTGATCCAATGGGTCCAGTCATCCTCGGACAAAACGCGCAAGGGCAGGCGCTTTTCGATGTCCTTCAATTGCGTGGTTAACGCGGCGCTGATCGGATGGCTGATATCGTCGGCGGATGGTTGCATATCGTGCGCCTCCCTTTGGCGCCAAGAATGAGCGGGGATAGGCCCTATCGCAACCGCTAAAACGGACTGCCGTTGGCGTCTATGTTGGAATTTGGGAACCGTCCCTGCGGGAGGTAAGTGGTGGAGCCAAGGGGAATCGAACCCCTGACCTCTTGCATGCCATGCAAGCGCTCTCCCAACTGAGCTATGGCCCCAACCGTGCGCGGGCAGTCTCTGACCGCCCGCGAGAATTACTGATTTCGCCTTTTCAAGGCAAGCGAAAAATCAGCGGTCAATCGTCGTCGTCATCAGCGGCGACATCGGCGATCTCGTCCAGCGAGACGTCATCGTCGTCGTCGTCATCATCTTCAAGTACGTCATCGCCGAGATCAACGTCGTCTTCTTCATCGTCGTCGTCACTGCTGTCGTCAAGAACCACGACTTCTTCTTCAGCTTCTTTTTCGGGCTTCGCACTTGCGTCTGGCTTGTCAGCAACCATCGTCCGGCTGGCTTTGCCGGTCTCGATAACCACGACTTCGCCCGTGTAGGGGCTTACTATAGGGCTGGCGTTTAGATCGTAAAACCGCCGTCCCGTCGTCGGGCATAGGCGCTTTGTGCCCCATTCTTCCTTCGGCATGGGTTGTCCTTCGTCTCAAGGTCCGATTGATTGGATTGTCGCGCCAAGTGCCATATGTCTGTGCGCCTGTCAAAGGGTTTCGGGGTCCGATCCGCTCTTGTCGCACTATGGCCTGCGGCGGTAGGGTTAATCGCAACGCAAAAACGTCAGTTGAGGCAAAGATATGGGGTGGCTTAAACCCGTCACTGCTCCCGTCGAAGGGGTCACGATCCGGCGTACCCGGCAGGCCCGGCGGATGACGCTTCGGGTGTCGCAGCTTGACGGGCGCGCGACGTTGACGATGCCGCAATCCACAAGCGACAAGGCGGCGCGCAGGTTTCTTGAAGGTCAGGCCGACTGGATCGCACAAGCCCGCACCAAGATCATGCCGGAAGCTTTGATCGGTCCCGGAACTGATCTGCCTGTCGAAGGCACGTTGCGGCGCGTGCAACCGGGGCAGGGGCGTCAGGCCCGTCTTTTTGACACCCACATCGAAACCCCAAGCCCGCGTGCTTTGCAAACCGCGCTGAAGCATCTTGCCCGCGACCGCGCCATGCCCCATGTCGACCGCTATGCCGCAGATGTCGGGCGCGAGGTCACCGGCGTCAGCTTTCGTGATACGCGTTCGCGGTGGGGGTCGTGTACGTCGGATGGGCGGCTGATGCTTTCGTGGCGCCTGATCCTCGCGCCCCCGGACGTCTTCGACTACGTTATCGCCCACGAAGTCGCGCATTTGGTTGAAATGAACCACTCTGCGGCATTCTGGAGCGTCGTTGCAGACCTTTTTCCCGATTATAAGCGGTGCAAAACGTGGCTTAGGACCGAAGGTTCGACGCTTCATCGGTATCGCTTTGATTGACGCCGCACCCGGTTTTGTGATCACACTGATCTCATGCTTAACCGTTCGTCCGATCCGCTTCCGACCGCCCACGACCGCGTTTACCGCGTGCTTCGCGGACGCATCATGCACGGTGAGATTGACCCCGGACAAGCGCTGACTTTGCGCGGGATCGGTAGGGACTTCGGCGTTTCTATGACCCCGGCCCGCGAAGCCGTGCGCCGCCTTGTGGCCGAAGGTGCGTTGACGCTTTCGGTGTCGGGCCGCGTGGCGACGCCGGAACTTAGCAACGACCGCATCGAAGAGCTTGCCGCCTTGCGTGCGCTTATCGAAACAGAGCTTGCCAGCCGCGCATTGCCGCGCGCGCATCTGGCGCTTATCGAGCGTCTGTCGCTGATCAACAACGCCATTTCCGAGGCCATCGTCAAAGGCGATGCCGTCGCCTACATCCGCACTAACCTTGAATTTCACCGCACGCTTTACCTGCGCGCCCAAGCGCCCGCGATGCTGGCCACGGCGGAAACGGTCTGGTTACAACTTGGCCCGACCATGCGCGCGCTGTATGGGCGTTTGCGCCGGACCGAAGTGCCGAAGAACCACCGCCTGATTTTGGCGGCATTGCGTGCGGGCGACGAGCCAAGTCTGCGGCTTGCCGTGCGCAGCGATGTCACGCAAGGCTTGCGGCTTCTTGCCAGTTAGGGCGTCTGTACGCCCAAGAAATCCTTTAACGCCGCGGCGACTTTCGACGGATGGGTCTGCGGAAAATTATGCGTTGCCTTGGCCAGTTCGACATGGTGCGCCGCTGGGTTCAGTTCCGCCAATCGACCCATAGCAGCCAGCGCAATGACCCTGTCTTCGCGGCCCCAGATGGCCAGAACAGGGATCTGGTAGTCGGCAATCGCACGATGATCATCGTCCATCACTTGCGTCAATACGTGCCGCTTGGACGACAACAATGATGGCAAATACCCCCGCCGCCGCGTCTCGTGCGCCAATCGCTTGGACAAATCAGGGATGACCGTCGGCGCATCGCCGTCCGCTGCCAATTCCCGGCGCAAAGCCCAGCCGCCTAATACGGCCGACATCCAATCGCCGACCACCGGCAAAGTCCAAACGCGGTCTTTCGGCGTGCGATATAACGGTTGCAATCCCGCAGAGGCCAACAGGATCAACCCCTTGATCCGCACGCCCTCTTCGGCCGCAAACGCCGTCGCCAAGGCCCCGCCCATGGAATAACCGACGACCGTTACCGGCCCCTCTATCCCAAGAAAATCCAGCAAGTCCCGAAGTTGCGTCAGGAAATAATCCACGTCCTGCCGCCCACGCGGCTTCGACGAAAACCCGCGCCCATAAAGGTCATAGGCCAACACCCGATAGCCCAAGGCCGCCAGCGACCGCGCTGTGGCGGCGAAGATGTAGTGGGGCGACGACAGCCCATGTATACAGACCGCAATCGGGCCGCCCTTTGGTCCGATCCACCGGTAGTGCGTGCGTCCAGACGGCAATTCAGCGACATTGCCCGGAGCGCGTTCCTGCGCGATCCGCGTCATCGGTTGGCGCAAGGCTTCGGCCACGGACGGAGCCGCGATCACTGCCCCCAGAACGCTAAAGCCAACCACGCTCATAACCGGTTCGGCCCCGCCATATTCGCCTGCCGCCGCGCCAAGGCTTCGCGCCAGATAAGCACCAAGCCAGACACAAGAATAAGCGCGATCCCGGCGAAGGCGACTCCGTCAGGGATTTCAGCGAACAGCACAATCCCGAAGACCACGGACAGCGGCAGAGCGATGTATTCAAACGGTGCCACCAACGCCGCCTCTGACTGTCGATAGGCCTGTCCGATCATGTAGCCGCCGATCGAGGTCACAATGCCGGAAAACACCATCAGTGCGAAATCGCTGCCCGCAGGCCAGACCCAGGCGCGAAACAGAAACACCGCCGAAGGGTGGTCAAACGTGTCAAAGCCGCCGTGTCCCAAGGCAAGGCCCGCCGTGGCCGAGACAATTAAGAACGTCGTCTGGATGTAAAATACCATCGCCGTGGCATTTTCTGTGGCTCCGATGCGCCGGGTCAGGATGTGCAGCAAGGCATATCCGACCGCCGCCGCCATGGGCAGAACGGACGCGATCTGAAAGGCGCTTGTTCCGGGGCGCACGACGATCAACACGCCCACAAGTCCGAGCAAAATAGCCGCCCACCGACGCGACCCGACGTATTCGCGCAGAAAGATCACCGAAAAGACTGTGATCAGCAGCGGGCTGATGAAAAAGATCGCGACGGCGTCCGCTAAGGGCAGGGCGGCCAGTGCAAGAAAGAAGCAAAAGTTCGCGAACACCACGCAGAGACCGCGCAACAGATGCACCGGCAATCGCTTGGTTTTGAGCATGGCGCGCGTGCCGGTGAGCGGCACCAGAACCGCGATCACGAAGACCAGTCCGACGAGCGAGCGCACGAACATCACCTGATACAAAGGGTAGTCGCCCGACAGGAATTTGATGACAGCATCGTTAATCGCAAAGCAAAACACCGCCGCCAGTGCCCAATAGGCACCCGTGAAAGAGGTCCGTTCTGCATCCGTTAACGTCATATCGCACCAGGAAAACCGGGACGCACGGCTCTACCTTAAAGCGCGGTCCAATGCGTCCAGAAAACGCGACCGATCCGCCTTTGTAAAGCCTTTGCCGCCACCTTGACGAAACGGATCCGCAGCGCGCAAATCCGCCGCCAGATCGCGCATTGCAAGCGCGTTGCCGACGTTTGTGGCCGTGAGGCGTTCGCCGTTCGGCTTTAACACCAATGCGCCGCTTTCAACGGCGCGCGCCGCTAGGGGGATATCGCTTGTGATCACCACGTCGCCCGGCCCGGCGCGATCCGCGATCCAAATATCGGCCACATCAGGTCCGTCCGAGACATAGACCATTTCGACCAGCGGATTGGGCGAGGGGCGCAAACCGCCATTGGCGACCATTTTGACCTCGACCTTGCGGCGGGTGGCCACGGTCTCGACCTCGGCCTTCACCGGGCAGGCGTCTGCGTCGACGTAGATTACCGCCAAAGCGCATCTCCGTGAAACGCGATGTGATCTTCCATGAAGGTCGCGACGAAGAAATATGAGTGATCGTAGCCCTTTTGCATCCGCACCGTCGCCTCTGCGCGGCGTTCAACCAAGACGGCGGCCAAGGCTTCGGTTTTGAGAAAATCGCCGAATTGATCCTCGGTGCCGGTGTCGATCAAAACCGGCACATCGTCCAACGCGCCGCCTTGCGCCAAAGCGGTGGCATCGTGCGCTGCTCCTGCGTCGACACTGCCGAAATAGGCCTCGAACTGCTTTTTGCCCCAGTCGCCTTGCGTCGGATTGCAAATCGGGGAAAACGCCGACACAGAGCGGAAACGCCCCGGAGATTTCGCCGCCAGAGTAAGCGCCCCGTGGCCGCCCATGGAATGGCCGGTGATGGATTGGCGCTCGGGGTCCAAGGCGAATTCCCTAAACAACAGGTTCGGCAAATCGTCCAAGATATAGCTCTGCATCGAGAAATGCGGTGCCCACGGCTTTTCGGTCGCATCGACGTAAAATCCGGCACCCTGACCGAGATCGTAGTCGTCATGGTTGGCCACATCGTCACCGCGCGGCGAGGTGTCCGGGAACACCACCGCAACCCCGTGATCCGCCGCCCAGCGTTGCGCGCCTCCCTTTACCATCGCGTTCTCGTGGGTGCAGGTCAGCCCGGACAAGAACCAGATCAGCGGCACCGGGCCGTCCTGCGCGTCCTCGGGCATAAACAGGCCGAAGGTCATCTTGCCGCCGGTCGCCGCCGATGCGTGGGAATACACCCCCTGAACCCCGCCAAAACAGACGTTCTCTGACACTTTTTCCATTGTTCGCTCCCTCAGTTGGCGATCCAGGCAATCACTGCCGAAACCGTCACAATCGACGCTGCCGTCGAGATTAAAATTGCGGCTGACACGCGTTGCGGCGCGACGCGGTAATGCTGGGCCAGAATGTAGACGTTTCCCGCCACCGGCAAAGCGGCCGCGGCGATCATAACACCGGCGGCGAAGGGCTCGACCGGCCAGATCCACAGAGCCGCGATGGCCACCGCGCCCGGATGCACGACCAGCTTCACAAACGACAACCACGCCGCGACCGAGACACGCTCGGCTGATTTGCTGGCGAGGCTTGCACCGATGGCAAACAAGGCGCCCGGTGTCGCCGCCGCGCCCAATAGGGTGATGAATTCATCCACCGGAACTGGCACGGGCAGGCTGAACGTCGACCAAAGCAACCCCAGAACAATCGACACGATCATCGGGTTCTTCAGCAATCCGACAAGCACCGTGCGAAACACGCCCAAAGACATGCGGCCATCGCGCGACAGCGTCACCATGATGACGATCAGGCTGCCGAAAAAGATAAGGTCCACGGCCAAAACCAGAATGACCGGCCCAATCGCCTCTGCGCCCAAAAGCAGCGTCAGCATTGGTACGCCGAGGAAGCCCACATTGCCGATGACCCCGCACTGCGCCTCGAACGCGGCCTCGGCCATCGGGCGCTTGCGGACATAGGCGATAAGGCTCACGCCGAGATACACGACCAAGGACGCCGACAGATAGGCCGTCACGAAGGTCCAGTCGATGATGTCAGCGATGTTGAGCTTGGCCGTGAAGCCGAACAGCATCGCGGACAGGGCGAAGTAAAACACAAACTTCGTCAGGTACGCCGTCGCTTCTTCGGTAAAAAAGCGCACCCGGCCACTGCCGTAGCCAAGCGCGATAATCGCGAAAAACGGCAATGTTTTGAGAAAGATGTCCCACATAATTGCGATCTAACATGTTGGGCCAGACGGCTCAAAGCCAATCACGCCAAACGCGGGACAAAAAAAAGGCCGGGCGCGAAGCCCGGCCAGTCTAACAGGGAGGTAAACTACAATGGACAAACCATCGCGTTCTTGAGTGACCTAAGTGTCTCGGGGCGGTCGTTCAAGAATTTTTTGACCATTTGGTCGACAAACCTGCTATGCGTTTTTTGCATAGCTAATCGGCATCACGGCTTCAAAAGCGCCTCTGTTTTCATCCGCTTTCGCTGGACGATGATTTCTTCAGTCACGAAATCCCGGAATGCCGCGATCCGCTGCGATTGGCGCAGCTCTTCGGGGTAGGCCAGAAACACCGGAATGTCGTTGCTTTCCACGTCGGGCAGAACGCGCACCATGTCGTCTAAGTCTTCGACCACATAGTCCGGCAAAACGCCGATCCCAAGACCGGACCGCGTTGCTTGCAAAACGCCGAAATAGTTGTTCACGGTCAGACGTGACGACACATCATAGGTCAGCAATTCTTTCACCAACGTCGCGCCTGCCATCACTTGGGTGGCTTGTGTGTTGAGGTATATCAGCCGGTGATTGCCCAGATCATCAAGGCTTTCGGGCGTGCCGTTCTTGGCCAGATACTCGGGCGTCGCAAAAAGTCGCATCGTCACGGTCATCAAACGGCGGCGGATCAGATCGGCCTGACTTGGTTCTTTCATGCGGATCGCCACATCGGCCTCGCGCATCGGCAGATCAAGCACGCGCTCGTCCAGCATAAGGTCGATATTCAGCTCCGGGTATTTTTCATAGAGCTTCGGCAATCGTGGCGCCAACCAAAGCGAGCCAAACCCGATCGTTGTTGTGACGCGCAATTCGCCAAAGACTTCTTCTTCGCTGTCGCGAATACGCGCTTCAGCCGTGTCCAGACGCCGCGTCATGGCCGAGGTCGCATCAAACAGCAACTCGCCCTGTTCGGTGAGAATCAGTCCGCGCGCATGGCGGTGAAATAACGTGGTATTAAGGCTCTCTTCCAAGGCCCGCACTTGGCGTGAAACAGCCGATTGGCTGAGATGGAGCACATCGCCCGCATGGGTCAGACTGCCCGCATCCGCGACCGCGTGAAATATTCGAAGCTTGTCCCAGTCCATAGCGACGCTTTCTGCCAATGTTGGCGGTAACAGTGTGACGATGCTTATCTAGAGCAATGCCACGTTTGCAAATACCTTACTGCAGAAAGGTTTCATTTTGTAGGTCAGAGTTTTTGACCTATAATGGGTCGAGATTTGGGAGGATGTTATGGCTTATCGCAGCGTCAGTTTGCACGACAAATACGATCTTACCAAAGACACCGTCCTGTTGAACGGCTCGCAAGCTCTTGTGCGATTGATGCTGATGCAACAGGCGCGCGACAAGGCCGAGGGGCTTGATACGGCGGGTTATGTCACCGGTTATCGCGGCTCGCCTCTTGGGGCGGTGGATCGGCAAATGGCGCAAGCTAAAACCGTTCTCGACGCCTCGAACATTCTCTTTCACCCCGGCCTGAACGAAGATCTCGCCGCGACGGCCTGCTGGGGTACGCAACAGGCCGAACTTCGCGGTGACGGCAAACACGATGGCGTCTTTTCGCTTTGGTACGGCAAAGGTCCGGGCGTCGACCGTTCTGGCGATGCAATCCGGCACGGCAACCTCGCGGGCTCGTCGCGCCACGGCGGTGTTGTGCTTGCGATGGGTGACGACCATGTCGGCGAAAGCTCGACCACATGCCACCAGTCCGAATGGGCGATGGTCGATGCACAAGTCCCGATCATGTCGCCCGCAGGGGTGCAGGAAATCCTTGATTTCGGTCTCTATGCCTATGCCTTGTCGCGATATTCCGGCCTTTGGGCGTCGTTGAAGTTGATGAAAGACACCGTCGAGGTGACGTCGGTCG
>RCMY010007870.1_pt1 | contig 10252 bp, 10 predicted proteins | sample 2041341 | NCBI WGS metagenome assembly RCMY01 (sample SAMN09708234, study PRJNA481090) | Marine sediment metagenome, whole genome shotgun sequencing project.
GGGCTCGGAAGACGGTCGGCTTGGCCGACCAGTGATCGGATCGGGTCGCGTAGCGACGCTCCCGCGACGTGTTCGATCACATGGATGAGTTCCTGGATGTCGACGGGCGTCGAGAGGTACTGGTGCGCGGGGCCGACCGCTCGCAGCAGGGCGTCGCGGTTCGAGCGCCCGGAGAGGACGATGCGTGCTGTCGCGGGGAAACGGTCCCGCACGATCTCGAGCAGTTCTGCGCCGTCCATCGCCTCCATGTCCATGTCGGTGATGAGGACGTCGGTGCCGCCCAGCGATTCGATCAGGTCGAGCGCTTGTTCGGGTCCGCAGGCATGGTGGACCTCCCATCGGTCCAACGTGGCGCCCACTTGCGCCTCGAGCTGTGCGTGCTCCTCGACGAAGACGATTCTGGTCATGTGTCAGACGTTCCTCTGCTGTCGTGTCCCATTTCGACAGTCCGGACACCGCCGCCGAATGCACGGATTCGGACTCCTCACGCTGTGCGTCCTCGGTCGATCGCAGAGACCGTGCCACACGAGCAGTGATCACCCGACGACAATGTTCGTGCGTTTGGCCTGGTCGTCGAACTCGTCCGCGACTTCGTCGATGAGTCGTTCGGATGTGGTCGGGGTGGGGAGACTCGAACTCCCGGCCTCCTGCTCCCAAAGCCGAAATTCGGGGGGAACGGGGTGTACCAGTTTGTACCGATCCGTGCTCGAATGTCGTTGTCTGGCTGGGCCCCGACCAACTCGCGGCCCTGCCGCGTCTCGGGTGGGTTCGAGCCGTTCGCGACGCGCTCGGAATGTCGACACGACAACTGGCGACTCGAATGGACGTGGCCCAACCGACTGTCGTTCAGCTTGAACAGTCGGAGGCAAACGGAACGATCCAGCTTGCGACATTGCGACGGGCGGCCGACGCGCTGAACTGCGATCTCGTCTACGCCCTCGTACCTCGGGACGGATCCCTCGAAGCAACCGTGCAGACACCGGCGCGTCGGCGCGCACGCGCCGTCGTCAACGCAGTCGACAAATCGATGGCCCTCGAGGACCAGACCGTGACGGACCCGAGCGAGCAGAAAGCCGCCCTGGACCGAGCCGCTCTGCAGCTCGCTGCCTCACGACGACTCTGGGACCAATGACATGACATCGCGATGGGGCGTCGATCCGCAGGGCGCCACGCCTCTCGAAGCCGAGGATTTCGAGGAACTGATTCCAACGGACATTGCGACTCGCTCCGACCTGAACGCCGTCGAACGCGACAACATCGTCGCAGCCCGGCTCTGGGCATTCACCGGACGCCCAATCACGAACGTACAGCGACTGTTCGAGACCACCACAGTCGACGAGATCCACCGCCGCATGTTCGGCAACGTCTGGAAGTGGGCCGGCAAGCGCCGAACGAGAGCGACGACGATCGGCGTGACCCTGACACAGATCGTCACACAGCTGAAGGACACACTCGACGACGTCCGGTACTGGCACGACCACGCGACATTCGACCCGGTGGAAGTGGCAGTACGGCTCCACCATCGGATCGTCTTCGTCCGCCCCTACGTCAACGGCAACGGCCGTCACGCTCGATTGGTTGCAGACCTCTACCTCCACATCGTCGACGGATCCAGTCTCCGATGGGGGCCGGACGAGTCGTCATGACGTGCTGCCGGGCGTGGAACATCGACTGGACTCAATCCAGCGGTTGCGAACTACCGAAGTCTGATACATCCGTGATACATCGACGAGACGACTGTCGATCAGATGTGGTCGGGGTGGGGAGATTCGAACTCCCGGCCTCCTGCGCCTAGATCTGAAAAACGGACGTATCGGGGTGTGTCGCTCTGTACCGGTTTGTGTCGGAACGTAGTGATCTAACTGGGGTGATGCCCGCAGGGGTGAGGCGTCGATCATCGACATCGCCAACCGTCACGTCAATGTTCCCCGACACGTCTTCGCCCAGTCAGCGATCGGGTCGACCATTTCCCTGCATTCATCGAGGCCTGATTCCGCAGCCACTTCGACCAGCACAGCCGGGATTGCGCCTGCCATCCAACGCATCGCTCGCAACAGCCACTCGGCGCTGACCCTGCACTCAGCAGCAAGTTGCTCGAAGTGCGAGATTCCGATCTGATCTGGCTTGTAGCTCGAACCGATCTTCATTGCCAGCCTTCGCTTCTTGACATGGACATCGGGGTACGGCAACGCCGACGCAATGTCATAGAGCGGCGCAAGGCGCACCACGTTGTCGGCAATCAGCAACGAGTAGTTCTTCGCGTGAGCGTCCGGCCCCACGATCAACCAGTTGAAGCCGAGCGCGAGCATGAATCGGTCCACATCCTCGTCGGGTGAGGTGGACACCTGACGAAGGCGCCTCACGATGTCCGCCGCCGCTGGCCCGCCATCCGATTGGTACTTCTCCGAGGGGTGGTGGCCGAGAGCCTGACACATGTCCTCTTGGTGGATCCGCACAGCGCCGCCTGGCTGGCGGTCGTACCGTTCAACGACGACGACTTGCTGGTCCTCGAAGCGCTCGACATGCGTCTGTGCAGCTACCAAGCCCAGGCGATCAGCGGTAACGAGACAAAGATGCTCGTTGACCTCAAAATACTCGTGTCCCGCAATTGTGGGCTTGAGGATGTGAGTCGATGGCGTGTCTCCGGCCGGTTCGGCCCACCCGAGTCCGTCGACCCATGCCAGCGCAATCTTTGCTTGCGCTCCGGCGAGCGACCATCGTCCTTCCTCGTTCGCTGGATGCCACCGCGACGAGTCAGCCCCGAGGTCTCTGAGGCGCTGGGCAACCTCCGCCTCACTCAGCTGCACGTGCGCAGGTTCAGACTCTGGACCGAGCGAGTTCGGGTCTCTGGCGAACCGGAACGCTCCCGCAGCATCGGCGCCGACGTGGCCGAGCAGCCCGGAGATGTTCCGCTCTGAAACTCGAGCCTCGCGAGCCCAGCGGGCAATGACATCTGGGTTGTCCGGCAGAAGGCCCCAGAGATACGGCGTGATTGTCTTGTGCGTGTAGTGCCGTCGGGCGATCGGCATCGACGTCGAAATCGGAATACCCGTGTAGTCGGCGCGGTAGTCAAACGCGAGCGAATCGATGGACGCGGCCGTCACCACCCCAACGACGTCTCCCCCGTTGTCAACGACGTAGAGGTCAGGAATCGTCATCAGACTTCCTGAGATGGCCAAGGTCAGTGGACCTCGCCCGAGCAAGCCTGTCGATGACAGCTCGGTCGGCGTCGCTCTGCTCCCCGTCCGATGCCACACCGATCTCGATGGACAGCGCGAGAACCTCAAGAGTTCGCAAGAGACGCTCGAAGTCAACGGTGACGCGCCGGCCGTTCTCAATTGAGACGATCCAGTCCCGCGAAACATTCGCGCGGTTTGCGACCTGAGCCTGCGTCAGCCCCAGGTCAGTTCTCCGCTGCTGGAGCAGTCCACCCACCTCGGTGATGCTTCGCATCTTCATAATGTCACGTTAACACGGCATCTCTAAAATGTCACGTCTACACGACTTCAGCCGCATGCCGTACGGACACGACACTGGGCGGAGAGGGCACAATCCATGAGAGTAGAGGCCGGCTGCGACGATGGTCCTTCGCTCAACGGCAGCGCCACTCGCATCCCTTCGCATTGTCGGAAGCCGAGTTCGTACCTCACCTCGGCAAGGTCGCACCCAACCGGGAGGCGAGGCGCTCACGCAGGAGAACTGATACATCCGTGATACATCGCCGGCGCGAGATCGGTCAGATGTGGTCGGGGTGGGGAGATTCGAACTCCCGGCCTCCTGCTCTCAAAGCCGAAAAACGGACGTATCGGGGTGTGTCGGTCTGTACCGGAATCTGTCGAAACGTAGTGATCTACCTGGAAGGATGTCCGGACCGACCGACACAGGACGGACGGGCCGATACAGCCCGGTGCTCGCCGAACTGATACATCGCTGATACATCGGCGGTGATCTGCGGCCCCCTTCAAGGGGCGTCGGAGGGCGACGGACGTTGGCGCTGCGGACCGCGAAACGGGGGTGCCCGGCTTGTTGCCGAGCACCCCCGTGAAGTCGCTTACTTAGGTTGTGAGAAACCGATCAGATCAGCCTCCGCTGCCATCGGTTTCCGGGTCGCAGTAGAAGACGCTTGTTTCTTCGCCACCGACGTCGATACGCGTCTCGCAACTGAACGTGAAGATGTAGAGACCATTGTTGCGATCCGACGCCAGGATCACCTGCGTCGTCTCGTCACCGATCTCCATCTCGTCGACGTGGACACCCCAGAAATTCGAGCCACCGTCCTCGTCGATCCAGCGGCCGACTTCGTGCACGTTCTCGGAGTAGCTGCCTTCGCCGCCGCTGTTGTCGTGGTAGTGACCGGGGCGGTATTCGACGGCGCGCATGCCCAGCGAGTACCACGACACGAACATGCGCGGCCCCTCGTCGAATGACGGAACGGCGTCCTGTGTCAACGGGTCGGCCTCGATGTTGTGCATCGTGAGGTCGCCGAAGTCCGTGCCGTACCGGTTGCCGTCGGCGTCAAACTCTTCGACTGCCTCAGCTGGCGCATAGTACCCGAGCTCACCCATCTGAGCGATTGTGGCGGTGTTGCCGCTCGCAGCTCCATCGACCGGGGTGACAACGTTGCCACCTGTGTTGTTGATGATGTGCAGGTAGCCCCACCCGTCGAAGATCGACGACGCCGAGATTGGCAGCCCGGGGCTGTCCTTGATGGTCTCTCCAGTCGAGTAGCCGACGAAGACGCCGGGAATCTGCGGCTCGGGCAGTGCTCCCAGTGACATGTTCAACAGATCATCGCCGCGTGCTGCGTCGTTGGCTACGACGAAGCCGTCGTAGCCCTGCTGCTCGGCGTTGTATCCCTTGAGCGAGAAGTCGCACACGCCGCGTTGGATCAACGCCACCTGTCCGTCTTCGGACGCAGCCGGAATATCGCCGACCGTGCAGCCTGCTCCGCCGCTCCACACGACCGTTCCACTCAACGTCGCCGGATCCGGCCCGAAGAGTGCAATGCCAGCCGGGTAGTTGGTGCCGTCGTAGCCGATGGCAAAGCTGTCGGGCGAGAAGTCTTCGTCACCACCGAAGATGTAGTCACCGTTGCCACCGAACACGGCGGCGTGGGCGTTGCCCTCGTAGGGCTCGCCGACGATCGGTTCGGGATCGGGGTATGTCGAGTCGTCGAGAAAGACCGGATTGGCCGGGTCGCTGACGTCGAGGGTGACGAAGCCGAGATCCCAGTACGACACGACAGCGATGGGTGTGCCGTCGATGACTTCGACCCAGACGTCGTGGTTGAAGATTCCGGCTGACGAGCCGGTCTCGGTCTGGTCGAGGTTGGCGCCCTGCGGGATCCAATCGAGTGCACCGGTGATGGTGAGCAGCTTCGGCGATTGCGGCTTGGAGATGTCGACGAAGAATGTGTCGAAGAAGTCGAACGTGTCAGCAGTGCCGATCAGATAGCTCTTGCCGTTCCAGTCCCACGCGAAGGTGTTGTGCACACCCTCGTACTCCATGAAGTTCTTCTTCAGCGCCTTGGGTTTGGTCGGGTCGGTGACGTCGTACAGGCTGATGCCACCCTGGCCGACCTGGAACGGTGCGCCATTGCCGTTCGGATCGTGATTGGCGTCAGACACAGGGCCGCCCGGGATCGCCTTGCCGCAGGGCTCCTGGGTCGTGATCAACACATCCTTGTCGCCAACGGTGTGCACCTTGACGTCGTTGATGCGCGTGTTGGGCGCCGACTTGATCTCGGCCACCGTTGCACCCTCGGCGTCCGGATAGTTGGCGACCGCGGCGGCCATGTCGACAACGAAGACACCGGCGTCGCTGCAGTCCGGCTCCTGGAAGGTGCCGATGTAGGCGTATCCGTTGTGCGACCACACATCGGTGTACAGGCCGTCTTCGATACCGCCAAGGGTGTCGCGGCCGATGACGTCGAAGCCGTAGTTCGTGTTCGCCGGCACGTGGCCGTCGTTGCCGCTGTCGTGGGCGAGCCCCACCGTGGCCGTGGCGGTCCCCATCGCGACCGCAGCAAGCGCGGCGACAAGGATTCGTGGAGTTCGTTCTAGCATTGTTCTGTTCCCTTCAGATTGATTCGCTAGGGGACAACGCCAAGTCGGCTTCCCCCTCCCGCCAAGTCACTATTGCACAATCGACGATCCTCTCGGAACAGACCCCATCTCAAGCCGGACTCGGCGAACAATCTCATCCCAGACTTTGGTTTGAGGTGGTCAGAGCGCCGTCCGCCCGACGGAGAGATCGACGCGAACCTTGCCCTGGAGACCGGCATGGAGGTCACACGATGTGTGGTCGCGCAACACATCAAGGTCAATCACCCTGATGAGACGGATCGCCCGTTGGTTAAACCGCTTGGACCAGTGCGAGCCGACAACGTCAGCAGACGGACGAATCGGAGGCCATGGTGCAGAGATGCTGCGGCCGATCCGATCTCAGTGGAATTGGGTCGACCAAGTCGTCAACGGCGATGAGGTCGGGTCGGGGGATTCGAACTCCCGGCCTCCTGTTCCCAAAGCCGAAAAACGGGGGTATCGGGGTGTATCAGTCTGTGTTGAACCTCGTCGAGATGTAGTGATCTAGCTGGGGCGATGCCGGAACAGACTGATATTGGCCGTACAGGCCAATACAGCCCGGTGCTCCCCGAACTGATACATCGCTGATACATCGAAATCATCCGAAATCGTGGAACGACCCCCTGACACCTCTGAATGGGACACGCGGTTTCGGAGCGATCCGGGCACCAAATCGGGGTCTGATACGGAAGTCAGGTTTCGCGTTGAACCCGCAGGCGTCCACCGTGGTCGTCTCGATCGGGCCCGCACTGGTGCATCGCTCGCTCACAGCGCATCGCACTGCGAGAATCTGAGAAGTGGTGCAACATTTTCCGATCGGTGCGCGTCGTTGATGTAGATGGGAACGTTCTCGCGATCCGAATCAGGTCCGGTGCCGGACGCTGACGCCGACTTGGCCGAGCTCTTCGCGTCCGAACGCACGGGCATGGTTCGAATGGCCACGCTGCTCGTGGATTCGCCCGCGATTGCTGAGGAGATCGTGCAGGAGTCCTTCATCGCTGTCCGCGAACGCTGGGACGAAATCGATCGGCCGGGTGCCTACTTGCGCACGACCGTTGTCAACGGGTGCTCAGCGGTGCTCCGCCGTCGTTCTGTCGAGGAACGATTCCAACGAGGGCTACAAGAGCCTCCCTTCGAACAGCTCCCCACCAGACTCGTCGAACTGCGAGAAGCGCTCGGCTGCCTATCCGAACGTCAGCGTGTCGTCGTCGTACTGCGGTACTTCGTGGACGTGTCCGATCACGACATCGCTCAGCTGATGCAGGTTCGACCGTCGACGGTGCGATCGCTGCGTCGGCGAGCCCTGTCGGTGCTGCGAAAGGAACTGTCATGACCCAACTCGAAGATCGCCTCCGCCGAGATCTCCCAGACCTGGCCGACGCGCTCGCTGGGACGACCTCCCAGCCTGGTGACACCGCTGCGTCCGACCCCGCTCCGATGCTGAGCGTGGACGAGCGAACAGCGCCAACTTCGAGATGGTCGTCAATCGGCACAGTCGCGGCAGCAGTCGCTCTGATCGTCACCGGTGTCGTCGCCATCAGCTTGCTGCGAGACCCAGCTCCCCAAGATGACGCAGGACGCAGCGATAGCACCCCCACTCCAGCGAGCTTCGGCGAATGGTCGCCGATGTCTGATGCCCCGATCGACACTCGACCGTACGCAGTGTCGGCATGGACCGGCAACGAAGCCGTGTTCTGGGCGGGTTCGAGCCTCAGCCGCGGGTTCGCGTTCAGCGACGGAGCGGCCTACGACCCGACGACTGACACCTGGCGCAACCTGACCGTCCCCGGCTGGGGACATCCAGGGCTCAGCAGCGCCTACTTCGACGGTCAACTGTACGCGCTCGCCAAGGGCGGCGGAACCCGCTTCGACCCCGTCGCAGGCGAGTGGGCGGACCTCCCACAAGTCGACAACATGTTCCTCGCAGCAACCGTCGCGACCGATGACGCCGTCTGGGGACTCGGCCCGGCAAGCATCAACCCTTCTGGGCAACCGGACCTGGCAATCGCCCGCTATGAACCGGACACCGACACTTGGTCCTACGGCCCGATATTCGAAGGCACCGATGACCAGGCAACGATCGTCGCTGGGCTGTCCCAGCTTGAATCGAATGTCGTATGGACCGGCACGGAAGTCGTCGTCTGGAACGGGACCGCTGGCGGCATCGCCTACGACCCGGCACAACAATCGTGGCGCACGCTCGCTTCGCCGACCTCGCCGTCCGGAATCGTCAGCGACAGCGTGCTCACGATGACCGACGCCGGTCTGGTCGCCGTTGTCGAGGTGCTCGCCTCGAACGGCTCGACCATCGGCATCGCAGTCCGAGAAGGCGAAGCGTGGAACTGGTTCGAAACCCAAATCCCCATCGAACGATTCGACACCGTGACCGTGGCGGCGGCTGGCGACTGGATCGTCATCTTCTCAGCAGACGAACCACCTGCGACCTTGCACGCTCCCACCGGCACCTGGGAACGCGACGCCAACGGTCCTCTCGCCGGGCTCCAAGGACCGAACGCTGTCTGGACCGGCGACACGCTCATTGTCTGGGGAGGCCAGGCAACACCGACATCAGCGATCACCGACCCACCCGTGGACACCGCCCACGCTCTAACGAGTCCGTAGCTCCGTCGCCGCAAGACCTTCCGGGGAGCCCTCCCAGCGCTCGACAGACGGCGGACGGATCAGGCGGGTCCGTCAGAACCGGTCGACGGCTGTCGAAATGCGATCCGCGAGCGGGCTTTGCGGGTCGATCACATTTGCTTCGACTGCCTCGACCAGTGCTGCTGCGACGGCCGTCGCGGCGTCACCGGCCGCCGCCGGATCGTGGTTCCAGAGCTGATACATCGCTGATACATCGCCGTCCGGCTTTCCTGCGGGATCAGCCTGTGGCCGGGTCGCGGCGTTCACTTCAATGGGAGCTCGAACCCGGCCTTCGCGAGCTCCGTGACGACGAAGTCTCCGAGGTACGGATCGTCTGAAGGATCTTCGTTCGGAAATGCCGCGTAGTACGCCGCCATCACCTCCGCCGACGACGTGAACTCGCTGCGCACCAGCGGCCAGATCGATCGCATGTCGACCAAGTCCGGCGGATCGCCACGGTTCAGTTTCATGAGGAAGATGTCGCGCAACGGCAGACCCAGCACGCGCAACCGGCCCTGCTCGAACAACACGTCGCACGCGTTCACATCGAGCGTGGCCGGCGCCCACGGAGCAGCGTGGTCGTTCAACCAGTTGGCCGCCAGTCCGTGACGTGCCGCGACCGTCTTGACAGCGCGACGCAGTGCGTCATCGAGCCGACGAATCGAGTCGACGTCCTCAGTCGCGTCGCGAAGATCGTGCCAAGCGAGCAGTGATCCCCCGACGACGATGATCGTTCGCTCGACCTGATCATCGAGCTCGGCTGCGACCTCAACGATGAGCGCCTTGATCGCTTCGCCGTCGAGCAACGTCATATCGGGATCAGTTCTCGATCGCGCCAGATCGCCCGCTCTGACAATGTGATGCGGCGCGCAGCGAACTGTGCCGGAGTGTTCTCGGCGTTCATTGCACCACGCCGCGGCGTCGCCGGGGCTTCCCACGGCGCTTCGAGCGCTGCAATCTGTTTCGTCCAGCCTGGCCGCTGGATCCTCGCGTCATCAGCGAGCTTCTCTGCGATCGCGGCGAGCAGATTCGACATGAACGACGAATCCGATGATGGGGCGGCCGCAATTGCGGCTGCGGTCCATTCGGGGTGCAACGTGATCTGGTCCGCGAACGAGCGCAGCAGGGTCCAGTCAGGCTCGCGAGCGGCACCATCGACGTCGATGTCGGCGAGCCGCAGGATCGGCCGCGACTCAAACGTGGGAGAAAGAGTCTTGCCGAGCGCTGCTGCAATCTTAGTCAGCGTCTCCCAACGCGGGTCTTCGTGACCGTTCTCGATACGCGAAATTGTCGGGTAAGAGATCCCTGCCAGCGTGGCGAGGTCGCGGATCGACAAACCCAGCGCTTCCCGCTCGGTGCGAACCATGGCAGATATCGTCATAATTGTTATGGTATACGCTAACACTCACTCCCACCGGTCGGATCGACGAAACCTGGTCCTGGTCGGGGTGGGGAGATTCGAACTCCCGGCCTCCTGCTCCCAAAGCAGGCGCGCTAACCAAGCTGCGCTACACCCCGTATCCGCCTCA
>RCMY010007917.1_pt1 | contig 10251 bp, 8 predicted proteins | sample 2041341 | NCBI WGS metagenome assembly RCMY01 (sample SAMN09708234, study PRJNA481090) | Marine sediment metagenome, whole genome shotgun sequencing project.
CGTCCCCGCAAGCGAGATATGCTGCTTGAGCAGAGCAGCTCGCAGATCTCTGTTCTGGACTTTCTGCGGCTCTACGATTGCGCTCTGGGTGAGGTGATCGGCCAGCGAAACAGTATTCTCGGCAAGGTTGCACCGGCATCTCAACGTCTCTTCAATGATCTGGCTTTCTTGCAGCATGCACCGGTCTGCATCGCGCAACTGCAAGGCAAGAAAAATGACACGCTGGCAGACAAGCTGACTGAGGCCGTCAATATCAAGCGTGAAGGCCTGGCAAGGTCGATTGCCAATGCCACGCTTGCCAGTGACGAATTTTCAGGTCTGTGGCGTGTTCCAGTTGCGCTTGAGGAATTCCCTGTCAGCAGCGGCAGCTTGATGATTGCTGAGCTTTACTACGTGGAGTCGCAGGTCGCACGCTGGCTATCGGGTGACTACAGTCATGCCCCGGCACGCTTCGAGAACGCCCTGGGAAAGCTTCGTTATGGCGGGGCAGGATCTTTGATAACGGCGGCGGTACTGACACAATCCCAGCTTGAATCTGCCAACCAGATGGTGTTGGCGCGTCGCATGGGTCGCCCGCTTTGCTTTAATGAGAACCCAAGCAATCAGGGGCGTATCCTGCGAAGGGTGGTCGATAAGTTCTTCGCCGGTGAAATACAAGCCTGGCTATCTCGGGTCAATGCTCTGCGTTACGATCTGCTTGCACCCTATCAGGCGCTTGAGACACAACTCAATCAGGCACAGACACCGGCATACCGGCAATGGCGCGAGCAACGCGACATGCAGTTAGCGTGGCTATCCTCAGCTCCTCGTCAGCACGTAGAAACCATTCTTCCAATTCTCGAGTCCTGCGGTCTGGCCCCCGGTTCCCGCATGCCAGAGGGGTGAGGGTAGTCTTGGACGGCAAACCCAATGGGACGGCCGGGCTGAATTGAAATTTCTGATGAAGAACAGTTTTACCTTGCACTACGCCGGCAAGGCGTTTGTTTGCACCTGCCAGTTCCGAATGGACACTATGGCTGGATCGTCACGCCATCCGTTTTTCAAGCGTAGAGTAAGTAACGTTCATTTCGGAACGGTCTGATCGAACAGTTGTATCAACCGGCCATCGGTCAGTCTCCGCCTGGTCGTGGGTGGCAATCTGAAACGAGAATGCTTCACTGTGCTTGAAGGCATTGCCGCCGTTGAGCCCAACGCAAGGTATGCCGCATACCGTGAAATCGACAGTCAGGACATCGTCCTCCAGGCATCATGAAATGCTGAGGTGTACTCGCCAGTCAATATAAGACGATTAGCTGCGATCGAGTATTACGAGAGAACTCGGATTCAGGCCATTCCCCAGAATCACCGGCAACCCGTCCCGCCCAATCAAGTTATCCTGAGCGCTGGCGCATCTTCACCTGCAACACGGTTGGTGGCGCTCACCGGCGCTTTTTTTTACAGGACAGCTTTGACTATGACCAGACCCATTGCCCCCGCAACCATCGCCGCCAAGGCGGATCATTACGTGGATGTTCACAGCGGCAGCATTGTCCCGCCTATCAACACCTCAACCACCTATGCCAGGGATACTGGGAATCAACCGTTTCACGAGGCGCATGTCTATGCCCGGGACAACAATCCATCCTTCGTGCAGGCAGAGCGCGTGCTGGCAAAACTTGAAAACGGTGAGGAAGCCTTGTTGTTTGCTTCCGGTATGGCTGCAATTGCTGCGGTGTTCTATACGTTGGAAAGTGGTGCTCACGTAGTGCTGCCAGACTCGATGTACTGGGGTGTGTTCAGCTGGACCAGGCAGTACTGTGCGAGGGCTTCGATATCGATCAGTTACTACGCACCTGATGACGCTGTCAGTTTGCGCAATGCACTTCAGGACAAGCCAAGGACAGACATCGTTTGGGTGGAAACGCCCAGCAACCCGATGATGCACATCACAGACATTCGCCTGGCCGCCGAGCTTGCCCATGCCGCAGGTGCGCTGCTGGTTGTCGACAACACGGTACCCACTCCGCTACTGACTCAACCACTGGGGCTGGGCGCCGATATCGTGATGCACTCAGCCACCAAGTCTCTGAATGGTCACAGTGATGTCATTGCCGGTGCACTGGTGACGCGGGAACATCATCCCCATTGGCAACGTATCGTGTCGGAGCGTCATGACGCAGGTGCCATCATCAGCCCGTTTGATGCCTCTCAGTTGCTTCGTGGCATGCGAACCCTGGCGCTGCGTGTTGAACGGGCCTGCCAGAACTCTGCGCGCATTGCCGAGTTTCTGGATCAACATGAATGCGTGGAGCGAGTTCTCTATCCGGGCCTCGAGTCCCATCCGGGTCATAACGTGGCTCGACAACAAATGTCCGGCGGTTACGGTAGTTTGATGTCATTTCTCGTGCAGGGTGACAAGTCTGAGACACTTGCAGTCGTCAGTCGGTTACAGCTGCTTGTCAGGGCAACGTCTTTGGGTGGTGTAGAAACTTTGATCGAGCATCGCCACAGCGTAGAGCCACCGGAAACCGGTGTGCCAGATAATCTGTTGCGTCTGGCCGTGGGTGTAGAGTATGTTGATGACCTGATTCATGATCTAGATCAGGCACTGTTGGGAACTGGCTGAAAACTGGTTGCAAGCCCAATAAGCCAATGGGGATGATTTCTCCTTTATCTTTATACTTTAGTGCAGTTAGCTGAATCTTCACCCGTGGTAACTTTGCAAGAATTCTAGCCAAACATCCCTATTCCAGTAAATCCCGTATCATCGTTGCGGGTTTTGATACATCTGGTGAACCTTCAGTTTCGACGGATCCTGGATCATCACTTCGCAAGCGTGTCGAACAAGGAGTACTCAGTACTATGGTATCGGAGACAGAGCCTGCGCAAGCCGGTGTGCAGGCACACAAGGCAGGGCAATCGTCAGAACATATGCATTTGGCCGACATCGCGATTGGCGTGATCATCGGGCGGGCGTCGGAATTCTTTGAATTCTTTGTTTTTGCGATAGCCTGTGTGCTCGTATTTCCCTATACGATTTTTCCTTTCGTTTCACCCGTGCAAGGCACCCTGTACGCATTTGCCGTTCTAGCTCTGGGATTTCTGGCAAGGCCCGTTGGCACCTTGTTTTTCACCGAAATAGATCGTCATTACGGGCGAGCGACACGTTTGACGATAGCCCTGTTTTTGATGGGGCTTTCTACGGTAGCCATCTCCTTTCTGCCGAGCTACGAGGCGGAGGGGTGGATGGTAATTGCGAGCCTCTGTCTTTTTCGCTGCGGGCAAGGCGCTGCCCTTGGAGGTTCCTGGGACGGAACCGCTTCACTGCTCGCTCTGAATTCGCCACCGGATCGTCGCGGTCGTTATGCCACATTGCCGCAAATCGGAGCGCCACTGGGGCTGATACTCGCGGCATCGCTTTTTTTGTTTCTGATTGTCAGCCTTTCCGAAGAGGATTTTCTCGCCTTCGGCTGGCGCTACCCTTTCTTCGTAACGTTTGCGATCAATGTCGTCGCCCTGTTTGCACGCCTTAGATTGACTGAAAGCACAGAGTTCAGAAGCCTCTACACCAAGAACGAACTTGCCCCTGCGCGTACCCCCGATGTCATTCGCGAAGAGTGGTTGCAGATCATCATCGGTGCCTTCACACCCTTAGCCAGTCTTGCGTTGTTCCATATGGTGACTGTGTTCCCGCTGAGCTGGATTGTGCTGAATTCCAGCGAACATCTTGAACTCTTCATTGTCATCGAGATCATCGCGGCAATTTTTGGTCTGGTCGCCATTCTCGCCTCGGGTCCGATTGCCGACAGAATCGGTCGCAGGCGGCTCTTGTTACGGATGGCTATTGCAATTGCTGTGTTCGCGGTTGTGTCTCCACTGTTGCTGGGGCGTGGCGACAACATAGTTGGTGAAGCTTTCTACGTACTTATAGGGTTCGTTCTGCTGGGTTTGTCGTTTGGTCAGTCGTCGGGTGCCACGGCTTCGGGGACCTCCCTCAAAAACCGTTACACGGCATCGGCCTTGACAACCGATCTTGCCTGGCTTTTCGGGGCTGGCTTCGCGCCGTTCGTGGCCCTGTATCTGAGTGAGTACTTCGGTATCTGGCTGGCTGGCGCGTATCTCCTGTCCGGCGCCGTGGCAACGGTGCTCGCACTGACTCTGTTCACACGTCGCAATGCAGAGCGTCGTGCACAAGATTCCTCGTGGCGCTGAATGAAGATAGATATGATGCAGATGACACTCCGCAAATTTCTTGTCCCTCAACGGTTGCATGCGCAGTGCCGGTGGCTCGGCGTGGCTGCGCTGGCTGCTTTGCTGTCAGGATGCAGTTCAGACGTCATGTCTCCGGCTGGGCATGTGGCGGTGCAATTGCGCAATATCATGGGCATCAGCACGTTTCTGATGCTCCTGATACTGATTCCGATCATGGTGGCAATCGGCATTTTTGCCTTTCACTATCGGGCATCCAACAAGCGGGCCGAGTATGATCCGGAATTTCATCACTCGACCTCTCTGGAGCTACTCACCTGGGCTGCACCGCTGACCATCGTCGTATGGCTGGGCGCCATCACCTGGGTCGGTACACACCAGCTTGACCCCTATCGTCCACTGGAGCAGATAGACGCACGCACGCCCGTGGATCCCAAGGTCGAGCCGCTCGTGATCCAGACTGTATCGATGGACTGGAAGTGGATGTTCATCTATCCCGAATACGGTATCGCCACCGTCAACGAGGTCGCCGCACCGATCGATCGTCCAATAAAGTTCGAGCTGACCTCAACTGAAGTCATGAACGCATTTCACGTCCCTGCGCTGGCAGGCATGATCTACACCATGCCGTCGATGCAGACGACTCTCTGGGCTGTGGGTAATGACCCGGGTGTCTATGAGGGGCGCTCCTCGCATTACAGCGGGGCGGGCTTTTCGGGTATGTCCTTCGATTTTCACGTGCTGGAACAAAGTGAATTCGATGAGTGGGTCAGTCAGGTCGGCGGCGGTGAAACCCTGGACAGGGAGCGTTATTACGAGCTCGCCAAACCGAGTGAGAAAGTCGAACCAATGTACTTCTCACTGGCCGATGAAGCGCTCTATCACGACATTCTGAATCGCTGCCTGCTTGCGGGAGAAGTCTGCATGGATGCTGCGATGGACCATGGTGTAGAGCACGGTGCTGCCGAAAACGATGAACTTGCGCGTGATGATACCGGTTCGACCAAAGCGGCGGATTCGGCAACGGCCCCGATGACAGAACAATCGCACGGTAAACACGCCGAGCAACAAAACTGAGGGAATGGCAGACATGGCCACTGCGGCAACCCACGATGCAACTTTCCTGTTCGGCAAACTCGGCTGGTATTCGATACCGCTGCATGAGCCCATACTCATCGCCACCTTCATTGCTGTTGCGGTGGGCGGCACGGTACTCGTTGGTGCCCTGACGTACTTCAAACTCTGGACATACCTCTGGCGGGAATGGTTCACCACCGTCGATCACAAGAAGATCGGCATCATGTACATGGTGCTGGGACTGGTGATGTTTCTGCGCGGATTTGCCGACGCCATCATGATGCGCCTGCAGCAGGTCATGGCGTTCAATGGCTCGGAGGGGTATCTCAACGCGCATCACTACGATCAGGTGTTCACCGCTCATGGTGTCATCATGATCTTCTTCGTGGCGATGCCCTTCGTTACGGGCCTCATGAATTATGCGGTGCCATTGCAGATAGGCGCACGTGACGTATCTTTCCCGTTTCTGAACAACTTCAGTTTCTGGATGACAGTGAGTGGGGCGGGTCTGACCATGGTCTCGCTGTTCATCGGTGAATATGCCAAGACGGGTTGGCTCGCCTTTCCGCCCTTGTCGGAACTGTCGGCCAGTCCGGATGTGGGGGTGGATTACTATATCTGGGGGCTGCAGATTGCGGGGGTGGGGACGACGCTCTCAGGCATCAATCTGCTCGCCACGATCATCAAGATGCGGGCGCCGGGCATGACTCTCATGCGCATGCCGATCTTTACCTGGACCTCGCTATGCACCAATGTGCTGATCGTCGCCAGTTTTCCGGTATTGACGGCAACGCTTACGCTACTGGCACTTGATCGTTACATTGGTGCAAATTTCTTCACGAACGATGTCGGCGGCAACCCGATGCTGTATATCAACCTGATCTGGATCTGGGGTCATCCTGAGGTCTATATCCTGATTCTGCCGTTGTTCGGTGTGTTTTCGGAAGTCGTTGCAACGTTCTCGGGCAAACGCCTGTTCGGCTATTCGTCGATGGTCTATGCCACCGTCTGCATAACGATCCTGTCCTACCTGGTCTGGTTGCACCATTTTTTCACCATGGGATCAGGTGCAACGGTCAATTCGTTCTTTGGTATTGCGACCATGATCATCGCGATTCCAACCGGGGCAAAACTGTTCAACTGGCTGTTCACGATGTACCGCGGCCGCATACGTTACGAACTGCCAATGATGTGGGCAGTGGCATTCATGTTGACGTTTGCCATCGGTGGCATGACGGGTGTCATGCTGGCAGTGCCGCCAGCGGACTTCATTCTGCACAACTCGCTGTTTCTCGTAGCGCACTTTCACAACGTGATTATCGGCGGAGTGGTGTTCGGTGTCTTTGCAGGTATCAATTACTGGTTTCCCAAGGCATTCGGATTCAAACTGGACCGCTTCTGGGGACTCGTCAGCTTCTGGTGCTGGGTGATCGGATTCTGGGTGGCCTTCACGCCGCTCTACATTGTCGGTCTGATGGGTGTGACGCGGCGCATGCGGGTGTTCGACGATTCGTCGCTGCACATCTGGTTCATCATTGCAGGCTTTGGTGCCTTATTCATCGCAGCCGGCGTATTTGCTCTGCTGATGCAGATCTTTGTCTCGATCAAGAATCGCAAGGCGCTGGCAGTCGACGGAGATCCCTGGGATGCGCGTACCCTGGAGTGGGCCACGTCATCGCCTCCACCGGAATACAACTTTGCACTCACGCCTGTGGTGTATACCGTGGATGCCTGGTCGGACATGAAAGCCCATGGCTATACAGCGCCTGAGTCGGGTTTCCGTCCGATTCACATGCCGCGAAGTTCCGGGGCGGGCGTCATCTTGTCCGGCATTGCACTGGTGCTCGGATTTGCACTGGTCTGGCATATTTGGTGGCTGGCCGTCGTGTCCTTCATCGGCATGATCGGCACAGCGATCCGGCATACCTTCAATTATGATCGCGACTACCACATCCCGGTCGAGACGGTGATCACGACAGAATCACGACGCGACGCGCCTTCAGGCGTCGCCACTGAAGGATAGGTGAACTGAACATGAGTAGTTCGATTGAAACAAGTCCTGAACAAGTACGTGTCTGGCATCTGAAGGAGGACGAGGAGCCGCATCACGCCCCTGGCCACAGCACGCCGCTTGGCTTCTGGATGTATCTGATGAGCGACTGCCTCATCTTTGCCATCCTGTTTGCCACCTATGCCGTGTTAGGGGATAGATATGGCGGTGGCCCGGATCAGAAGGCTCTGTTTGACCTATGGCTGATTGCGTTGAATACGACCATGCTGCTGTTGTCTTCGATCACCTACGGCTTTGCCATGCTGCAGATGTACAAGGGTAATCAGGCCGGGTTGCGCAAGTGGTTGTTGATCACAGCCGCCTTTGGTGCGGGCTTTCTCGTGATCGAGCTCTACGAGTTCTATCATCTCGTTCACGCAGGCCATGGACCCGGGGCCTCTGCGTTCCTGTCTTCCTTTTTTGCGCTGGTCGGCACGCATGGTCTGCACGTGACCTTTGGCATCGTCTGGTTGTTTGTGCTGCTTGCACAGGTCGAGAAGCACGGGCTCACCAACGATAACCAACGTCGCGTCGAAACATTATCGATGTTCTGGCACTTCCTTGACGTCATCTGGATCGGCGTTTTTACCATCGTTTATCTGATGGGGGCAATCTGATGGCCCATGCTGAACACAGTACGCCAGCCGAGGGTCATATCCCGCACGGCGACTACCGTTCCTACATGACAGGCTTTGTGCTGTCGGTGATTCTGACTGCCATTCCCTTCATTCTTGTGATGTCCGGCGGACTGGAATCGCGAGCTCTGACAGCCTTGATCGTGCTGTTGTTCGCCGTTGTGCAGATTATCGTGCACATGATCTACTTCCTGCATATGGATCCGCGTGCAGAAGGTGGCTGGACGGTGACCGCCCTGGTGTTCACGATGATCGTTCTGGTCATCTGTGTTGCCGGTACGGTGTGGGTCATGCACCATATGGACAGCAACATGATGCCTGACATGATGGAGGTCATGGGCGGCGAGGGGATGAGTGGAGCCGGAGAGTCTGATGTGCCGGGTCAGGACATGTCGCCGAGCGACTAATGGCATTCATCCACATTCGTGCGCATGCGATTGCCGAACAATGACTCCATAGTTGCAAGACCCCTCTGGCAAAGGGCGGCCATGCTGCTGTTGCTTGTATCCCTTGTCGTGATGTTCAGTGGACTGGGCATCTGGCAACTGCAAAGGCTGGCCTGGAAGCGGGAGTTGATCGCAACCGTGGACGCCCGCATCCACGCTGAGCCTGTACCCGTTCCAGACTCGGCTGACTGGGCTGGTATGACGGTGGAAGATTTGGTCTATCAGCGCGTTTGCCTGTCGGGTACCTTTGATCACACCGCCGAAGTCCAGTCGCTTGCCGTGTCTGAACTCGGCAGCGGCTACTGGGTCATGACTCCCCTGCAGCTTTATGGTGGTGGAACGGTGTTAGTCAACCGAGGGTTTGTGCCGCAATCGATGCGTGATCCGACGAAGCGATTGGCATCAACTCCTACGGGCAATGTCGTGGTAACAGGGCTGTTGCGCGCCAGTGAACCGAAGGGTGGCTTTCTGCGTGACAACGACCCAGACGCCGGGCGCTGGTATTCCCGTGATACCGCTGCCATTGCTCAGGCGAAACGCCTCACTGATCCGGTAGCGCCGTTTTTCGTTGACGCTGGCAGTGGTGACGACGCGGCAATCACGGCCGATGCAAACGCTGTCACTCACGGAGATGTCGTCGGCTCGATAAGTGGGTTCCCGCGCGGTGGGCTGACCGTCGTCACTTTCCGCAACACGCATCTGGTTTATGCGCTTACCTGGTTTGCATTGGCGATACTTGGTATTTTCGGGATCATGTTGTTGTCAAGGGAATGGCGAAAAGGAAGTCCGTCAACGTTATCTGACAAGGACTGAGACTTCAGTGCTGTTGTGCATGACCCAGCAGTTCCCGGTGATTCGAGCAAACTGAACGCCATCGTTCTCACAATATCTTCAGCCATAGCGCAGCCTCGCCCGATTAGCGCTAGTTTACAAACCAAGTCTTGATCAGTATTTACGGGTTTCCTGCAGAGTGGGCCGGGGGGCGGTATCTATTTTCTGATTATCCGCTATCAATGTGTCCGGTCTGCACTGCAACGGAATCCGGATCGATCAGCAGCCCCATATAGGTTTGCCAGTCCGGTAGCTCAGATGTGGTTATCATGACTCGCATTTGCATCCTCAGTGTCTTTTTGGTTCCGCGGCTCTTTCGGGCTTGCTGGAATACCCGACAGGCCTGCTCCTGAACCTGATCAACCAGGAAGGCCAGCATCATTAATCCAGCAAGCGTGCTGGAGAGAAACTGCTTGCCGTGTCCGTTGCTGTGTTCGAACTCATAGCCCTGATTCTTGAGGACGTTAAACACTACCGACAATCGCTTCTTCGACACCTTCGAGTCACATCACACCTTTTTCATTACCTCACTGACTGACCACCGTCTGGTGGGAGACTAACTCAGCCACCACGGCAACGTCGTTGATCGACGCGTCGGGAATACAGAACGATCTCTCCAGTTTCAGTTTCGCAGATAGAAACAACATGAGCCTGGTAGTCACCCTAAGGGCTGAGGACAGAATAAAATCACATTTCTGGCCATCCATGCATCTCACCCCGCTGCATTGCACCCGCGTTGTTCGTCGGTTGAATAGCCAGCTATTCGCCCTTCTCTCGCCTTGCTGGATGAGCGCATGAATACCCAGAAAATGCGCTTTTATTCTGTCCCCAGCCCTAAGTGCTGCCAGTTCTCTTCCCTGAGAATGGCCCCGCCGTCAGTGGCCAGCACAAGACCCGTGCGGGCTGATCGTAATCTGGCTCCTTGTCGCTACTATTGTGCATGGATAACTTGCCGGCCGGATTTCCACCCCAGACCGAGCCCTGCTGCATCGTCGAGCCTTTCATCAGGAATGAATCGTTGAGC
>RCMY010005974.1_pt1 | contig 10250 bp, 12 predicted proteins | sample 2041341 | NCBI WGS metagenome assembly RCMY01 (sample SAMN09708234, study PRJNA481090) | Marine sediment metagenome, whole genome shotgun sequencing project.
GCTCGCTTCGCTCACAACGTCGCAGCAATTCGGTTGGCGAAGCGGCGCGGGCCAAAACTTGCGGGCCGGAGGGTTCACGTCGTTTTGGGAGCTCGCTTCGCTCACAACGTCGCAGCAATTCGGTTGGCGAAGCGGCGCGGGCCAAAACTTGCGGGCCGGTCCAAATTTGAAGGAATTTGATGCGCTGGCGCTCATCATCCTTCGAATTTGACGTAGACAGCTGTCTCGGGCACCACGTCAGAGCGACAGCACTTGGGTGGTTGTGTTGATTGCGCTGAATCGGTCGGACAACGCAGCGAGGGCAGCTCGATGGAGAGCGCCCGCGTCGACCGGCTCGCCGCTATCGGCGCCCGGCAGCGTGCGAGTCGCCGATGCGTCGGAAACCACCGTCGTTTCGTAGCCCAGATCGAGCGCCGCTCGCGCTGTCGAGCTGACACACATGTGCGTCATGAAACCACAGATCACCAAGTGGGGCCGACCAATTTTCGCCAAATGATTCTGCAAGTCGGTATGGGCAAATGCGTTCGGCAGACCCTTGGAAACGACGGTTTCGCCCTCGAGCGGTGCCACCTGTTCGATGATGCGGCCGCCCCGCTCTGGATCGAACGCCCGCCCCGCCGAACCTTCATGCGCGACGTGAATGATTTCAGCGCCGTCCTTGCGCCCCTTCAGAAGCAACGCCTCGACGTTGTTGAGCGCCGGAATGAGTCCGGGCAGCGTCAGCGCGCCCTCTTCGGTGTACTCCACCTGTGCGTCGATCACGATCAGGACGGCATCACCGAGCGGGCCGTACGCGAGTGGCAGACCTGCGGCGGCTCGAAGAGTGAACGGGGCGTCCTGCGATGTCATCCCTCGACCCTACCGAACGTACAATCGCAGCTCATGTTGAAAGATCTTCGTCGATGCAGCGTCTAACCGGTATCACCCGCAACTACGCCTGGGGATCCCAAACGTTGCTTGCCGAACTCCGTGGCGATCGCCCATCGGACGAGAGGGAGGCCGAGATCTGGTACGGCGCGCATGAGGCTGCCCCCTCCCTTCTCGGCGAAGAACGCACGCTTCTGGCGGACATCGAGGCAGATGCCGGCAGCGTGCTGGGCAATGACGTGGTCGATCAGTATGGAGAAAAACTTCCATTCCTCTTGAAGCTCCTCGCTGCAGCCGAACCGTTGAGCATCCAAGCGCACCCAACACGCGAGCAGGCAAAAGAAGGGTTCGCACGCGAGAACGCAGCCGGTGTCGCCGTCGACGCGCCACACCGTTCATTTCGTGATGATGCACCCAAACCAGAGCTCATCGTCGCCCTCACATCGTTCGAAGCACTTGTCGGTTTCCGCCCGATGCCGCTCACCATCGACTATCTGTCGTCGATCGGGGCTGCGACCCTCGAAGACGTCGTGCATAACCAAGGGCTGCGCGGCACAGTTCGCTGGGCCCTCGATCCGACCGCAGCCGAGCGCGAACATGTCGTCACAGCGCTTGCAGAGCTCGTCGAGGGGGCCTCGCACAGTCGTGATGAACGCTGGAGCGCGGAAACCGCGCTTGTTCGATTGATCTCCGCGCTCTATCCCTACGACTCGGGCATTCTTGTTGCGGCGCTGCTGAACCACCTGCAACTCGACCCCGGGGAAGCAGTCTTTCTCGGTCCAGGAACGCTTCACGCATACGTCGGTGGTCTCGGCGTCGAGATCATGGGCAACAGCGACAACGTGCTCCGCGGAGGACTCACCAAGAAAAACATCGACACCAAGAACCTTCTTCTTGCGCTTCGTGACGAGGCGACCGACGTGAACGTTCTCACGCCTGACGCACATGGGCGCTACGACACTCCGGCTCGTGAGTTTCGGCTTTCGAGAGTGAGCGGTAAGTCGCGACCTGTCTCTGGGCCCGCGATCATTTTGGCGATCGACGGCACCACGACCGTGAACGATGGCAACCAACGATTCACGCTCGCTCCCACCGAGGCGGTGTGGCTGGATTCGGCAGAGGCAGCGACCACAACCTCGACCGGCTTGTCTTTCATTGCCGAGGTCGGTCGCTGACACGTTCGTCGCGTTGCAGACTGCTACGCAGCTGAACCCCGCAGACTGCTACGCAGCTGTTGCCGCGACCTCGGGCTGCTCGACCGAGAGCCACAGAGCAGTCCGTACGGTGTCGGCTCGTTTTCGGTCCAAACCATTTGCGACGATGGTTCCCTCGATCATGTCGGACAGCACGGCCGACCATGGACGGTTGCGGATGACGATGGACACCGTGGCGCCGTTGGGGCGGCGTCGAATCGTCCTGCTGAACCCGTCGAGTCGCGGAGGCGACGTGAACGCTGGTGGGGTGAGCCCGCACAGGCGCGCCGCTCGCCCGAGATCTCGGGCTGCCCCAGCGAAACGTATCGACGTCGACTCCATTACCTCTGAGTCTCGCGCTGGGGTGTGACAGTCTGCGAGTAGATCTCACTTTCGAGTTCATTGGTGGAGAGCCGGACCGACCGTCCAACGCCGAAATCGAGGAACATCTGGTTGATCGCCTGCAGAGCGATCCCCATCAGGGCGGCGTAGATGACCGTGGCTGCCCCGAATGCTCCGCCGAGTCCGAGTCCCAAGACCAACACCCCCACGTCGAGCGCATATCGAGTCTTGAGACGAGCGATCCCACGTACCTCACCGGCAGCCATGAGCAGCTCGAATGGACCACCCGTGGTCCCCGAGAACAACACCACGTTCACACCGATGGCCATCACGACGATCCCTGACACCACGAACGCGACCTGACCGGCGATGGATTCCGGAGCGTTCAACAATCCCCCCATCGCATCGACGGCGAGGCCGTTTGCCAAGATGTAGGCGATTCCCCAGCCTGACGGTCGTTGGCCCAGGATGGTTGCGATCACGAACAGCACACCTGCGACGAGCCAGCCCGCCTGGCCAAGAGACACACCAAGCTTGCCCTGGATACCCGACGACAAGACGTCGTACGGCGGAAGGCCGAGATCGGCTTGCACCAAGAGGGCGACCGCAGCGCCGATCATCGTCGATCCGATGAGCAAGGCAATCGACCGAGTGCTCCACACATAACGTCGCGGCCGGGTTCGTTCGCGCAATGTCGGTAGCGCCGAGTGGCGACTGGTGCCCAGGAGGTGCGCGAGCTCGCGCAGACGTGTCGTTCTCAACGTGGCCATCAGTTTCCTTGGCATCTCTGGCACGCTCGTGCGCACCACGTTTCATCGACATCGCACACCACAACTGAACCACTAAACGTGGTGGCATCCGGCACGACCAAATGTGGTGGGGACCCGGTTCCCGTGCACGGAAACCCTCTCGCGTCATATGATCGTTCACAGTCGAGGAGCGGAGGGTCGAGATGCGGGTTCGATCAGTAGTAGTGAGTTTGGTAATGGTTGCGTCGGTGGTGATCACCACGGCTGCCCCAGCGGGCGCCGCTGCGGTGATGTGCGACGGCGAGGTTGCAACAATCGTCGGCACACCTGGTAACGACGTGCTGCTAGGAACACCCGGCGACGACGTGATCGTCGCGCTCGGAGGGAGCGACAGAATCCTCGCAGGCGATGGCGACGACGTCGTGTGCGCCGGACCCGGCAATGACTTCGTGAAGGGGCAACGCGGGCACGACACCCTTCTCGGCGGCGGGGGCAACGACAAGATCTTCGGCAACGCCGGCGCAGACGTCCTCATCGGTGGCGATGGCAACGACGTGTTGTGGGGAGGCGTCGGGCCGGACGAAATATGGGCAGGAGCAGGCAACGACACTGTCAACGCAGGACACGGCAATGATTTCGCGCTCGGAGGGCTGGGCAAGGACAAACTCAACGGCAGCACGGGCGCCGATGAACTCTTCGGCGGCCAGGGCGCAGATGTGATCACCGGAGGAAAGGGATTCGACGATCTGGATGGCGGGGCAGCGAACGACTTGATCACCGGCGGTCCCGGCGCCGACTTCTTGTTCGGCGGCCTCGGTAATGACCGGTGTCGGATCGACATCCACGATGGGTTCTTCAACTGCGAGGGAGGGAGTGTCGCCGGAGGTTCCGGCGACGGCGACGGCGAGTTGACGATCGGCAACCTCTCGCCCGAGTACGTGCTGCCCTCTCCCGCGGGCCCGAGTTACGTGCTGCACATCGACGCAACACCGATCGACGGACAGCTACTCACCGTGACCGTCAAGGACGCAAACGGCGGGCTGCTCTTCGAGGGGTCGGGGTTCGACTCTGTCTTCAGCAATGTGCTTGTCGCCGGCGGGGAGCCTGCCCTCGTCGAGGTCAGCGGAGCAGACTTCTGGACGGCAGCCTTCCTCAAGATCTCGATCCTGCGCGAGAACCTCATCTACTACGCCGACCAGGGCAGCCAAGTGTTCGAAGCGGCCCAATCACCCGATGGCTTCGCACAGGCACTCACCATCTCGGCGGTCAACAACGGCACCGAGACCTCGGTGTTTCAGATCGTGTCGATCGGCGACGAGGGTATTCAACTCGAGCTCAGCGATTCACTCCTCCCTGGTGAAGAGGCAACTTTCACTGGCGGTCTGCGGGCTTCGGCTCGATGGGTGGCCATCCTGTCTGCGCCCACCGTCGACTGGGAGTTCACGCTCGACGATGCCGTCTGACCCCGTGAGCCAACGAGCGATCAACGTATGACCGAGGAGCTCAGTCCAGCTCAACAAGAGGTCGTCGAACAGATCGGAGCTCGCCGAGAAACCTGGCCCGAATTTTCCGCTGAACTCCGTTACGAACTACGGGGAGAGCTCGAGAAGGGTGTGGCAAGTCACGCTGAGTTGTTGAACGACAACGTCTCGGTGTGGGCGAACAAACATGCGATCTCCTCGGTTCATGGCTGCGAGAGAAAGTTCCTTGCCGATCGAGAGTTCCCGGGCTGGTCGGTGCCTCTCGCACGGGGCACCGTCGTTCACAAGGCGATCGAGTTGTCGATCAATTGGCAGGGCATCGCGATTCCCGCAGACCTCGTGGACGAGTCGATCGCGAGTCTCGAGTTCGGTCAGCAGAACATCAGTGACTTTCTCCAAGCACTCGCCCCTGTCGACCGGGCGCAACTTCGTTCCGACAGTGTCGATCTGGTGACCAAGTTCGACGAATGTTGGCCGACGCTCAAGAAACAATGGCGACCGGTCACCGAATCGAAGGTGCGCCTTGAACTGTTCGAGGGACGGATCGTGTTGCAGGGCAAGATCGACCTGACCCTAGGACGGGCTGAAGGACTGCGCGCCGGCAAGGTTCTGGTCGATCTGAAAAGTGGCAAGTTTCAGCCCGGTCACATGCACGACCTGCGGTACTACGCGCTTATCGAAACGATTCGCATCGGCGTGCCACCCCGCCGAATTGCCAGCTACTACTTGGACCAGGGGCGATTCCATCACGAAGACGTCACCGAGGACATGTTGTTCTCGGCAGCCCAGCGTGCGATCGACGGGGTGAAACGCATGATCGAACTCGAGCTCGACGCGTCCAATCCTCGCGTTGCACCGAGCCCGGCGTGTCGTTGGTGCAAAGCGCTCGAAACCTGCCAAGAAGGCCAAGTCAGTCTTCGAGAATTCGACGACCCCCTCGAAGACCTCCTCTGAGCGTGGGCGCCAAGCTCGTCGTCAGTATCGGCTGGTAGTGTCCGCGTCGAGCAACAGCGATTGATTCACGACGAAAGGGCTCTTCATGAGCACCGAACACTTCGAAGCAGCTTGCGCATCTAGCCGCGAGGTCATGGCAAACGTTCGAACAGACCAGATGCAGAATTCCACGCCATGTGCTGCATGGGATGTCGCGGGTGTCATCAACCACCTGGTGGGCGGCCAGCAGTTCTTTGTCGCAGGCATGACCGGCCAGCCGCCGTCAGAGGGACAGGACTGGGCGTCGGGCGACTACATGGCTGCATGGGACGAGGGTGTGGCGAACTCGATCGCCACGTTCCAAGCCGAAGGTGCGCTCGAAGGTGTTGTGAAGATGCCGTTCGGTGAGATGTCGGGTGCCGCAGTCATGGGCCTCGCCACCAACGACACGTTCACCCATGGATGGGACCTCGCCAAGGCCACCGGTCAGAGCACCGACCTCAACTCCGAGCTCGCGACCGGAATCCTCGCTCAGAGCCGAGAGAACATCCAGGACAGCTTCCGTGGACCCGAGGGTGCCGCTCCGTTCGGTCTCGAGAAGTCGTGTCCCGATGATGCATCAGCCGCTGACCAGCTGGCCGCATTTCTCGGCCGCGAAGTCTGAACTCGGTTCTATCGAGACAACAGAGCGCGAAGAAAGCCGGGCACGCTTGTGCCCGGCTTCGTTCGTTATTCAGCTCGTGACGGTCGTTGCCTCAGGTGGCGGTGGCGCCGCAGAGGTTCGTCGAGCCCACGTGGTGGCAACACCTGCGATCACGACGGCGATGCCGAAGATGAACAGGATCCCCGCACCAATGTTGGCGTCATTTGGGACCGCCTCATCGACAAACAGGACGCTCCACGCAAACGCGACAATCATGATGACAAGTCCGCTCAGCGTGAGGGCATGTTTCTTGATCATGCCATCGCGCCTTCGATACCACGGTGCGCAGCCGCAACGTCCCGGCGAACCATGAAGAAATATGCGATGGCCCCGAGCACCGGGAAGGCCAAGACCAGTACCAACCACAGAACCTGAATCTGACCTGCGGCCTTCCAGGCCGACGAAGGCAGGCGGACGATGTCGATTAATGCTGGGACCGTGAGCAGGAACATGCTCAGCATCATAAAAAAGATCATGAGTTCAATAGCGCCGAGTACCATTTCGTGTTCCTCCTGAGAACTGTTCGACAGTGTGTCGACCCCCTCAGTATCACGATCCGACACGATCCCGTCCCTGACACATCCATGTCATCGCATCTTCCGGTTCTGTGCAGCTGCAGATGCCGGACCGATCACTCATCCTGCACAGATTCGGAAGATTTTGGGGTTAGTGGACGGTTCCGTCGAGAATCATGAGCGTCTTGAGGTCACTGTGGAACTCGAGCGCATGATCCCCACCCTCGCGGCCGATTCCGCTGATGCCACAACCTCCGAACGGTGCGGTCAGATCCCGCACGAGAAACGTGTTCACCCACACCAAACCGGTTCGAAGTGCGCGCCCGACACGATCTGCTCGCTCCTGCGAACCAGTCCACACCATGGCCGACAATCCGTAGTCGGTGCTGTTCGCCAGACGAATTGCGTCGGCTTCGTCGCTGAAGGTCTGGAAGGTGAGCACCGGGCCGAATATTTCGCGTTGCACGACTTCGCTGTCGTTCGAAGCTGGCTCGATGAGAGTTGGTTCGTAGTGCAGACTGCCCTCGACGGGTGAACCACCACGGACGATCGTGTCGCCGGCGGCTCGCGCGCGCTCGACGAAGCCGTGCACGTTTGCACGATGATCGGGATGAACGAGTGGTCCGAGGTCGGTTGCATCGTCCCGACTGTCGCCGAGCACCAGACCGTCGACGTGTTTGTTGAAGATAGCCAAGAATTCGTCTCGGATGGACTCTTCGACCAACAACCGTGTTCCGGCCAGGCACACCTGGCCCGAGTCGTCGAATTGCCAGGCAGCTCGGTACGCAGCTGCTTCGAGATCTGCGTCGGCGAAGACGATCAGCGGACCCTTCCCGCCAAGTTCGGCCGTGAACGGGACGAGATTCTCGGCAGCGGCGCGGCCGATGTGGCGCCCGGTTTCGGGGGATCCGGTGAACGTGATCCGCCGCACACGAGGGTTGCTCACCAGCGCAGCGCCCACCTCTTCACCAATACCCTGCACCAGGTTGTATGCACCCGGTGGGAATCCGGCGTCGATGGTGAGTTCGGCAAGCAACGCAGCAGACAACGGCGACCACTCCGCCGGTTTGTGAATGACGCTGTTGCCGGCGGCAAGGGCGGGCGCAAGCTTCCAGGTACTCAACATGAACGGTGCGTTCCAGGGCGTGATGACGACGGCGGGACCAGCAGGCATGCGCTGCACCACGTTGCGCATGTTCTTGGCATCCCAGGTTCGTTCCTCGTGTGCGACGATCAGATCGGCGTACAACCGAAAGTTCGTTGCTCCGCGAGCCACGAGTCGGTTCTTCATCGACTCGTACATGAACCCCATGTCCATCGTTTCAACGAGGGCGATTTCGTCGTTGTGGTCTTCGATGAGATCGGCCATCTTGTGCATGACCTCGGCTCGCTGCGAGACCGACCACGACCCCCAGATGGCGAACCCCGCAGTCGCCGCATCCACAGCGGCGCTGGCCGTTGCGTCATCCCCTCGTGCAACTTCGGCGATCGAACCGGCGTCCCAGTCGAGCGGGGATCGTGTCTCGAACGTCGCCGAAGACCCAACCCACTCACCACCGATCAGATGGTCGACCGGGACCGATACGCCACCAACGTCAGCACGACGGCCGGCCATCTCAGGCTTCCTTGTTGTCGTCGGCAGCGTCCTCGTCGAGCGTGCTCTCATAGTGTTTGGCACCCGGACCCATCGGCGATCGGATACCACGAAACTCCCAGTCGCCGCCTTGTGCGGTCGACAGGACTTCTTCGGAATTGCTCACCTGCGCGCCCACGTCGGTGCGAATCGGTGTCGGCCCCGTAACGATCGTGTTCGTCAGGGCTCCAAGGCCCTCTACCTCCACCGTGACTAGGTCCCCGGGATACACGGTGCGCGAATTGGCCGGAGTTCCGGACAACAAGATGTCACCAGGAACGAGCGTGATCGTCCGGGCGATGTCGGCCACGAGGTAATGCATGTCCCATTCCATCTCGTCGGTATTGCTGTCTTGTTTGACCTCGCCGTTGACGATGGTGCGGATTTGTTTGTTGCGAAAGTCCCAGTCGGTGACCAATCCGGGTCCAACCGGGCACAGGGTGTCGCTGCCCTTCACACGCAGCATCGAACCGGCGTCGGTGTCGCGGAAGTCGTGGAGCCCGTAGTCATTCGAGACGCTGTATCCCGCGATGTACTCGCCAGCCTCTTCGGGCGAGATGTTGCGGCAGGTCTTGCCGATGACAATCGCGATCTCACCCTCGTAGTTCAGCCACTCGCACCCCTGGGGACGGACCACATCGGCGCCATGACCGACGAGTGCAGTGATCGGCTTGTGGAAGTAGGTCGGTGCGGGCGGCAGTTTCGTCATGAATTCGTCGACCCGACTGCGATAGTTCAGATGGATGCAGATGATCTTGGTCGGCTCGACGGGTGCAAGATGAACAGCCTCGTCGATTGCCACGGTTCGGCCATCTCCGGCCACGAGTCGTTCACCTTCCCGACGAACCTCGGTGGGGTACCCGTCGAGCAGAATTCGTCGAATCTCGGCCATGTGTGTGTCCTCGTTGTCGATCGTCGTGTTGCTGGTGGTGAGAGAATAGTTTGGTACCGAACGATCTTCCACCCTGTGTCGCGGTGACGTCGGCTAGTTCGCCACTTCGGGCACGGCCTATCGTAAGTTGTCGGGCACGCATGGTCGACAAGGCACCCTCTCCCCCACCCAATGACCGACTCGACGCTGAACGCGACGTGCAGGCTCGACTCGGTGATCGATCGCTCGACTTTGCGTCCCTCGACGCCATCTCGAACATCTACCGCGCTGCTGCTGGTGTGCGACGCCGGGCCGAACGAGAACTCCTCTCTGAGTTCGGGCTGTCCTGGGGCGGGTTCACGATTGTCTGGGTGCTCTGGGTGTGGGGTGAGACGGAGACCGCTCGGCTCGCTGAGGAGTGCGGGCTTGCGAAGGGCACCCTCACCGGCATGTTGACGACGCTCGAGAAACAGGGCCATGTCGAGCGAAGCCGCATCGCAACCGACAAACGACGGGTGTTGGTGAACCTGACCGCGAGGGGCGAGATGCTGATCGACGAGCTGTTTCCCAGGTTCAATGCATATGAGACGAGGATGTCTGGTGGCCTGTCGATCGAGGAGAAGCGCGAACTTGCGCGACTCTTGCGTGTGGTGATCACCAACGCCGACCAGGAGTGACGGCTCCGACCAGGAGTGACGGCTCCCCACAACAAGAGTGACGCGGATGTCGAGCGGAAGCCTCGACAACAAGAGAGTCTCGACAACAAAACAGCTTGAATCGTTTGGTACCAAACGATTAAGGTGCCCCGAATGGCAGAGCTCAAGGGATTGACCTATCCGCGCACACCAACCGGGGCCGGAACGATTCTTCCTTCACCGCCGTGGCACTACAGCGGCGAGATGCTCACGATCGAGTTTCGCACCGATCCGAAGAACGTCGCCGAGCTCTTGCCGAATGGTCTCG
>RCMY010007364.1_pt1 | contig 10250 bp, 9 predicted proteins | sample 2041341 | NCBI WGS metagenome assembly RCMY01 (sample SAMN09708234, study PRJNA481090) | Marine sediment metagenome, whole genome shotgun sequencing project.
ACCTCTTCCAGTGAATCGCGGCTTTCACTCAACGCTGCTGACATTGTCTCGATCCCTACAGGTCCGCCCTGATAATTCTCGGCAATCAGCTTGAGATAGCGCCGGTCCGCACCGTCCAGCCCAAGGTGATCCACCCCAAGCCGCGTCAGCGCCATATCGGCCAACTCCCGCGTTACCCGTCCGTCGCCCTCAACAACCGCGAAATCCACAACACGGCGCAACAAACGTCCGGCTATTCGCGGTGTCCCGCGCGCGCGTTTCGCAATCTCGCGCGCGCCGCCCTCATCCGCAGGCGCGCCCAGCTTGCGGGCATTGCGATCCACAATGATGAACAGCTCGTCCTCGGTGTAAAACTCCAACCGTGTCGGAATGCCGAACCGGTCGCGCAGCGGCGTTGTCAACAACCCCATCCGCGTGGTCGCGCCAACCAATGTAAAGGGCTGCAATTCGATGCGCACGGTGCGCGCCGCGGGTCCCTCGCCGATCACCAGATCCAGCTCAAAATCTTCCAAAGCCGGATACAGCACTTCTTCAACCGCCGGATTAAGCCGGTGTATTTCGTCAATGAACAAGACATCGCGCGCTTCAAGATTGGTCAGGATCGCCGCCAGATCACCGGCCTTGGCCAGTACCGGACCCGAAGTCATCCGGAACCCCACCCCCAACTCGCGCGCCATGATCTGTGCCAATGTGGTTTTGCCCAATCCGGGGGGGCCATGAAACAAGGTGTGGTCCATCGCCTCGCCGCGCTGCTTGGCGGATTGGATAAACACGGCAAGGTTCGAGCGGACCTCGGCCTGCCCGACAAATTCCGCCAGCATCTGCGGACGCAGCGCGCGGTCAAAGTCTTCCGGCATCGGCTCCGGCCGGACGGTGGGGTCAATCTGGGTCACAATTCATCCAATGCGAAGAAAACCTGTCAGGGCTTGATGAGCGCACATTAACCTTTTGGTGCCAGAAGTTTCAACGCAGCGCGGATAAGATCAGGCGTTGTTGCCCCTTCCATCTCGCCCGCCGCCTGCGCCACAGCGCCCGCCGCGTCACCGGGGGCATAGCCAAGGTTGCCCAGTGCTGACATCGCCTCTGCTTGGGCTGATGCCGCAGCAGGCGACACCTTGCGCGCCGGTCCCGCAGGCTCCAACACCTCCGCATCCACGTCGCCCTGTGCCTCGGCCAATGTCCCGCTCATCGCCATCACGCCGGGTGCCTTGTCTTTCAAATCCAACACAACCCGCTGCGCAATCTTTGGTCCCACCCCTTTGGCGGCCTTTACTGCATTCCAATCGCCCAACGCAATCGCGCGGCTGACCCCGTCCGGCCCCAATGTCCCAAGGATCGCCAGCGATGCTTTGGCCCCCACACCCTGAACCGAAGTCAGCAAGCGGTGCCATTCCTTTTCCACCAAGGTCTGAAATCCGAACAATTGCATCAGGTCTTCGCGCACCACCAGATCGGTGAACAAGGCGACAACCTCGCCCACACCGGGCAGCGCCATCAACGTGCGCTCCGAACAATACACCAGATACCCCACACCGCGCACATCAATCAGCAAATGGTCCGGCGCGCGGTACTCGATCCGCCCGGTGATTTTACCAATCATGCTGTTGCCCTTGCCACTGCGGCAGCCAATGAACTCGCCCCGCCGTGATGGGCGTGACAGATGGCAATCGCCAAAGCATCCGCGGCGTCCGGCCCGTTGATTTCAACCCCCGGCAGTTGCACACGCACCATATGCATGACCTGCGCCTTGTCCGCATGGCCCACACCCACAACCGTCTTTTTGATCTTGTTGGGTGCGTATTCGCCAATCGGTAGCCCTGCCTGTGCGGGCACCAGCATCGCAATGCCGCGCGCCTGACCCAGTTTCAGCGTCCCCGCGCCGTCTTTGTTGACGAAAGTCTGTTCAACTGCGGCACTCACCGGCCGATATGTCGCAACCACATGGCTCAATTGACTGTGCAACGATAACAACCGCTGCCCCAGATCATCCCCCTCGGAGTGGCACACGCCATTTGCCACATGGGTTGTTTTGTTGCCCACAACGTCAATCACGCCCCAGCCAAGGTTACGTAACCCCGGATCAATGCCAATTATCCGCATCTACACCCTGCTCTCGTTAAATTTGTTGCTTTTTTGATGCACTAGCACGAAACGCGAACATCCGCCAAGCATTTCCATCAAAATCCTGAATACGACAGCACTTTCGTCGCTTTCAGATCACAACGCCTGTTTTCGCCGCAAAGATCGGTAAAAACGACGTCAGTTCAGTCACAATTTTGCCTTACTTTACGGTGCGTTAACCACTATTCCGACCTATGCAAAAAACGCAGATCGCATATGCGCCTACGTTAGTTGTGCAATCAAAACGAACCTCCTATCTGCCCCTCATACCGCCAAGGAAATTGGCATAACAAACCAACATAAAGGACGGCTCAAATGGCAACTATCGACACATCCCGCACCGCATTCGGCTCCTCATCAGCCGTCTCATCTTTCATCTCCCGCACGCTGGGTTCAGTCGTGGCATGGAACGACGCCCGCGTAACGCGCAAGGCATTGTCTTCATTGTCTGACCGCGAACTCGAAGACATCGGTCTGGTCCGCGGCGACATCGACGTAGTCGCCCAGCCTGCATTCTTCCGCTAAAGCACGTCTCGAAAAACATAGGGCACAGTGGCGCGTTGAAATCTCTGATTTCAGGCAGCGTTGAGTGATTCAGGTTTCTTCGAAAGTACTATAAATCACATTCGCGGCGCAGGACACTGTGCCGCACCAAAACAAAAAGCCGCGCTCTGACCCTCAGAAGCGCGGCTTTTTTATGCCCTGGAGAAGCAATTGTTTCGGATGTCCTGCCATCGACGGTTCGCCAGCAAGACGAATTTGTCAACGCATCAACGGTCCCACTGAACCGGCAACCGCCTCGGTCACCGGATCAATCGCCAGCGCCTTGGCACCGGCCTTTTCGATCATCGTGCCGTTTTCAAGCTTGGCCAGACGCTCGTTATACGTCACCGGACCAACAGCGGCGAGCGTGAGTGCTTTGAAACCCATGAAGCCAATCGCCACAAGCAGCAGCAGTTTGACGCCACCGCCGCCACGGACCCGCGTGCGTTTGCGCTTAGGCGAGGCAACAATCAGTCCGTCCTTGCCGACTTTTGTAGTATATCCATGCGTCATTTTCGCATGCTTGCGCCCCAGATTGCTCAGGCGGCTTACAAAGTGATCGCGGGTCTCAACCATGACAGTGGTCTTTCATAAACAATCGGCCCCCACCGTTGTTAAGAAAGTATTAGCCAAGAATTGTGGCAAAATCTGGGCAACTGCCTCAAATGGGTCTTAAAAGCCCTGAATTTAGGTCTTTTTTTGAAGCGTTAGTGTCGTCCAGTCAACAATGCTTTCGCGGTGGGAAAGATTGATGCCGGATTGTGCATAAACCGCAATCACCTCGTCGGCCTGTTCGTTCAAAATCCCTGAAAGAATCGCATATCCCTCCGGTTGGAGCGCTTGCGCCATATCAGGGGCCAAAGCCACCAGCGGCCCTTTGAGGATATTGGCGAAGATCAAATCAAACGGTGCCGCCGCCGCCAGATCAGGATGATCAAAGCCTGCGGCCTCCACACAGTTCACCCGTCCTTCAAGCGTATTGGCCGTCACGTTGGCGCGCGCCACATCCACCGCGACCTCGTCAATATCACTGGCCAAAACTGTTTCGGGCCAAATCCGCGCGGCCGCCATGGCCAACACAGCCGTCCCGCAGCCAATGTCAGCCACATTATGTCCGACAAACCCGTCCGTCGCCAAACGATCCAGCGCCCGCAAACAGCCCAGCGTCGTGCCATGATGACCAGTGCCAAAAGCCATGGCGGCTTCAATCAGCAAAGGTTCACAGTTGTCCGGCACCTTATCGGCGTCATGCGACCCATAGACAAAGAACCGCCCCGCCTCGACAGGTGCCAGTTCGCGACGCACATGGGCCACCCAATCGGTTTCGGGCAATTCGGATACGGTAAACGGCTTTGCCCCCATCGCCACGGCCAGCACGGCAAGTGCTGCATCATCCGGTGCCGCCTCGAAATAGCCGCCCACTTCCCACAGGCCCGAACCGTCTTCCATTTCGAACACGCCGACGCCTGTGGGCTCGGGTGCGAGCCGCTCCATCGCCTCGCCCAGCGCATAAGCCGGATCGCGTCCCGTCAATGTCGTCAATGCGGTAAAGGTGGTCATTTTCTTCTCCGGTGCCATCATCTTCTGCGGTGTTTATCAAGGTTCGGGTAGGCCTGCGCGAGGTCAGGGTCAAGGACCACATCACAAGGTGCGCGCAGCCCTTTGACATAGAACCAGCCCCACGTGGCGGCAATCACCCCCATCAACGCGCCCGCCACCGCCTGCCCGTATATCACCCCCGGTGCGCCGAAAATCGCACTCAGCGCAACAGCCGCCGGAAAGCTCAGCGCGCCATCCTTGATCCAGTTCACCAGCGTCGATCTTGACGGCTTGCCCAGATTGTTAAACGCAGCATTGGACACAAACAGCGCCCCGATAAAGATAAACCCGCCAACCCCGACCAACGTAAAGGAACGCAACACGTCTGCACCCACACCTTTCAGGCCAAAGGCGGCAATCACATAGGGCGTCGCGATCAGCATCAGAGCCCAGGCAACCAACGTATAGACAGCACAAAACCCCAAAGCATTGCGGTAAGTGCTGCGCACGCGGTCCATCTGACCCGCACCGTAGTTCTGGCCAAAGATGCCGCCAATCGCCCCCGACAAGGCAAATATTCCGCCAAACACCACAACCGTCAACCGCCCGACGACGGCCCATGCCGCCATCGCCTCGTCGCCATACTGCGCCATAACAATGGTCAGCAGATAGTTGCCCGCAGGCGTTGACATCTGGGTGGCAATCGCCGGCCCCGCCACCACCATAAACGGACCCACAATATTGCGCAGGGTCTGGCGCGTCGGACGATCCACCAGCTGCATCTGGATCACCGCAAAATAAAATGCGACCCCCAACAGTGAAAACCGAAACAGCACCAGCCCGATGGCGGCCCCGTCCAAGCCCCAGCCCATCCAGAAAATCAGAAACGGATCAATGATCATCAACATCACACCAGAGAACAACGTGACATACATCGCCTTTGCACCGTACCCATCGGCGCGAAGCGACCCTGACAGGACCAAAGCCGCGGACATCGGTATCAACGACGGTATTGTTATCGCCAGATAGCGCGCCGCCAGTCTCGCCGTTTCACCCGTCGCCCCCGCAAATCCCACCAACTGATGGCGAAACCCGACAATCAGCACAATAACGCAGGCCAGAATGCTGACAGCAATCACAACCCCTGCGCCCGCCTGCCTGCGCGCCTGATCACGATTGCCCATCCCGATGCTGCGCGAAATCACCGCCGTCGCGGCGATCATCAATCCCACGGCAACCGAGACCGAGAAAAACTGCACTGCATAGGCAAAGCCAATGGCCGCCACCAGTTGTTGCTGACCCAACTGGCTGATCCAGAACAGATTGGCGCCGTCCACCAGAAAGACAAACGTGATCCCCATGGCCCCCGTCGCGGTCATCCGTACCACATGTCCCATGGTGGAGCCGCTCAGGAACCGGCCCTGCTGCATGAGGGCTATTCCGCGGCCTGAGGAGCAACCGCGCTGAATATCGTTTCATTCCCCGGTGACGGATGGCGCGGGATCAGCATCGCCAGTGAAAGCGAAATCGCCGCCATTCCCGCCGCAAGGAAAAACACCGCCGCAGGTGAAACCAGCCAGAGCAATCCCAACCCAACGGGCAGGAACACCGCCGCAATATGATTGATGGTAAAGGCCACCGCCGCCGTGGGCGCAATATCCGCCGGATCGGCGATCTTCTGGAAATAGGTCTTCATCGCCAGTGCCAACCCGAAAAACATATGATCCAGCACATACAGCGTGGCCGCCACAACAACGCCCCACCCCAGATAGTAGACACCACCGTAGCTGAGGAAAACGATGATCAGCCCGATGTATTCAAACCCCAAGGTGCGGCGTTCGCCAAAATACCCCACCGCGCGGCCCATAAGCGGGGCCACGATAATATTCAGCACCAGATTGATCAGATACAGCGTGGTAATCTCGTGCACCTGAAAGCCGAACTTTTCGACCATCATAAACCCGGCAAAGACCATAAATATTTGACGCCGCGCCCCACCCATGAACTGCAGTGCATAATAAAGCCAATACCGCCGGCGCAAGATCATCGTCTTGTGCTGCGGCGTGGGCGCTTCAAATTGCGGATAAGCCACCATCGCAAAAATTGCCAAAACCACGGTCACACCGCCGCCAACCATATAAACACTGTTGTATGTCAGGTTAAGCGTCTCCCACAGCGCCATGATCACCAGATAGGCAATCAACGTTGCAAAGGACCCCGCCGCCATCAACCACCCCAACATGCGCGGCGCATCTTCGATCTTGAGCCACTGCAGTTGCAGAGACTGGTTCACCGTCTCGTAATAATGAAACCCGATTGAGCTGAGCATGGTCATGGTAAGGATACCGCCAAGGGAGGGAAACCAAGCCGTCACCGCCGTTGCTACTCCGAGTAAAATAAGTGCAACCAGCCCCAAAACCTGCTCGCGCACAAACAGAATGATCGCAATCACCCCCACGGCCAGAAACCCGGGTATCTCGCGCACCGTATGCAACAGTCCGATGTCCGCCCCGTCAAAATTTGCGACCTCAATAACGAAGTTATTCAACAGCGCCGCCCATGTATTGAACGCGATCGGCATCGCCAGCGCCATCAAAAACAACAGCGACACCGGCCTGCGCCAGAACGGCAGTTTTTTAGCGTCCTCAAGGGTAATATACTGAGCCATCATTCACCTCTACGCCCGTTCAAAAAGAAAGACGAGCCGCAAATCCGCACAAGACTATCGCTCTGCTGGCACAGACGCCCACAACGACAAACCTCAGGTCTCCCCAAACAGATCAACGCCCGGGCAAAGCCACGCCGCCCGCAACCCCTCTCTTTTTGGTCTTATATATCCAAGAGCAACACCAGCAGCCCACGCAGCAGCCGCGTTTGGAAGCGTTCAGTAAAAACTCTGCGGATCAATATCCACCGCCAGCCGCAAATCGCCGCGCAACCGTACCTGCGCGACCCATTGCGCAATCGCCTCCTGCAAAGGCGCAGATTTCTCCGCCTTCACCAGCAACCGAACCCGATGGCGCCCGCGTACCCGCGCAATTGGTGCAGGCGCGGGCCCATATACTTGCGCCCCGATCCGCCTTAACGCCCCATCCTGCCGCGCCAGCAAATTCCCCGCATCAAACACCTGCGCCACATCCGGCCCCGACAGGATAATTCCCGCCATCCGACCATATGGCGGCACGCCCGCTTGCTTACGCTCCGCCGCTTCGGCTTCCCAAAACGCGTCTTCATCTCCGGCAATAATCGCGCGGATCACCGGATGCTCCGGCTGATAGGTCTGTAACAACGCCGTCCCCGGGGCCTCGGCCCGCCCCGCGCGTCCCGCCACCTGCCGCATCAATTGAAAAGTTCGCTCGGCAGCGCGCAAATCCGACCCCATCAACCCGAGGTCGGCGTCGATGACGCCAACGAGGGTCAGGTTCGGAAAGTTATGCCCCTTGGCCACCAATTGCGTGCCAATCACAATATCCGCAGCCCCCTCGGCAATACTTGCAATCTCTGCCTTCAATGCGCGCGCTGATCCGTACATATCCGAAGATAACGTCGCAATCCGCGCCTGCGGCCAGATCGCCGCCGCCTCCTCGCCCAACCGCTCGACGCCGGGACCAACAGGTGCCAGCTTGCCCACAACCTCACAAGACGGACAAGCCTCCGGCATCGGCTTGCTCTCGCCACATTGATGGCAGACCAAGCGCTTGAGAAACCGGTGCTCCACCATCCGCGCATCACAGTGATCACAACCAATCTGGTGCCCGCAAGCGCGACAGAGCGTGATCGGCGCATAGCCGCGACGGTTGATAAACAACATCGCCTGCTCGCCCTTTTCCAACCGCGTGTTCACCTCGCCTTGCAACGTCGGTGAAACCCACCGATCCGATGCCAACCCCTCCGCGCGCATATCAATCGCGCCCATCGTAGGCATCACCGCAGGCCCGAACCGCGAGGTCAACTCCAGCCGTTTATACTTCCCCGCCTCCACATTCGCCCAGCTTTCCAACGACGGCGTGGCCGACGCCAAAACAACCTGCGCGCCGATAATAGACGCCCGCAAAACCGCCATATCGCGCGCATTATAAAGTACCCCCTCCTCCTGCTTGTAGGATGTGTCATGCTCCTCATCGACGACGATCAAGCCCAAATTCTGATAGGGCAGAAACAAAGCCGAGCGCGCTCCAATCACAACCTGGCACTGCCCTTGGCCCACCATCCGCCAGATCCGACGCCGCTCGGTCATCGTGGCCCCCGAATGCCACTCCGCCGGTTTCGCGCCGAACCTTTCCTGCACCCGCGTCAAAAACTGCTCGGTCAACGCAATCTCCGGCAACAATACAAGCGCCTGCCGTCCCGCTGTCAACGCCGCCGCAACCGCCTCCAGATAGACTTCGGTCTTGCCTGATCCTGTGACCCCCCGCAGCAAAGTTGTGCCGTAAACTTCCGACCTCACCCCCTCTGCCAGTGCCGCAGCACCCGTCGCCTGATCCGTTGTCAGCTCCTTGCTCGGCAAATCAGGATCCATCCGCATAAACGGCATATCACGCGGACTATTTTCTTCGCGCACCGCCCCCTGCGCCACCAGTCCTTTGACAACAGACGGTGTCACCCCCGCCATTTCGGCCAGTTCTTTCAAGGTAAACGACAGGTCGCCATATTCATCCAAGGTCTCCAACACCCGACGGCGCGCATCGGTCATCTTGTTGGGTTCTTGATCGCCACGTCGGTACACTTTGCGCATCGACGGCGGATCACCCAAGCCCGGCGCGCGCGTCGCCAGCCGCAACATCGCGGGCATCGGCGTCAATGTGTAAGCCGCTGCCCGTTCCAGAAACGAGCGCATCTCGTCGCGCATCGGGGCGGCATCCAGCACCCGTATCACATGGCGTATTTTAGCGAGGTCATAATCCCCCTGCCCCGGTCCCCAAACCACGCCCAACACCTTGCGGGGCCCCAGCGGCACCTCGACAAATGCGCCCAGGTGACATCCGCCTTCCGGTGCTTTGTAATCCAGTGCACGGCCAAGCGGTTGCGTGCTGAGAACCGCCACCAGATCACCGTGGTCAAAGAATTCCGCGCTGTCCACCAAAGGCTCCATCGCTGCAAAAGAGGGTTTCAGGGAGCCAGATCATAGGCTAGACCCAACATCAACGCTCCCTTCCTCAACCGCAAGGACCGCACATGAAATTCTTCGTAGATACCGCCGAAATCGACGCCATTGCAGAACTCAATGACCTTGGCATGGTGGACGGGGTCACCACCAACCCCTCGCTGATCCTGAAATCCGGCCGCGACATCATGGAAGTCACCAAAGAAATCTGTGATCTGGTCTCCGGCCCCGTGAGCGCTGAAGTGGTCGCGATGGAAGCGGACGCAATGATCGCTGAGGGGCGCAAACTGGCCGAGATCGCCGAAAATATCGCCGTGAAGCTGCCGCTGACATGGGACGGCCTCAAGGCCTGTAAAGTGCTGTCGGGCGAAGGCAAAATGGTCAACGTCACCCTATGTTTCTCCGCCAACCAAGCGCTGCTGGCCGCCAAGGCCGGTGCCACGTTTATATCGCCGTTCATCGGACGTCTGGATGATATCAACGTCGACGGCATGGACCTGATCCAGGACATCCGCACGATTTATGACAACTACGGGTTTGAAACGATGATCCTCGCCGCCTCGATCCGCTCGGTTGCCCATGTTCAGGATTGCGCGCTGATCGGTGCGGATGTGATGACAGCACCACCAGAGGTGATCAAAAAACTGGCCACACACCCGCTGACCACGGCAGGACTGGACCAGTTTATGAAAGACTGGGCGAAGACAGGTCAGAACATCCTTTGATCCACGCGCCCAGAGTTTTCGAAAACTCTGGGCCAAATTCTTTGAAGAATTTGCGCCCCGACAGCACAGGCTGACACCGATCCGCCACAGGTAACCAATTGCGCGATAGGGGGGCAGATTTTTGCGCGCCCCCATGCTATACGACCCCAAATCAAAAAGAGACGACAATGAGCAGCAGCCCTAAAATCGATGACGTCCTGCGTGAGGCGATCATTTCG
>RCMY010005975.1_pt1 | contig 10248 bp, 8 predicted proteins | sample 2041341 | NCBI WGS metagenome assembly RCMY01 (sample SAMN09708234, study PRJNA481090) | Marine sediment metagenome, whole genome shotgun sequencing project.
CGAATCTGGGTGTCGACGGCGCTCGTCTGGGTCAGGTCTCTGGTCGTGAAGACGGTGGATCTGGTGTCGCCGTGGCTCCGCACAAGCCTGTACCCGGCGGCGGCTCGATGGGTGCTTTCAGACCAGGTGCAACCAATAGACGCTCCCCCCGCATCGTTGATGCGACCTTCGCAGGCGAGGCGAATGGTCTCGTTTGGAACAACGTCGATGGGGCGGATGTCGGTTGCCTCACGATTCGGTCGGTCGACCTGAATTGGAGCAGGCTCGCTCGTTGCTGGTCGATGTTCGGTGTCATCGCTTCGGGCCGCCCCCGCCGGAACAGCGAGTGATGCACAGATGGTCAGGCCGAGCCCGGCCGAGAGAAGAACAGATCGCATGAGGGTTCGCTTTCGTTGTGTCGAGCCAACCCGCCGTCGGCTCGTTCACTCCCTACAACGCGGACCTCCTGCAACGATTGCACCTGCTCCGATTATTCTTCTGTGACCCGCTGCCGCCGTGCTCGGCTCAGAACGGCTTGTCACCGGCGATGGTCACTCGCTCCATGACGCGGCGTTCTGGGTAGTAGTCGTTGACTGCGTAGTGCGCCACGGCACGGTTGTCCCACATGACGACGGTGCCTGGTGCCCACTTCACCCGGCACTGGAACTCTGGTGTCGCGACGAGATCGTAGAGATGCGCCAGCCAGTGCTGGCCCTGCTTGGCATCGACGCCGCCGAGGCCGATCCCGAATGCCTCATTGACAAAGATGCTTTTGCGGCCGGTCTCCGGGTGGGTGCGGACTGCTGGGTGGCGAACCGTGGGCAGGTCGACTCGGAAGGCACCGAGTTCTTGAGGCGTCATGCCGCGGCCGAACGTGCGCATCCAGTCGTGGGCCTGATCGAGGGGAACGAGGAAGTCCTGCACCTCGGAGCTGAGCGATTCGTAGACGGCCCCCAACGAAGAGAACATCGTGTCGCCACCACCGGAGGCAGGCAGCTCAATGGCGCGGAGGATGGACCCGAGCGGCGGCTCAGCTCGCCAGGTCATGTCGATGTGCCACTGGTTCTCGTAGCCCGGCTTGTCGTGGTCGTGTTCGAGCCGTACGACGCCTTCGATCCCATCGGGGTGCGGGGAGAAATGAGCATTGCCTTTGGTGAAGGGATATTCGTCGATGTCGCCGAAGCGCCGTGCGAAGTCGAGGTGTCCTGCCGCGTCGAGCTCTTGCTCACGGAAGACCAACACGCTGTGCGCCAGGAAGGCTGCATGGATTGCGTCGAACTCGACGTCGCTCAGGTTGTTGAGGTCGACGTCGGTGATTTCTGCCCCGACGGGTGGTGTGATGCGTTCGATCTTCATGGTTGCTCCGGTTTGTTTTCGACGGCGCCGACCTGATGAAGGTATTCGACGCGGACGGCGAGCGCCTGGCGGATCTCGCCGATGAGATCGTCGAAGAACTCCTCGCGATATGCCTTGTCGGTCAGAGCGGACACGGTGAACTGCAGAGCGGTGAAGGCCATGAGAAAGCCGGTGACCTTCAGCAATTCTGAGGTGAGCGGGATGTCGGCACCAAAGAGTTCGAGGTCGATGAGGCGGTCGATCCCGGCGTCTCCCCCAACCGTCCACTGAGCGATCGTCGCCGGGCGCACGGTCACGAGGCCGAACGCCAGGTAGAAGGCTCCGACGATTGTCATGACAAGGCCGATCTGAACGCCCAACGTGAACATGGCGAGCACGCCAACATTGACGCGGTCAGTCCGAGAGAGGACGGGAGCCAGGGCGGGGTCAGCGCCTGCGCAACGGATCGGAGCGCCACAACCCCGGACGATCGCCTGCACGACCTCCGTGCTGTCGAATGTCGATGTGTTCTCCAGCTCGGACGGAAGGCGGAACAAGACGAAGAGGGCGGAGATGGCGACGAGTCCGCCCGTCGCAGCCAGGAAGAGCGGTGTGGTGAACCCATCGGCCACTTGCCAGAGCTCAGCATTCATGAAGAGGAACATGGTGAAGATCAGCAGCAGAGGGAGTGAGCGGATCATCAAGCCGACGATGTCACCCACCTGATGGGCGAGATGGCGCAGCGCCCACACGATGATCGACAGCAGTCCGAAGCCGTAGACCAACCGGACCAGCAGAAGGAAGGCCAGCCCCTCGACGATGTCTGAGACGAAAAGCCCGATCGAGCTGTTGTCGAGGAGAATCGGGAAAACCGCTGGGGCGAGCACGAAAGCGGCGAGTTCGACTCGGCCGACGCGGTCGGGCACCTGGAGGGGACGCCGACCCCGCAGACGGTTCACGCCAGCGGCGACAGCGCCAAGGAACAGAGCGCCAACGAGCGCGGCCCACACCTGATACCAACCGGTGAATCGGTCGCCGAAAGCACCCGTGAGTCCGAACACCCAGAACAAGGCGAGCAATGGTGCAGCGCGGGTGAAGACATCGGTCGATGCGCGGTAGTCATGGATGAGGTTCGGAAGCCCTCGGCGGACGAACCACCGTTCGACCGTCAGCCGCTCTGCCTTGTTCATACGGTGGATCTTGGGCGTGCGACGTCCGGGTGGTATCCGAGATCAGCCGTCACCGATTGAGCGAGAGCGGTAAGAAGCGTGGCCCACGAACCTGGCCGTTGGCCCACTTGGTCTCCTGGGCTGCGTCGAGGGTGTAGTCGGGGAACGCCCGCAGCCACTCCTGGAATGCCACCAGCATCTCGAGGCGAGCAAGGTTCGAGCCAGCGCAGCGGTGGATGCCGAGCCCGAAGGCCACGTGCCGGTTCTTCGCCCGATCGATCTGGAATTGGTCGGCGTTCTCGAATGCCTCGGGGTCGTGATTGGCGGCAGGGAAGGTCAGCAGCATTTGATCACCGGCGTGCACAGGACAACCCGCCACCTCGGTGTCGGCCAGCACCTTGCGCCCCATGGTGACCGGCGCGTAGTAGCGAAGGACTTCCTCGTTCGCGGTTCCCCAGAGCAGGTCGTCGTTGTCGACGGCAAGGAGCCGTTTGACTTGGTCGGGATACTGAGCGAAGTGCCAGAGACCGGAGCCGATGGCGCTCCATGTCGTGTCGATGCCAGCGATGATCAACAGGCGGACGTAGCCAACCTTGAGGTCCCAGTCGACCTCCTCGCCCTCGATCTCGGCATTGGCGATATCGGTGAGCATGTCGTCTTGGGGATTGGCGAGGCGGTCCCTGAGGATGCCGTCGATGTACTCGGTCATCTCCGCATTGACCTGCTTGCGCACCGAGTTGTCCCGAGGGGCGAGCTGGAAGTTGCGGTAGATCCAATCGCGGAACATGTCGGCGTCGGCTTCGGGGATGCCGGTCAGCACGCAGATGCCGTGAACGGGGATGTGTTGTGAATACGCGGCCGAGGCGTCGACGACGTCGAGTCCCTCGAGGTCTGCGATGAGGCCCCGGCAGAACTCACGCATGTCCTGCTCGATCTGAGCGACCCGCTTGGGGTTGAACGCTGGCAGGAGGAGCCGGCGATGACCCTTGTGGTCTGGTGGGTCTGACGTGATCGGGGGCGCTGGGATGCGCGGTGCGTCTGGCCTGCTGACGTTCACCCAGATCGATGAGAAGTTCTCGGTGTCGTGCGAAACCTGTTGGATGGCCTCCATCGTCACCGGCATGAACGCTCGGCCATACCGCTCGGTCGTGGCGACCGGGCATTGCTCTCGCACCTCGTTCCAGATGTCGATCGCGTTTGACCCCCACTGGTCGTCGAGCCAGTCCCAGTCGTTGACCCAATCGGTCACCGGTGGTGCGTCGTGTTCGCTCGTTCCGTAGCTCATCTGGGTACTCCCGTGATCGGCCTGCCGACGAAACGTAGCCAACAGGCCGATGACGCTCAAGGCTGGCCCGGCCTAGAACTTGCCGGAGTTGACCCAGGTCTCCTTGGGGGTGAGGGCTTCTGCCACGTCCCAGTGTTCGACGATTCGGCCATCCTCGACGCGGAACAGGTCGATCACGGCGCTGTCGACCCCTGCCATGTTCGCCTGCGACAGCGCGGCGACGAAGTTGCCGCAGCCGATCACGTTGTGGATCGAGTTGTAGACCATCGACTGACCCTGTGCCGCGAGGGCAGCCATGGCTGCGCTGAGGCCATCGAGGCCATCGCCGATCGTCGGGCTGTGCTGGATGTAGGTCTCTGCCGAGATGTAGTCGGCGATCGCGTCACCGTTGCCGTTGACCAATACGTCGGTCATGAAGTTGCGAACCAATTCCTTGTTTGCGTCGGTCTTGTCGAGGTCAGTGGGCTCGGTCGGGCCATCGAGCATCGAGTGGCCTGACACCGTCGCCGCCGGGATCTCCTGGATCAGGTCCCAGTGCTCGATCAACTTGCCGTCGTCATCGGTGTCGAAAATGTCAGCGGTGGCGTAGCGGAACTCGCCGTTGTTGAGGGTCTGCGAGACATGCAGGAAGACGTATTGCCCGTCTTCGAAGCCGCGAATGATCTCGATGTCGCGGATCGGATTGCGGGTGAGGAATTCACCGAAGAACTCGATGAAGCCCTCGCGACCATCCTTCACCGGTGTCGAGTGTTGGGTGTACCGGTCGCCCGCGTACGCATTGATTGCCTCGACAGGGTTTCCGTCCCTGATGGCGTCGAGGTAGAGCGCTTTGGCATTGTCGAGTCGTTGTCCCATGGTTCCTGTCTCAGCGAGCCTGCAGTCGGTCGGACGTGTTCAGCGCAGTTCGTAGCGCAGTTGGCTGTCGTCGATCGTCACCTCTGCGCCACCGGCGAGACGAAGGTGTTCGAGGTGGGCGTAGGTCTCGCTCTCAGCCATCGAACCCCACGAACGCTGCTTGAACAGCGCCTTCATGTAGTCGTTGACGGTGCCATTGCCGATCTCGTCAGATGCATCTTGCAGGATCGTGAGGCGTTCCTCGTGATGACGACGGATGGCCTGGGCCCGGCCGGGGAGATCGTCGAACTCCAGGCCGTGTGCCGGCAGAACCGTCTTCACCGAGTCGAACGACTGCATGCGATCGAGGCTGTCGAAGAAGTCAGCGAGCGGATCGATGGTCGTGCCCATGCCTGAGATATGGGGCGTGATGGTTGGGAGGATGTGGTCGCCGCTGATCATGACGCCGTTGTCGGCGTCGAGCAGGCACAGGTGGTCTGGCGTGTGACCAGGCGTGTGGACCGAAACCCACTCGCGGTCACCGATGAGGATGACCTCGGCTTCGTCGACGCGCCTTGTCGGTCGCGGGGTCGACATGAATCTGCCTGTTGCCACCCGCATCGCTCGGTAGCGGAGTCGACGAGCGAGTGGAAGCTGGTGGCGGGCTCCTCCCCATGGTGTTTCCCTCTCGAATGGTGTGCGGCCGACAGAGGGATCGTCGTGGACGTTGGCCTTCGCTCGGTCGAGAGACGTCGTGGTCTCGACCTCTTCGTCATCGGCCTCTGCCGCAGGGTCGAGGAATGTTCGGAAGCTCTTGTGGGTCACGACCTCTGCTCCGAACTTGCGATGGAGGGTCGCGGCCTGGCCGAAGTGGTCGGGATGAGAGTGCGTGATGACAACCGTGTGGACGCGGCTGATCGGCAGGCCAGCGGCTGCCATGCGTTTCTTCAGTGCTCGCCAGGTCGGTATGCCGGGCAGGCCAGGGTCGACCAGCGTGATGCCATGGCGGTCCTCGATTGCGTAGCAGTTCACGTGCCCGAGGCCCGGAAGCGAGATGGGCAGCTGGATACGGAGCACCCCTGGAGCGACCTCGTCAGCGCCATCGAGCGGTGGCCGACGTTCCTCGCGCATGGTCGGCGTGTGCTCGTGGTTGTGGGAGTGGGAGTGCTCGGCGGGGGAGGTGGCCATTGCGTATGTCGTAGCTGACGGACGGCAGCGGGTCGAACTCGAGACCTAGAGTGCGGTCATGATCGAGCCATGGATGCTGTATCCCGAACTCCGAGACCAAGTCATCACGCTCGTCTCTTCGCTCGACAGCGAGGAGCTGGGCCGCACCGTGCCGCTGACGGCCGAGTGGACGGTCGCCCAGGTGGTGGCCCACCTGTGTGGCCTCAATGCCGACATCGTTGCTGGCGCTCGGGAGGGCTTGGGCACCGACGAGCGGACCGCGGCACAAGTCGCCAACCGGGCCGAGATGACCACCGCCCAGGTGTGCGACGAGTGGCTTGAACACGACGAGGCGATGCAAGCGATTGCAGCAGAGGTCCCTCTCCTGGAGGAGCGGCTGGCCGCCGATCTCGTGATTCACCTGCATGACATGCAGGACGCGCTGGGCCACCCGATCGACCAAGAGGATGACGCCACGATCAGTGCGGCCCGGCTCTACGCGACGCGATCACCGGAGCGCTGGGCGGAGGCGGCTGGCGTGCAGGTGCGTGTCGAGCTGACCGACGGCTTCGTCGCTGGCCCGGACAATCCCGACGTCTGGTTGCGAGCGTCTCCATACGATTTCCTGCGGTCGGTTTCGGGCCGTCGAAGCCGTCAACAGGTTGAAGCGCTGCAATGGTCCGAAGTCCCCGGAGCGGTCATCGAGACCTTCAGCCCGTACGCCCCACTCGGAACTGTCGACGCTGCAATCTGACCAGCGCTGACTGATAAGCGGTGGCTGACAAGCCAGGTGCAGCGGGTCGTGCTCAAGCCTCGACGGTGGAGCCGGGAGCGATCGTGGGCGGTGCAGCATTGAGGGCGTCCATGGCGAAGCCAGCAGCCGCTTTGTAGTTGGCCATGTATGCCTCTACCTCCGCCCGTGGGATGACATCGTCGATGTCATCGAAGTAGCCGTCGGAACGCTCATCGACCAAGCCGAGGATGCCGATCGGACCGTGCCCGCGGTTGCGGAGCACGAGCGCCGATATCGGTTCGAGCAGCTGCTCTTCGAATGCGACGAGTGCATCAGGGCCGACACCGGCATCGAGGAACTTCGCTCCAAGGACACGGGCGTCGACAATCGCCTGGCTCGCGCCGTTTGATCCAACGGGATACATGACGTGGGCTGCGTCGCCGATGAGGCAGACCCGGCCATCGACCCATTGGTCGACCGGGTCGCGATCGACCATCGGGAACTCCCAGACGGTTGGAGCGTTGCGTACCAGCGTGGGGATGTCGAGCCAATCGAAGGTCCAGTCCTCGAAGGCGGGCAGGAAGGTGTCGATGTCGACCGCCTTGTTCCAGTCGACCCCCGACAGGCCTTCGCTGGCATCGACGGTGACCTCGGCGATCCAGTTCTGCAGCTGAAGGCCGGTGTCGGGGTCGACCGACGAAATGGGGTAGTGCACGAAGCGTTGCTCCAGCGTGCCGACCAGCGTGAACGCGGCACCGGAACGAACGGGTGGCCCTTGCGCTGCGCCCCGATACAGGATCTGTCCGCCCCATTGTGGCTCGGGTTGGTCCGGGTGCATCTGGGCTCGGAGCGCAGAGTGCAGCCCGTCGGCAGCGATCAAAAGCGAACCAGCGAACTCGACGGAGTTGCCGTCGCGGGTGTCGACGTCTGCGATCACCCCGTTGGGGGTGTTGCGATATCCCGTGACGCGGTGGCCGCTGCGGAAAGCGTCCGGCCCCATGCGCTCGAGCACGGCGCTGTGGAGCAACATCTGTAGCTTGCCGCGATGCACCGAGTACTGGGGGTAGTGGTATCCGGCGGCCCGACCTCGAGGCTCGGCCCAGACGTCGGTTCCCCCTCGACCGACGAGGGCCCACTCTCTTGCTTCGACACCGATCTCGTCGAGCTCGTCGGCGAACCCCAGTTCTTGCAGTTCACGAATGGCGTTCGGTTGCAGGTTGATGCCCACACCGAGCGGCGCGATCGTGCGCACCGACTCGAGGACCACCGCAGGCACACCGATCTCGTGGCACGTCAGCGCCAGGGTCAGCCCGGCGATCCCGCCACCTGCAATCAGAACTGTCATTGACCACTCCTCGTTTCACCTGGGGTATGGCCAGTTCACAGCCAGCTGGCCTGCGACGCAACAAGATGAGTTGAGCGATGATGGACCGGTGACCGCTCATTCACTCAATCGACTGCTCGTCGACATCTCGGCGTGCACCGTCTGTGCCGCGCATCTCGAGTATGGCCCGCGGCCGGTCGTGCAGGCTGGCAGTGCCGCCCGCATCGTGATCATTGGCCAAGCGCCGGGTCGGCGAGTGCACGAATCTGGCATCCCATGGAACGACCCGAGCGGCGTCACATTGCGGCGGTGGCTTGGCCTGCCCGAGGAGGCCTTCTACGACCCAGAGGTCGTGGCGTTGGTGCCGATGGGTTTCTGCTTTCCCGGTTCGGCGGCATCTGGCGACAAACCGCCTCGGCCCGAATGCGAGCCGCTCTGGCACGAGCGACTGCTGGCGGAGCTGCCCGCTGATCGCCTCGAGATCATCATCGGCATCTACGCACAGAAGCGCTACATCCCTGATCGCAAGAAGACGCTCACTGAGACGGTCGCGAATTGGGCGGCCTACCTGCCCAGCCGGGTCGTGCTTCCCCACCCGTCGCCCCGCAACCAGCATTGGCTCACGAAGAACCCGTGGTTCGAGACCGAGACCCTTCCTGCGGTGAAACGGCGCATCGCTGAGTTCCGCAGCCAACCGTCAGCGGCCGAGGGCCACCGATCAGAACGAGGCGCACGAGAGTCAACGGAATGATCGCAGCGGCACCTCGGTTGTCCTTCTCTTCGGGTCAGGACGTCACGACACGTTCGTGATCTACTGCCTGTTGTCAGCGACTTTCCGAGAGGGACACGATGCAACCCACCCCAATTGCCACCTGGAGCGAGCTCCCCAACCGCGAGCCCCAAGGCGCCCTCGTCGGCAATGTTGATCTCGTGATCGTTCGATTCGAGGACAACCACTCGGTCCTCTACGGACGCTGTCTTCACCGTGGGGCGATGATGGCTGACGGGTCCCTCAGCGGTGACGATCTGATCTGCGGCCTTCACGGATGGGACTACGGCATCAAGACCGGTATCAGCGCCTACAACAACTCCGAGGTACTGGAGAAGTTCTCGAGCTGGATTGAAGACGACCAACTGATGGTCGACGCGGATGAGATCGCCGCATGGGAGCGGGTGCACCCGCAGCCGTACGACCGTGACGCCTATCAGGGTGCGTATCAAGACGTCCACGGGACTCCGGATGAGCCGCACGTTGGTCTCATCCGGCGCCTGGCGAAGGAAGGGCTGTCCGTTCTCGGCCACCACGGCCCAGTGACTTCGATGGGCGTGCCGCGCGATCAGCTGCCAGCGTGGGACGACATCCAGTTCGTCACGGCACAGGTGGCAACTCGGCCGTTGCTCGACGATGAGCCAGTGGCGACCAAAACGGTCATCGGTCCCAACGCTGCACGCCCGCTTGAACTGGATCGCCCGATCTTTGTGTCGGACATGAGCTTCGGCGCCCTCTCCGAAGAGGCCAAGGTCGCGTTGGCCCTGGGAGCCGATCAGGCCGGCACGGGTATCTGCAGTGGTGAGGGCGGCATGTTGCCCGAGGAGCAAGCGGCCAACAGCCGGTACTTCTACGAACTGGCCTCGGGTCGGTTCGGGTGGGAGATCGAGAAGGTCGAGAAGGTGCAGGCCTTCCACTTCAAGTTCGGTCAGGGAGCAAAGACCGGTACTGGCGGCCACCTCCCTGGCAACAAGGTGCAAGGAAAGATCGCCGAGGTTCGGGGTCTCGAGCCAGGCCAGGACGCCATCAGCCCGGCGACGTTCCCCGACCTGAAGTCGGTCGATGACTTCCGAGCTGTCGCAGCGGAGGTTCGAGAGGCGTCCGGGGGCATCCCGATCGGCGCCAAGTTGAGCGCTCAACACATCGAGGCCGACATCGACGCGGCCATCGCCATCGGTGTCGACTACGTGATTCTCGACGGACGAGGCGGAGGCACCGGTGCTGCGCCTGCCATCTTCCGCGACAACATCAGCGTGCCCACCATTCCGGCCTTGGCTCGTGCCCGCCGCCACCTCGACAAGCTGGGTCGCGGTGACATCACCCTCGTCATAACTGGCGGCCTCCGGACGCCGTGGGACTTCGCAAAGGCCCTCGCGCTTGGTGCCGACGCTGTCGCTGTCTCAAATGCAGCGATGCAGGCGATTGGATGCATCGGCATGCGAGCGTGCAGCTCAAACAACTGTCCCGTGGGCATCGCGACGCAGCAGCTTCACCTGCGGGAACGCCTTCCTGTGCAGGACGCGGCAGATCGGCTCGAGCGCTTCTTCCGCTCCAGCACCGAGCTGATGGAAGTCCTGGCCCGAGCGTGCGGACACAGTGCGCTCGATCAGTTCACGATCGATGACCTCACCACCTTCGATCGAGAGATGCATC
>RCMY010005976.1_pt1 | contig 10248 bp, 7 predicted proteins | sample 2041341 | NCBI WGS metagenome assembly RCMY01 (sample SAMN09708234, study PRJNA481090) | Marine sediment metagenome, whole genome shotgun sequencing project.
TTATTTTTCAGGTCGTTATCTAATGGTAAATTGCTTATTTCTTCTATGTTTTTTTTTGGCATTTTAATCACGATATAAAGCATGATAGAAAATACGCTAAAAAATAAGATTAAAGAGATCAACGGATAAATTTCAACTCCGGCAATTGTATCTAAATGATGTTTTATAAACTTCAGCATAACATTAATTTTTTGCAGTTTGTTCTGCCTTGATATCTGTACCTAATCGTTGTAAGTAAGCAATTAAAGCAGTGATTTCTTTATCTTGAATATTTGCATCACCATAATTTTTCACGAACTCTGGATCTTGACGTAAATTTTTCTCTATTTCTTGCGCCTGAGCTTTTAATAAATAAACGGCTTTATCTAATTCAAATTGGGTATAAGGAACACCTAAAATTACCATGGCATTAATCTTATTTACCGTATGTGAAATATCTAAATCATCGGTTACCAACCATTCATATCTAGGCATAATAGAGCCTGGTGATGTAGAACTTGGATCCATCATGTGATTAAAATGCCAGTTATCATTGTATTTTTTACCAATACGATGTAAGTCTGGTCCGGTTCTTTTTGATCCCCATAAGAATGGGAAATCATATACATATTCTCCTGCTTTTGAGTATTCACCATAACGTTCGACTTCCGATCTAAACGGACGAATCATTTGAGAGTGACAGTTATTACAACCTTCACGGATGTAAATATCTCTACCTTCTAATTCTAGTGGTGTATATGGTTTAACAGAAGTGATTTTAGGAATATTAGAGTCCACTGTTAATAATGGAATAATCTCGACGGCTCCGCCAATTAAAACAGCAACAGTGGCTAAAATGGTAAACAATATAGTTCTTCTTTCTAACCAAGAGTGTAAAGCTTCTCCTGGAATTCTCGCAGATGAAATTTGTTTTAATGGCATTGCTTCGGCAAGGTCATCTTCAACTGCTGATCCGGCTTTTGCAGTTTTATAAATATTATAGGCTAATAAAATAAAACCTACAAAATACAAAGTACCACCAAAAGCACGCATGGCATACATTGGCATAATTTGCGTAACTGTTTCTAAAAAGTTACCATAAACTAATGTTCCGTCAGGATTGAATTGTTTCCACATACTTGCTTGTGTAAAACCTGCAACATATAATGGTAAGGCATAAAATAAAATACCTAAGGTACCGATCAAGAAATGAACATTGGCTAATTTTTTTGAATATAATTCAGTTTTCCAAAGTTTTGTTGCCAACCAATATAACATACCAGCGATAAAGAAACCATTCCACGCTAAAGTACCTACGTGAACGTGAGCAACAATCCAGTCGGTATAGTGACCAATTGCATTTAAGTTTTTAAAAGATAACATAGGACCTTCAAAGGTGGACATACCGTAACCAGTAATAGCAACCACGAAGAATTTTAAAATTGGATTATCTCTAACTTTATCCCAAGCTCCACGAAGTGTTAACAATCCGTTGATCATACCACCCCAAGAAGGGAAAATTAACATTATAGAAAATACGGTACCTAAATTTTGTGCCCATTCCGGTAAAGCCGTATATAATAAGTGGTGAGGTCCTGCCCAAATATAAATAAAGATTAAGGACCAAAAGTGAATGATAGATAATCGGTAAGAATATACAGGTCGGTTTGCTACTTTAGGAACAAAGTAATACATCAAACCAAGTATTGGTGTTGTCAAGAAAAATGCAACCGCATTGTGACCATACCACCATTGTACCAAGGCATCTTGTACACCTGCGTAAACAGAATAACTTTTAAACGCAGAAACAGGTAATTCTAAATTGTTGAAAATATGTAGAACGGCAATTGTTACGAAAGTTGCAATGTAAAACCAGATCGCTACATATATATGACGTTGACGTCTTTTTACTAAAGTACCAATCATATTGATACCCATTATTACCCAAATTATGGCAATTGCGATATCAATTGGCCATTCTAATTCGGCGTATTCTTTTGATGAAGTTAAACCTAAAGGTAAAGTAAGTGCTGCTGCAACGATGATTAATTGCCAGCCCCAGAAATGAATTTTACTTAAAAGGTCGGAAAACATTCTCGCTTTTAATAGGCGTTGCATAGAATAATACATTCCCACGAAAAACCCGTTTCCTACGAAAGCAAAAATAATCGCGTTGGTGTGTAACGGACGTAAACGACCGAAACTTAAATACGAAATATCTCCTAAGTAGTTAGGAAAAATAAATAAGAAAGCAACTAAAAGACCGACGAGCATTCCTACAATTCCCCAAACAATTGTAGCAATAAAAAACATTCTTACAATCTTGTTGTCGTAATAAAATTGTTCTTTTTCCATTTGATAAAAGTTAGTTATTGATTAATTGAAATTATTTAGTTAGTTTTTTGTCGGATTTTTTTGTTTTTACAAGTTCATCATCAAACAGCATACGAACAGATGGCGTATAAACGTCATCATATTGACCTGATTTAACAGATTTTACAAAAAGAATGAAAAAAATTATGGCAATTACCAAACTCGCGATTATGAGCATGAAGATAATATTCATTTTGATTTTTTTAGTTGTTGCAAATTAAGAAAAGGAATGAAAACTACCACATGATAAATATCATATTTAATCATAAATCTATTAACATTTTCTTAACAGGGTGCTAATGTAATAATTTTTTTGCGATAAAATTTGTGCTTATTGTTACATAAATTACTACTGAAATGGAGCTTACAGGCATCAAAATTGCAGCTATTATTGGAGACAAATTTCCGGTAACGGCAAAAGATAAACCTATGATATTATAACAAAAAGAAATGATAAAACTAATTTTTATAATGCGCAACGTTACTTTAGAAAGTTGCATAAATATGGGTAGTTTCTTAAAATTTTGTGCATCTAAAATACCATCGCAAGCCGGAGAGAACACATTTATATTTTCTGAAATTGCTAAACCAACATTACTTTGCGCCAGTGCTCCGGCATCATTCAAACCATCACCCAACATCATAATATTTTGGTTTTTGGTTTGTAAATCTTTAACAAACTCTAGTTTATCTTCTGGTTTTTGGTGAAATAAAAGTTGTGAATTTTCAGGAAGAATTTGTTTTAAGTTTTCTTTTTCGCCTTCATTATCGCCGGATAGAATTGCGATTTTATATTTTTTAGATAACGAATCAAATACGTTTTTTAATCCTTTGCGGTATTTGTTTTTAAAACTGTAATATCCTTTAATTTCGCCGTTTATTTTTACGTAAATACTCGTTTTATTGATTTCATTGGTAAGAGTGTCAACAAATGTTGCAGAACCTAATTGAATTCGCTTCGTATCGACAAGACCTTCTAAACCTTTTCCTAAAATTTCATTGAAATCGGTAATACTTCTTGTTTCTTTGGTTTTAAGATTGTCAAATAAAATTCTACTTAAGGGATGATTAGATGCTCTTAAGAGTGACTTAATTTGAATAATTTCTTCTTTAGAAAGCGTTGTTCCTTTGTATTGAATATCGGTACTTTCATTTGCGGTTATCGTTCCGGTTTTATCAAAAACGATGCTATCAATTTTTGAAATGGCTTCAATAACATTGGTGTTTTTTAAATAGAATTTTTCTTTACCAAAAATACGAATCATATTGCCAAGCGCGAAAGGAGCAGAGAGCGCCAACGCACACGGACAAGCAATAATAAGGATAGCCGAAACAACTTGAAAAGCTACTTCTTTATCGATAAAATACCAATAAATACCTGCGATGAGAGCAATGGTCAAAATTGCGATAGTAAAATGCTTGCTGATGGAATCGGTTAATGATTTAATACTTTTTGAGGTATTTTTTTGAAAAACATCATTGCTCCATAATTGCGTTAAATAGCTCTGGGTGACGGTTTGCAAAACTTCCATTTCGATGGCGCCATCGGTTTGTTTTCCGCCTGCATACACTTTATCTCCTGATTTTTTCGTTACCGGAATCGATTCCCCAGTAACAAAACTATAGTCTAAAAGTGCGTTACCATTCAATAAAATACCGTCAACGGGAATTATTTCTTCATTTCGAATTAACAAACGATCTCCTTTTTCAATTTTGTGAACCGGAATATTTTCGTTGGATTTATCTGGATTGATTTTGGTTACGGCAATTGGAAAATAAGATTTGTAATCGCGTTCAAAAGATAAGAAATTGTATGTTTTTTGTTGAAATACTTTTCCTAATAATAGAAAGAAAATTAATCCGGTCAAACTATCAAAATAACCTTGTCCGGTGTTTGTTGCAATTTCGTAAACACTTCTAAAAAAAAGAACTAAAATCCCCAATGAAATAGGCACATCAATATTTAAGATGCCATGTATCAATCCTTTATAGGCGGAAATTAAGTAGTCTTTTGCCGAATAAATTACTGCCGGAAGTGCGAGTACGAACATTAAAGCTCTAAAAAACGGTTTGAATTTATTGAGCCAAAATTCATCCATTTGAAAATATTCCGGAAACGATAAAAGCATCACATTACCGAAAGCAAATCCAGCAACAGCGACTTGATAAATAAGTGTTCGATTAACTTTATTTTTAGAATTTTCGGCATCATCCAAGCTAATATAAGGTTCATAACCGATGGAAGTAATTAACTCAACAACTTCTCGAAGTGAAATTTTATCATTTTTATAGGTAATACGAACCTCTTTATTTGGGAAGTTTACCAAAGCAGTTTTGACACCAGAATTCAATTTATGCAAATTTTCTAAAACCCAAATACACGAACTACAATGAATACTTGGTATAAAAAAGTTAACGACAGAAGTTTCGCCATCATTAAATTCGACAATTTTGCTCGAAATTTCTTCATTATCGAGATAATTGTATTTTCCTTTTATTTCTTTTGGAATAGTTCCCGGGGTACTTTCTAAATCGTAATAACAAGTTAATTCATTCTGATTTAAAATTTCATAAACTGTTTTGCAACCATTGCAACAAAAGAATTTGTCATCAAATTTAACGGTGTCTGAATCACACTTTGTACCACAATGGTAACATACTTCTTTTGGCATACAACAATTTAAGTTTTGCAAAGTTCTCTTAAAAAAGTTATATAAAAAAATGATAGATATTATAATTTGTATAAATTTGCACAAGAAAAATTTAAAATATGGCAAACGAATGTGAAAAATGTGTTGTTCGAGATTTAAATTCTTTGCGTTCTATTACCCCCGAGGAACTTGTTGATATTGATAAAAAGAAAAAAACAAAACATTTTAAAAAAGGAGAAGCTATTTTTAGTGAAGGAAATCCGCTAAAAGGAATTTTTTGTTTGAAAAATGGGAAGTGTAAATTATCAAAATTAGCGCCCAACGGAAAAGAACAAATCGTACGTTTTATAAGAAAAGGTGAAATTGTAGGTCACCGCTCTGTTATTAGTAATTCTGTTGCTCATCTTACCGTTACGGCTTTAGAAGATATGGATGTTTGTTTTATTCCTAAAAATGAAATTTTAGAAATGTTTAGAAACAATGCCGATTTTTCTATGGAAATTACAAAATCTATTTGTGATGATTTAGATGAAGCAAACGCGTCAATTGCGAATATGGCACAAAAAAATGTACGAGAACGTTTAGCGGAATCGTTATTATTTTTTGAAAAAATTTTTGGTGTTGATGCCGAAGGTTTCATTTCGATAACTTTAACTCGAGAAGAAATTGCTAATGCTATCGGTACAGCAACCGAATCGACGATACGATTGTTATCAGAATTTAAAAAAGAAGGATACATAGTCTTGCAAGGCAAACGCATAAAAATAGAAGACAAAATTAAATTACAACACCTTACAGAAGGGTATTAAAATAAAAAAAGCGAGAAATTTTTCTCGCTTTTTTTATTTTAAATTGGACTTAAAATTCTGCTATCGTTTTCTTTATGATATCGATACAGTCCCTTAATTGTGTTTCATTCATTACTAAAGGCGGAGCAAAACGAATGATATTTCCATGAGTAGGTTTTGCCAATAAACCATTTTCTTTCAATTTCATACAAATATCCCAAGCTGTCGAGCTGTCTTCGGTATCATTGATAACAATCGCGTTTAACAAACCTTTTCCTCGCACCAATTTTACTAACGGATTGGTCACTGCAAATTCTTGTAATTCAGCACGAAAAATTTCACCTAATTTTTGAGCGTTTTCTGCTAGTTTCTCCTCTTTTATAACTTCTAATGCAGCAATTGCGACAACCGCAGCTAACGGATTTCCACCAAAAGTGGAGCCGTGTTGCCCTGGTTTGATTACATTCATAATCTCGTTATTTGCCAAAACGGCCGATACCGGATAAACACCTCCGCTTAAGGCTTTTCCTAAAATTAAAATATCAGGTTTTACTTCCGGTGTCCCGGAACAATTTTTGTCTTTGCAATCACAATTCCCGCAAGTAGCTAATAAGCGTCCGGTTCTTGCTACTCCAGTTTGCACTTCATCGGCAATAAACAAAACGTTATTTCTTTCACATATTTCTTTTGCTTTTGCTAAATAACCTTCTTTCGGCACAAACACGCCAGCTTCACCTTGAATAGGTTCCACTAAAAAACCGGCAACATTTGGGGTGGTTTTAATCGCATGTTCTAAAGCCTCAATATCATCATATGGTATTTTTATAAATCCGGGAGTGTATGGTCCGAAATTCTTTCTGGCATCTTGGTCATTTGAAAAAGAAATGATAGTTGTTGTTCTACCATGAAAATTATTTTCACAAACAATTATTGTTGCTTTATCTTCCGGAATTCCTTGTTTTTCGTAAGCGTATTTTCGGCATAATTTAATAGCAGTTTCTACCGCTTCTGCGCCCGTGTTCATGGGTAAGACTTTATCAAAATGAAAAAACTCGGTAACATATTTTTCATATTCGCCCAATTTATCGTTATAAAAAGCACGAGAAGTAAGCGTTAAAGTGCGTGCTTGCTCGGTTAAAGCATCAATAATTTTAGGATGACAATGGCCTTGATTTACGGCAGAATAAGCAGATAAGAAATCGTAATATTTTTTTCCTTCCACATCCCAAACATAAACACCTTCTCCTTTATTTAAAACTACAGGTAATGGGTGGTAATTGTGCGCTCCGTATTGATTTTCTTGTGTGATTGCCTTTGTCGAAAGGCTTTGTTCTTTTACTGACATAGAAAAATGAATTTAAATTTAAAATCAAAATTCCTTCTTTTTGGGAGAGAAATCATCCAACTAATAGAGCAAAAATAGCCAATAAAAAACGGAAATAATAATTTCTATCGCAATTCATACAGAATAATTTTTTGTAATCGAAAAGAATTTCTCGAGGCTTTTACCTTGTGGTCTCCGTTGCAATTGTGATTCCCATAAAAAGTTGTAGTTATCATTCCCGAAAGGGAACAATTGTCATTCCCGAGAAATGGGGAATATAAACAACAGAGTTTCAGGTTTACCTTTTAGTCAAAATGAAACCGGCAAAAAATCCCTTTTGCTAACGCGAGCGCAATGTCATTAATTTAAGATATTTTACCTTCGATAGCGCGCGGTGACACATCTATGTATTTATCTACAGACCATTAAAAATGTTTTTATAACTAATTCTCGCTTTAGCCTTTTTTGAAAATTATTTTTGGTATTTTTTGCCTCTATAAACAAATTAGAAAATTTGCATGAATTATTTAGCACATATTTACCTTTCTGGAGACAATGATTTTGTGAAAATAGGTAATTTCATTGCAGATGGAATTAAAGGATCAAAATACAAGGTGTACGATATCCCAATGCAAAAGGGAATTTTATTGCATCGTGAGATTGACACCTTTACCGATAGCGATGCCATCGTGAAACGCAGCAAACGAAGATTAGATGACGGTTATAACTTATACCGAGGCATCATAATCGATATTTTATACGATCACTTTTTAGCTAAAAATTGGTCGACTTATTCGGCTATTCCGCTAGAAGATTACAGTCAGGAATTTTATGATTTGTTGTTAGAAAATGTAGAAAGATTACCTGCTCGAATTCAGCATATGATGCCGTATATGATTAAAGACGATTGGCTTACGAGCTATGCCACCTTAGAGGGAATAAAAAAAGTTTTGGTTGGAATGAATAAAAGAACCAAAGAAAGAGGTGAAATTCATTTAGCGATCCACGATTTAATTGAAAACTATGCAGAATTAGAAAAGGATTTTACCCAATTTTTCGAAAAGTTGCGTACCTTTTGCGCCTTGAAATTAAAAGAAATAGACAACAATTATAACTAATATACTTTACTGATAATGAAAAGAATAGGGCTTTTATTTATCCTTTTACTCGTGTTTTCTCAGTGTAAAAAAACACCTTCAATTCCTGTCAAAGAAACCGGATTAATCGCCGAGAGTGCCATGGTAGTTAGTGCTCGTGAAGAAGCGTCTTCAATCGGTGTGTCCATTTTAAAAAAAGGAGGTAATGCTTTCGATGCTATGATCGCTACGGATCTTGCTTTGGCGGTAGCTTATCCCGTTGCCGGAAATATAGGTGGTGGTGGATTTACAGTGTATCGAAAAAATGACGGACAAATTGGCTCTTTTGATTATCGTGAAAAAGCTCCGCTTGCTGCAAGCCGAGATATGTATTTAGATGAAAATGGCGATGTAATACCAGATAAAAGTACTCTGGGAGCAATGGCTGTTGGCGTTCCGGGAACAATTGCAGGCTTATTTTTAATTCACGAAAAATTTGGATCTATGCCGTTTTCTGAACTGATCCAGCCAGCAATTGATTTGGCAAAGAAAGGAGTTGTGGTTACCGAAAAGCAAGCAAGAAGCATGCAATATTATCGAGAGTTTTTTGAAAAGGCAAACAAAAAAACTATTTTCTTAGATAAAGAATGGAAAGCAGGGGATACTATAAAATACCTAAAAATAGCAGCAACTTTAGAACGAATTCGCGATAACGGAAGAGATGAATTTTACAAAGGAGAAACAGCGGAAATGTTGGTACATCAAGTTCAAGAACTCGGAGGAATTATTACCAAAGAAGATCTGGAAAAATACGAGGCAAAATGGAGAAAACCAATCACATTTACCTACAAGAATGCCCGAATAATTTCGATGCCTCCACCTTCTAGTGGTGGAATTTGCATCGCTCAAATTTTAAAGAGTATTGAACCTTTTAATATTGGTCAATACAAGCACAACTCCCTAGAATACATTCAATTGCTTGCAGAAGCAGAAAGAAGAGTTTATGCCGATAGAGCTTATTTTTTAGGAGATCCTGATTTTAATAGTATTCCTTTAGATACGTTGCAATCTGTAAATTATAATGCGAAAAGAATGTCTGATTTTTCATGGGATAAAGCAACGAATTCTTCGGATGTTTCTCACGGAAATATTGAAATTATCGAAAGCGATCAAACCACACATTACTCCATTATTGATCCCTTCGGTAACGCGGTTGCAGTTACCAATACCTTAAATGGTGGTTATGGTTCTAAAGTGTATGTCGAAGAAGGAGGTTTTTTTCTTAATAATGAAATGGATGATCTGAGTTCAAAACCGGGCGAGCCAAATATGTTTGGTTTGTTGGGAGCAGAGGCAAATGCAATTGAACCTGAAAAAAGAATGTTGAGCTCGATGACACCTACTATTGTTGAGGTAGATGGTAAATTAAAAATGGTTGTAGGTTCTCCCGGAGGTTCTACTATAATTACCAGTGTTTTACAGAATATTTTGAATGTTCTGGAATATGATATGAGTATGCAAGAATCCGTTGCACAACCTCGATTTCATCACCAATGGTTGCCAGATGAAATATTATTTGAACCAACTTTTGATACCATTTCATTTGCAAAATTACGAGAGAAAGGGTATCCGATTCATCGTGGTAATTCCACAATTATAGGCAAAGTAGATGCAATTTTAGTCCGTTCTGATGGCAAATTAGAAGGTGGTGCTGATCCGCGAGGAGATGATACGGCAGTTGGATTTTAAAGTGAATAATTACTATCTTTATGCAACAATCGGAACTTGAATTAAAAAAAATAAAGTAAAAAATAATAATATATAACACAATGAAAAACAAAGGTTTACATACGATATGCATTCATGAGGGTGAGGTACACGACACGCAATTTGGTGGCGCAGTTTCTCCGATATTTATGGCAACTTCGTATCCGTTTTTAGATGTGGATGTACGAAGATATCCTCGAAATTTTAATACACCAAATCAAGAAGCGGTTTCTAAAAAAATTGCAGCTTTAGAGCATGGCGAAGCAGCACTTACTTTTGGCTCGGGTATG
>RCMY010005977.1_pt1 | contig 10247 bp, 5 predicted proteins | sample 2041341 | NCBI WGS metagenome assembly RCMY01 (sample SAMN09708234, study PRJNA481090) | Marine sediment metagenome, whole genome shotgun sequencing project.
TAAAACGGTGGCGGCGTCGAAATCGCCCTGTTGTATATCAAGCTTCACTAGCCCCACCGTGGCAGTGGAATCAGTCGGGTCAATTTTAAGTGCCTCCTGATATGAGGATGTGGCAGTCTTGCTGTCGCCCAGCCCCGCTTGAGTAGCCGCCATAGCAATATGGAATCGTGCCGGGTGCGTTTCCAGAAGTGCAGGGTGTTGCTCCAGCAGATCGCTGGCCGATTGATATTTTTTCTGTTGTACATAGGCTTCGTGCAGCGCAAAAATTAGTTCGGGGTCTTCGAGCGTATCCAGCTTGAGAATAACATCGCTGGCTTTTTTTCCGGCACCCAACTCGTTATAGATTTGCGCCAGGCGTTTGAACCCCTGTGCATTATCGGGCGCTTTCTGAATAGCGTTTTGCGCCTCGATAATGGCGGCGCGGAATTGGCCCTGATCCTGATAGCTACGGCTGACTTTTAAATAGTCTTCAATGTTGGCGCCGCCTGTTTGACCATCGCCGCAGGCGCTAAGTAACAGGTAAGTAATACTGGTCGCAATGAAGGATGAAATGCCGAACGTTTTTCTCATGATTGCGCTTCTCGATGACTACAGCGCGACTGTATCAGCCTGCTGTGCGCCTTGTTGTGAGCCGGTTATTGTTGTGAATAAAAAATCAATTCTTACCCACGCTGAGGTTATATTTCTTAGCCAGATCATAAAACGTCGGTCGCGTGATGCCCAGCAGTTTCGCTGCCGCTGATACGTTGCCATTAGTGGTAGACAACGCCTGATTAATCGCACCGCGCTCGGCTATTTCACGCACCTGGCGTAAGTTAAGCGTCGCTTCGTCGCCATAGTCCAGGCCAAGATCCACTGGTGAGACCCGTTGTGCATCGCACATTATCACCGCGCGTTTGACCTTGTTTTCTAGCTCTCGAATATTGCCTGGCCACTCGTATTGGTCAATCGCCTGCGTGGCTTCTTTGGTAAAGCCTTTGATTTTCTGCCGATGCTCTTCATTGTATTTCTCTAACAAGTGCCGGGCTAGCAATATTCTGTCGCCGCCGCGCTCGCGCAGGGGCGGAATTTCTATCACCATCTCGCTGATGCGATAAAATAAATCTTCACGAAACGTGCCCGCTTTTACCATCTCATCCAGGTTCTTATTGGTGGCGCAAACAACGCGCACATCCACTGGAATCTCTTCTCTACCGCCCACCCGTTCGATCACGCGTTCTTGCAGAAAGCGCAGCAGTTTGGCCTGTAGCGGCAGCGGCATGTCGCCTATTTCATCGAGAAACAGGGTGCCGCCGTTGGCATGTTCAACCTTGCCAAGGGTGCGCTTGGCGGCGCCGGTAAATGCGCCTTTTTCGTAGCCGAACAGCTCGCTTTCCATCAGATTTTCGGGCACGGCAGCACAGTTGATGGCGACAAAGCGGCCATCGTTATGGGCGCTTAGATTATGGGTCGCGCGGGCAAATACTTCCTTGCCGGTACCACTTTCACCGAGCAGCAAACAGGTGACATTGGTCGGTGCAATTTTTTCTACGGTGCGGCAGACCTGCAGCATATTCGCTTCTGAGGCGATAATACCATCCAGTGGCGAACTCGTTTCCAGGGTCAGCTCGCGGTTTTGCTGCTCCAGATCATACATTTGAAACGCGCGTTGCACGATCAGATCGAGCACCTCGGTATTGACCGGCTTTTCATAAAAGTCGTAGGCTCCGAGCGCCACCGCACGAACGGCGTTTTCGTAATCGTGGTTGCCGGTAACGACGATAATTTTGGTATGTGGCGCCAGCCGTAAGATATCTTCCAGCGCCAGAAATCCTTCTTCTACGCCTTCATCGTCCGGCGGCAGGCCCAGGTCCTGCAAGATGACTTCCGGCTCATGGCGACGCAATTCTGCAATAGCCGACTCACGGTCGCCGGCCAGCACCACGTCATATTGCTCGAAATGCCAGCGTAGTTGACTCTGTAGCCCAATATCGTCTTCGACAATGAGCAGGGTTTTTTTAACATGTTCTTGCTGCATATAAAAACTATCTCTCCACTAGCGGCAGACTGATGCTGAAATTGGTGCCGCCGCCAACGCTGCTGTCGACGGTTACGTCGCCGTTCAGTCCTTGAATATACTCGCGTGTCTGAAACACGCCAATGCCCATACCTTGCCCCGATTTGGTTGTATCAAACGGCCGGAATAAGCGTTCCTTGATAAAGCTCCCTTCCATGCCGTGGCCATTATCTTCAACCTGGATAACCGCCTTAGCGCTGTTTTTATTCAAATATACATCGACAAAGCCGTCGGTAGGAGTGGCTTCCTGGGCATTCTTGATAATGTGCGCAAAGATCATCACCAAATGGTCGTGATCACCGTTTACCCAAACGTCCGTGGCGTTGATGCGTAACGATGGGTTGGGGCGTTTGCCGCGACACTTATGTATAGATTCTATCAGTATTTTATTCAACTCGACGTTTTTTGTAGTCATCGGGCCTTTCTGCTGTAGCTTGTTAAGCAAGTTGTTCATGCGCGCTACCGAGTTTTCAATAGTCTTGATGGCGTCTTCAACGAAGGCCGGGTTCTCCTTGTGTTTAGTGGCGTTTTCGACCACCAGGCCCTGCTGTGCAATCAGATTTTTTAAATCGTGCATCACGAACGCGGTCAGCTTGTTGTAGGTATCAAATTGCTTCGACTGCGCTAGCAGCTCGGCCGCTTGCTGCAGTGCCAGGTAGTTGCCCATCTGGCGGCCAACCGTTTTCATCACGTCGAGGTCTTCCCAGGTGAGTGTAGTCTTGTTGCGTGGTTTAAGCAGCGCAATAAATCCACACAATTCCTGCTTGGTAATCAGCGGCATCACAATCCACAGGTCGTCGTGCGCGGTGAGCCAGGGCGGTAGAAAATAGTTGTTCTTGCGGTCAACGGCGATGCGCCCGGTAGGGGAAAATACCCAGTCTGCGGCTAACAAATCGCAGAAGGGAGTATCAATCATCACGTCCGGATCGTTATCAAATGCCATACCGTATGCCGATACCATCGTAATGCGATCATCCTCACGCAGCCAGAGGCTGGCCCCGGGGCTGTTGAATATATTCGCTACGGCGTGCAACGCAATTGAATTTGCATCATCGTTGCTGGTGTCTTGCGACAGCACGTTGATGAGATTTAGCCACTCGGCCCGGTAGTCGTATTTGTGCAGAAAAAAATGCTTGTTGACGAATACCCGCAGCGACCCTCGCAGCTTCGCTGAACTCAAGGCAACGGCTGTCGTCAGCCCGCCTGTAATCATCAGCGTGACTTGCAACACGGTGCCCCAACTGCCGCCGTATAGCTTGATGTAGTAACCGCCCGCTGCCATGACAAACAAGAATAAGCCCGCAACCACCAGACTGGCGCTGTAAAATACGATATTGCGCGAGATACTGATGGTGCTGGAATGCTTGGTGCGGGTGGTAGCAAAAATAAGAATCAGAATAGCGATCACATGGGCGGCGGCGCGCGCCTCCCAGATGCTCTGGTCTACGGCGTTAAAAATCAATGCGTGCGAATACAGGAAAAGATCGTAGACAAAGAACAGCGACGACCCTAAACACAAGAAGGTGACCGCTTGTTTCTGCCGGGTGAGGGTGTTTCTAAACACTTGCTCGACAACAATAATGCCCAATAGTGCCAGCAACAAGTTACACCATGCTACCGCCAGAAATAGTTGTTGTGGCTCGCTGTGGGTGAGTAGCCAAGGTAAGATCGTGCCGCCCAACACTACCAACAGTGCCAGCGCGGCATACAGGGGGGCTGTATTGCTGCGTGACTGCGAATCCTTGATATTGAGGGTCAGGGTTGCCAATAGTGAGACTAGCCAGAGCGCATAATGGCTGGTGGAAAAAAACTGCACCAGTGCCAATTCGTTTTTAACTGGCAGACTTTCGACTAACGAAAGTTGCCAGATTGCGGTAACTAGACTGGCAGGAATAAACAGCGGCGCATAGATGCCAGCGCGCCAGGGCTTGTAAAAACATGCGGCCAGCAGCAAACTCAGCAGGCTGGCGACGGCATAACTAGTGGCGGCGTCTTGCTCAAAAAACATCGACAATTCAAATCATTAGCGAGTTTGGTTCGCCATTATGCCGCAAATTGCAGGCGTCGGCCCGGCGGTTTTCTCGTTAGATGTTTTTGCTGCTCGTCAGGCTTTTTAAACTGTTGCCGATACGTACCATGGCGCGTTCAAAAATTGGTTTGCTCTCAAGCACACTAATGCGCTTTTCCTGCAAGTCATGGGCTAGCTGGCGGCGACTGATTTGCATCACATTGGAGCCAAAGCGATTGACCAACACAAAGCTCTCGCCGGCCTCAATATAGCTGGAAATTTTACAACGTCGTTCGGGCTGATCTTTATTTTCTCGAATCAGCAGCCATTGTCCTGGCTGCAGTTCTGCTACGTCCTGCAACGACTCCTGGTTTAGAATAAAACGCTGCTGCTGTTGCCGCTCAACCGCCGTTTGTTCTTTCCAGGGTTTATTGGTGAGTTCGCCATCATCGGTGGCTGTTACAGCGTCGTCAATATCGGTGTCGGCAGTGTCGTGAAGTTCATCGAAGCGGCCGCTCTTAACCAGGTCGTGCACCTCGCGCAGCGAATCGAGCATGGCAGCTGTCGCATCGTTTGCAGGCTGGTAAGTGTGCATGTCGGTTTCTATGCGCTGGTATAAGTCGGGCAACAAGCCCTGCAAGCGCTGATCGGATTTGTCGTCGTCGTGCTGCTGCACACTCCATATCAGGTCGTCTACAACCTGCAGGCTTTGCAGCCACTCGGTGCTGTCTTCGCCGTGTTTGAGATTGCAGAGAAACAGCACGCTTTGCCATTCATTAGCCAGGAATTTGCCAATTACCGACGGCATAGCCTTATCTTGCGTTCTCTCCTGCAGCAGAACCTTGATTTTTGCGCGCGTGTGATTGGTAACTGCTTGCGCATGAGCGGATTCGTTAGTGCGGCGTTCAACGACTTCCACTTTTTTATCTTCGTTGACAATAAAATCTTGCAGGTCAAGTAATAATGGCTCGAACAGGCCGAGCCCCTCATCGGTTCCCTCGGTAATCGTTTGCGCCGTTTTGTTGGCCAGCTCGTAATATGCCATGTGCTTGCCGTCATCGCCCTCGCGGCCGTAACTTGATATCGATAATTCATTTATCAGCTGGCGTAGCGGGTGAGTGGCGGTGGATAAAAAACTTGGGTCGTGAATAGCGATTTTGAGTACCGGAATTTGCAGGCGGCTCAGCAAAGCCTGCATTTCCACCGGTAGGCTTTCGTCGTCGAGCACAAAATCAAAGAACATAGAAACCAGGTTGATGACGTCTTCGTCGCCTGCGTGCAGTGACGCCGGTTGCCCTTCAGCGTGCTTGTCTTTAAATATCGACTGTACCAGCGAATGTAGCTGGTTGTCGGCAATCGACTGGTCGGCAGGCGACGTGCGCGCCAGGTCGGCCTGCATTTCCGACAGGGTCGAAATTAGATTCAGCTTCGACATAGTAGGGCCGCTGTTATAGCTGCCCAGCTCAAGCATTTTGTCGGGCGCGAGATTGCTACTGCGCAGCTGTTCAAGAATGCTCTGCAGCTCTTGTACCTGTTCGGCAGCGGCGTCGTCGTCGCTAGTGTATGCTGAAATGGCGTCGTTGTTGGCGACAGTCGCAGCAGCGCGGCTACGCTGTCTGATGTTTGGCAATACCCCCGAGTTAATCAGGTGCGTGTTTGCCGCGTTGTAAATCTTGTCTAATTGACCGATCACGACTCGATCAAACTGTTTGAAAAATATGATTTTTATATCGATATCGAAGCTAAGCAGCTCACAGCTGTTGGCAAATTGCTGCACCAGCTGTTGTGGGTCCAGCGGATTATTGTCGGCGTCTATCCCCACGTCATTGCTTAAATAATCCATGCGGTAGGTGAGTTGGTAAATAGCTTCCTGATACGTTGAACGCGCCTTCTTCACCATGTCTTTGATGGCAACGGTCGCTTCCAGCGCCTCATTTTCTACCAGGTCAAGATCATCATTGCTCAAGTGTGACTCGGCAACCGTTGCCGGGTGATTGGCCGCCTTGGGCTCCAGCATGGTTACGAAAGCGGCAGCTATGCCAGCGGCAAAGGCGGTACAGACCTCCGGCTTTTTTAGCCTTAATTCGCGTAACGATTCGAAAAAAGCGTTCTGCCTGGCGTTGTTGCCGGCCTGATCGGCCATATCAAAAAATAAATCGTCGCAGGCGGCAAATAGCTCTTCAAAACGATTCAGCAATACGCTGGTCGCGTTTTCCTTTGTTTGTTGTAACAGCGGATGCAGGCCCGCATGAGCTTGCGCGGTTTTTACGGCACGTTGATTCAATTTCGATATGTCCACAGAGCGGGTTTATAGATAAACGATAGACGGGTATTGCCGACTTGTCGATGTGATCCGCTTCAGAAGTGGCTCTGTTGCTGTTTGCTGAATAATTTATTATGTTTATTTATATCAATGCTTTAAGTGACTACGCGCGCGAACTCGATGCACCACCTTACACAAATATGTCAGGTTTTCGTGTCCTAGGTTCCGTGGGCTAACGAACCTGCGAGCTGCTGTAACTGGTCAACAACTCTGCCCAGGGTGCGCTCAAAAAATTGCCCTGTTTGCAAAGCGTTGACGCGCCCTTGTTGCAAAGCGTAGGCGAAGTCTTTGCGCTTCATTGACAACACCTGAAAGCCAAGCCGATTAACAAAAACATAGCTGTCATTGGCTGTGACCTTAAGCGTCAGTTTGCATCGCAGCAGCGTGTCGTCGGCTTCGTGCCTGATGCTAAACCATGTGCCGACGAGGTGATCATCAGCCTGTTTGATATAGCTGTAGGCCAGATCCTTATGCTCGACCTGTTGCCGTTCCAGAGCGGTCATTTCACCCCAGCTCTTTTGCTGCTCGGCTGAAGGTTGCAGCGCTTCTGTCTGCTCTTCAGGCAGCTTGCGGCGCACAACAGCGGCTGATTGCTGTGGCTCGATTAGCTGCGAATGCAAAGCCAGCAATGGCTGCAGCGCTTGCTCCATCCGGTCTTCGGTGAGCGCAGTTTGAGTCAGCCATTTGCGCAGCCGTTGCTGCAGCTCGGGCAGCAATCGCTGCAGGCGCTGCAGCGATTTGGCATCAACGTGATGCAGAGAACTCCAGATTAGATCATTCATGGTCTGCTCAACCTCGACTTCTTCGGGGCTGCGATCGCCGTACTTCAGTCGCGCCAAAAACATGACCTGTTGCCAGTCATTAACCAAAAATTCCTGAATCAGCGGCGGTACGCTAACTTCGTCGAGGCGTTCGGCGAGCAGGTTTCTAACCTCAGCCTGTGCTTGTTTCGTGGTCGCCTCGGCTTGTGCAGAGTCACGGGTTCTTTTCTCAATTTTTTCGGCCTTGCTGTGTTCTGCGCTGCGAATCTGCTGTACCTGATTGAGTGCGCGCGCGAAACTGGCTTCGCTGGGCTGTTGTTGGTCGTTAATGGTGCGAATAATAGTTGTCAGTCTTTGATACACGGCGCTTACTGCTGTGGCTTCGCTATCGCTCATGCTCATGCCGATGGAAACCAGCTCATTGATTAACCGGCGCGCAGGATGGACGATGTTGTTAAAGAACGCCTTGTCGTGCAATGCAATCTTCAACACCGGAAATTGCAGGCGGCCGATCAAGGCTTGCACATGCGCTGGTAGCTGCCGGTCTTCAAGAACGAAGTCAAAAAACATTGCTACCAGATTGATAACATCCTCGTCGGGACTGTTTAAGTGCCCCGACTTTCCTTGCGCGGTGCGTTGATCGAGCAAATTTTTGAGCAACTCTCGAATGTCGTAAGCGGCTGCGGGTGACTCGCTAACGCGCGACTGCAAGTCTGACACCAGGGACATCAGTTCCTGGTCAGCAATGGGCTCGCCGTTGCTGGAGCTGAACAGCATAGGAATTTTCTGTGCCTCGGCACGCCCCGCCTGGTCGCGCAGGCTGCTAAGTAGCAGGTTAATCTGAGCAAGATCAACGGGCGCTGCCGCAGCTGGTACCGGCGCGCTCGCCTGCGTGGTTTTGGCAGTGCGAGAAATAGTGGGCAGTATGCCGGCATCGATCAACTGTTGATTAGCGTTGACGCAAATGCCTGGTAGTTCGCTTACCAACATTAGTTCAAATTGCTTGAACAGCACCACGCGAGCCTTAATATCCAAATCAACGGCGTCGGTTGATGCGACGAAAGCTTGGCACAACTGAGCTGGGTCTAGTGGATTATTGTTCTCGTCAACAGTCGCGTGTTTTATTAAAAAATCCAGACGCTGGTTGAGTTGGTAGAGTGATTCGCTGGCTTCGGCTCGCGCCCTGGCGATCATGCTACTGAGCGCCATGCTTTTTTCCAGCTCGGTATCTTGTACCAGGCTTAGTTCTTCTTCGCTGCTCACTTGAAACGCAGCGGCATTCGCTTCAGCTTTGCCTGTCAGCGCCTGAAAACCTGCGCCAAGCTCGCTTTGAAAGCGCGCCACAATGCTGTCTTTTTGCAGCCTTACAGTGCGCAACGACTCAAAAAATATTGATTGTTCATTATTGGATGTCGCCTGCTCGGCCAGTGCAAAAAAAACGTCATCGCAATTGCTTAGTAATTGAACGAATGCTTCGCGCAGCGCCACGCCGGCGCGCTCGCTAAGCTGTTGCATAATCGCGGGTAGCGCAGCAGACGGTTGCGCTGCAGCAGGCAACTGATTGCTATTTGGCGGCTCCATATGCGATTTACCCGACGACACTTGCTGCGAATTATGCCACAGAAGCTTAGCCAAGGTTATAGGTCTTAAAGCATGTCTTGTAGTCGTTCATTTAATGTAGATGTGCAGACAAAAAAAAGAGCCGCGTCAAGACGCGGCCCTTTCCCTATGCAGAAAATACTCTGCGCGTACTGTGCTTACTTAATTGTTTTCGGCACACTGTTCGACAGTTCACTGATGATACCGTCTTGATCGACCGCCACCATAGCGAAATGATAAGTACCGCCTTCTAAATTATCCACGGTGAGGCTGGTTTGTGAAGCATTGTCAACTGGGATCGTGTCCTCTTTGCCTGACTCTGATGTGTAGTAAACCTCGTAGCGGCTCAGCTCTGAGGCCGATAAGCTGTCGCCGTTCTCACGTTTGGTGGGAACGGTCCAGGTCAGCTTGGCGTTGCCAATAACTGTTGGTGCAACAACTGGTTCTGGTGTGGGTTCCGGTTGTGGGGTTGGAGAAGGCGGTGGTGTTGGTGCTTGCGCAATGGGTGTTGGTGCTGGTCTGGGCTCCGGACGCACAACGACAGGGGTTGGTGCTGGCTGTGGTGTTGCGACAGGCTCTGGTGCTGGCCGAGGGCGAGGCGTATTTTTGGGCGCGGGAGCCACTCTGCGATTGTTGTACCTGCTGCGGTGGCTGCTGCGGTAGCTGGATGAGCGGTTAGTGCCAGAGCGCCACTTCTCTTGACCCTGGCTTTGGCTGCTCAGACTATCGGCGTTTGCACTGGCACCGCCGCCACTCTTACATGCGCTGCCAAAAGCAGCAATACAAAGGATAAATACACACTTATTTAATTTGTTCATTAGTTTCCACTGGTCTCCTGTGATTATGTCGACGTACTGAATAGTTATTTAGTCATCTCCTAAATTCTAGTAGGCTGCAGGGTTATCGAGCAACGTAATTACTACCACAGTCGCAAAAATCCCCCGAAATGTGCGACCCGTCACTCAAAAAAAGAGATTAACAATAATTAACGCCGGTACTACTGCGCAATTTTACGTATTTCTGTGTACGGCCAGTTCGCTTAGGGTAAGCAGTTGAGTTTTTACGTCACTGTCGGGCAGCTCGCTCAACGCTGCGCGCGCCTGCCGGGTAAACCCTTCCGCACGCTCAACAGTAAAGTCTAATGCGCCGCACGCTTCAACGGCAGTGACGATTGCCGCGAGTTCCGTGCTGGATTTCTCAGTTATTGCCCGCTGCACCAGCTCTTTCGCGGCGCTGTCACCGCTGCGCATGGTTTCGATCAGCGGCAGCGTGGGCTTGCCCTCGGCGAGATCGTCACCAACGTTCTTGCCGAGGCTGGCGGCGTTGCCGCGATAGTCCAACACGTCGTCCATCAGCTGAAACGCCATGCCCATATTCAGGCCGTAGCAGCGCAGTGCGCGCTCGTGTGAGTCTTCTGCGCTGGCAAGTACCGCTCCGGTTTGCGCGGCTGCGGCGAATAAGGTGGCCGTTTTGTATTCGATAACACTCAGGTATTCAGCT
>RCMY010005978.1_pt1 | contig 10246 bp, 10 predicted proteins | sample 2041341 | NCBI WGS metagenome assembly RCMY01 (sample SAMN09708234, study PRJNA481090) | Marine sediment metagenome, whole genome shotgun sequencing project.
TCAACATACAATCCATTTATTTATTTTAGATTTTAGAACCTGTGAAAGGGTTCTTTTTATTTTGTAAAAAGAGTATAAAAAATTAAGGAAGAGTTTTACAAAATTATAGTAGAATTACAACTAGAAATAGAAGTAAAATATATAATTGTAGAAAACTAAGAAAAAATTTTTGTTTATAGGGCTTTTGTTAGAATATCGATTGTTCTGAGTTTGAATTTTGATATAACTATTATAATAAAATAAATAATATATAGATATCTATTATGAAAATAATAATTAAATTCTGAAAATTATATTGTGGAAATATTTTATTTGAAAGAAACGGTTGTTATAATCAAAATGAAGTAGTATAATAAAATATAAGATATATTATCAAAATTTTTAAATAAATATGAAGGAGACGATAATGAAAAAGAAGGAGAGTGCATTTACGGATGTGGAGAATATTATAAAAAGAAACAAATTAACAATTAAAAAGGTAAATAAAAAGAAGGATAAAAAACAGTTCAATTTTAAGTTTCCCTCCTTTAGAGTAAAAGATTTTTTCAATAATAATTTTAAAAGATTGAATATAGCGTTATCTATTATTATATTGGGACATCTATACAGTACCAGATTATACGGATTTGGTGTATCCATGTTAGCATTAATATGGATATATTTACCATATGCTTCTTATACATTAGAAGAAAATGTTGAGAATGACAAAAGATATTATCACAACATATTCCACATGGCATTTAGCGGGTGTGTTTATGCTATATGTTTAGTAACATTGGTATCATTATTTTTAGGATTTTAAAAGAAAATAGTAAAAATAATGAGAGATATCAAAAAAAATCATACGCCTATTTTGAAGAAAGGAGAAAATATGGCTGGGATAAAAGGGAAAAGTGGTGCTAAAAGAGCTGAATCCGGAGCTAAAAAGCTCCCTAATGAATTAAAGCGAGATAATAATAAAATTTATGATAAATGATTCAGAAAAGGAATATATTGAATCAGAATTTAAAATCTTAAAAAAGTACTTAGAACTAAAGCAAATGCAGATGTTCTGACATATTTATTAAAGTTACAAAAAAATAAAAAATAATATTTATATGAGTGTTTTTGTCTTCACAAGAAGGAATAGAGGTAATAATGATATGAGCTTAAAAATAATTCTATGTGTTGCATTTTTAAATCATACAAAACTATTACTCGTGTCACATATACAATTAGATACAATTAAGAAAGGATTATAATCGATACAATAAAATTACACATTCATAATACAAATATTAAAGGTTATCATGCAGATATTAGAAACAGAGTAGAAAGATATTTGAATAAGTTAAAGGGTAAAAATTAAAGAGAGTAGAATAAAATCTGCTCTTTTTTTCATAAAAATTCCTTCTTTCTTGATTTATTCATTAATAAATGATAAAATCGATTTGTGAAGTATGATTTTAATCATTCTTGCAGGGGCTGAAACATGCTTCCTTTTTTATTTTCGTCACTAAAAATTTATTTATAATGAAAAAGTATTGAATTATAGTGGACGAAATAAAATGAGTATAGATTATAAGTCAGTTTTTTTAAAGATAAAATCGTATAATATAGAATAAGAAGATATTATATGAAATAGATAATAAATTATTTATGATAATTTTACTTTTTTTAGTTGAAGGCAGTAAAAATAAGTATAAAAAACCTGTTTTTTACGGAAACTAAAAATAGGTCAATGACAATAGAGTATTGAGGGAGAGTTTTTTTAAAATTTTTGGAGTAACCTTAATAAAATAAAAAAAGCTAAAAATAATAGCTTTTCAAATTTAATATCAAAATTTTAAAATTAATTACTTAAAGAATCGAATTTATTGGAAAATATAATTAAGTGTGAATTCTTCTTTTTTGGAGAGTTTCCAGATATTGGGTAAAATGGATGAAATTTAATCTTGCTAAAAGTGTACACTTCCTATTAAAAGCTCGAGTAGAATATCGACTGGCATTTACTGCTTGGAAATTATGGATTTGAATATCAAGCAGTTTAATGTCTTGAAGATATTTATTAATATAATTTTTCCTTGTTTCTTCAGACAATGTATTCATGGCAGCAGCTAACTTTGATTTCATAAAACCTCCTTATACTGTAATTTATTCAATTAACATATTTTAACATTTAATATATATAAATTCAAAAATAAATTTACATTACATTTTTAAATTTTCTTTTTATCAAGCTGGAAATGTTAGGAAATCTGAACATATAATACACCTAGTATAAAAAATAAATTGAATTTAATTCAGACAAAATTTTTACTGTCATGAAGGATGATGAATTGTATGCCGGAGATTATATAAATAAAATTGCCTTCATTATTTAATTGAGGATTTTAATTTGGACGGCGGGAAATGAATATTAATCTTGTGAACTAATAAAAGATCTGTTACAATAATTTAATATTAAGTATTTTAGGAGGAGTTAGATGATCAGGAAAAAAAACTATATATTAGTAATATTTTTTGTTTTATTCATAATAATCTCCTGCAGTAAAAACAGAGCTCAGTCAGCATTTAATAAAGAAAGCAGATATAAGGTCATTGAAAATAAAGTTTATTATGATAATATTGTTTTAGAAGATGTAGATTTGAAAAGTTTTATAATTTTAAATAAATATTATGCGCGGGATAAAGAAAATATATATTGGAAAGAAGAAAAAATAGACAGGATAGATACTGATTCATTTGAAATTTTAGATATTAATTATTCAAGAGACAGGAATAATGTATATGGATTTAAAGGAATAAAAATAGAAGGAGCTGATCCTGAAAGTTTTAAAGTATTAAATGATGCTTATGCCAAGGATAAAACAAGTGTGTATTGGGATGGGAAAAAACTGGAAGGGGCTGATCCGGCCACATTTAAAAAAATAAATCATCCTAATTCAGTTTCTTATTCTATGGATAAAGATAATGTGTATTATATAACGGAAAAAATAGAAGGAGCGGATCCGAAAAGCTTTCAAATATTTCATCATAGCCTTGCTAAAGATAACAATGCTGTATATTGGGCGGGAGAAAAATTGCAAGGAGCAGATGCTAAGAGTTTTGAATATCTGGGTGGCTCTTATTCCAGAGATAAAAATAATATTTACAGACAAGAAAAGATAATAAACGGAGCAGATCAAAAAACTTTTGAAATGATTAATTCTGTTATATCAAAAGATAGAAATAATGTATATTATAAAGATTTAATAATAAACGGGGCGGATTCGCAAACTTTTGAAGTATTAGAATGCGGAAAAAAAGTAAAACCCGGATCATTGAAATCAAAATCAGAAGTGATAAAGTGTTTAGTAGAATATAGAGATAAAAATTATATTTATGAAGACTTTACAATAGAGAATGGAGAGTTAACAGTAACAAAGAAAAAACGATGATTAAAAGCAAATAGGGAATTAAGAATAGAATATGATTAATACAGCAGGGCTAATTAATAGTCCTGTTTTTTTGCTGCAAAATAAAGGGGTCAAAATGAAAAAATTTAGAATAAAAGGCAGAGATTGCGGTAGATTTCTTGTTTTATAGAAAAATAAAATTAATATGAAGATATAGATGATGCAAGAATGAAAATGAAATAGTAGCAACAGAAAAGAAATGCCCAAAAAATTGCGGTATTTTTTTATTTTATGTGATAAAATCTAGGCAAATAAATTATGCTAGTTAAAAAGAAGAAAGGGCAAGAGTGAACTGTGGAGAAATTTGAATATCAGGTTTTGTAACACATTCAATAGTTGCTACACTTAAACGGAAAATTGCAGATTAATTATGGGAAAAGAAATAAACTAATAAAATTTTTAAAAGAAGTTATAATGAAAAAGGAAGACTGATAAGAAAATATCATAAAAAACGGAGGATGAAATGATTAGTAAAGAAGCCAAAACAGCAAAAGAAAAATTATTTCAAAATAAAAATCTGGAAGAGATACTTAGCACACCCATAGAAATTCAAAGAGAAGAATGGGAAGAATCTGTCAAAAATATAAAACTGCCAAGCAATATAAAAATAGAGGAAATTACAGTAAAGAATATAAAAGCGGATTGGATAACACCAGAAGTTACCGTATCAGAAGCGGTTATTTTTTATTTTCACGGCGGTGGTCTGAATCAGGGGTCAAAATTAACACATAGAAAGCTGGCAGCAGAAATTGTGAATCGTTCAAAGTTAAGAGTATTTATACATAATTATCCATTGGCTCCGGAAAATCCATATCCGAATGCTCTTAATAAATCTTTGGAATTATATTTATGGTTATTGGAGTGCGGCCTGAAAGCGGAAAATATTATTTTTGGAAGTGATTCATCCGGCAGTGCACTGGCTTTAGCATTAGTTTTACTTTTAAAACAGGAAAAGCAACCCTTGCCTAAAGCAGCATTTCTTTTTTCACCGATGCTGGATTTTTCACTGTCAGGCGAGTCTGTTACAAAGAATAAAGATTTAGACCCCAAAATTTTTAAAGAAGATCTAGAACTAACATCAAAATATTATTGTGATAAAAAATCCGTGAAGAATCCTTTGGTATCACCGGTCTATGGAGATTTTACAGATTTTCCGCCTTTATTTATACAGGTTGGAAGTGAAGAACTTTTGTTAAGTGATTCATTAACTTTGGAAAAAAGAGCGAAAAATGCAGGTGTATCTGTTAAATTAGAAGTATGGGACGGGATGTGGCATGTCTTTCAAACAAGGTTTGAATCAATACCGGAAGCTGATCAGGCAGTTACGAATGCTGTCGATTTTATTAATTTATCGGTATAATTAGAAACAGAAAATTACTGGAACTGAGAATATCATATATTTACAATCTTACAGATTAAATATTATTGAGAAAATTTAATCTGTAAGAGGACTTAATACATAACAATGCATATCAGTCCTCTTTTTGTTTCAAATTTATTTTTCTATTCAATTTAGCGGAGTCCGAAAATTTAAGCAGATTTATTTTTAAAAAGCCATGCAGCTAACGGTAAAGTCAGCATTGCTATTATTATCATAGGGATAAAATTAGGAGCCACTTGTGCTAAACCGGCACCTTCCAAGTATACTCTCCTTATAGCTTCCACGCCAAAACGTAACGGGTTGGCATATGTAGCAATCTGAAGAATTCTGGGCATATTACGTATCGGTGTGGATAAACCTGATAATAAAGTCATAGGCATGAGAAGAACAAATGTGTATACCATTACCTGCTGCATACTTGAAGATATGGCGGAAACTGATAAGCCTATTCCGGTACTGCTGATCATAAATATCAAAATAGTAAGATAAAGAGTAATAAATGAACCGTTCATGGGTATTTTAAACCAAAATATACAAAATAATAACATGATAGTTACTTGAAGAAGACCTATGAACAGAGGCGGTACGGCTTTGCCTATTAGAATTTCTGCCGAAGACAGCGGTGTAACAAGTAATTGATCAAAAGTCCCCTGTTCTCTTTCTTTAGCGATAGATAATCCTGCAAGTATTAACATCTGTGTCAGACTTAAAGCAGCTAACATTCCGGGAAGAAAACTCCATCTGGTTATAAGATTGGGATTATACCATGCTCTTGTTTCCACATTAATAAGCTGTTTATTCCCGTTTCTTTCAGTATTTAATTTTTCAATAATATCATTTACATAACTTAAAGCTACACTTGATGTCATAGTATTGCGTCCATCTGTGATTACCTGAATCGAAGCTGAATTTCCTCTGGCTAAATTTTTTTCAAAATCTGAATTTATGCTTATTACTATCATTGCTTTATCTGAATCTATGCTACCGGCAATTTGACTGGTATTCATCAGAGTTTGAGTACGTTGGAAAACACCTGTTCCGTCAAGTCTGGCAAGAAATTCTGTTGAAGTTTTGCTTTTACTATTGTCAAGACAGGCATAAGGTACTCTGTCAAGATTATAAGTTGCTGCATAACCAAATAAAACGATTTGTAAAATAATGGGAAGAGTAAGTATGAGTTTAGCTGAAGGATCTTTCAAAGTAACTAAAAGTTCTTTTTTACATATATTAATTAATTTTGACATATCTGTCATCATTTTAAGCATTTTTTCTCTCTTTCTTTATTCAAGGCTCTTTTTTGTCACTTTTAATGCTGTAGAAACAAAAAATACAGCATAAGCAGATAGTATTAAATAGTTTTTCAAAATTAACTTCCAATTATTTCCGCCAAGAAAAAGTGATTTAAGTAATTGTAAATAGTATGTTGCCGGAAGTATCTGTCCGATATTCCGGATAAAAACAGGGACACTCCGCAGATCAAATAAAAATCCTGTCAGCATCATTGCAGGTAAAAAGCTTACAACTAATGCTACCTGACTTGCTAAAAATTGATTTTTTGTGATAGAGGATATAATAAGTCCCATTCCCAAGGATACGAACAAATAAAGCATGGAACAAAATATGATTATAAGCAGTGAGCCATGTATAGGAACTTTAAATAAAACGCGTGCAGCAACTAAGCAGAGTGAAAAACCAATCATAGCCGTACAAAAATATGGAATCATTTTTGATAATAATATTTCTAAGGGTTTTATGGGAGAAATAAATAATGATTCCAGTGTTCCGCGCTCCCATTCACGTGCCATAACAAGCGAAGTCAAAAAAACTCCTACAATAGTCATTATAAGCACTATCAAGCCCGGAATAAAATACCATGTGCTTGAATTGGAATCATTAAACCACATTCTGTTTTCAATAAGAATATTACCTGCACTCGGACTATTCATGAAAGCAGAATTATTTAATGCCTCCCATTGTTTTATGGAGACTTCGATATATCCTTTTACAGTGGTGGCAGTACTGGAGTCTACACCATACAAAATTAATTGTATTGAGCTTTTTTGTTTATATAAATTTTCTGAAAAATCAGACGGGATTTTTAGAACAGCATCTACTTTTCGATCTTCCATTAATTCTACTGCTTCATACATAGATGTTACATAAATCGGAGAGAAGTATTCAGAGCCGTTAAGAAAACTTAAAACATCATGAGCCGTAGGTGATGTATCTTCAAGTACAACTGCCACAGGAACATTTTTAACATCGAGTGTTACCCCGTAGCCTATAATGAATATAAGGATAATAGGTAAAAATATTCCGATTAAAATGCTGCTGTTGTCACGTATTAACTGCCGAAATTCTTTTTTTATCATTGCAGTAAGACGTACTAAAAAATTATTTTTAAACATCATTTTCTCCTTATTAAATAATTTTATTTTGTAAACGATTCTGTTCTATTATTTCAATAAAAGCCTGATTCATTGTTTTTACATTTTCTCCGGCATTTTCTCTTACTTCCTGAGGGGTGCCCAGTACCAGCATTTTTCCCTGATCCTGTATCATAATACGGTCGCAGTACTCTGCTTCTTCCATAAAATGTGTGGTAATTATTATTGTAGTTCCTTCAGCTGCAAGAGCTGTTATTTGATACCAGAAAGAACGTCTTGCCAAAGGATCAATACCACTGGTCGGTTCATCAAGAAAAAGTATTTTTGGTTCATGAAGAAGTGCTACAGCCATTGATAAACGCTGTTTAAATCCTCCCGGAAGTTCTCCGCTCGGCTTTGTTTCCATTCCTGTGAGTTCAAACTGCTCTTTTACCTCTTCCATTCTTTTTTTCAGTTTTTCTCTTTTCAAACCGTAAACTCCGCCAAAAAATTTTAGATTTTCTTCTACAGATAGAGTTGAATATAAAGAAAATTTTTGTGCAACATATCCAATATTTGCTCTGGCCTGAGTTCTGGCTTTCCTCAAATCAACACCGGCTACTGACAGACTGCCGCTTGTCAAAGGCAGTAAACCGCACAGCATTCTGAATGTTGTTGTTTTTCCGGCGCCGTTTGGACCCAAAAGTCCGAATATTTCTCCTTTATGTACCTGAAAGGATGTGTTCCCTACAGCAGTAAAATCACCGAATTTACATACCAGATTATTAACTTCTATATCAACCTGATCTGATATTTCAAACTTATCAGGAAATTCTATATGGAATTTCTCTTTGATATTATTATCATCATTATGTTCATTTTCATATTCACTTAACAAGGTCATAAATCCGTCCTCCAATCTGGAATCGACCTTCTGGATTTCTAAATTGCCGTCAATTTTTTTTATATTATCAAAAGCTTTTTTTGTGCGAATGATAAATCTTACGGCTCCGCCTTCAGGAACAGCATCAATAATATTTTCTTTATCATCAAGTAATTTTGTCTGTATTAATCTGGAAGGCATGCTTTTAGGCGGCTGAATTTTAAAGCATTTATCTGAAGCTTTTCTGCGCAGTCCTTCCGGAGTTCCCACATCTAATACTTTACTTTTATGCATTACTATAGTTTTTTGGCAAAGTTCAGCTTCATCCATATAAGCTGTACTCACAAGAACTGTAAGTTTTTCCTTTTGCACAAGCTTTTGAAGTATTTCCCACAGTTCTCTTCTCGAAAGAGGGTCGACTCCTACTGTTGGTTCATCCAGCAGCAGAAGCTCGGGAGAACGGACTAATGTGCAGGCTAAGCTGAGCTTCTGTTTCATTCCGCCGGAAAGCTTTCCTGCCTGTCTTTTGGTAAAAGCTTCCAGACCTGTCATTTTCAAAAGTTCGTCAAAACGTTCTCTGCGTTCTTTTTTTGATACTCCGTGCAAGTCAGCATAAAGATCAAGATTTTCCTGAATGCTTAAATCTTCATAAAGCCCGAAGCGCTGTGACATATAACTGATTCTGTTTTGAATTTCCTGAGGATTATCTTTTGTATTTATTCCAAGAACTGTGAGATTTCCCTCGCTGGGAGTCATAAGACCGCATATTAGACGCATAAATGTACTTTTGCCTGCTCCGTCTGGTCCGATTAATGCAGTAAGCTTTCCTGCCGGAATTTTAATATTTATATTTGTGAGAGCATTTATCTTTTTTTTGGATGGCTTGGCAATAAAACGTTTATATAAATTTTCTGCAATAACTACATTTTCTGTATTCATAAATTTTTCTCCTTACTGTCTGCCGTGTTATAGGAATTGATTTTTATTGTAGCAGGCATACCCATACGCAGTATATCCTCGCTGTCCTCCACGTAAACACGGATTTCATATAACAAAGAAGTTCTTAATTCTGCTGTCTGTACAGTTTTAGGAGTGAATTCCGCAACTGAAGATATATATCCGATCTGCCCTTTTATAGGTTTGTCTGAATAGCTGTCAATATAAACGCTGACTTCCATTCCCTCGTTAATATATCCTAATTGTTTTTCCTGAATATATGCTCTTACCCATTTTTTTTCATTTACAGCGATAAGGAAAGTGACTTGCTGAGGTGATGCCATATCTCCCGGCTCCTGCAGCCGAGAACGTATAACTCCGTCAATCGGTGATTTTAATTGAGCTTGTTCCAATAAATATTCCTGTATTGCTAATTCAGCTTTTTCAGCTTTCAGCCGAGCTTCTGCTTCTGTAATTTCTTCCTTACGAGGTCCTAATACTGCAAGACGATAGGATTCGGAAGTTTCCTTTACACGTGCTGAAGTTACTTTAAAATTCGATCTTGCATTATCGATTTCCTGTTTGCTTACTGAACGGTCGTCTGAATCATTATAGGCATTTTCAATTCTTTGTAACTGTATTTTTGCATTTTGAGCTTCAGCTTTTGCAGCATTCACTTTTGCTAACATTTGAGACTTCTCCTGCGGTCTTGAACCGTTCTTTAAACGTAATACTATACTTTCCTGAGCTTCAATCTGAGATTTATTTTTTTCTATTTGGAGTTTTATATTTTCAGTGTCAAGACTTGCCAGCAGCTGCCCTTTTTTTACGATATCGCCTTCTTCTACGTATATTTTATCTATTCTTTCATTAGCGTTAAAAGCCAGTGAGACCTGTCTGATATCTACATTCCCGTATAATATAATTTCTTCGCTTTTGTTTTGTTTGCTGTATATAAACCAGCCGCAGAAAATTATTGCTGAAATAACTATTACAAACAGCCAATTTTTCTTATTTTTTATTACTGAAAATGTATTTTCTTTATCCATTTTTCCTCCTGATAAGTTTATTTATTAATTATCTCTGTTTCTTCCTGAGTAAGAGGTTTCCAGCCGCCGCCCAGTGCTTTAAATAAACCGACTAAATTAGAAACCTTCTGTCCTTTGCTTATTGCATACTGATCCTGTAAAGACAATAATGATCTTTGGGCATCAAGGACACTCTGGTAGTCCGTAAGTCCGTT
>RCMY010005979.1_pt1 | contig 10246 bp, 8 predicted proteins | sample 2041341 | NCBI WGS metagenome assembly RCMY01 (sample SAMN09708234, study PRJNA481090) | Marine sediment metagenome, whole genome shotgun sequencing project.
AGGGCCGCACCAGCGACACGCAGATCACGCTGTTCGATTCCGTCGGCTTTGCGACCGAAGATTTCAGCGCCCTGCGCTATGTGCGCAAAAAGATTGAGGGAACGGACTACTTTCTGGATCTGGACTTGTTGGCCGACCCCGATGATCCGCGCGATCTGTTCGGAATGGTCCGCCGCGCCGCGCCCAAGTAACCGCAATCTGCGCGGGGTGGCGACCAGCCTGCGCAGGTTTGTTTTTCTACCCGGCGCAGTGCCGATTACTTGATATCGCCGCGCTCGAAAATTGCGCCGCGAGGCCACCCAGCATGGGGCGCCCCCGCGACTATATTTTTCCGCGTATGAGGGATCTGTTGGAGCAGAAACCAGACGCGGGAAAACCAAGGCGTCTGGCGGCGCGGGACACCGGCCGCCAGACTACCCCGTTCAGCCGTCGCTGGCGGGGATCAGGCCGGCCTCTTGTGCCGCGCCCAGCTCTGCGTCGTCGATGGCGCCATCAGCGTTTACGTCGATTTGGCTGAACTGCTCGGCTGTCATCTCGGGGTATACGGCCTGCACTTCTTCAACGGTCAACAGACCGTCGCCGTTAGTGTCCATGTCGGTCAGGCTACCTGCGGCGAACGCTGTTGTTGCCAGTGCGCCTGCGGCCAGAATGGATGCGATGAACTTTGTCATGTGATCTCTCCTATAGTCTTTTACTTTAGGAAGGGGCTGCATTGCCCGCTTCATGTTACAAGACGCGCCAGCCTTGATTTGCGTCCCTTGTCAGACACTTGTTTGAGTTTCCGGCAACAGGCCGCCGATATCGATGCGGCCGGGCGGCGCCACTTCGCGCAAAAAGGGGCTAGCTGGGGCATCGGCGAAAAGACTCTGAATTGTAGTCACGTCAAAGACACCCAACATTCAGATGGACCGATGAACGTCTGAAAGGCCGATACCATGCCCCTGCCCTGCATTGTGGCGAACGCGCAATCCCTCCCCCAGATTTTAGCGGGTCTTCACCCCGATCTCATGCGCCTTGCCCGGCGTCTCGCGGATAGCGAAACCGAAGCGCAGGATCTGGTGCAGGAAACGCTGCTGCGCCTCTGGCGCCGCCGCAGCGAGGTCGCAGCGGTGGAAGATCTGCGCGCCTATGCACGCGCCGCGCTGCGCAACCTATACCGTCAGGGGCTGCGCCGCATGCCGCACCTGCCGCTGGAAGATGCCGAAGCGCCCAGCGTCGATCCCGACGTGTTCGGCACGCTGGCGCTGGCCGATCTGCGCGGCGCGATCCACCGCCTTCCGGCCGATCAGGCGAGGCTGATCACGCTGGTGATGTCGGGCGAAACCAGCCCTGCGGCTCTGGCCCGGCAGATCGGTTGCGGGGTGAACACTGTGATGTCGCGCCTTGCCCGCGCCCGCGCGCAACTGCGCCGAGACATGGATCTGGCCCCCGGTGCGCCGGTGGCCACCCTGCTGTAGACGCTAAAGGCCGAGCGCGCGCCGCCGCTCGGCTGCAAACCCCTGCACAAGCCGATCCGCGACCAAAGCAAGGATCGCCATCGCCGCGCCGGATGTAATGCCCAGCCCGATATCCGCCTGCCCCAGCGCGAGAAAAATCGATTGCCCCAGACCCGTGGTGCCGATCAGCGCCGCAATCACCAGCATCGCAAAGGCATATAGGATCGTCTGATTCAGCCCCAGCAGGATCGTCGGCGCCGCATAGGGCGCGCGCACTTCCCACATGGTCTGCCATGTGGTCGCCCCCGAGGATGTCGCCGCTTCTATCAGGTCAGGCGGGGTGCTGACCAGGCCATGGCGCGTGTATCGGATCATCGGCACGATGGCGTAGAGGATGATGGCAAGGAAGGCCGAGAATTCTCCGATCTGGAAAAACATCAGCACCGGGATGAGAAACACGAACAGCGGGATGGTTTGCAGCATGTCGCAGATCGGCTGCACCACGCGCCACGCCAGCGGGCTGAGTGCGCAGAATAGGCCGATGGCCCCTCCGAGGATGGCACAGGTGAGCACGGCGGCGCCCGAAAGGTACAGCGACCACAGCGCCTTGGCCCATAGGCCTGAGAGCAGGACCGCCGTCAGCATGAGCACCGCAAACAGCGCCAGACGCCGCCCGCCAGCAACCCAGCCAACGGCGCCCGCGCCTATCACTACGAATGGCCATGGCAGCTCGGCAATGCCGGTCTCGATGATGCCCGCCAGAATGGGGATCATCAGCCCCGCCGCCATCCGGCCTTGAAGCGCGATCACGCCGCCAATGACCGCCGAGGCTGCAAACAATGCCGCGCTCATCCACGCGGTCCACTGGAACCCCCATGTGAACGGCAGCACTGCCCCGTCAAGGCCTATCCGCAGCGGCAACAGCCCGTAAAACATCGCGGTATTCTTGATCGTATCCAGCGCCGCACCATTGGCGCGCACGAACGCCGTCAGCCTGCCATCGACCCAATCTGCCACCGGCACCAACAGCTTGAGCTGACCAGCATCAGGCAGGTGGAGCCATGCCAGCGCGGCGGCAAAGGCTCCGACCGTGATTATCGCCAGCGCGATCCGGCGCGAATGGCGCTGCTGCTGGCGCGCCATGGCGGCGCTGATCCGGTCTATCACGATGGCAAACGCCACAATCACGAGGCCCGCCAGCAAGGCAACGCCAAACTGCGCCTTGCGCATGGTCAGTAGCACCTCCCAGCCGATATCGTTAAAGCCGCCGATCACGGCGGCGATGATCACCATCGACAGGGCCGCCATCAGCGACTGATTGACGCCCACCATGATCTGAGTGCTGGCCGACGGGATCTCGATCAGGAAAAGCTGCTGCACGCGGTTGCCGCCCGACATAATCCCGGCCTCTTTTATGTCCGTGTCGATCCGCTCCAGTCCCAAGATAACATTGCGCGCCATGGGGGGCGCGGCATAGATGGCCGACGCGATCAGGCCCACCACGGGGCCAAAGCCGAACAGCAGCAAAAGCGGCGTCAGATAGGCAAATGTCGGCACCGTCTGCATCACGTCCATGACGGTCTGCACGGCCGATTTCACGCGCGGCACCTCGTTGGCCAGAATACCCGTCGCGCCGCCCAAAAGCAGCGCCAGCGGCACCGATACGGCGACCAGCGACAGGGTGTTCATACTCTCGACCCAGTAGCCCGACGCGACGACAAAGCTGAAGCCCGCAAAGCCCAGAACCGCCAACCGCACCCCCCCGACATACCAGCCGAGCGCCGTCACCAGCGCCACCAGCAGCGGCCACGGCGTGTGCAGCAACAGCGCCTTGGTCCAGCCCATCGGATAGGCGAGCGCGGACGAAAGCAGTCGCGCACCTGGCTTGATCAGGTTCAAGAACCACGTCAGAGAGGTGTCAACCCAAGCCGCCATCGGCAGCGTCCAGGCGTCAGGGAACTTTCCCAGCCATGGCAGATGCGGCAGCAGCGCCATGCACAGTGCGCCGGTGGCCAGCGCCACCAGCGCGGCGATAATGCCCGGGCTCAGCCGCCTGCCCGAAGTCTCGCCCGCGTTCATTACCGGTCAACCTGGAAGGCGCTGGCCAAATCCGCCGGGTCAATCATCCCGGCAATCTGCCCGTCCAAACCCCGCACCGGCACCCGCTCATACAGGGACATGCACGCGTTCAACGCCTCGTCCAGCGTCATGTCAACGCGCAAACCCGGATCATCCGGTGCGGGCGGCGCGTCCGGATCGACGGCGTGCAGCACCGAGGACAGCCGCGCATGACGTCCCTTGGCCACATCCCGCGTGAAATCGCGCACATAATCATCGGCGGGCTCCAGCACAATCTGGCTGGGCGTGCCGATCTGAACAATCTGGCCGTCACGCATGATGGCAATGCGGTCGGCTATCTTCAGCGCTTCAGCGATGTCATGGGTGATAAACACGATGGATTTGCGCAGGCGCGCCTGAATATCGATGAATTCGTCCTGTAACTGGCGGCGGATCAGCGGATCGAGCGCGCTGAACGGCTCGTCTAGAAACCACACATCGGGGTTCACAGCCAGGCTGCGGGCGATACCCACGCGCTGCCGCTGACCCCCGGAAAGCTCGCGCGGATATGCCGTCTCGCGACCCTTGAGACCGACCAGTTCAATGACTTCCTGCGCCCGCTCCAGCCGCTGGACCCGGCCCTGCCCCTGCATTTTAAGCGGGAAGGCCACGTTTTGCAGCACGCTCATATGCGGGAAGAGGCCAAAATGCTGGAAAACCATGCCCAGCTTGCGGCGGCGCAGCTGTGTCATCCGCGTTTTGGGCGCGTTCAGAATATCCTCGCCGTCAATCTCGATCTGCCCCGCCGTCACCTCGATCAGGCGCGAGATACAGCGCACAATGGTTGACTTGCCCGATCCAGACAGCCCCATGATCACGAATAATTCGCCGCGATTCACATCGAAACTGACGTTCTGAACTGCTGGCACCATCCCTTGCTCGCGCAGGATCTGCGCCGCCTCCTCCACATTGCCCCCCGAACGCTCCAGCGCATCGGGCAGGCGCGCCGCAGCGCCAGTGCCAAATACCTGCCATACCTCGCGGCAGCTGATCGCGGGCTGATCCGAGGCGGCGGTGTCGGTCATCGATATCTCCGAATGATTGAGGCCTGGAGGTTCGATGCCACAGGCGCAGGTCGCCAGACGGCACGCCCGGCCATCATTACCGCGAACTTACGAGGGAGATCTCGCAATTTCACCGGGCAAGTTGTCCAACCGAACGTCGCCACTGCCAACATGCACCACGGCATAATGGCAGTGGCGTTTCGATCAATCAGTCGCTGCGGTGACGACAGGCTGCCACTTGTCCGGGTTGGCCTGCATCCAAGCCTCGACAGTTTCCTCGACCGACTGGCCATCAACATCGACCTTGCCCATCATCGGCTGCTGGTCTTCAACGCTCAGCTGCATGTTGGCAAGGATCTCGCCCGCGGCCGGCCATTTATCGGCCAGCCCCGACCACGATGCCTTGAACACGCGTGTGGGCGTGAAATCACAGTCATAGGTTGCGTCGGGGTTCGTCCCCCAGGCCGGATCGTCAAAGCAGGCCTGCTCGCCTACCGGCAAGTCGACAAATTTGACATCATAGGCCGACATCGCCCAATGCGGCTGCCAAAAGGTAATAAGCAGCGGCGAATTCTTATCGGTCGCGGCGCGCAGTTCGGTAATAAGTGCGCCTTCCGATCCGGCGGGGACTGCCTTGAACGGCAGATCAAAGCCAGTGACGCGGTCTGCGCCGGGCGTACCCCAATCAGCGGGATAATCAACCAGACGGCCCGCCGGAATCGTCTCGGCCGTGGCGAATTGGCCGGCGCAATCCTTCAGCGCCTCCCAGGCCGGCAGGCCGGGACAGATTTCGGCGACATGCGCAGGATAGGCGATGCCCTCTTTCGCCTCCAGACCCAGATCCCCCAATTCCACCACGCCGCCCGCTGCAACCTGTTTGGCAAATTCATCCGAGACGTTGGAGGACCAGATCTCCAACGCCGCACTGATTTCGCCATCGGCCAGCGCCTGATACATGTTCATGTAACCAGCGGTGACGTATTCGACCTTGTACCCGGCCGCTTTTAACATCTCGCCCGCGATGCGGGTCGTGACATGCTGGCCGGTCCATTCATTCACCGCCAGTTTGATCGGGGCGTCCACGGCGCCCATTTCAGCGGCATGGCCCGCGCCGGCGGCGGCTGCCAGGATGGCGGCGGGGCCGAGATATTTTTTCGTCACGGCTTTCATTCTCGTCTCCCAATTTTCCGGCAGTATTGACCGAGTATGACATAGTGTCACGGTCTAATCTGTTTGTTTCGGACGCCAATTATGCTTGGTTGGACATATGGCTGAGCCCACGGACCATCAGATTAGATTGCTTGTTTTGGTCACGCCCCATTTCAATATGGCGGCGACGGCCGGGTTTATCGATCCCTTCCGCGCCGCCAACTACTTGGATGGGACTGCACATTTCTCATGGGAATTTGCGTCTGTAGCGGGCGGCGCATGTCTGGCGAGCAACGGCATGCAGATCGACACGCAGCCATTGGCGCGGGTTCAGGGCATGCGGCGAGACATGGTCATCCTATCGTCCAGTTGGCCGCCCGAGGCACATTGCAGCGCGCAGTTGAGCAGCGCGCTCTGGCGGTGGGCGCACTCAGGCGCAACGCTCGGAGCGATTGACACCGGCGCCTTCATCCTCGCACAAGCCGGACTGCTGGAGGGGCGGCGCGCGACCGTGCATTACGAGCATATCGATGCTTTCAGCGAAAGCTTTCCAGCGTGCGAGTTGTCCGAGGAACTTTTTGTTTTCGATGAGAACCGGTTCAGCTGCGTCGGCGGTGGTGCTTCGGCGGATTTTGCATTGCAGATCATCCGGGGCGCAAAGGGTGATGCATTGGCCAATTCCGCGGCGCGCTATCTGTTTCACCCCACGGTTCGCCCGCCTGGAACACTGCAAAATGGTGCCGCCCGAGAGCCGCTGGGAAGCATCGCACCCAGCGCGATCAAACGTGCCCGGCCTTATGGAGCAGAATTTAGAGGCACCGCTCCCTATCGCGCTCCTATGCCAGAGGCTTGGACTCTCCCAACGCCAATTGAATCGGCTTTTCGCCAACTTCGTACATAAGACACCGGTATTATATTATCGCGATATTCGCCTCGACAGGGCGCGTGGCCTTGTAACGCGAACCGATCTTGCCATGTCCGAAATCGCGCTCGCGTCAGGGTTTGCCAGCCAGGTCCATTTTTCGCGCGCTTACCGGACCCGGTTTGGCCTGCCCCCCACCCGCGACCGGATAGAGGGACGCGTGCCATTCGAATTCCGCGCTTGGCCAATGCACAGCAGGCAGCGCCCAAGGTGAAAGGAAAGGCGTATCAAGCAGATCGCTACGAATTTTTGGAGAGTTACCGCTTCAAGTCATCACTTAAAGACCATTAACCCAACGGATATAAATAAACTCATCCAAAATCAAATTCATCACTTCTGGCATAGCGACGTATGAGCTACTGAACTGCCAGTATTATGGGACTTTCCTTCATGTTACATCTCATTTTAACTTCGTCCCACAACCACTCGTTCGATTTCTCCTTCGACCACAATGTGAATTCCCTGCCTCCTATATCGGCCGCGTCACCTCTCACCCATTTGGCGCTGCACAACTTCTGTCAATTCCGTCAGAGAAAACGGTTTTGGTAAAAACACGGAGTTGGGAATGCGCGCTTGGGTGTCGCCAAAATCCTCTTCTGCGTACCCGGACACAAAGACAACCCGCACGTCGGGCCGTGTTTTTAGCGCCTCCTGCACCCAGCTTGGCCCATCCATGCCCGGCATCACCACATCTGTGACAAAAACATCGAAAATGATTGACGCATCCTCAAGAATATCCAGCGCTTCTTCTGCCGAGTCCGCTTCCATCACGGTAAAGCCGCGCATCTGGAGGGCTCGCGACGCAAAGGCGCGTACGGGCGCCTCATCTTCAACCAGCAGAACAAGACCTTCGGTCGGCGTTGTCTCAATCTGAGGTTTCTTAATAGCCTCTTTGAGCTGCACCACAGCTTCATGCGCGGGAAACATCAAGAAAAACGTAGTTCCGTCGTCTTCTTTACTATCCACAAAGATGAATCCGCCGGTTTGTTTGACAATGCCATAAGCCGTTGACAGGCCAAGCCCGGTCCCCTCTCCGGTACGTTTTGTTGTGAAAAACGGCTCGAAAACCTTCGCCAAACGATCTTCCGGTATGCCGGCACCGCAATCGCTCACGCTGATCTTGACCCACTGGCCTGGCGCGACCACCGCCCTGTCACGGAGTAGCGGCGCCTCCAATGTCACATTCTGCGTTTGAATCCGAATTTCGCCGCCCTCAGGCATGGCATCGCGTGCATTCACGACAAGGTTCATTACTACCTGTTCGAATTGGCGCTTGTCTGCACGGATCGACCATAGCGTCGGATCGTGATTCAGTGACAGCACTACCTTCTCTCCGACAAGTCTGTTCAGCAAATGTGTTAGATCTGACATCGCGTCGCGAAGGTCCATGACCTCGGGCCGCAGGGTTTGCTTGCGCGAATAGGCCAGCAATTGGTTCACAAGCGATGCCGCACGGTTTGCGTTCTGATTAATCTGAAGCAGATCACCATAGTCTGCATCACCTTGATCATGGCGCAGCAGCAAAAGGTCGCAATGACCTGAAATCGCTGTTAGAAGGTTGTTGAAATCGTGGGCAACTCCGCCTGCCAATTGACCAATCGCCTGCATTTTTTGTGACTGGACAAACTGTGCCTCAAGCGATTTCAGTTCGGTCGCATCGTTCAGCACCGCAATCAGGATCGTCTCATCGTTCTCAGTGGCGCGGTTCAGGGTGACTTGAATGAACACCTCTCGATCCGATCGGCGCACGCGTAGAAACTCGGAATGAAGGGCGCCGCGCGCAAGCGCCGCATCCTCCAGCCAATCGGGTATTGAGCGGCCCAAACCTTCTAACAGATCGGTGATCTGCCGTCCCTTGGCCACGTCACAGCCCAGGAGATCAGCAGCCGGTCGATTACACAGCTCAATCATTCCGCTTCGCGTAAGCTTCAACAGAGGCACAGGCAATTCTTCGAAAAAGGTCCACCCGTCTGCAGGGCGGTCTTCCACTGTCAGACCTGGCATCAAAAATATCTCGCGCCGACCGGCAATACCTTCCAGCTCCAAAGCAAGACAGGGCTGCAAGCCCGACTGAGTACTAATGTCGTTCATCTGCCCCGACCGCAACGGCAGCATCGGGCAGATGCGATCCAGCGTGCGGGCCCGCTCGCCGATGAGCATACGGGCCGCATCGTTCATGAACAAAACTGCATTGTTCCGCCCAACCGTCAGCATCGGAAGCGGCACGGTATCGCTGCGGCGCGCGACCAGATCAGCCGATTTTTCGATTCTCCACAACAGCGTATCCGCACCAGCCTGATGGACTGAGAGGCGAACATGACCCGCGCCCGTAACCACATCCTCGTGCGCTGAGCCGCGCACACCCGCGCGGGTCTGAAGACGGTAAAGAATCGCTCCTGGATTGGCGATCAGCGGCTGAAGCGCCCCCGCCAAGGTGTCATATTGCTGCGCCTTATAGACGCGTTGTGCTGCCATATTGCAGCATAGAATTGCCCCCTCAGGCCCCGTGACCACACTGGCAGCTGCATCGTGTTCTATTAAAGTACGCACGGATTCGGCCGTCCGGTCGGCCGTCGCAGTGTCCAGCCAAGACATGAGCATGATCCATCCGGCAGAAAACCCAAGCACCAGCGCCGCCAGGATCGCGGCCTGCTGTTCGAAGCCCGGCGGAAACAGAAGTGCTGTCACTCCGAACAGCACCGCAGAGCAGGAAACCAGCCCCGCATGTGGGCGCATTTGTGTTGCCGCCCGTTTGATCGGGTCGAGAGTAAGAGAGGAATATGTCAAACCTGAAGACCCTGCATTGCGACTCGATGCCCCAATCGTTGCCTCAAACCATTTAATTCCAGCTTAACAGCGAATTGGCTTACACGTCAGGGTTGACGTCAGGGTTATCAGTCGCGGCCAAGATGCGCTATGAAGAAGCCGTCACCGCCGTCCGTCACATCGAACCTGTGGGCTTTTCGCCGCACCCAGCCCTGCGCGCCAGAGACAAAAGCGTCGATCTGATGCTCGTTTTCTGCCATCAAAACCGAGCAGGTCGCGTAGATCAACTGCCCTCCCGGCGCGACGAAGCGTGCCGCTTCGACGAGGATTTGTGCCTGAAGGCGGGTGAGTTCACCCAAGCGCTCAGGCGTCAGGCGCCACTTGGCTTCAGGCGCGCGGCGCCACGTTCCTGAACCACTGCAGGGTACATCGCACAAAACGATATCAAACAATGCCTTACTTGGTTTAGGTAATGTGTGCAAAATAGAAATATTCACGCCTGCACGCGCGGCACGCTCTGGCAAGTCCTGCATGCGCGCAGGGTCCGCGTCATGGGCGAGAATCTGTGCGTCACTACGCGCCGCAAGCGCCAGTGATTTGCCCCCACCACCAGCGCAATAGTCGAGGATACGGGTGGCCGTGGACAAATCGACACTGTCCATCGCAGCCTGGCTGGAACCGTCCTGAAGCTCTACCGTGCCATCAAGATACGCGCGACTGCGCGTCAGACGGCGCGCACCCTGCGTCACAATTAAAGCTGTCTCTGCAATGGGATGCGCGGCACAGCTGATGTTCTCGCCTGCCAAAGCGGCAGTTGCGCTGCTGCGGTCCGCTTTGCGCTGATTGACCCG
>RCMY010005980.1_pt1 | contig 10244 bp, 8 predicted proteins | sample 2041341 | NCBI WGS metagenome assembly RCMY01 (sample SAMN09708234, study PRJNA481090) | Marine sediment metagenome, whole genome shotgun sequencing project.
GCCGCAGGCGGCAATGCTGGCGTCATTGCCGCATATCGGTTACGGTTTGCCGCCTTTGCGCTTTGTTCGGGAATATTCAACAATAAACAAACTCAGGCTGCCGAGCCCATGATTTCATTGCGAGTGCTGCGCGACCTTGGTCCAGGTGCTCTTGTCGCCGCCGCTTTTATCGGGCCAGGCACGGTGACGGTGTGTACGCTGGCCGGAGCGAATTTCGGCTATGCCTTACTCTGGGCTTTGTTGTTCGCTACTTTGGCGACTATCGTGTTCCAGGAAATGGCCGGCAGGCTTGGCACCATAGCGCAGCAAGGCCTGGGCGAAGCGCTGCGCTCAAGCCTGGCTAAATCGGTTTGGAAATGGCCGGTTTTTATACTTATCGTCGTAGCATTGTATGCCGGTAACGCGGCTTACGAAGCCGGTAACTTGTCGGGGGCGGCGCTGGGCATTGAAGCCATCACTGGTGCCCCTTCGGCGCTGGTATTCAACATTACCGTGTTATGCATAGCGAGTGTTGCCGCCGCGGTGCTATGGCGCGGCAGCTATCGGCAGGTCGAGAAGTTGTTAATCGGCCTGGTGTTGTTTATGGGCGTGTCTTTCGTCGGCACGTTCGCGGTTAGTAAACCAGATCTGTTGGCATTGGCGCAGGGGCTATTTTCGCCGCGTATACCCGAAGGCAGCCTGATGATGATAGTTGCCCTAATTGGCACAACGGTGGTGCCCTACAACTTGTTTTTGCACGCGTCGGCGGCCAAGCTGCGTTGGCAGGGCAGTGGCGACCTTGCTGCCGCCAGAGCCGATTCAATTATTTCTATCGGGCTCGGTGGCTTGGTCGCCATCCTCATTGTGTCGACTGCCTCCGCCGGTTTATTTGCCCATGGACTGGCCGCAGACAGCGTTGCAGATATGGCGGTGCAACTGCAGCCACTGTTTGGTCCCATGTCTCGCTATCTGCTTGGCGCAGGCATGTTGGCTGCCGGCTTGAGCAGCGCACTCACCGCGCCGATGGCGACCGCGTATGCTGTGACCGAGATATTTCCATCCAGCTCCGCTTCTAAAAGCATTCATTTCCGCCTGATTGCGTTGAGCGTATTGGGTGTTGGCACTGTGTTTGCAATCAGCGGTATTAAACCGCTGACTATTATTCTCAGCGCGCAATTTGCCAATGGGCTGCTGCTGCCCATTATTGTGGCCTTTCTGCTCTATACGATGAACCAGCGCACTATTCTGGGCGAACATGCCAACGGAGCCATCGCTAACTTACTTGGTGCAGCCGTATTCCTGGTGTCTCTCGGGCTGGGCGTTCGCTTGATTGTGAAATCGATTGCTGCGTTTTGAAGTGAGGGGTTTGTGATGGTGGCGAGTTATTCGAACTCGTCAGACAGCCTAATTTTATAGCGCCGCCCCAACAATAGAAGATTCTGACCATTAACCAAGTGCAAAACTCTGAGTGGTGCGCCAGTCGAGTTCACAATTGTTCCATCATGCAGGTCAAAAATAGCGCAACGGTAAAATACATCATGGTTGCCGACCATCAGTGCTGTTAGAATTATTGCAGCGGCCGACTTCCGCTGCAAGGCGCAGCGACGTGGCTACTGCGAAAATCGCGAGTAGTGCATGTGGCAACCTATAAAAAGTAGTAGTTTTTATTTATGTCCGAATCCCAACTCAAGCTAAGCGCGATACGAAAGCAATTGGAATACTGGCGCGCATACGGTATGAAAGATGATCCGTTTGACGACGAAATCGTCGACGGGCGTTTTTTCTGGGGCGAAGAGAGAGAAGAGCTGTTACGCAAAGCTCTGCAGCTGGCGTGCTGTACGACTACGGCGGTTGTTTTTTACGGCCCGAAAGGCATTGGTAAAACCAAACTCCGGCAAGCACTGGAAGTGAGTCTTGAAGACGACGAGCAGATTGTTGTAGTGTCGCTGCCGGCTGGCCACATGACAACTCCGCAACAGCTGCTTTCTCATCTTGGCCAGGCTTTTGATTTGCAAGCTGAGCAGCTTGAACCTGCCGAAATAGAAGTGCGCATCAAAGAGCGCCTGCAAGCGAACGAAAATACACAGAACAAATTGGTCATATTGGTCGACGATGCCGATCAACTACCAGAATTCACGCTGGCAAGTTTGCTGGTGATGGCGCATTACCCCGACAACTACATCAGCGTGTTGTTGTTTGCCGCCACCGACAGCAATGGTGTACTGCGCGCCGAATTGCAAAACCAGCAAATTCAGCAGTTTGAGGTTACGCCATTCGATGCTTTCACATTGGAGTCGTATTTGCGCTATCGTCTCGACCTGGTAGGTGGCGATCGCAACTTTCCTTTTACCCCGGCTGATATTGACGATTTGTTAAGTGAGAGTGACGGTATTCCAAGCCGGGTAAACGAACTCGCGCGGCAAAAACTACTGGCAGCACTGCAGCCAGGTGATGGTCAATCGTCGAGGCTGAAGGCAACCCGTATTAGCTTGCCAGCGCTGAAAATTCCATACGTCAACGTGTCGGCAATAAAGGTTCCGAACATTACGCTGCCGACCTTGTCGCTGCCGCGAATAAAGATTGCCTGGCAACCGCTAGCGGCGGTCGCCGGCGTTGTGCTGTTTCTAGGTGGAGCATGGTTGCTGAGCGGCGGCTCAGCAGATCAGCCGGCTAAACCAGTGCTTGCGAGCGCGGCCGAAACATCCAAAACCGAAGCCAAAAACGAGCCGGCTGCAGCAGTTTCCGCTGCCGATCAGGAGTGGATAAATCAGGCCTTGTCTCTGTCGCCGGCTGCGGGTGGGCCTGTTGCTGATCCTGCAGGCATGCTTGTGTCCACTGCAGTGCCGCCACTAGCACCACCGCAGACTAGTTATTTAAGTCCTGCTGTGAGCGTAGCCAAAGAGTCAGCTGAGCAAGCAAAGAAAACCGCTGCAGCCAAGCAAACTGAGGTGAAACTTGCGAGCGTAAAAGTTAAACAGAAATATATTGATCAGGCCAAAGCAGCGTTGCCCAAAGATGAGATGTATCTTCTCAAGTCGCCCAAAAGTAGCTACACATTACAGTTGCTCGGTAGTTCCTCGAAAGCAGGAATGAGCGGTTTCGTCAAAGACAATAAAAACATAGAGATTCTGGTTTTCGAGGAAGAGTTGCAAGGTCGCCCGTGGTTCGTCGCGGTCACAGGCAGTTTTGATAGTGTGGAACAGGCCAGAGATGGATTGTCTGAACTACCTTCCGCGCTGCGTGACTTGAAGCCCTGGGCTCGGCAATTTAGCAGTGTGCACGCGGACATCAGAAGACATCGCGGGCGTTAGGCAAGCTGACCCAAACCAAAGGCCAGCACAAACAGCAGGGCCGTTAATACCATTTGTTTCAGCCAGGTATCCAACTGCTCACGCGGCAATGTAGCAACTGCCCGGCCGTTGGCTACCAACATCGGCATAGTCACAAGAAAGAGTAGTTGCCAAGCGCTTTGCCACTGCAGTATCACGTAGACCAGCGCCGCCAGAGCAGCGAAAAACAGCAGGCAACAGTGGTAGAAGCGTGCCCTGGCTAAGCCAATCAAAACCGGAAGCGTACGTTTTCCTGCTTTAGCATCGCTGACGATATCGCGGATATTGTTAATGTTAAGCACCGCGACGGTCAACGTTCCGACGCTGATCGCAGGTAGCACGACATAGCCGTTAAGCGTTCCAGTCTGCAAGAAATAGGTACCAAGCACGCCGCTCAAACCAAAAAAAACGAATACTGAAAGGTCGCCAAAGCCGGCGTAGCCATAGGGGTTGCTGCCTGCTGTGTAGGCTATCGCGGCCCATATCGCCGCGCCGCCGAGCAGTGTAAATAGTAAAGCGAGCAGTAACTGCTGCGCATTCAGGGCTAGCGAGATAAGGAAGATGCCGGCAAGGATGGCGAGCACAGCAACAAAAAATATGGCACGACGCATTGCCGCCAGGCTGATAAGACCTGCTTGCAGCGGTCGACTGAACGTGGTGGGGTCGAGCGCGTCGGCACCATTAACGGTATCGCCATAGTCGTTTGCCAAATTTGATAATATTTGCAGCAGAGCAGCGGTTAGCATTGCCAGCGCGGCAATGTGGGCATCGAACATGCCGTTAGCCGCCGCCAGAAAAGCACCCATGGCGATGCTTGCCGTGGCTAGCGGCAGCGAGTGCAGCCGCAGTGCGGCGATCCACATCATTGTTTTAGTTGCTTGCTTGATTGCGGTCATTTACTGCGGATACTTAATTTATCTACGCCATATTGTTGAGCAGCCAGCCCAGCAGCAAAACCTGCGGTAGCGTAACCAGTGGTAAAAATAGCGCTATTTTCCAGCTTTTGGTTAGGTCTTTCAACACCATGATCTCGGTGTAGTCGGTGGCCACGCCTGCCATCAGAAAGGTGAAGCCATTGCCTGGCGCGGCGGCGCGGGTAATGATGTCGGCGGCGATAGGGGTTGAGCCTTCAGAGCACACTTCTATTACGGTGGCGGCTAGCAGGGTCAACAGCAGGCCGATGATTGTTGGTCCAAACAAGGTTTGATAGGTGTCCAGCGGCACAAAGGCGCGTATCGCGGTGGCCAGCACCAGGCCAAACAACAGCCAGCGAAACACCATACGTGAGTCGCGCAAGCCGTCGAGTAACAGACGGCCAATGGCTGCAGGAGTACACTGCGCTTGTTTCAGCAAGCCAAACAGATTGCTCAATAACCCGCCGTTTGCCGGGGTCGGCTCATCCTCCTCAGCTAACGCGTTAGGGTTGGTCGGCAGCACACCGTTGCTGACGAGGCGGTCAAATATCAGGCCACTGATCACGCCAACCAACATCGACAGCGCAATAAAAAGCAAGGTGTAGCCCAGGCCAACCAGGCTCACCAGAATAATGGTAAGTGACAACGAGTTCCACGGGCTGGCTATGAGGAATGCCATCAGCTGCCCGAGGCTGGCACCGCGCCGGTACAATTTGGTGCCGACCATAAGAATGCCGTGGCTGCACAGGTCTAGCAGCACGCCGGCCAGCGTTGCGCGGAACACACCGGTGACACTGCCGCCGCGCCCCAGCGCCTGCATTACGATAGTTTGCGGGATGCGGTCCAACAAGCCAACGAACACAATAGCCGCAGCGAGCCCCCACCACATTTGATTTAGCAGCTCGAAAATGCCAAACGCCATTGCGCGTAGCCAGCCCGGCAGAGCGCTGCCGTCACCGGCAAGCAACGCGACAACATAGCAAATCGCGACGATGCCGCCGCTCACCCATAACAGGTAGTCGAATTTCCGCGCATCGCTACTGCAGGTTGAAGCGCACGCGTTTTCTGGCGCGTCGGTAACCGGGCTAGGTGTTTTTTCGCAGCAATCGCTTATCGTAAACTCTTCCGGCTGGTCGCCGACAACGTATTGATAATTTCGCAGTCTGCCCCCTCATCATTCGGGCAGTTACTAACGAGTTCTGTGAGCAACTTTTTGATCGACCGCAGTTCTTTTATATGCTGGTCCACTTCCTCCAGCTTTTCTTCAACCAGCGCGTGAACTGCCGCGCTGCGACGCTGCGGGTTTTGATAAAGACCGATCAGCTGCCGACACTCGTCAAGACTAAAGCCAAATTGCCGCGCCTGGCGCAGAAACTGCAATGTCGACAACGCCGCAGCGCTGTATGCGCGGTAGCCGTTTGCCTGCCGGGTCGGCGCTGGAATTAGCGCTATGCTTTCGTAGTAGCGAATTGTCTTGGCACTAAGACCGGATTGCTTCGCAACCTGACCAATATTCATCGAAGAGTGCTCCTGAAATACTGCTATTGCAGCGATCTTGGAGCAAATATAAGCATTCCAGTAACTGGAAGGTCAACAGTTTGGAGCGCCGTTAAACCGAATGTTACTTAGTTAAGGCCGGACTACACGCTTAGCAATGCAGCATTCGCGCTAGACTCTTTTAAGTAGCAGCACTTTTAGGCCAACCTGGGCGTAGGCGCTCGGGTTTTTAGCCCAATTGTTCCAGGCTTCCTTTACTGCTGCAAAATCGCAGTCGACCATGTTTTCCTGCTCAGTCAGATCGAGCACGTTGAGATAGGTGGCCTTGAATTTTTCCATATTCTGCGGCCAGGTTGAGGGGATGGTCAGCGTCCATTCTCTTTCCAGCTGCCAGTGTGGGCTGGCGGTAATTGCCGGGTTGATATTCTCAATAACATTGCGGTCCAGCCCCTTGTGTTGAGTAGCCGCGATAAATTTTTGGAAGAAATCCATAAACTCGGGCAATTCCGGTTCGAAATAGCGAAGCTCATCGACCGCGTCGATAATCAGGCAGTGACCATCGGGCACAACGAATTCTGCCAGTCGCGGCAAAGCAGTCCCGGCGTTCGGTAAATGCTGTAACACCAACCGCAACATGGCGAAATCGTAGTTGCCGGAAATTGTCTCCAGCCGGTCGACAAAAAATTCGACGTTATCAGCATCAGTCTCTGCGTTCGCCACGTCAATCAATTCTTCAGAGAAGTCTATGCCAACAAAACGTTTGTCGGGGAAACGCGCTGCCAGCTGCGACAGGTAATAGCCGTTGCCGGTGCCAACGTCCAACACGTTTTTGGCGGTCAACCAGGCAGTGCAGGTGTGATATACGCTCAGCTCTTGCGGTAGAGAAAAATCGGTTTGCAGGCGATGCAGCAGATTCCAGATTTTTAGCGACTGTTGCCCGCTATTAGGTTTGGCGCTAGCAGTGCGTGCTTCGTCCTCTTCGACAAGGTCTTGCATGTTTGCACCCCAATTGAGCGTAGCCAGCGATTGTACTACTTCGGTGCAGCAATGATGCAGCTGAGGAAAAGCGTTTTTATAATTTTTTCTTTTATAAAAACCGCGTTTTAATTACTTATTGTTACTATGTTTTTAGCCGTTGCCAGCGAGGTCGGAGACAAGGCGCTGGGCCTGTCGTTAAGCTGCAAGAAACTGCAGCACAAGTTTGTTGAATAACTCTGGCTGTTCTGCGTGCGGCCAATGGCCGGCATTGGCGACAACCTTCAATTGCGCGCCGGGGAACAACGTCATCACTGCATCTTTGTGTTCGGTCAGCAAGTAGTCGGAGTTACCACCTTTGACAAACAGCGTATCACCGGTGAAAGGCGTGCCGAAATTGCCCTTCGCCACTTCGTCGTAATTGGCTATGATGCCCTCCAGGTTAAGTTGCCAGACGTAATTCCCTTGCGGGGTGCGGGTCAGGCTTTTCAGCAAAAAACTGCGCACTCCAGCATCGTCTTCGTACTGCGCCAGAATTTCATCCGCCTGCTGACGCGACTCTATGCTCGCCTCTGCCACTGCGGTCAAACCCCTGATTACATAGGTATGCCCGTGCTCATAGGTTACCGGCGCAATATCGGTAACGACAAGCTTGTTGACCCGCTGGGGGTAATTGAGTGCAATTTGCATTGCAGTTTTGCCGCCCATGGAATGGCCAAGCAGATGCGCCGAGGTTAGCGCCTGATCGTCCATCAATTGCAGCACATCGGCGGCCATAATGGCGTAGCTCATATTATTGTCGTGGGGCGATTTGCCGTGATTACGCAGATCAACGGCATACACTGTGAAACTTTCAGCCAGCGCTCTGGCTACTACGCCGAGGTTGCTGGCCGAACCAAACAAACCGTGCAATAGAATAATCGGTTCGCCCTGGCCAGACTTTTTGAAATTTAGTTGCATGATTTATTGTTCTCCAATTGTGCGACAATTGCTTCAACCACGGCTTGCGTCGTCAGGTTCGCGCAAGCTAGGTGGATGTCGGCAAACTTTCTATACAGCGCGCTGCGCTCGGTAAACAATTCGGCGAAGCTCTGGTCGGGTCGCCGGGCAATGCCGCGCTGCTCATAATTGTGAATTCGCTGCTTCAACTCCTGCAGTGGAACGTCTAGAAAAACGGCGCTGCCTGACTCACGCAATCTCTGCATACCCGCTTCGCTATAAACGGCGCTGCCGCCGGTAGCAACAACTTTGTTATCGATAGCCGTCGTTAGCAGCACATCCTCCTCAATGGCACGCAGATTCAGGTAATCGCTTTGGTCAAGAATCTGCTGCAGGGTTTTACCCTCTCTGACCTGAATGGCAACATCGGTGTCGGTAAAGCCAAGTCCCAGCTCCTTGGCTAACAACACGCCTATGGTGCTTTTGCCCGCACCCGGCATGCCGATAAGAATAATACTTTTGCGCGCTGCATTCATGTCAGTCTATCCTGAAACTTCATTACCCTCGCTCAATAAGGTAACATCTTTTGTCTGACCCGACAGGACAGTGATATGAGTGATCAACACCCAAGCGATTTGCTGAAGACCCCTCTGCATGACCTGCATACCGAGTTAGGCGCGAAGATGGTGCCGTTCGCAGGCTATAGCATGCCGGTGCAGTATCCCGCCGGAATTATGCAGGAACATCTGCACACGCGCGCGCAGGCGGGACTGTTCGATGTCTCGCATATGGGGCAGGCTGTGCTAAAGGGCAGCGACGTGATCGGCGCACTGGAAGCCATCGTCCCGGTGGACGTGGCAGCGTTAAGCGTGAACCAGCAAACCTACGCGCTGTTTACTAATGAGGCCGGCGGCATTAGTGATGACCTGATTATCACTCGTTGGGAAAATGACGAACTGTTTCTGGTTTTCAACGCAGCTTGTAAGCAGCAGGATCTTGCGCATTTGCGTCAGCACCTGGACGCGGCGGCGGTCATCGAGCTAGCCGACCGCGCGTTGCTAGCGTTGCAGGGTCCGGCGGCCAAAGACGTTATGGCAGAGGTCGCCCCTGCGGTCAATGAACTGGTTTTCATGAGCTGCTGTCGAACAGAGATTGACGGCGCGGAATGCTACATCACTCGTTCGGGCTACACAGGCGAAGACGGTTTCGAAATTTCAGTCCCGGCTACACACGCCGATGCGTTTGCGCGACGCTTGCTGGCCTATGAGCAAGTCGAAGCGATCGGCCTGGGTGCGCGCGATTCACTGCGGCTGGAAGCTGGCTTATGTTTATATGGCCATGATCTCGGCGCGGAAACGACGCCGATTGAAGCCGGCCTGCTGTGGTCGATCAGTAAATCGCGTCGCCCTGGCGGCTCGAAAGCCGGTGGTTACCTGGGAGCTGAGGTTATTGAACAGCAAATAGCCGACGGTGTACGGCGCAAACGAGTGGGGCTGTTAGCGCAGGGCCGCGCCCCGGTGCGTGAGGGGGCGGAGTTGGTCGATGCCGACGGCAACAGCGTAGGCGCGGTTACCAGTGGTGGCTTCGGGCCAACGCTGGCAGCACCAGTAGCCATGGGTTACGTTGACATCGGCATGGCAGCAGCCGGCACTGAGTTAAACGCGCTGGTGCGGGGCCGGCAACTGCCGCTGACGGTGGCAAAAATGCCGTTTGTGCCGCGCCAATACTTTCGTAGCTGAACATTTAATTAGTAAACGACAGGCTCCTAAAATCTCTGCTTCATCAACTTATTGGAAACGGTATGTCACAAGCGACACAAACCCTGACCGAATTGAGCACTAACCGAGAATTCATCCAACGCCATATCGGCCCCGATGGTGACGAGCAGCAGGAGATGCTGGCGACGCTGGGTTTCGATTCGCTGGACGCACTAACGGCGGCGGTAGTACCTGCATCTATCCGTATGCAGAATCCGTTAGCTTTGGGTGAGAGTCGCAGCGAACCGCAGGCGCTGAGCGAATTGCGCCGCATTGCTGAGCAAAATATGGTTTATAAATCTTTGATAGGCCAAGGCTATTACAACTGCCACACGCCCAACGTTATTCTGCGCAATCTGCTGGAAAACCCAGCGTGGTACACGGCTTACACGCCATATCAGCCCGAGATTTCTCAGGGGCGACTGGAAGCGCTGCTCAATTTTCAAACCATGGTCACCGATCTTACCGGTATGGATTTGGCTAACGCCTCCTTGTTGGATGAAGCCACCGCCGCCGCCGAGGCCATGAGTCTCAGCAAGCGCATGGCGAAATCCAAAGGCGATGTGTTCTTTGTTGATCGCGACTGTCTGCCGCAATCGATTGCCGTGCTGCAAACGCGCGCTGCACCGCTGGGCATCAAGCTGGTAATTGGCGATCCTTCGACCGAACTAGCGCAACACGACTACTTCGGCGTGTTGTTGCAATACCCCGGAGCCAGCGGTGCAGTGCGTGACTATGCCGAGCTGATCGAGGCGGCACATACGCAAAAAGCCCTGGTGACCGTGGAGGCTGACATTCTTGCTCTGCTGCTGATGAAAGCCCCGGCGCAGCTGGGCGCAGATGTTGCTATTGGC
>RCMY010006413.1_pt1 | contig 10241 bp, 9 predicted proteins | sample 2041341 | NCBI WGS metagenome assembly RCMY01 (sample SAMN09708234, study PRJNA481090) | Marine sediment metagenome, whole genome shotgun sequencing project.
GGATTTAGCCTTGGCACGCGAAGCGGGAAGGACATTAAATCTGTTCCGAAATACCCTTGTAAAATAGGTCGGACTATTAAATCCTGAATCATAGGCTATTTCCGAAACAGTTTTATCTTTTCTGTTTAGGGCTCTGAGCGCATGTACCAAACGTAATTCAGTTAGTAATTTATTGGGTGGCACTCCAAATAAGGAGGATATTTTCCGATAGGTTTGGGTCTTGCTAAAACCTAGCTGACTGCTGAGGGCATCACTGCTAAAAGCTGAATTAGTTAGGTTCTTTAGTAATACGCTATCCAATTTTTCGATTTCGCTATAGGAGGCTTGATCAATTACGGTAATTCCAGTGGCATCAATTTTGGAAATATCGCTACTTCGGGATGCAGAGAGTTTCGTATCTAAATCCGTGCATATTCGTAGTGAGAAACCAAGTCTGGACAAGATGTTTGCTTTTTTCTTGGTTTCTTCGAACAAATCTGTACCATGTTCGTCAACTGGTTTCCCGGTGGCCAAAGCTATACTAAATATCATTTTACCCTCTAAAGTCTCGAAGTATTTGGCTATCTCAATGGAGCAGGCTACAGCATCAAAAGCATCAACAAAAGAAGCCATGAACTTTTCACTAGGAACCTTGACAACATTTCCCTGATGGTTCTTAATGAAATCTAAAACCTTGGTTGTCATCAATGCTTTGATTTCCGTTAATTCCAAAAAATCAACTAACATAATTGTCCGAAAGCCGCTATCTATTTCTCCCGATAAGGTCAAAGCTAAATCCTCTTCGTTTTGACTACCCTCGCCCATATATGGAAGAAATTCATTCTGATGCGATACCTCGATAACATTGCATGCCCCAATGCCATGGGCCTCTTTATGACTCTCAACGCACGCCTCCTTATTTGGACCTTCCATTAAACAAAAAGCTGTTTTTTGTTGAAGATTCAGATAATACCTCTTGTATACCAAGCCATGTTTATTTTGAACTGCCACATCCCTCAAATGTGCTCTATACATATCTTCTTCAGTAATAGCTTCCGAATCGATTTTGTGAAAGTCCATGAATAATGGCATACTTAATTATTTAAGAAAGATTCATTTTAAATTTAAACAATAGTAATCTGGTAACCACTAATATACAACTTTTATCAAAGTATTTTTGTTGGAAAAAAATGTGGTTTTTATACCCTGGGCAAAACGTGAAGCAAGAAATAACGGATAAAATCTTATCGAAAACACCACTTCGATTTGGTTACAATGAACCAAAGTAGAGTACTTCTGCAACGGCCACGTAAATTTTATTGTACCGCATATATTTTAAAATCTTCTGTTTTAAGGTATCCGTCCAAGTTTAAAATGAAACCCCCGTTTAGCGAAGCGGGTCTTTTGTCGTTACGTGACAATATATCTTTTTTGATCAAAAAAAGGTTCGTTTACGAAAATATGGGATCAATGGGGATTATTTTTGACGCAATGCGCCAAGATGTCCCCTGCGTATGGGATATCGGGTGTTTTAGGACGGAAATTTCCTATATTTGCCGAATGAGGCCTATAGTTTATATCGTGGACGACAATTTCGTGTCTGAGTTCGCAACAAGGATTATTTTGGAGCAATCCCTGATTCCCTGTGAAGTCCTCAGCTTTACGGACGCAGACCTGGCCCTATCTAGTTTTTTGGGATGTGTGGAAAAAAAGAAAAACGTTCCAGATATTATACTATTGGACCTGAACATGCCCGTTGTCGATGGTTGGGGCTTTTTGGAAAAAATCGGTGGCATCGATTATCCCAAGGACGGAACGGCGATATTTATGGTTTCCACGTTCGCCAATGCCAGCATCCGCAAAAGGTCTTTGAATCACCCTTTAGTAAAAGGATATTTTGAAAGGCCACTGTCCATAGCGAATATCCGAACAATCCTGGCCGTGGAGGCCTAGATATTATGCTCCCGCGCCCTTTATTTCTGCTTGGGAAGGTCAAAGTTGAACGTGGAGCCCTTGCCCATCGCTGAGTCGACTGTTATTTTTCCTCCCATGCCTTCCACGGTTCGCCTCACCGTTGCCAATCCTATCCCTGTTCCCTGTCGACCGAACCTGTCCGTACTGGTAAGTTTTGCGAACAGGTCGAAAATTCTCGTTTGAAATTTTGGCGGTATGCCGGGACCGTTATCAGCGACCGAGATTCGATAATGCGATTCCATGTCCTTCACCGTCATCACGATCTGCGCCCGCTCCTTGTCGTTATATTTTATCGCATTGCCAAAGAGGTTCACAAGGATCCGTTCCAGCGCATGCCGGTTGGTCTGGACATATTTCAGGTCAGACTCCAATGTTATCTCCGGATGGCCCAACGCGGAAAAAAGTCCCGCGATCTTTTTTATGAGGGTCTTTAGATTTATTCTGGTGATGGCCTGATTCAAGAGCTCTGTCGACCTACTGTGCTCCAATAGCCCGTTTATCAGTTCACCAAGAGTTTCGGCCGATTCCTTAATCATTTCGACCGTTTCCTTACCGTTCTCGTCCATGTTTAAAATATGGCCGCGTTGCAGGATATCGACCAACGATGATATATTGTTCAACGGAGATTTGAGATCGTGGGCCGCCAAATATGCGAACTTTTCGAGTTCCAGGTTGTTTCGTTCAAGTTCTTGGTTCGCCCTTTCCAGTTCCATTTTTTTCTTCCGGAGCTCCAAAAGGTTCATTACCTGGCCGGATAGTATGGTCAATGCGTCGATTTGGTGCTCGTCTAGCTTGCCTGGCTTGTGGTCTATGACGCATAGTGTTCCAATCGGCAGCCCGTCCGCGCCGGTCAACGGGACACCGGCGTAGAAGATTACGTTAGGTTCTCCGTCTACCAGAGGATTTTCCCGAAAGCGTTCGTCCTCCCTCGAGTCCTGGATCTGGAAAATCTTGTCGGGGCCGTTGATGGCATGGCCGCAGAATGAATATTCCCTAGGGGTTTCCGATACATCGAGGCCATGGCGGGACTTGAACCATTGCCGCCTTCCGTCCAATAAGGTTACCAATGAGATTGGGGTGCCACATATCTGGGCGGCGAGTGCGGTCAGGTTGTCGTAGTCCGCCTCCACTGCGGTGTCCATAACGGAATACGATTCCAATAGTTCGAGCCTTCGCGCTTCTTTTATGTGATCTTTAGGTGTTTCCAATTCGTTTGTGTAAGTTATAGTGTCGATGTTTCAGTCAACCGGAATGTCCCTCTGGGCCAATATTTTTTTTCCCCGAACGAATATCCGTTTAATATTTCCGACATCAACCGTCCCATAAAATGGCCGATTAAATGGTAGGCAGTAGGTGATTGCAAGTGTCCCATAAAAAATTCCCATTGCGGAATCTATGTAAAAGTTCTTTCGTTTATAAAATCAGATTTTGTACGTGAAGATTCCTTTTCCTTGTTTTCTGGTCAGCTTATAAAATACCATTGAAAAGAATATGAAAAAGATAAAATCATTTATTCCGTAGACAGAATAAAAAATCCCTGCAAAAATGTCTTTATCATAAACCTTCCCCACATCATTTTTCGTAATCCAACTCACCCATGCAACCACATAGACAAGCTTTTCAATAATAAAAACTCCCACTACCCATCTAACATGACTATAATTATTTGCTAAGGCTAAATATGCCAAGCCCCAAAGGATGATCATTACTAGTCCAAAATTAGACATAATGACAGGATCTGTATGAGCAATAATAGTATTTGTAAATAATTTTGAAAAGAATAGAACCGCTATAATATTGATCAATCCTGCAGTGATAAAGCCGTAACGTATAAATTTTTTGCTCATAAAATGGTTGTATCAATACCAAAGTGTAATTGGAAATTTTTGCGCTATATCAGTTTGTCCAATGTTATGGGCAAATCCCGGACGCGTACTCCAGTAGCACTAAATACTGCGTTTGCGATGGCCGAAGCAACCCCGACTATCCCTATTTCACCCAATCCCTTGGCGCCTAAGGGATTTACGATATCATCTTGTTCTTCTACAAAAATCACTTCTAACTCTTGCACGTCGGCATGGATCGCCATGTGATACTCGGCGAGATTTGAGTTCATTATTCGGCCATTGCGGTCATCTATCATACCCTCTTCCTCCAATGCCATTCCTATTCCCCAGGTAATAGCTCCTAGAATCTGGCTTTCAGCGGTCTTGGGATTAATGATACGACCTCCGGCGATTGCGCTTGTTACCCTAGGAACGGTAATCATCCCTAAATCTTCATCAACATGAACCTCCACCATCACACAGGAATGCGCATAAGACGAGTATTTCTCCTGTTTTTGTTCTGGTTCCAATGAATTTTCCGCTTCTATTTTTTCTTTATTCGCTTCTTTTAAGATTGTCGAAAAGGAAACGCTCTTCCCTAATTTTGTAGAAATCTTGCCATGGTTATAATGAACTTCCTTGTAATCGAGATCTTTGAAAATATCAGGATGCCCTTTTTTAGCGAGTTTGAACAATTGCTCTCGGAGTTGCTCGCAAACAACCTTAACGGCAGATCCAACTGAGGATACGGTCCAAGAACCTCCTTCAATCGGCGCTTGGGGCAAGGTAGTGTCTCCTAGCTCAAAGGTTACTTGTTCCAAAGGAATGCCCAAGGTTTCCGCTGCAATTTGCGACATGACGGTATACGTACCTGTTCCAATGTCCGCCGTACTGGCGCTAACGGTTAAATTTCCATCTGAATTTAACACTGCCTTAGCGGCCGATTTTTGTTGAAAGGCCTCCCAACAACCCGTTGCCATCCCATAACCAATGAGCGTATTGCCTTGTTTTAGGGTGCGAGGTTTTGACCTACGCGCTCCCCAACCAAAACTTTCGGCAGCTTGCCTATAGCATTCCTTAAGTTCCTTGCTTGAGAATGGTTTATCCTCGTTTTGGTCTTTATCGGCGTAATTTCTCAATCGAAATTCCAAGGGATCAATGTCCGCCTCGAGCGCCAGTTCATCCATGGCACATTCCAGGGCGAACATTCCGGTAGCGCCACCAGGCGCTCTCATATCCATTGGGGTATAAACATTAACGGGTATTAATTGATAATCCAGCTTGACATTTATACAATGGTACATTAGTCCGGACCAATCGACTATACCCTCGCTATATTTTTCGAATTTTGAGGTCTCACCAAATGCCGTATGTTCTATGGAAACCAATTTTCCATCGGCACCGGCTCCCATTTTCAGCTGTTGAAAACATGCGGGGCGATGCCCAAAAGAAAACATCTGCCGTCTTGTGAGCGAAACCTTGACGGGCCTGTTCAGCTCTTTTGCCGCCAATGCCGCCAGAAAAAGCTGGTATTGGGGACGAAGCCCCGAACCAAAGGCCCCACCGACGAAAGGCGAAAGAATCCGCACCTTTTCCTTTTCAAGATTAAAAATCCCACAAATATATTCCTGGCTGCTATTGACCCCTTGAATCTTGTCATAAATGGTAAACGCCTCCTCTTCCCGGTTCCAAATGGCAATGGAGGCATGCGGTTCCATTGGATTATGGTAGTGTCGTGGTTGGCTATATGTGACGTCTATCTTAAAATCTGCCGATCTGTAGGCAGTATCAGCATCTCCACGGTCGTCCGGTGGAGCGTCAACACCCTCTCTGGTAGCGTTCGCTTGATTTTTTTTAATATCGGTAGTGCATTCTTCGATTTGATAAGTTATTTCCACCAGCCCGGCAGCAAATCTGGCCAATTCAAAACTATTTGCCACGACCAAAGCAATCGGTTGGCCGTTATAAAGAATACTATCATTGTATAACGGACGGAAAGGCTTACCCGGGGGCGCCAAAGGGTCGCTATAGTCCACATTTACCTTAACTGTCTTGGGTAGGTTTTTATGGGTATAAATCTCTAAGACCCCCTTCAGATTCTTGGCATCGCCGGTATCGATCGAGGTAATCTTCCCATTGGCAATGGTACTGCTCACAACATACCCGTATAACATCCCGTCCGGTTTAAATTCGCCGGCATAAGTTGCCGCCCCCGTGACCTTTTTAAGTCCATCGACCCTTTTAACCGGCTTACCGATATATGCTGTGTCCATTTCAATTTCCATATGCTATAGTTCTTTGGCCTCCATTAGGGCTCGCAGAATCGTTTTCCGTGCAAGCTTTATTTTAAAATCATTGTCCCCGAAACCAGTGGCTCCTTCTAAAATCCGCTCCGCCAGTTTCTCGAAATTTTCCTTTGTTGCCGGTTTTCCTTTAAAATGAGCTTCCACTTCTGGCTTACGCCACGGTTTATGGGCGACACCGCCGAGAGCGACCCTAACTTCATTTATTGTTTCCCCGCTCAAATCGAGGGCGGCGGCTACCGACACAAGTGCAAAGGCATAGGAAGGTCGGTCACGCACTTTGAGATAAGCATACTTTTCATGGAAACCTTTTTGGGGCAAGTCTATCGAGGTAATTATTTCGTCCGGTAGCAGGTTGGTGTCCATTTCGGGTGTATTCCCCGGGAGTCTATGAAATTCCAACATAGGGATGCTGCGCTCCCCTTCTTTTCCTCGTGTCTTTACCGTGGCATCTAATGCGGCCAATGCGACGCTCATGTCCGAAGGATGGGTAGCGATGCAATGCTCGCTTGTTCCCAGAATGGCATGAATACGGTTAAAACCCTTTATCGCGGAGCACCCGCTCCCGGGTTCGCGTTTATTGCACGGGGTGGCCGTATCGTAAAAATAATAACAACGGGTACGCTGCATCAGGTTGCCCCCATCGGTAGCCGCATTTCTCAACTGGGCGGATGCACCGGCCAAAATTGCTTTGGACAATAGCGGATATCGCTCCTCAATTTCCGGATTGTAGGCCGTTTCGGCATTGGTCGCCAATGCACCTAAGCGCATACCGCCTTCTTGAAGTAATTCTATTTCCGATAGAGGCAATCGGGTTATATCGATTAAATGTTCTGGATTTTCGACCCTATATTTCATCAGGTCCATCAGATTGGTTCCGCCCGCGATGACTTGGGAATGTTCTTCTTGAACTAGAACTTCTATTGAGTCCTGGAGATTTTTCGACCTTGTATATTTGAAATCGTTCATATCGTTTTCTTTGCTTTCACCAGCTCTTTGGCTACTTTAAATATATTGGCATATGCACCACAACGGCAGATATTTCCACTCATCAAATCCCTGATTTCCTCGGAGCTGTTTCCTTTATCCATGTTGAGCATTCCCACCATGGAGCAAATCTGCCCGGAAGTGCAATAGCCGCATTGGAAGGCGTCATGTTCAATGAAGGCCTGTTGTACTTTATGCAACGCATCGGAATCTGCTACACCTTCTATGGTGGTTATTTCTTTGTCCTCCTGCATCTTGGCCAAGGCAAGGCAGGAATTGATGGCCCTGCCATCCACCAGAACGGTACAGGCGCCACATTGCCCGTGGTCGCAACCTTTCTTCGTTCCAGTCAGGTGAAGGATTTCACGCAAGGCATCCAAAAGAGAAGTACTGGTAGGGGCTAGCAACTCCTTGTCCTCTCCGTTTACATGTAATACCAATTTGTTTTCATTCAGGGAGCTCATATGATATTGTTGTATTTAGTACGGTCAAATAGAATATTGACACATAAGTATTGGAAGTAGTACTTGAATTGAAAATGGTAATATTCAAATCAATGATGGTACTATGCGTTCTATGCTAAAGACTCCTATAATCTTCCTTCCCAGTCGAGGATCACAATTCGTAAAATTAACTTTAATCCACTTGATAAGCAGTTCTATAGGAAGTTTTATTGACGCAAATAGAAGTTCAGTCTTAAACGTATTAGGACTATTACCGAAGAACTCTAGCTGAGTTCAAACACTGTTTTACCATCGAGAAGCATAAGTTCAAATACTGAATTTTATAAGTGTCCCATAAAATATCCCGTTCAATGGGAACGATTCAGTTGCTAAGAATAAGTTATTATTTTCCAGTTCAATTTGTAGTTCTTTTTAGTAGTTCCGGTATTTCACCTTTTACGGAACTAAAAAAGTATAATTGAACGGCCATCAAACATAAACGAATGTCGGTTTTTTAAAAGTATAACTAAATGTGGGATTAAATATACTCGGCAATTTTTATGAATTTGCGTAAATAATGTCCAAAAAAGTTGGTTCCATGAAACTTTTAAAAAATTGAAATGTTAACTATAGAAAACTGGACTAGGTATTTTCATAGGAGGATGGTAGGCAGTTTTATTCCTCATATACCCATCTCCAGTTTGAGTTTTCCTTCTGCGCTACTCCAATACCAGGAAAATCAAAATGGAACGCATTAATCCTCATGTCTTCATTATAAGCTAAATCCAATAATTTCAGTCTTGTGTTTTTTGCTTTTTTATGGTCCAAATCGTAGTTAGTTTGCCAGTTCAGTTTTTCAATATGTATAGGGTGAAGGAATGCATCGGATATATAAAGTAATTGGTCATTTTTATTGCCGATGATTACAGCTATTTGCCCTTCAGTATGGCCTTCGGCATTTACGGATATGATGTCCTTGCTTATTTCATGATAATCATGCTTTATTAAATTTATGTTTTTGTTTTTCAGCGGGGTGATATTATTTTCAATAAACACTTTGAACAATGGCGGTTGGTTGTCCGATTTTGAAGAATGCCAATAGTCCCATTCACCTTGATGCATATGAAAAGTTGCGTTGGGAAAAACCAATTGGTTCTCACTTGAGAAAACCCCACCAATATGATCTGGATGAAAATGAGTGATTACGACATCCGTAATTTCATTTGGATCGACTTTTTCTTTTTCCAACAAATGGATTAACTGACCTTTCCAAAAAACCTCCATACCTCTAAAAACAATGGGTTCTTCTGAAGATCCTATCCCGGTATCTATCAATATTTTTCTATTTCCATCCTGAAGTAGCATTGCGATATATGGAGATGGAATATTATCTGGTGATACGTTATGCTTCAGTAAGGCTTCGTCCAATTCCTTTTTATCCGCGTTACTGAAAAAATCCTTGGCTAGATATTTGCCCATAAAATCTTTGAATATTGTACATTCAAAGTCCCCGATTGTACATCTGTAAATTTCTTTATCCATGTTCCATAAATTTAAATTCGAGTGAAAGCTAACTAAAGGAATTGCTGCCAACATTTTGGCATTGTTCCGGATGAATTGTCTTCTTTTCATAGTCGATACGTTTATTCTGGGCAAGTTAAAAAAATCTGTTATTGGCATCCCACAAAGCTACGCCGGAGACAAGGAGATTGTTGGAAATGAATAAGTGGTGGCTCTCAACTAATGAAATTCGACAAATATGCTTTCAAACTCACCGGTTGAATATCCGAATATCGAGACGCTGCATTCAGTACCCCGTTCCTTTCCTTATTTGCCTCTCCTTTAATCCACACGGAGCGATGTAATTGCGTGTATATTTTGGTCAACATACTGTCCGGTGTAGTTGACGAATTAATGATCTCATCCAATTTATCAGCGGAAACAAATTCTTTTTCTACTGTTTTCCCACTAATATCCTCCCACAAAGAAATCATCTCGTTCTGAGTAGCGCTTATAGTAGATATTAGGACTTCTTTATTTATTGTTTCCGGGTCTTCCACAATGGCGGCGGTATACTGTCCAATGTCAGACAGGGCTGTCATATATGCAGACGTATGGCCATCCCCAAAAACCTTGGCTCGATTTGGCGGGGAAGTAGCTCCAAGTTCACCCAGTCCGGTAGCCCAAAATTCCATAAAACCATTGGTATAGATAGGAGTGAATGCAATGCCCGTTTCTTTTATTTGTTCCTGAACCGCTGCCTTGGCATCGTACAAATCACAAGATCCCCTTTCAGCAATAAATGGATCTATGCCAAATTCACTGGGAATAAATCTTTCTACTCTACGCCCGCTTCCTTTGCTGCCCTGGCTAATTGGATTTGATTCATAATTTGATCTCCGCCTGCACACGAGATGACCACGTCTTTCTTTCGACATGCCTTTCTTAAACTATCGAAATCTTCAAAACTACCTTCCAGGAGTTCCACACCTTGATCAGTGAGTGGTCGGACTTTAGAAATATCAGCTATGGATGTCGATCGCATTAATGCAGATACCTGATGCCCATTTTTAACTAGGGCCTTTACAATATAAGGTCCAAGATTTCCTGTGGCACCAACAATTAGGACATTTTTCATGATAAATGGTTTTATAAATATTCATTGAATTCAAATTTAAGTGAACAAAATTGAATAGGAAATACTCAATAATGAGTATTTTAGGGTACTA
>RCMY010005981.1_pt1 | contig 10240 bp, 8 predicted proteins | sample 2041341 | NCBI WGS metagenome assembly RCMY01 (sample SAMN09708234, study PRJNA481090) | Marine sediment metagenome, whole genome shotgun sequencing project.
ACAATTATCGTCCCCTGCTGGTGTACGGGTTCCAGGCAAAAGGCGAGCTGCCGGTGCCTCAAACTACCCACAGATTATTCAGACGAGCCAATTTATAAATAGTTCCGGGGATTTGGAGGCGGAGATTGGCGGAGGTGGACTTGTTTACACTTGGTTCGAGGGTTATTGATTACGAGCTTAGTGCATAAAGGAATTAACAGAAAATCTTCGCGACATAATCTATGTCAGTAGTCAATAAGTCAGGAAACTGGCTAATTGCGTTAGCGAGCAAGAACCACTTCAATCAAAGATCTTGCCTGCGTTCAAAATATTCTGAGGATCAAAGGATCGCTTCAACAAGGCCATATTCTTCAACACGCTCGATGTTCGGGAAAACGATAGATAATCTTTTTTCTCTAGCCCAATACCATGCTCCGCTGATATCGTGGAGCCGGCGAATTCCTTGAGCAGGCAATAAACCAGTTGATCAAACTGACTGCGATCTGGCTGGTGATCTTGCGTGATACCGAGCATGAGATGCAGATTGCCGTCACCAAGGTGGCCGAATACATAGAGGCCCAGATCAGGATATTGCACTTCCAGCAAACCTTGCAGGCGCTCTACGAAAATGGGAATGTCCTGGAGTTCCAGACCCACATCATAGGACAGGCAAGTACGGTGTTTTGTATACGGCACCTCGCTGTCTTCACGTATGCGCCAGATCAGGGTTCTTTGTGCTGCAGATTGAGCGACAATGCCATCCGAGATTGTCTGGTTCTCGAAAGCCGTTGCAAGAAAGTCTTCAAGCATGGAAACATCAGCGGGTAGTTCATTGCATTGTCCCGTCTCCAGGATGGCATAAATGCCGTGTGTATCTTCCAGCACGGTTGCATCAATGCCGGGCTGGCTACTTGTCACTTTGAAATACTCCGGCCACATGGCTTCGAAGGATAACAATTGCTCTCCGAATTGGTTTCGCGCATGTTCCAGCAGAATTAGCAGACTTGTCGCATTCGGACAAGCGATCAATGCCGTTTCCGTGCGAACGGGCAAGGCGTGTAGTTTGAGAACAAGCTGTGTAATCAGTCCCAGCGTCCCTTCTGAACCGATAAACAACTGCTTGAGGTCATAACCGGCGTTGTTCTTGACGAGAGTGTTTGACAGATCGAGAATCTCACCGCTTGCCAGCACAACGGTCATGCCAAGTATGTTCTCACGCATCATTCCATAGCGAATAGCCTGAATTCCACCTGCATTGGTTGCAGCCATGCCGCCGATTGTGCAACTGCCACGAGACGGTAGATTGACACCCGGTTGGAGGTTGAATTCTGCGCAGGCAGTGATCAGATCCTGCAGAGTGACGCCCGCGTCGACAACGGCAATTCTCTGCATAGGATCAATTCGCTTGATGGAATTGATTCGTTCAAATGATAGAGCAACTTGCCCCTGGCTGGTTTGAGTGCCGTCAACCAGGCCTGTCATGCCACCGTGCGGTACGAGGGATAGACCCAGTTGTCCTGCTTTGGCGCAAATCCTTGAAACGTCTTCAGTATTTTCCGGAAGCAGCAAGACACCACACGCGTAGCTGTTTGAACAGTACCCGGGGTCCCTTAACGCAAGGCGATCTCCTGACAGGACCTTGCTCTCACCCAGTAGCGACATGAATGTCGCAACGATAGCGTTTTGGTCGAGACAATTATCGTTATCCATTCTATCGGGCATCACGCTCTGGCACATATTCGATAAGCAGCGGGTGTTGTCTCATTTTCATGGACAGAAGCGCAATACCAATTTCTGCTATGGTCTCGGCTCGTGTATAGCCTGTGCCCATGGCTGCGGACAATTTACTTAGATCAGGGCCAGTGATGTCGACGCCAATGGCCATGGTTCCGGCGGTATCCATTGCGTCCTTTATCTCCCGATAACAGCTGTTATTCCAGACTATGATCGCTACGGCTACCTGTGCTTGCCGAGCAGACATCAATTCGTTCAAGGTAAACTGAAAACCTCCATCACCGACGATGGCAACCACGGGTGCATCAGGCTTACCGATCTTGGCACCTATGGCTGCTGGCAGTGCATAGCCCAGGGTGCCGAAGCCTGTCACTGAGTTGAACCAGCGCCGCGGTGCCGACGCACGGTGTGTGAAATTTGCGTGATAGACCGGCTTGGTAGAATCCCCAACGATAATCGCGTCCGGCAGAGCCGACAGAATCGATTGCAGCAACTCGCGGTACTGGGCGGATTCCTCTGAAAAACCTGCATGAAGTGCTGCATTGATTGATTCCACAACGGTCGGGCCATCTCTCTGTTGCGATGTTTCGTCACTTGAAAAAAGTGCATCAATCAGACTCCGCAAGGCAAGTGCAGCATCGCTTGTCAAGGAGATTGATGGACGGGCGTTCGTAGACATTTGTCTTGGATCGATATCGATGCGAACCAGATCAGCGCCAAAGCTCAGCGGACCCTTGCAATAAAAATCGTAATCGGTTTCACCCAGTTCCGTTCCAATTGCAATGCACACGTCGGTTTGCGCAAGGTACTCCCTGAATGCATCCGAAGACTGAACGCCGTCGAGCAGCAACGGATGATCAGGTTCCAGCAGACCGCGAGCATTGGTGGTGAGGCAGGTTGGGATACCGGTCAGATCGACAAATTCCTTCACTTCATTTCGGGCATCTACACAACCACCGCCTACCAGTAGCACAAGACGACTTGCCTTTACAATGAGTGACACGATCCGGGCCACGACAACAGGATCTGGACCGGGGCGTGATGGCAAGGGGGCAACATACATGGACTTGTCCGAAACGGTTTGCATGAACAGGTCAATGGGGATCTCGATATGGACCGGGCGTGGTCGTTCCGCGTGCAAAACGCCAAATGCCCCCGCCAGGATATCCGGCAGTTCCTCGGCCGATAACACGGTATGGCTAAGCGTTGTCACGCCTGAGAGCATGTCACGTTGATTTTTCAGCTCGTGCAGTTGACCTCTCCCGAGCCCCAGGGTTGAACGACGGTTGACAGCTGATATAACCAGCATCGGGATTGAATCTGCATATGCTTGCCCCATGGGTGTCGCCATATTGGTCATGCCGGGTCCGGTAATAATCAAGCAAACCCCCACTTTTCCTGTTGCTCTGGCATAGCCGTCAGCCATGAAACCGGCACCTTGCTCGTGCCGCGGTGTAATGTGGCGTATGGGCGAACTACTCAGACCGCGATACAAATCTATCGTGTGTACGCCGGGGATGCCAAAAACCGTGTCAACACCATAGGCTTCCAGAAGCTGGATCAGCCGTTCCCCGCAGCTTGTTGTCATCATTGCCTCAACAGTATTTCAGAATAAGACTCATTGACCACTCGTTCGAGCCTTCGCGATCAGTTGGAATCATTGTATGTGTCATGAGCGACGGTTCATCAGCGCTGTGACAGCCGTTTTGCCGATGACTGTCGTCGCAACAATCACGATCAGAATGACTGAAATAGCAGCAATGGCGGGATCAATATTATCTCGCAGCCCCATCCACATCAGGCGTGGTAACGTCACCGCATCCACGGAGGTGACAAATATGGTGACGGCAATTTCTTCCCATGACAATACGAACGTCAGGAAGAACGTGATGATCAGCCCGAATCGGATGTTGGGCAAGATCACGCTGAATATGCGTGTGAACAGACTGGCTCCCATGGACCGGGCCGCAAGATCGATTCGTCGATCTACCTGGGCTAATGACACCGAGATCATGACCACGGCAAAAGGCACAATCATGATGGTATGAGCCAATGCAACGCCTGCCAGTTTGTCGAACGCAACAACAGAATTATATTGTCCGATCGTGATCAGGAAAAAATACAGGGTCAGTGCCGAAACTACGGGCGGAGCTACCATCGGCAGCAGTGCGATACCCATCAACAGGCCGGCAAAGCGGGGGCGTAACATCCATATCCCAAGACTGAACATTGCCCCCAGTCCGGTGGCGATGGTGGCACTCAACAATCCGATGCGAATCGACAACCAGATACCGCTTGCCCAAGCGGTGTTTTCAATCAATGCATGGTAATGGCGCAGTGACCATTCATCGGTCGGCAGGGATAAGAAGCGCTTTGGTGTAAACGACACTGGGACGACTGCCAGCAAAGGCATCATGAGGAATATGGCTACCAGAATTGCCAGTATTGTTGCAATGACACCAGGACGTGAGCTGGTCGTTGAGTCAGTCAATGTGAGTCCGCCGGTTGAACCTGGCGTAGCAGCAGTGCCATCAGCGCGCCAATCGAAACCATCAACACTACGCTGATGGCTGCTGCGAGTCCCCAATCGGGACTTTGAAAAATTCGCAGGTAAATCAGCTCAGCCACCATGACACTGCGGCCCCCACCCAGAATGGCAGGGGTTATGAAAAAACCGATGGCAAAGACAAACACCAGCAAACCGGCGCCCATGATACCGGCCGCAGTCATGGGCACGAATATCTGCCAGAAAATACGGGCAGAACGAGCTCCCATGCCTCTGGCCGCCATCAAGATTCGTTCATCGACGTTGCGCATGGCCGTTGCCAACGGAAAGACAGCGAAAGGAATCAGAAAATGAACCATTCCAATGACGACACCAATCTCGTTTCGTACTAGTAGAAGAGGCTGGTCAATCAAACCGATGGACTGCAACCAGCCATTGATCAATCCGCGGTTTGACAGCAGCGCCAGCCAGCCAAATGCTCGCGTCAGCACAGAAATCCAGAACGGTATGATGATACAAAGCCCGATCAGAGAACGGGTCAGAGGTGTTCCTCGTACCCACGACAGGGCAATGACATAGCCTGCCAGAACCGATAACACCGAAACAATTGCACAAATACGCAGAGTTCGCCAGAAGACCGACAGGATCAATGGATCACTCAATACGGTTTTGTATTGGTCCAACCCTAGTTCGGGTCGCGTGACACTCCAGCGGACAATACCCGCAAACGGCAGCAGATAAGCCAGTAACAGAAGCAGCAGCAAGGGGCCCAGCAACAACACAGAATTTGGAATTCTATGCATATCCCGTCAGCCTGGCGTCACGTGGGTTTCATGTCCACGCAGGAGAATGCAGTCCCTCATGAAGAGACAATTGCCAGATAAGCATCAAGCGCAGCACTGTAATTTTTCTCGTACCAAACCACGTCGAGTGGTATCTGGGCGTCGAAATTCGACGGGTCCACCGGATTGAAATGCTTCAGCTCTTCCGGAATCAAGTCGTCAGCCGCCGGATTGGCAGGACCTTGGGCCAACATGTCGAACATGACAACTTGTCTTGCCGGGTCCTGTGCAGAGGCGATGAACTTCATGGCAGTATCGGTACCCCCGGGATTGCCCTTCAAGACGGCCATGGCACCTGGTGCAAGCAGGCCATCGTTCCAGATAAATTTTACGTCACCTTCTGAATCCTGTTCTATCAATCTGCCGCGGGTTGACCAGATCAATGCCATGGATGCTTCGCCGTTGAGCATCAGGGACTGGCTTTCGGCACCACCGCCCCAGTATGCGATCACGTTATCCTTGAAATTCGCAAGTTTTGCATGTGCACGATCAATATCCAGCGGGTACAGATCGGCGCGTGCAACGCCATCGCCCAACAACAGTGCCTCCCACATTCCTGTCCCCCATTTGTACATGCTTCGTTTGCCGGGGAATTTGTCAACGTCAAAAAAATCTGCCATGCCGGTGGGTGGATTGTCGCCAAACCGGGTAGCGTCGTAGGCAATAACATAGGAGTAGAAATAGGCTGAAGCCGAATGCTCCCAGACAAATCCTTCACGCATCTTGCCGCGATCAACGACCTCGTAATCTATGGGTGTAATCATGCCTTGTTTACCCAGCGTCTCTGCGGAAAACGGGTCTGCGTCTACGATGTCCCAGGTAGGGTTGCCGCTTTCGACTTGCGCTTTGATGGCCCCTTCAGTAGGTCCTGAACCATCCTGTTTGACGACTACGCCAGTGTCGGCCTGAAACGGTTTGCCAAAGGCTGCGTCGTAGGCAGTGATTGCATCTCCACCCCAATTGACAAAAACAAGCTTCCCGGATTCAGCCAGTACTGGAATTCCCCTGAGGCCAAGTACTGACGTGCCCAGTAGAGCAACAGCAAGCTGGGTAAATCGACGTCGTGATATGTCACCTTTTCTAGCTCGGCTTGCCAGAATCTCCAGACAATCTTCCTGAAATTTTTCGTTCATGCTGTTAGCTCCTGGTTGATGATGTATGTGTTGAATTCAGGGGATAGTCCCGTCTGCCGGATTAGAAAATGACGAAGAGTCAAGACAAATGCTCCAGAAAAAACCCGTGTTCTTCCGGCCAGGTAAGGCACACCTGACTGCCCAGTGCCAGGGAATCACGCAGTGTTGCGGTGGATGTTGTCAATGACAGAGGCGTACCACCCTCAGATGTCAGTTCGAGACGGGTTAGCGCACCAAGGTACGTGATATCCACGACGCGAAGTGTCAATGAATTTCCAGACTCCGGGGCCGATGAGGTAATCATCATGTATTCAGGGCGTATGGCAAGCGCACAGTTTGAGCTGACGGTGATGTTGTTCGGACCAATGGCACGCAGAGTCTGGTTTTCAAAGGTTCCCGCTGTCATGGAGCCGCTGCTCTTGACTGCTGTCATGGGAAGCAGGTTGATGTCACCCAGAAACTCGGCAACAAATCGATTCTGCGGCATTTCATAGACCTCGCGGGCAGTGCCGATCTGCTGTAGTTTGCCTTTGTCGAAAATAGCAACTCGACTGGACAGTGCCAACGCTTCAGACTGGTCGTGTGTGACGAATACAAAGGTGGTACCTGAGTCTCGATGCAACCGTCGCATCTCATCCTGCATCTGGCCACGCAAGTTCTTGTCCAATGCGGAAAATGGTTCATCCAGGAGCAATACAGAAGGCTCGCAGGCCAGAGCACGGGCAAGTGCAATGCGTTGTTGTTGCCCGCCGGACATGGCCGCTGGTTTCTTGTGGCCGTGCCCTCCCAGGCCCACCATGTCTATCATCTCTGCTACCCGGCGCTGAACCGCTGCACGATCGCGACGTTGTACCTTGAGTGGGAAGGCAATGTTCTGTTCAACACTCATGTGCGGGAACAGGGCATAGCCCTGAAACACCATGCCAAAGCCTCGCTCTTCGGCAGGCACACGGGTGACGTTGCGTCCATTCAGAGTCAGTGTGCCACGTGTGGCGGCGATGAACCCCGCTAACACCATCAGAAAAGTAGTCTTGCCCGATCCGGAAGGGCCAAGAAGGGTCAGAAATTCTCCGCGCGCAATGGTCAGTGAAATATCGTCAAGTGCGACAAATCCACCAAAGTGTTTGGTGATTCCGGTAGCACCGATTTCAGCTGCCTGCGTTCTGGCGGACATCAATACACCTCTTCAGCACCCGTTGACAAGATTGGCGCATGGCAAACAGACAGACAAGCGTGGTCAGTGTAATCCACTCATCATCTGCCAGACAGTGCCATAGAGTCGCCAATATTGCAACGCAAGCCAAGACGCCGCCAGACATTGAACCCTTAGCCCTTCTAAACTGAACAAGCTTGCGATAGTCTTGTAGTAGAGTCAGTCCCGCGGAGCTGGCGAAGATGGTCTCCGTTTTTATCACTCGTGTCACAAGATCACCGGTGCCCTCAACGTGTATGAAATTGTCTGAAGCTCAGCTTGATGCAGTAAACCAGGTTGATTTGCGAATGGGCGAGCTATCGGATTGGTGTGCAACCATTTTCGACTTCGGCGAAACAGCTTGGCGCGAATATCGATCGGCGGCCTGGTACTGTGCCCGATTGCGAGAAGAAGGTTTCGCCGTTGAGGAGGGTTCTGGTGGAATGCCGACCGCATTTTGTGCCACCTGGTCTAACGGAGATGGTCCGACAGTGGGTATGTATGCGGAGTATGATGCAGTGCCTGGAAACTGCCAGGCCGCCAGCACCCGACGCGAACCGCGGTCGGGTCTTGGTTACCAGGCTGGTGGTCATACTGATCCTCATTCGGCGCTGGGAGTGGGAGCACTGGGGGGATTACTGGCAACCAAGACCGCCATGGAAAAATACAACATTGCGGGCGGCCTGCAGTTCACCGGCGAACCTGCCGAGAAGGTACGTGGTTCGAAACCGATCCATGCTGCCAAAGGTTACTATGATGATCTGGCTGCCATCCTGTCCTTCCATCCATTCTATATGCTGCCATTGTGCAATACGGTTCGCTGGAACACACATTGCGGTGCGGCCTATTCGATGATCTATCGATTTATCTGTGACTCACCGGAGCAATGGGGAAGTGGCGATGATTCGCCGATACAACAATCCCATTCCGCTGTGCGAGCACCTGGAGCCAATGATGCGCTGAATATCATGTACCAGAGCTCCAAGGCACTTCGAGATTCCATGCTGCCTCACCAGGGAGGGTGGTCCGTTTCGGAGGCTATCCTGACAGCTGGGCAAGCCACTGCAGATAATCTACCGGCAACACTGGCAGAACTGCAGTACATGGTTCGCGTTCCAACCATCGATATGGCCGAGCAGGCGACTGCCATGCTGGACCGAACCGCAGATGCGGCCGCTGCCGTGACTGGCTGTCGTGTGGAACGTCACTGGGTTTGCAAGTCACGGCCTGGTTTAGCCAACCATGCCATGGCCAGCATCGTGTGGGATGCGATGCAACGTGTAGGCGCACCTGTCTGGGATGAAGCTGCGTGCGAGGTAGCCCGGGATATCCAGCGCAATCTGCATGTGGAACCCATGGAGTCACCGTTTACCAAACAGCTTGGCCAGCTCATTTCTCCCCAGGATGCCGAGGCCATATTACGGCAGGACCTTCCCCCGAATCAGCTTAATTCAACATCGGATGATTACACTGATATGACTTGGCATGCTCCTACGGCGCGTTTCTACATTGCGCGTCCGACTCTGAAAACCGCAGACGGTAAAGCAAATCCAGCCTGGGTCATGAATGCATTGGGTGGTATCCGCGAAACAATTGATCCCATGGTGTGCAATGCAGCCAAGGTACTGGCCATTTCTACCTTGCGTATTTTGCAGGACAAGGTCGCTCGCGTGGCCGCAATGGAGGAGTTCAAGGAGCGTACCGGCGGCGGTATTGGAGGAACTCAATGGATGGCACCATTGTGTGATTATGAACCACCCATCCATTTTCGCTGGCCGGAGTACGTAAACACTGCACGGGGTTTTGATTGGTGGATACCTGCAAACCTTTCAGATTATTGACGTTTATCCGAACTAGAGAAGGGGAATTCATGGTGACAGATCAATATGCCACAGACAGTTTCAGCCTGCAACGCCGCAACCTCAACGGAGGTACGACAACGCTGCCGAACTGGGGCTTTCGCAATGAAACGGATCCGCTGGTCGACGTTCTGCTTGGACCGCCGGATAATTTGTATCACCGGGCAACCTCGAGCCTGTCCCGTAAACACCTGCGTGAAGGTGCCTGCAACCTGCAGCTTGCGCAGTCGCAACATGCGGCATTGGTGGATGCCTATCGTCACTTCAACGTCAAGGTGCATATGCTTGAAGCCCAGCCTGAGTTGACAATGCAAGTCTACGCGCGTGACTCCAGCGTCATGACGCCCTATGGGGCCATCATCACTGCCATGTCACAATGGTGGCGCAGAGGAGAAAACTACGCTGCAATCCGTGCCTATGAAAAGCTCGGTATTCCCATCTATGACATGGTGACCGCTGGCACTTTTGAAGGTGGAGACTTCAACGTTATTCAAGAGGGTTGTGTGCTCATTGGTTGCGGTGGTGCCCGGACACAAGAGGAAGGTGCACGCCAGGTAGCTGGTTGGTTCGAGAAAGAAGGTTGGGAAGTTCGGTTGGCTTTTATCGATGAATACTATGTGCATATCGATCTGATGGTTGTACCGATTGCGGAAAAACTCACAGCGGTATGTCTGGCCTGTACCGAGCCCGCGATAGTTGCGTGGCTGAAATCCAAGGGACACGAAATCATTGACGTACCATTCCAGGACACCATGGCGCTGGGTTGCAATCTGATGTCACTGGGTAATGACAAGGTGATTGCGCCGCGTTCCTCAACGATTTTAATCGAGAATTTGCGGTCGCGAGGTTTTGACGTACTTGCAGTGGATACTGATGAAATTTCAAAGACGGGTGGTGGTATTCATTGTATGGCTCAGGCATTGCGGCGTGATGCCTCAGTGGAGTTACAATGATTGACACTACTAGCCCACATCCCCCTTCAACAATCGCATCAT
>RCMY010005982.1_pt1 | contig 10239 bp, 7 predicted proteins | sample 2041341 | NCBI WGS metagenome assembly RCMY01 (sample SAMN09708234, study PRJNA481090) | Marine sediment metagenome, whole genome shotgun sequencing project.
CTCCGGCGGCGGGGGAGGCGGCGGCCTCCACCGAGGGCTGCTCGGCCCGACGCGCCGACCGCCCTCGGTGCTGCCGAAGGTGATCTCGCCGGGCTCGAGGAACGCGCTCGGCGGGACGTCCTTGAGCAGGACCAGGGCCGCGTCGTGCCAGATCTTGGCCGGGATCGTTCCGCCCTGGACCTTCGAGAAGCCCCCGAGGTTGCGCATCGGCGTGATGCTGTCGCGCTCACCCACCCAGACGCTCATCGCGAGGTCCGGCGTGTAGCCCGTGAACCAGGCGTCGGCCTCGTCGTTCGTGGTCCCGGTCTTGCCTGCCTGCGGACGGTTGATGTTGGCGCGCTTGCCCGTCGTCTCGGCCACGACCCGCTGGAGCGCCTCGGTGGTCGTGCGCGCGATGTCGGCGTCGATCATCTCGAAGCAGCCGTCACCGTCGCGATCGCCAAGCCCCTCGGGGCGTGCGTCGAGCTGCGCTTGGGTGGGCTTGCGCGGCCGTCCGAACCCGTAGGGGGAGACGTTGCGCTCGAAGCCGGTCTCGAGCGCTTCGCCGTCCGGTCCCGTGATGCGCGTGATCGTGTAGGCGGGGCACAGGATGCCGTCGTTCGCGATGGTCGCGTAGGCGCTGGCCATGTCGAGCACCGTCGGGCCGACGGGCTGACCGCCGATCGCCATGCGGATCGTGGCGTCGGTCTCGATGGCGCTGCGGACGCCCAGACGGTCCGCCACGTCGATCAGCGCCTTCGTTCCGACGTCGCAGCCGAGCTGCGCGAACACGGTGTTGACGGAGTTCGCCAGGCCGGACTCGAGGGTGATGCGGCCGAGGCCACGCCCCGACGCGTTCTTGATCGGCTTGTCGCGCGCGATCCCGCAGTCGGGCAGAGCGATCGAGCCGGGGGCGTTGATCGTCTGGTTCGGCCGGCGGCCGGCCTCGAGCGCAGCGATGTAGGTGATCGGCTTGAAGTTCGACCCGGGCTGACGGAAGCCCTGGGTCGCGAGGTTGACCTGGAGGTCGTCGTAGTCGCGACCGCCGTAGAAGCCGAGGACCCTGCCGGTCTTGGGGTCGATCGCGACCGCGCCCGCCTCGTAGTGGCGGATGACGAGCTCGCCGTCGCGGTCCTTCTCCTCACGGATCGCACGGTCCGCCGGGAGGTTCGCCTCCACGGACTCCTCGAGCAGGCGCTGCGTCGCGAAGTCGAGGGTGGTCTCGATCCGGAGGCGGCCCGTGAGCAGCACCTCCTCGTCGTACTCCTCGATGATCTGCGCCTTGACGTAGTCGACGAAGAACGGCTCGAGCACGGACGAGGACTGTCGCGGCAGGACGCTCAGCTCGGTGGCGAGCCCGTCCTCGAGCTGCCAGTCCGTGATGTGGCCCAGGACCTCCATCCGCTCGAGGATCCGGTTGCGTCGGATCAGCGCGCCCTCGGCGTCGTCGCGCGGGTTGCGCAACGACGGGGCCGGGAGCGACTGTGCGAGCGTGGCGCCCTCGGCTGCGGTCAGGAACCGGGCGGGCTTGCCGAAGTAGGTCTGTGCTGCAGCCTCGATCCCGTAGACCCCGGGGCCGAAGCTGACCGTGTTGAGGTACTGGACGAGGATCTCGTTCTTCGCGAGCGTGCGCTCGAGCTGGATCGAGATGACGGCCTCGCGGACCTTGCGGACGAGCGTCTGCTCGGAGCCCACGCCTTCGAACGAGTTCTTCACGAACTGCTGGGTCAGCGTCGAGCCGCCCTGCGTGATGCCGCCGGTCCGGACGTTCACGACGACGGCGCGGAGCAGGGAGATCGGGTCGACCCCGTCGTGCTCGTAGAACCGAGCATCCTCGGAGGTGATCACGGCCAGCTGCGCCATGGGCGAGATCCCGGAGAGCGGGACTTCCTCGCGGTCGACCTCGGCGGTGAACCGTGCGAGGAGCGTCCCGTCAGCGGCGTAGATCTCGGACGGCCCGGTGAGGTCGATCTGGTTGGGGATCTCCCACTCGACCTGGAGCGCGAGCCATGCGAAGAACACGACGAGGACCCCCACCGAGAGGAGGGAGCTGGTCGCGACGAGGGCGAACCGACGCAGGGCGTTGATCATGCGCAGATGGTACGGCCCACGTCGCGCGGGGCGTCGGCCGGAAGGCCAACCACCCCGCGGTGGCGCGGGCCGAGCTGCGTGTGTGTGGTCACGCAGACCAAGCAGAGCCATCCCAGAAGCGCTGACGGTCCGGCGTCGTCGGGTCCGGGTACCAGCCGGCGGGAGCGACCCCGCCGCCCGCGGAAACACGGGTCGCGGCGGCCCGGAACGCCTCCGGTCCGACGAACGACGTGTGCTCGCGGAGAACCAGATACAGGATGAACACCGGGATGAAGAAGAAGAAGCTGAGCAGTGCCCAGGCGAGCGAGATGCCGGGGTCGGTCCCGCGGGCGCGGGCATCCTGGTGGACCCAGAAGGCGGCGATGACGGGAATCGCGACGGCAAACATCGCGATCAGGGAGAAGACGCCGAAGCCAGCCACGAGGGGTCCGATCTGGATGCTGCGCCACCATGGCGCGAAGCAGATCATCGCTCCTGCGAGACCCGTGTGCGCGGTCGTCAGGCCCGCCGTCCGGACACCGTCGAGCGGATGATCTCGTGGCTACTTGTTCAGGCGGTTGAGCTTGGTCAAGACCTTGCTGCGGCGCTTGTGGGGCGGGAAGCCGAACGTGTCGGACTTCACGAAGCGCGAGTGTCGGTAGACGGCGCGGGCGTGTGAGAACGTCCGGAAGCCGAAGTCGCTGTGGTAGCTGCCGGAGCCGCTGGCACCGACGCCGCCGAACGGCAGGACCTCCTGGGCCTTGTGCAGCATCGTGGCGTTGATCGACATGCCGCCCGAGATCGTGTCGTCGAGGAACCGCTGCTGGATGTCCTCGTCGTCGGTGAAGAGGTAGAGCGCCAGCGGGCGTGGCCGCGACGTGATGAAGCTGATCGCCTCGTCGATGTGCTGGTAGGTCATGACCGGCAGGACGGGACCGAAGATCTCCTCCTGCATGATCCGCATCTCGGGCGTGACGTCGAGCAGCAGGGTCGGGGCGATCTTGCGCTCCGCGGCGGGGAGGTGGTCGCCGGAGGCGTTGACGACGACCTCGGTCGCGCCGAGGTTGCGGGCCTCGTCGACCATCGAGGTGATGCGCGTGTAGTGGCGGTCGTTGATGATCGCGGTGTAGTCCGGGTTCTCCCGGATCGTCGGGTAGAACTCGGCGATGACCTGCTCGAAGCGCAGCACGAACTCGTCACGACGGCCCTCCGGCACGAACACGTAGTCCGGGCAGATGCAGCCCTGGCCGGCGTTGAGGGTCTTGCCGAACGCGAGGTTGTGCATGATCGCGCCGAGGTCGGCGTCCTCGCCGATGACGACGGGGCTCTTCCCGCCGAGCTCGAGGGTCACCGGGACGAGGTTCGGTGCGGCGGCGGTGGCGACGGCCGCGCCGACCGCGCTCGAGCCGGTGAACAGCAGGTGGTCGAACGGCAGCGACGCGAACGCCTGGCTGGCCGGCATGTCGCCGAGGACCGTGGCGACCTCGTCCTCGCTGAAGGCCTGGGCGAGGAGGTCAGCGATCGCCTGCGACGCGCGCGGTGCCTGCTCGCTCGGACGGACCATCGCTCGGTTCCCGGCGGCCAGCGCGCCCACGAGGGGGTGGAAGACGGTCGAGTAGGGGAAGTTCCACGGCGCCATGATCCCGACCACGCCCAGCGGCTGCATCCGGATCTCACCCTTGCCGGGCAGGAACGCGACGTCGAGCGTGCGCTTCTCGGGCTTCATCCACTTGGGGAGCCGGATGCGCGCGAGCTTCATCGCGGTGCGGACGGAGGTCAGCTCGCCGAGGACGGTCTCGTAGTAGGAGCGGTGCCCGAAGTCGGCGCTCACGGCATTGGCGAGACGTTCCTCGTGGTCGTTGATCGCCACGCGGAGCCGGTCGATGGAGTCGAGGCGCTGTTCGAGCGTCGGCACGCCGTCGCGGTGGAACGCCTTGCGCTGGCGCTCCAGCACCGGCAGCTGTCTCTCACGCTCAGTCATCACCGACGACCTCTGCTGCACCTGCTCGACCATGTCTCGCTCCATTCCCAGCGAGAACGTGTTCTCGCTTCACGTGGGCCCAACCTACTGCCGCGCCCCACGGGACCGGAACCGGGCGTGGGGATGGACGCACGCGCCGTGGTCGGTAGCGTCTGGGGGAGACGAGCACCGGAGTCGCCACGTGATCACGCCACGCCGATGATCGAGGGCTATGTCCATCCTGCCTTCACGCCGGTGACGCTGCTCGTCGAGAAGCTCTTCGGGCGTCCCGGGCGCGGTGGGGCGTCGGTGGCGATCTATCGCCATGGCGAGCTCATGGTCGATGTCTGGGCTGGGCACGTCGACGCCGCGGCCACGATCCCGTGGCAGCAGAACCAGCTGGCGACGTCGTTCTCCACGACCAAGGGCATCACGGCGCTCCTGCTGCATCGCGCGGTCGAGCGCGGCGAGGTCGAGTACGACCTGCCGGTCGACACCTACTGGCCCGAGTTCGGGGCCAACGGCAAGCACACGATCACCATCCGGGACCTGCTGACGCACCGCGCGGGCATGCACGACGCGCGCCGGCTCGTCGAGACCGCGTGGCAGCTGCTGGACCACGAGGCCATGGCGAAGCGGCTCGCCGCCGCTCCGCCGACGGTTCCGCCCGGCACCGCCCCGGGCTACCACGGCCTGACCTTCGGGTGGCTCGTCGGAGAGGTGCTCCGCCGCGTCACGGGCAAGGAGATCGCGGAGCTGTTCCGCGACGAGCTCGCGATCCCGCTCGGCCTCGACGGCATGTACCTCGGCTGCCCGCAGTCGGAGCGCGACCGCGTTGCTCGGCTGTTCCCCCCGCCTCCGTCCGGTCTCGAGATCTCCAACATCGCGCGACACGTCGACCGGGTCCGGCCGCTGCGCTCCATCAGCGAATCCCTGCTCGTCCCCGGCTTCGACGAGATCATCTTCGACGATTCACAGCTCTGGCTCGACGCGGAGATGCCTGCGGTGAACGGCACGTTCACCGCTCGGTCGCTCGCGAAGGTCTACGGCGCGCTTGCCAACCACGGCACCATCGACGGTGTCCAGCTCCTCTCACCGGCCGCCCTCACGACGGCCGGAAAGGTCCAGACCCGCCAGCGCGACTACGTGCTGAAGATGCCGATGCGCTGGCGGCTCGGATGGCACCAGGCCTTCATCACCGGCCGCACGCCGCGTCAGGCGTTCGGCCACTTCGGCTACGCCGGCTCCGGAGCCTGGGCCGACCCCGAGACGGGGCTGTCCGTCGCGCTGACCTGCAACCGACTCGGCAACGCCACGACGCCGATCGCCGACGCCCGCCTCGCCCGCATCGGTGGCGCTGCGATGAAGTCGGTCCTCGCGATGCCGCGCCCCGACGGACACCTGCACAACCGCGCCTGACGCGGCCCCTCCTCGAAGGCTCCTCCCGTGATCGACGGCTACGTCCACCCACGCTTCGCCAAGGTCGCGACGCTGCTCGACCGGCTCTACCGCAAGCCGACACGAGGCGGCGGCGCCCTCACCGTGCGCGTCCACGGTGAGGTCGTGGTCGACGTCTGGGCGGGCTGGGTTGACCCGGAGGGCACCACCCCGTGGCTCGGCGACACGATGGCGCTGTCGTTCTCGACGACGAAGGGGGTCGCGTCGACCGTCGCGCACATCCTCGCCGGACGTGGCGAGATCGATCTCGATGCGACGGTCGCCTCGTACTGGCCCGAGTTCGGGGCCAACGGCAAGGAAGCGGTCACCGTCCGCGAGCTGATGTCGCACCAGGCGGGCCTGCACGACGTGCGGTCGTTGACCAGCGACTGGCGGGAGCTGCTCGACCATGAGCTCATGGAGGAGCGGCTCGCCGCGCTCTCCCCGTCAGAGCGCCCGGGTGCCGGCTATCACGGGATCACGTACGGCTGGCTGATCGGTGGCCTCGTCCGCCGGGTCACCGGGGTATCGCTCACCGACCTCGTCCAGCGCGAGATCGCGGAGCCGCTCGGGCTCGACGGGCTGTTCATCGGGTGCCCGCCCGAGCAACGCAACCGGATCGCACCGCTCTTCCCGGACCTGCGCGACCGCGGGCTGATGGCCAAGGGTCAGGACTTCCTCGAGCGGACGAACATGCTCCAGGCGCTGCGTGAGGGCTTGATCGTCGACGGCTTCGACGAGCTGCTCTTCGACGAGGCCGACGCGATCTTCGACGCCGAGATGGCTGCCGTCAACGGCGTCTTCACGGCGCGCTCGCTGGCGGCGATGTACTCGGCGCTCGCGAACCGCGGCGAGGTCGACGGCGTGCAGCTCCTCGACCCCAACTCCGTGCTGCGCGCGGGCGAGCTCCAGTTCGGCGGCCGCGACTACGTGGTGGGATTCCCGATGAAGTGGCGCGTCGGGTATCACCAGGCGTTCACGGCCGGCGTCGCTCCGCCGCTCGGCTTCGGCCACTTCGGCTTCGGCGGCTCCGGCGGCTGGGCAGACCCCGCCACCGGCGTCTCGGTCGGCTTCACGACGAACCGACTCGGCAACGCCACCACACCGTTCGGCGACGCCCGGCTCGCCCGGATCGGCGCCGCGGTCATGAAGGCCGCCACGGGCTGAGATCCGCTCACCCCGGCGTCTGGATTGGCCTGCATCGAGGCACCATCCGTACATTCGCCCGACCACGCCCACGTGCGCTGCGGTTCTCCGCGCGTCGACGAGCACTCCCGCTCGCCCGGTGGCCCTCCCGGCCTCCAGCGTGACCCCCGACCAAGGAACCTTGCGACATGAAGGTCATCGTCCCCGTCAAGCGCGTGCCGGACACGGCAGGCGAGAAGCAGATCGACCCGAGCAACAAGACGGTCGATCGTGAGTCCGGGGAGACCGTGCTCTGCCCCGTCAACGAGTTCGCGATCGAGGAGGCCGTCCGCCTCAAGGAGTCCTCTGGCGCTGAGGTCAAGGTCCTCGTCATGGGCCCGGACTCCGCGCAGCCGATCGTGCGCAAGGCCCTTTCGTACGGCCTCGACGCCGGCATCCACATCACCGATGAGGCGATCTCCGGCTCCGACGCCCTCGCGACGGCCAAGATCCTCGCCGCCGCGCTGAAGGCCGAGGAGTTCGACCTCGTCATCTTCGGCAACCAGTCCACCGACGCCCGCACCTCGCTCGTGCCGGCTGCCGTGGCGGAGATCCTCGGCGTCCCGGCGCTGACCTACGCGCGCCGCATGGTCATCGACGGCAACAAGATCACCGTCGACCGTGAGCACCCGGAGGGCTGGGACGTCGTCGAGTCGACGCTGCCCGCCATCGTCTCCGTCGTCGAGGCCATCAACGAGCCGCGCTACCCCACGTTCAAGGGGATCATGGCGGCGAAGTCCAAGCCGGTCGAGACCAAGTCGCTCGCCGACCTCGGCATCGACGCCAGCGAGGTCGGAGCCAACTCCTCGACCACGCACCTCGTCGAGTTCGCGCCGCGTCCGCCGAAGGATGCCGGGACCATCGTCGAGGACGACGGTTCGGGTGCCGCCGCGAGCCAGCTCGCCGACTGGCTGGCCGAGAAGAAGTTCATCTGAGCCCCTCGTCACGCACTGACACCACAGACTTCCAAGGAAACACCTCATGAGTGAACTCCTCGTCCTGATCGACCACAGCGACGGCGCCCCGCGCAAGATCTCGCTGCAGCTGCTCAACGCCGCCAACAAGGTCGCGAACGGTCGTACCGTCGCCGCCGTCTGGCTCGGCGAGGGCTCGTCCGACGCCGCTGCCGCCCTCGGTGAGCACGGCGCCGCCAAGCTCTACACCTGGGACTCCGCCGACGCCGACGCCTACGTCACCCTTCCGAAGGTGGAGGCCCTGCAGGCCGCGCTCGACGCGTCCGGCTCGGACACCCTGTTCTTCGCCTCCGACAACCACACCAAGGACGTGGCCTCCCGGCTCGCGATCCGCGCCGGTGCGGGCGTCATCACCGACGCCACCGGCGTCGAGGACGAGGGCGGCCGCCTGCTCGTCACCAAGGAGGTCTTCGGCGGTGACACGATCACCAAGTCGCGCGTCGCCGAGGGCAGCAAGCAGTTCATCGGCATCTCCGCGAACGCCTACCCGGTCGAGCCGACCGGTGGCGCCGCCCCGGAGGCCGTCGCGCTGAGCGTCACCCTCTCCGAGGGTGCTCAGGCGACCAAGGTCGTCTCGGTCGAGAAGCAGGGCTCCGCTGACCGTCCCGACATCGCTGAGGCGGCGGTCGTCGTCGCCGGTGGTCGTGGTCTCGGCAAGGAGGACGGCTTCCAGCTCATGGAGCAGCTCGCCGACACCCTCGGCGCCGGCGTCGGTGCGTCACGCGCTGCCACGGACGCGGGCTGGTACCCGCACCGCTACCAGATCGGCCAGACCGGTCGCACGATCTCGCCGTCGCTCTACATCGGCAACGGCATCTCCGGCGCCATCCAGCACCGCGCAGGGATGCAGACCTCGCAGCTGATCGTCGCGGTGAACAAGGACGCCGAGGCCCCGATCTTCTCGATCGCGGACTTCGGCATCGTCGGTGACCTCTACAACGTCGTCCCGAAGCTCATCGAGGAGATCACGACCCGCAAGGGTTGAGCGATCTCGTCGTACGCCTCAACGGGGCGCCACCTTCCCGGTGGCGCCCCGTCGCGTTGCACGGCCCTCTAGATTGAGCTGTCTCGGATTGTCCGACCCCGACCCATGTCAGGAGCCCCGGTGGCTGCACCCTGGGATCGTCGCACCCCGCAGGAGCAGCAGCGTGCCGAGGGGCTGACCCTCAGCACGTGGCTGCCGGCTGCGATCACCTTCTCCGAGTACTGGGCGAAGCGCGCTGACGCGCTCGGGATCGATCCGGACTCGGTCCGGGACCGTGAAGGGCTCCGACGGTTCCCGCTCACGCGGGAGGGTGACGTCCTGCGTGACTCCGACGGCGGAGCGGCGCTGCTGATGCGCCCGACCGAGTCGCAGGTGAAGCGCTACGGGTCGACCAGCGCGCTGCTGGGGATCGCGCAGCGGATGCGCGGGGAGGGCGAGCATCTGCGTCGCCGTGCGCTGCTCGAGGAGTACAAGTCGATCCACGTGCACCGTGCCGGTCGCAGTGACGATCTCGCGATCGCGTACTCGCGCTCGGACCTTGACCGACTCCATCAGTGCGGGGCACGGGCCGCAGCGGTCCTCGGCCTCGACGACGCCGACTACCTGATCTCCGCCGTGCCGATGACGCCGACCCTCGAGTTCTTCGGGGTCTACCACCTCGCGCTCGGCGCCTCGATGCTCGCGCTCCACCCGCGCGGCGACGGCGATGGGCTGGACCGGGTGGGAGCCGGCGCGTTCGGGCTGGTCCCCGCGACCGCGGTCGCGGTCCTCCGCCACGAGGCGATCGAGCTCGCCGAGATCCTGGCGGAACAGGACAGCCTCCTGGACCGGGTGGCAACGGTCGTGCTGGTGGGCAGTCCACCGGACGATGAGGAGCGTGGAGAGATCCTCGAGGCATGGCTCGCCGCCGGCGCGAGCCCCTCGGTCAAGGTGCTGGCGCTCTGGGCCCCGTCCATGGGGCGGGCGCTGTGGGCCGAGAGCGAGGACGGCACCCCCGGCCTCGTCACCTACCCCGACCTCGAGGTCGTCGAGGTCGTCGACGCCCTCACGGGGCTGCGGACCGACTCCGGTGCCGGTGACCTCGTCATCACGTCGGCCGGTTGGCACGGGACCGCGCTCCTGCGCTTCCAGACGGGCGTCTACATCGAGCAGCTGACCGAGGCCCGGGACGCCGGCGGTACCGGTCGCACGGTGCCACGCATCGTCGGCTCCGTCGTCGAGGACGCATGGCAGCCGTCGATCGAGGTGGACGGTGAGACCTTCGTCGCAGACTTCCGTGGAGCTGCGGCGGTGTTCGCCCAGACCTCCGGCGTCGACGCCTGGCACGTCGTGATCCCCGAGGCAACGAAGAAGCACCCGCACGACCGGCTCATCGTCGAGCTGTCCACCAAGATGGACGACGACGCGCTCGCGACGCTGGGGCAGAAGCTCAACGTCGCGATGGGTGCACCCATCCACGAGCTCATCGTCGCTGACCCCGCCACGATCCAGGCCCGCGTGGAACACCTCGGGTCGGTGTTCGCCGACCTGCGCTGACGCAGCCAACTTCACGACCACGACCACGACCGGCGCCCAAACGGGAACGCCGTCCCACGGCGGGATACCGAAGTGATCACCGCTCGCACCCAGCGTCGCCGGGCCACCGCGAC
>RCMY010005984.1_pt1 | contig 10238 bp, 11 predicted proteins | sample 2041341 | NCBI WGS metagenome assembly RCMY01 (sample SAMN09708234, study PRJNA481090) | Marine sediment metagenome, whole genome shotgun sequencing project.
CAACGCGCCGCATAATGAAACCAACCAGATGAGCCAAACTCTCACTTACCTCAGGCTGCTCTTGGTTCCAAAAAGCCTGACGACGGACAGTGTTTAAGCCCGTTGGTTTTCTGGGGATTTCAATCACAATCTACGCGGAGACACGAACTCGCCAAAATGCTTTATAGCGTGTCCAAGACGATCCTGATCTTCTCTTCGGGTGAGTAATGTGTGCGTGTGGCCCGCTTGATGTCTTTGACGATCTTCTCGCCAGGGCTTTTACGTGTTCCAGTTGTTTGTCTCATGTCCCATTCCTCAGTGGTTACGATGAGCCAGAAACACTCTCTTATCAAAGACGGCTATTTGGACCCATAAGCGCTGACGTCAGACACTTACGGTCCCGCTGCTCCACGCAATCTCTATTGCGCTACGGCTTAGGGAAAGGCGGAGTGAACCCGGTGCAGTTCAGATCGTCATTGTCCGGGCTCTGTTCGGCGCAGCGGCCTGAAAAACCAAGACAACCGAACTCGCTTCGCCAAAATTAGCGCAAAAATCCCTTTGTTTAGGGTCTAGTCGGCGGCTGACCTGTCCTAAAAGACAGGTACCCACTCTACCTCGAATACGGTTAAGAACCGAGATGTGCGAGTGTCCATGGTAATCTAGTTAACGAGTAACCGCACACCAGTTTTTACACCGCGTCGAGTCGGGTGCTGCGATTTTGCTGCTTTCCGTATCGAACAAGAGAGCGTCGACGATCGAGAGATACTATGAGTAGATACAATTCCAAGTTTTTCGAAACGGTCGTAACACCCTCCCATTCCGAACTTTATCGCGCGTTGGGCAAACGTGTATTCGACCTCGCAATGACTCTGTTGACCCTGCCGTTCGTATTGCCCCTCATCGGCATTCTGGCGCTTCTGATCGCACTCGACGGCGGCAACCCGTTCTATAGTCAGGATCGGGTTGGCAAGAACGGGCGTATCTATCGGATGTGGAAGCTGCGCTCGATGGTGAAAGACGCCGATGCCGGCCTCCAGCACGATCGGAGTCATGAGTGGGGCAGTGGGCAGAATTTCGGCGACGATCCCCGCCTGACTAGGCTCGGACAGTTTCTACGCAGATCCTACATTGACGAGCTGCCGCAGGTCTTCAACGTGCTGATCGGCGACATGAGCGTTGTAGGTTCACGACCGATGACGGTGTCGCAGAAGGCGCTTTATCCCGGCGAAGCCTACTGCGATTTGCGACCTGGTATCACTGGGCTCTGGCAAACCTCCGGTCGGCATCACATGACGCTTGCCGAGTGTGCGGTCTATGATTCCCATTACAATCGGACCCTGTCTCTTACGAGCGACTTGGCTATCCTAGCTGCGGCGGTCAAAGCCGTGCTGCGCAGCACATAGTGCGAAAGGGGGACGGCGTGGAAACCGCGGAGACAGCGCGCGCGCCGGGCGATGAGTCTTCTGCGGCTAGACCTGATGTCGATGACAATGAGATTCTATCTCAGCGGATCGCAGAACTTGAGCATGTCATCGCAGACTATGCACAGCGTTACGGTCTCACCGATCTAGCCAGAAAAAAAATGGTCGATACGACGATTGAGGTGGGTCGCTAACGGAATTTTTTTTCCGACGTGCTCTAATCGAGCACATCACTTTCGGCCAAACGTAATGGAAAATCGTTGCAGAGAGCAATATACCGAGGGCGCCCACGACAGAATAGACACCAAGTGCCACCAGAAGGGATGAACCGAGAAACAAGCTGATTGCAGTAGCGATCATGCCGAGCAGCATTCCAATGATCAGATATCCCAAAATCATAGAGAACCGCCCATATTGCCATCCGATACTGGCCAACCCAAAATCAGCCTATGGTTGCGTGACTTGGGTGTCAACGACGGATCAAAAACCAACCATTCTGAAGTCAGCATGTCGACTGAATCGATCTGACTGCCGTTTTTGCCCGGAGCAGTGTGTTCAGGCTTTGGCGTGTGTGTGGCGGATCGACAGGTCCAGAAGCATCTCGCCGAATTCAGGTTCGGCTTCGGGCCCCTGAAGCGTCAGACGGTGCAGACTTAGAAAATCGGCGAAGAGCTGGTCGCGTTCGCCATCGTTGAAATCCTTGTCCGACCGGGAAAACGCGCCGATGCTTTTTGAACCACTGTCAGAGGTCGCCATGACCGCCCAGAAGTTCAGGCCGAACTCAGCCGCCTTGTCAAAAACACCGTGGTCATCCAGCTTTTGAAGCTCGTCCCAAGAGGCGATTCCATCGTTAGCAAAGCCCCACCTGACGGCAGGATCCTTCATCACAATCCCCATCGTGGAATAATACGTCATCCAGTCTTCGTCATAGGTCTGGAACAGGTATCTTGGGGTAGTGAACTCTACGTGAAAAGCGGCTGCAAAGCCGCAGGGACTTTGCAGTTTCAGTCGCGTCAACAACGACCTCAGCTGATCACTAAGATTCATACCACGCTCCCCCCCCCTGAGTGGCGAATTGGAAGGTTTGCCGGAGCAAAAACGATTGCTATCTTCACCGGATCATAGCAACCCACCTTAGCCTTAGCCTTAGCCTTAGCCTTAGCCTTAGCCTTAGCCTTATGCCTTATACTTTGCGCGGTGTCGCCCCGGTTCTCACGGAGCGGTTGAGGTTGGCAGCCGGAACCAGAAACAGACAGAAGTCCAGTAAAAGGTACTGCTCGTCCGTTCTGCTGATGATTTCCTGCATCGTCTCCAAATCCTCGTGTCCACAGCAAGGTAGTGCTCAATCGTACTTTATGTGAGACGTTAAAACGATAACTTTCCACATGCATGGTGTCAAACATTTGCTTGCCGCCGCAGGTGGGCTGTGGCGTCAGCGTGGACCGCGGCCATCGACAGGATCGCATAGGATCGTCCGTCATGCTTGTTCCGGTATTTTTCGCCCACCTGGTCAACATCGTAGCCGAGTTTGCGCAGCGACCTGCGGAAACCTGGCACCGTTAGCGTCACCAGATCGTCTGATCCCTGACGGATCGCCAGTTTCACAAGGCCTTCGACCACCAGCGCAAGGCACTCCTGCCTGCCGTCCGGCGATGTGATCTGATCCGACAGGACAAGCCGGGTGCATTCGGAGGCATTGGCGAACCTGTGAGCCCGGGGAAGAAGATCTGCCGGGATGCCGTCAATTCGTCCGTCGGCCGCATCCTTAAGCATGCAGCCGTGGCTTCCCCATTTGTCGGAAAACCGCATGAGTCGCGCGCCACCCACAAGCCGACCATTCATGATCGCCACTGAATAAGCAGCGGTGGGATTGTCGTACTGGTCCATCTCGACATCGTCGTTGTGTGGAATGTCCCAGGCCAGTGTATCCACGAAAAACCGCTTGCGCAGTCCAAGAAATTCATAAAACGCTGAACCGTGCAGGTGCATATCGGACAGGTCGAAGGTTATTCCGGTGATTTTATTTGTCATTTGCCATGCTCACTTTAATTGAGATTTGAAACCGCGCAGTTTTGCGCAGCCGACTTCCCGCTAGGGGCGAGTACATGGCATTAATGTGGTGTCTTGGCCCTCAAATCCAGCCGTATCCCTTCGCTTGACCAACAGCTTGTGTATTGGTGCGCGCGCCCAGCTTTGAGCGAGCGTTGGCAAGTCGCAGCTTTACCGCACTTTCGCTGATGCCCAGCCGGTGCGCGATTTGCTTCAACATCAGACCGGATGCCAGCATTTTGAGCGCGTCTATTTCCGCCTTCGTTAGCGCGCGCGCGGGTGCAAGCGCCTGGTGCAGCTCATCGACCGCGCCGCTCAGAAACTCAAGCTCATGATCCTTGAATTCGCGATCGGGCCGCGCGAAGGAACCGAAAGAGCGCAGGCCCGGCGTGTCGTCGTGCATCACACTGATCGCCGCGCCATAGCGCAGTCCAAACGACGCTGCGGTTGTCAGCACCTTGCGTTCGTCCCGGTGGGAAATCGCGCTCCAACGTATGTGACCTGAGTTGTCATAGATCCAATGGATGATCGGATCGAAAATCATCAAGCCGTCCCTCGTGTATATGTCGACCCATTCCTGTGGCAGTGAATTGCGCTGATACTCGGGAAACGCGAAACCCACGCGCAAGGCCAAGTGATACCCGGCTGTGGCAAGGGCATCGAAATCATAGTCGGCAAGGAGGCTGTCTATCGTTTTCACAAGGCGCTGCCCCGGCTATCCTATGACGCTTCTGCTATCTTAGGTTGTGACTCTGAGGAACTTCCAAGGCAAGTCCGATATCGGCAGGGCTTTGATAATCCCAAACATAATCCTCTAAAGCGTAAATTATTCAGCAAAAGTCAACCTGATCTCGCCAGTTGATGTGTAAATGAACCGGTGCCCCACACTACCAAAAGGCGAATGGTTGGAGATGGTGGTTTCTGCAGTCATGGATTGGCCGTTTCGATAAGGCCCAGTTCGTCACGCCGATCAGCGCCCGACCGCCAAGCAAAACGCACTTTGCTGAGACCGGACCTTCGATCGGGGTGCAGCTAAGGTCTGGAAAGAGCCCAAACTAACCGATGCTGCGCCCGCGGTGAATGTCCGCTCTTACCAATGTTGCCCGTCACAGGTCGCGTCCAACATCACAGTCTGTCAGTCCCCCGCTTGGCTCCTATCGTGCCATCATGTTGATTGACGCAATCGCATCCAACGCCATTCTAGACGAAGCCTGCGCATGGCTTTCCCGCCGCCGCAGGGACTATCCGGCAGGTGCAGACATCTGGTCGTTCCGGCGTGACTGGGGGGGGTATAAACCACGTATCCAACGCGCCCTCAGTTCGGGCAAGTATTCCACTTGGGGAATGTCGGTTCAGCCATTTGGCGAAAACTTTGCGGCCTTTCACGGCGCAACACCTTTGACAACAAGGGAGGGGGGCGGAATAGTGGCGGGCGTCATGGACGGTGTCCGCTTCGGGACTGCTCCTGCAAGTGAAGCACGCCCAAAAATCAAAAAGGGAGAATGATATGCGTAACCTTGTGAAACTGGGGGCGATTGCCGCTGCTGCGATTGCAACTGCGGGGGCCGTTTCTGCGGGCACGCTGGAGAAAGTCCGCGAAGCGGACGAACTGGCCTGTGGTGTCAGCGAAGGTGTGCCGGGCTTTTCCAACCCGAATTCGGATGGTGATTGGGTGGGCCTGGATGCGGATTTCTGCCGCGCTGTTGCCGCCGCTGTTCTGGGTGATGCAAGCAAGGTGCGCTACGTGTCGCTGGCGTCGAAACAAAAGGTTCTGGCGGTTTCCAGCGGTCAGGTCGACATGACGTCGCGCACGACCACATGGACGATGAAGCGCGACTCGGCCGAGGGTGTCGATTTTACCGCCGTGGTTTATTATGACGGCCAAGGTTTCATGGTTAAATCCGACGCAGGCATCACCAGCGCCAAGGAAATGGATGGCGCGACCGTGTGCGTCACCACCGGCACCACGACCGAATTGAACCTGGCCGATTATGGCCGCGCTAACAACCTGACGCTTGAGCCAGTCGTTTTCGAGGGCAAGCGTGAGGCGGTCGATGCCTATGCGTCGGGCCGTTGTGACGCGCTGACCACGGACATGAGCCAACTGGCCGCGTTCCGTTCCGGCTTTGCCGACCCAAGCGCGCACACGATACTGCCCGATGTCATCTCGAAAGAGCCGTTGGCCCCGCTTGTCGCGCATGGCGACAACCAGTGGAAGGACATTGTCACGTGGGTGATCTATGGCGTCATTTCCGCCGAAGAGCTGGGCGTTACCCAGGCCAATGTCGCGGATATGGCCGAGACCTCGACTGATCCCAACATCCAGCGGATGATCGGTTCGACAGGGGATACCGGAGGGTTCATCGGCTTGGAAAGCACATGGATGTTCGACGCGATCAGTGCGGTCGGCAACTATGGCGAAATCTATGATCGCAATCTGACAGCGACACTTGGCCTTGAGCGTGGCATCAACGCGCAATGGAAGGACGGTGGCATCCTGTACGCGATGCCCATCCGTTAAGATCCTAACCTCAACGAGATGACAAGGCGGTTGGCGATACAGCCAACCGCCCCTAAAGGCCGCCCGACTGGAACCCATATGTCCATGACCAAAACACGCGCTAAATCTGGCTTTGCGCTGAGCAATGTCGGGTCGATGGTCTCGCAGGGGGGGGTATTGGCCGTCGCGCTGTTCTTTGTTTATCTGTTGTTCACCAACACTCAGGAAAATCTGGCCCTGCGCGGAATTGAAAGCGGGTTTGCCTTTCTGGACAAAGAGGCAGGCCTGCCGATCGGTGACAGCCTGATCGCCTACACCCCGATGCGCAGTTATGGCTATGCATTTCTGGTTGGTGTTTTAAACACGCTGTTCGTGTCGTTTCTGGCGGTTATCCTGTCGACCATTCTGGGCGTCTTTGTCGGGATCGCGCGGGTGTCGCACAACTGGCTGCTGGCCAAGGTTGCTGCCGTCTATGTCGAAACGCTGCGCAATCTGCCGCTGCTGTTGACGCTGTTTTTCGTCTATTCCGTCGTTCTGGCCGCGCTGCCGCATCCGCGTGATGCGATTGAACTGGTCGAGGGTGTCTACCTGTCCAAGCGGGGGTTTTATCTGCCGCGTCCCTTGGCCGAACCGGGGTTCTGGACGTTCCTGATCGCCGCCCTGATCGCCTTTGCCCTCGGGCTGGCCTTTTGGCGCTGGGCCGCATTGCACAAGATGCGCACGGGCAAGACGCTGCCGGGGTTCTGGGGCGGATTGGGGATTTTCATCGTCCTGACCGGCCTGGCCTATCTGATCACCGGGCGCCCGGTTGGCAGTGAGTTGCCGGTTTATGCCGGGTTCAACTTCGAGGGCGGGCTGGCTATGAAGCCAGAGTTTGCATCGCTGCTTATCGGGCTCGTGCTATATACTGCCGCCTATATCGGGGAAAACGTCCGCAGCGGAATTCAATCGGTCGAGGCGGGTCAGATCGAGGCAGCAAATGCGCTGGGAGTGTCCAACGCGGTCGTCACGCGCAAGGTGCTGCTGCCGCAGGCGCTGCGTGTGACCATTCCGGCGACGACGAATGACTATGCCAGCCTGGTCAAAAACAGCTCGCTTGCGGTGGCGATCGGCTATCCCGACATGGTGTCCATCGGCGGGACGATCATTGGCCAGAACGGTCAGGCGGTCGAGATAATTGCCATGTGGATGGCCGTCTATCTGACGATCAACCTGATCATCTCGCTTGGCATGAACACCCTGAACGCCCGCGTTCAGCACGTCGAAAGATAATCCCGTGAGTGTTGAGCCCATCATCTTTCAACCCGCCCCCGCGCGCCCGGCCCCGTCCAGCAGGATCGGGGCGGTTGCATGGCTGCGTGCCAACCTGTTCGGCGGATGGAAGGACACGGTTGTTACCATGGTCCTTCTGGCGATCCTTCTGGCCACGGTGCCAAAATTGATCGGCTGGATGTTTGTGCGCGCGACCTTCTGGGGGGATGCGGACGCCTGCCGTCTGGCTGGCGGGGCCTGCTGGCCGTTCATCGTGGACAAGTTCAATGTTCTGATGCTGGGCGTTTATCCGCAAGAGTTGGGCTGGCGGCCGGGAATTGCGGCCATTGCCCTGATCGTGCTGGCGGCGCTGACCTACACCAATCGGATGCGCGGGATTGTCCTGATCGTCGCCTGGGCGATCCTGCCGTTCTTTGCGCTGGTCATGATCGGTGGCGCGTTCGGCATGCGCGAGGTCGATCAATCGCTGTGGGGCGGTCTGATGCTGAGCATCCTTCTGGCCCTTGTCGGCGTGATTGTGTCAATCCCTCTGGGTGTGATGCTGGCGCTGGGGCGCTACTATGGCTCGCCGGTGGTGAAATCGCTGTGCATCGCCTTCATCGAATTGCTGCGCGGTGTGCCGCTGATCACGATCCTGTTCATGGCGTCGGTCATGATGCCGCTATTCCTGCCGCCCGATTTGATCATCAACAATCTGCTGCGCATCCAGATTGCAATGATCCTGTTTTCCGCAGCCTATATGGCCGAGGTGGTGCGCGGCGGCCTTCAGGCCATTCCCGTCGGTCAAACCGAGGCATCACTGGCGCTGGGCGTGACGCGCAGGCACACCATCGCGTTTGTCATCGTGCCGCAGGCGCTCCGCCATGTTTTGCCACCGCTGATCGGGCGCTGTATTGCCTTGTTCAAGGATACGTCGCTGGTCATCATCGTCGGCCTTCTGGACTTCTTGGGCATGATCAAGAACGCGGCGCTGGACACCAGTTGGCTGGGCTTTCAAGCCGAGGCCTACGTGTTTGCTGCCTTCGTCTATTGGTCGATCTGCTACAGTCTCAGCCTGTATGGGCGTGAATTGGAACGGCGCGGACCATCGGCGCAGAAACGTTAACACCTACATTCCGGAGACGACCATGAGCGCCAAAATCGAAAGCCAGGCTACAGCGGGGAATATCGTCATCGAGATGAAGGGCGTCAACAAATGGTATGGCGATTTTCACGTCCTGAAGGACATCGATCTCAGCGTGCGAGAGGGCGAGCGGATCGTGATTTGCGGCCCATCCGGGTCGGGCAAATCCACTCTGATCCGGTGCATCAACCACCTTGAGGCGCATCAGCAGGGGGTGATCACGGTCAACGGGACGTTGCTGGACGAGAACAGCAAGAACATCACCCAGATCCGGCGCGAGGTTGGCATGGTATTTCAGCAGTTCAACCTGTTCCCGCATATGACCATTCTGGACAACCTGTGTTTCGCCCCCATCTGGGCCCGCAATATGCCCCGCGCCGAGGCTGAAAAGACTGCGCTGCGCTATCTTGAGCGGGTCGGAATTTCGGAACAGAAGGACAAGTATCCGGGCCAGTTGTCGGGCGGTCAGCAACAGCGGGTCGCGATTGCGCGCTCGCTGTGCATGAATCCATCGATCATGCTGTTCGATGAACCCACATCGGCGCTGGATCCCGAGATGATCAAGGAGGTGCTGGACGTGATGATCGAATTGGCCAACACCGGGATGACGATGCTGGTCGTGACGCATGAAATGTCCTTTGCCCGATCTGTCGCGGACAGGGTCATTTTCATGGATGGCGGTGAAATCGTCGAGGAAAACACCCCGGCTGCGTTCTTTGACAACCCCAAGGTTGACCGGACGCAGCAGTTCCTCAGCCAGATACTGACGCATTGAGCAGCGGGCGGATCATCACCCGGCCGGAATGACGGTGACGATCCGTTGGCGGATTAAGCCGCTGTTGGTTGTATTTGCGTGTTCAGCATAAACATCGCCGCAACCAAACCCAGGCCGATAGCCATCATCAGCTATGAATTTGGAAATCAACAGCAGCCCCCCGATATTCGACGCCACCTAGTCTAGCGTGTTCAATGGCGCTTTGAAGAAACCGATATAGGCCATTGACAGAGCGACGGTACGGATGATCCCGCTGATCAGCGCCGCTACGAATTTCACCAGCGAGAAGTTTACGAACAGCAGGCTGGACGCGTAAATGAACATGAACGGCATCAGCGCCTTGTGCCTATCGACAGGCGGAACGAGGGTATGCCTGTTTGCATCGAATGGCACCGCGCCAACCCGGCGGCGGCAAAGGACGCCAGCGCGACAGGCGCGTCACATCCGCCAAAAACTCGAAATAGAACATAAAGAAGTGCGTCGCGATCAGCGGCATGTCGAATTGTATCAGGGCAGGTGCCGCGATGGAGATCAGTTTGATTTAGGTCGGCATTGTCAGAATGCGCGTTCACACAGTCTAGACCCTTTGTTGAACGGTTAATCCAAAGCGGTCATTCGCGCAGCCGCAGCGAAATCTCACTTTGTCCGCATCTCGGCCCTTTGCACAGGGCGCGGCAAAGTCCGCTCTCGTGCCGCATGAGGCACAGTGGCCGGATCAATTGCGACGATGGGGCTCACGGTCTGCTTTGGCGCCGAGTTCTTGCGGTAGGCGCAATTGATCCAGCGTCTGCGAGAGGACTGTTCCCCATCCATGATGGCGGCTCATGTCGCTATTTGTCATAAACTGTCTATATTACAATGGGTTGATCGACCTGCTACACTGCCCTGAACACAGGTTTCATTGCACGGGGCGGGGTCATGGCGGCAAAATCAGCAGCAGAACCAAAGAGCGAGAGCGCGTCCATCGGCGCCTCGGCCATCCGGCACGTCCCAGTCTCGGACCTCATCCCTTACGCCAACAATGCCCGCACCCATAGCGAGGCGCAGGTGGCGTTGATCGCGGGATCGATCCGCGAGTTCGGCTTCAACAATCCGGTGCTGGTCGACGCGAAGAGCGGC
>RCMY010005985.1_pt1 | contig 10238 bp, 8 predicted proteins | sample 2041341 | NCBI WGS metagenome assembly RCMY01 (sample SAMN09708234, study PRJNA481090) | Marine sediment metagenome, whole genome shotgun sequencing project.
CCGGTCCAACGCCCCTTGCCCGTCGTTGGCCACGTCCACGGCGTACCCCTCGAACGCCCGGCGACGGGCTTCCTTCTCGCGTTCCTGGCCCATCGACACCCACGTGTCCGTGTGCACCGCGTGCGCTCCCTCGGCTGCTTCGTGAGGGCGAGTCGTCTGAGTGACGTCGCCGTCTCCGATCATCGCAAGCCGTTCCAGTTCAACGTCGTCGGCGTCGAAGCCGCTCGGGCACGCCAGGCGCACCTTCATGCCGAGCAGCAGCGAGATCTCTGCGAGCGATCGGGCGACGTTGGCATAGTCGCCGATGTACGCGACCCTCCTGCCGACCAGCTGGCCGAGTCGTTGGCGCATCGTGAGCGCGTCGGCGAATGCTTGCAGCGGGTGCGACCAGTCGGAGAGCATGTTGACGATCGGCACGGCGGTGCCGTCGGCATCCATCGCTGCCACCATTCGCTCGATCGTCGAGTGTTCGAAAACTCGTGCCGCGATGACCGCGTGGTAGCCCGCCATGATCCGAGCAACGTCCTCGACCGGCTCTCTCGTGTCGAAACCGACCTCCTCGCCGCGCGTGTAGATCGGGTGACCTCCAAGTTGCACGACCGCCATCTCCATCGAGTGGCGGGTCCGGTTGGAGGGCTTCTCGAAGATCAGCGACGCCCCCTTGCCCGCGAGCGGCGCGCCGAGCGATTCGATCGGCGCATCAGCCATGTCGAGGATCGCGTTGATCTCCTCGACGGTGAAGTCGGTGACGTCGAGTAAGTGTCGGGTCATTGGTTCGTCTCATGAGTCTGCGTGGCAAGGGCGTCGGCGATCATCGCGACGGCTTCATCGATCTCTTCGCGTGTCACTGTCAACGGCGGAAGGAGGCGGATGGTCTGAGAGTTCACGGCGTTCACGATCAAGCCGGCGTCGAGCAGGTCGGCGTACGCACGGCGGGCATCCAGTCCTTCGGCCAGTTCCACTCCGAGCATGAGCCCTCGTCCACGGACACCGACGACCCCGGGCACTCGGTTGAGTGCCGCAGCGAGCCGCTCGCCCTGCTCCAATGCGAGTGAGGCAGCGTCGATCTCCTGCATCACGTCGATGACGGCGTTCACGGCCGAGCAGGCAATGGCGGTGCCCGAGTAGGTGCTGCCGTGGTCGCCGGGCTCGAACGCGGCGGACACGTCGGAACGCGCCCAGCACGCACCGACCGGCATTCCGTTCCCCATTGCCTTCGCCATGGTGACGACGTCGGGCGCGACACCAGCGTGTTCGAAACCGAACCATCGACCGGTCCGGCAGAACCCGGTCTGGATCTCGTCGAGAATCATCAGGGCGCCGACTTCGTCGCAGATCGCGCGCACGCCCTGCAGATACTCGTCGGTCGCCGGGTTGACGCCACCTTCGCCCTGGATCGGTTCGATCATGACTGCCGCGACGGAACCATCGACTGCAGCTCGCATCGCGTCGAGATCGCCCCACGCGACATGACGGAATCCTTCGGGCATCGGAGCGAATGGCTCGTGCTTCGAAGGTTGGCCGGTGGCGGCGAGCGTCGCCAGCGTTCGACCGTGGAAGCTGCCGAGTGCGGAGACGACCGTGTGGCGGCCGCGGCCTCCGTGCTTACGGGCGAGCTTGATGGCGCACTCGTTGGACTCGGCCCCGGAGTTCGTGAAGAACACCTGACCGTCGTGGCCCGTGGCGTCCTTGAGCAGCGCGTTGATCTTCACGGCTGCTTCGGTCGCCACCGGGTTGGCGAAGAAGTTGGAAACGTGGAGGAGAGTCTCGGCCTGGTCGCCCACCGCTTCGGCGACCGTGTCGTTCGAGTGGCCGAGGGACACGACCGCGAGTCCGGCCAGGAAGTCGAGGTACCGCTTGCCGTCCGAGTCCCAGAGCACCGTGCCTCGACCGCGGTCGAACATGATCGCTGGCGGCCCGAACACGGGCATGAACGGGCATGCGCCCATCGGTGCATGGTGGAAGGCGTGGCTGGCGGTCGTGCTCATGAGTCGGCTCCTGGCAGTTCGGCTGCGTTCGTTTCGGCGAGGTGGGCATCCAGCGCGGCCTGGTCGGTGACGACCATCGTGCCGATGCCTTCGTCGGTGAAGAGTTCGAGGAGGAGAACGTGAGCGATACGTCCGTCGAGGATGTGGGCACGGCGAACCCCGCTGCGCACCGCCTGCTGACAGCTCGTGACCTTCGGGATCATTCCACCGGCGACTGTGCCATCGGCAATCAGGTCGTCGAGTCGATCGGCGGTCGTCTGACGGATCAAGGTGGCGGGGTCGTCGACCTCGGCGCGCAACCCTTCGATGTCGGTCAGGTACACGAGCTTCTCGGCGCCGAGTGCCTCGGCGATGCGGCCGGCGACGGTGTCGGCGTTGATGTTGTACGCCTGGCCGGTTGCATCGGAGCCGATGGTGGCGATCACTGGGATGAACTCGTCGTCGAGTAGCCCTTCGAGCACCGCCGGGTTGATCTCGGTCACGTCCCCTACGAACCCGAGACGTTCATCGCGAGCCTGCGCCCTAATCAGGCCACCGTCGACGCCGGACACGCCGACGGCGTAGTTGCCGTGCACGTTGATCGCAGCGACGAGTTGAGGATTGACCTGCCCTTTGAGGACCATTCGTGCGATCCCGACGGTCTCGGCGTCGGTGACGCGGAGGCCATCGACGAACTCGGTCTCCTTGCCCAGGCGGGCCATCAACGCAGAGATTTGAGGGCCACCGCCGTGCACGACGACCGGGCGCATGCCGACGAGGCGCATCATCACGATGTCTTCGGCAAACAGTGCCAGCGCATCGTGTTCGGAGGTGCCGGCAAGAGCGTTCCCGCCGTACTTCACGACAACGGTCTTCCCCGAGAACTGGCGGATGTAGGGCAGCGCCTCGACGAGCAACTCCGCGCGCAGCTGGTTCGGCGCCGGCTGATCGACGCTCACGGAGCGAGCCCGATCGCGGTGAGACCGGCGGTTTCGTCGAGCCCGAGGGCCACGTTCGCCGCCTGCACGGCACCTCCCGACGCGCCCTTGGTGAGGTTGTCGATCGCACACATCGAGATCACCGTGCCCGTGCGTTCGTCGAAGCGAGCCGACAGGTGGGCGGCGTTCGAGCCCAGCACCGACTTCGTTGCGGGCGGTGCTTCGATCACGGTCGCGAACGGCTCGTCGGCATAGAAGTCGTTCAAGGCGCCCATCAAGCGCTCGGCAGAGCAGTCCGCCGCCGGGCGCGCGTAGCAGGTGGCCAGAATCCCCCGACTCATCGGTACGAGGTGCGGCGTGAAGGTGATCTGCGCGCCGATTTCCTGCTCCATCTCCGGCGTGTGCCGGTGATGCGTCAGCCCGTAGGCGACGACGTTGGAGTCGATGTTGGTGAACACGTTGGTTTCGGACGGGTTCCGACCCGCGCCGGTGATCCCCGTGACATTGTTGACCACGATGCTGCTGTTCGGGCCGGACGACTCGATCAGCCCGGCCTCGATCAGCGGCCGAAGTGCCAGTGTCGCGGCCGTGACGTGGCAGCCGGGCGTTGCGATCAGCGTGGCCCCGACCAGCTCATCCCGGTGCAGCTCGGGAAGGCCGAACACCGCCTGGTCGAGGAGTTCGAGCTCGGTGTGTTCGAAGCCGTAGAAGGTCGGGTACTGGGTCGCGTCCTTCAATCGAAAAGCGGCGGAGAGATCGACGATGCAGCCGACACGACCGACGAGCTGCGGCGCGAGTTCCATCGACGCCTGATGCGGCAGCCCGAGGAACACGAGGTCCAGCCCGTCGGTAGCGGCGAGGTCGAACTCGTTGAACACGAGATCGGGGTACGCGGTGGCGAGCGACGGGTACACGTCGGCCGCACGTCGGCCAGCCATCGAGTCGCCTGTCGCTACCACGAGTTCCAGGTCGGGGTGCCCGGCGATCAATCGGAGCAGCTCAGCTCCGGTGAAGCCGGATGCACCGATGATGCCGACGCTCCGTCGAGCCGAGTTCTCTTGGGTGGCGACCATAGACGCATGACCATACAGAGTTATGCATGGTCATGCAACGACCCGTCATCGGACGAACTTCAGACAATCGGTGGGTCCTCGAAGACCACGTCGACACTCTCGACGCCGACACCGCCGAGCAAGGTTTCGAGCATCTTCTCGGTGTTGGCTTCCGCCCGTTCCAGCAGATCGGTCGCAGGTACGGCTTCGACCATCTTGTCGCCAGCGGCAACGATCAGGCTCTCCTCGCCCGTCGGGCTGTCGACAAATACCCCGCCGACACGATCGAGTACACCGCGATCGCGGTTCAACACTCCCGAGGCATCGAAGTCGATGGCGGGTTGCCCGAGCGTCGGCGACGGGAGGAACACAACTGCCTTGCCCGTGGACTCATCGAACACGATCGACTCGTCCGTCAGCTGCGAGAAGTCAACTGTTGCGTCGATCGAACCAACGGCGACGTACTGGACGCGCTCGCCGGCGATGAAGTCGGGCACCCACTTGACGTCGTCTTCCTTGTCGAGCAGCACCTCGAACTGCGCTTCTGCAGCACGGAACTCGGCGAGGTCGCTGAGCTCGGTGAGGACGACGGGCGGCGTGCGGTCGACCGTTTCGGTCGAGAACGGCGAACCGAGGTCGAACAGCCGTGGACCGACGAGAAAGATGCCGACGATCACGACGACCATCGCTCCCGCGCCGAACACGAGCAGCTTGCCACCGGTCTTGACTGAGTCGAACATGACTCGTACAACGTACTTCTGCTCGGTTCCATCCCGCGCGATGCCCGATTCACCCTTTCTGATGACCGATGGCCACTCGGGCGCGCCACAATGGAGGGGTGTTCTTCACGTCGCCTCAGACCAAAGGTCGGTTGCTGCTCGCCACGCCGCCCCTGGAGGACCCCAACTTCGATCGCACGGTCATCTACGTGCTCGAACATCACGATGACGGTGCCATCGGCCTCGTGTTGAATCGGCCGTCCGACGAAGCACTCGAGGCACCCCTCGATCGCTGGATCGATCTCCAGACCGCTCCGTCGTCGGTGTTCACGGGTGGGCCCGTCGAGACCAACGCGATGATCGGGATGGCGACGACGAAGGTCTTGGTCGACGAGCCGCTGGAACACATCACTCCGATCAGCGGGCTGATCGCATCCACCGACTTGTCAGCAGACCCCGCAATCGTCGCTGCTCACGTCGACACCGTCCGGGTTTTCCGCGGCTACGCCGGGTGGGGCGCAGGCCAACTGAACGCCGAAATCGATGAGGGCGCGTGGCTGGTCTTGGACGCCGAGATCGAAGACGTCTTCTCCGATCGGCCCGACGAGCTCTGGCACACCGTCTTGAAGCGCCAACCCGGCCGCCTCAGTTGGCTTGCCCTCGCCCCCGACGACCTCTCCCTGAACTGACTCGGTCCGAGTCAGCAAGCTGACTTTTTGAAGCAGCTGTTCAACAGGAGAACGGGCTAGGTCGACTGGGGCCGGAGGGCGGCGATGGCGTCGGTGGCGCGATCTACGGGGACGAGGATGTGATCGTGGTGGTAGCCGGCGAGCACGTTGCACGAGATGTTCTCGTCGCCGAGGATCTTCGCGAATGCCGCCGTCAGGCCGACCGCTTCGAGGCTCGACTGAACGGTGAGCGACAGCCACGCCATCTCGACCACGACGGGCAGGCCCGCTCGTCGCGCCGATTCCACGGGAATCACCAGGGTGGTCAGCTTGCCTTCCTTGACCATGCCGTGCGCGGCTGCGAGCAGGCCCGGCGTGGGCACTTCAACGGCGACGAACGTAAACGTGCCGGGACGACGCTCGACGTCGAGCGAGTCGAGCATCGTCTGGAGGTCCATCTCGCCCGGTGCGGCCATCTGTTTCAGCTTCGCAGCTCGGCGCCGAGCTTGGTTGCCGCGGTTTGGATCCCGCGGCGGATGTCGGCGATGTCGGCGTCGGTGAGATTTCGATCGGGTGCTTGGAGCCGCATCCGGTAGCCGAGCGCCCGCTTGCCGGGCTGATCGGGGTTCCGGTAGTTGTCGAAGAGAACAAGGTCCACGAGGAACTTGCCCGCTCCCTGGCGCACCGCCTTCTCGGCTTTCTCGGCGGGAACGTCGTCGGTGACGACGAGCGACACGTCGAGATCGCTCGACGGGAATCGGCTGGTCGGTTTCCACTGCGTGGCCTTCGGTTCGCGAGCCAGGAACTGGTCGAGATCGACCTCCAGAATCGCCACGCGTTCGGTCACATCGAATGCGGCGAGCACGTCGGGGGCGACCTCGCCGACGGCCCCGAGCGGGTCCTTGCCCGCCTGCAACGTTGCGCTACGGGTTGCGTGGAGGCCTGCGGGCACTCGATTCTGGTCGATGCGGGCGCCGCCGCCGAGAGCGGCGGTGAGTTCGCGCCAGACCGTCATGGCAGCCGGCGCCTCGGCACCCGCGAGCACCACGGTGAGTTGTTCATACTCACCAGGCAATTCTCCCTCTGCGGGTGGGTACACGTGCCCGATCTCGAACAGCGCCGTACCGCTGCGCCGGTGCGATTCGTTGAAGGCGATCGCTCGGAGCAGACCCGGGCGTTGCGACGTGCGCAGAACGCTTTCGTCGCTCACGAGCGGGTTGGTGATGTTGAGTGAATCGATCGGAAGACCCGCCTTGGCGAGCGTGTCGGGCGCCAGGAACGGGTTCGGCATTGCTTCGCTGATGCCGAGCCCGAGGAGCACCTGTCGAATCTCGCGGCGCCGTTGCTGGCGGACGGTGAGCCCGCCGTGGCCAGGCGGTTTCGGCACGGTCGAACCGAGCTTGTCGTAGCCGCGGTGGCGTGCCACTTCTTCGATCACGTCGATCTCGGCGGTCGAGTCGGGGCGCCACGTCGGCAGTTGCACCTTGCGGGTGTCACCGATGCCGGACACCGTGTAGCCGATCGGGTCGAGCAGCGGTGCGAGGTCGTCAGCGGACAGCGACGAGCCGAGGATGCGATTGACGTTGCTGATGCGCAGTTCCACCGACCGCTCCTCGGCGGGAAGGTGCTCGCTGCGTTCATCGACCGAACCCGCATGGACGACGAGGTCCGGGCAGGTCTCGGCGAGCAGTTCGGCGAAACGCGCCACAGCATTCGGCATGCCGTACGGATCGACGCCACGCTCGAACCGCTGGGAAGCCTCGGAGCGCAGGCCCGTGCGGGTGACGGTGCGGCCGATGGCGACCGGCTCGAACCAGGCCATCTCGAGCGCGACCGCAGTGGTCGACGCTGAGATCTCCGAGTCGAGGCCGCCCATCACCCCGCCGACGCCGATCGGCGTGTCCTCGGCGTCACAGATGAGCAGGTCCTGGTCGCTGAACTCGCGGTCCACCTCGTCGAGCGTGACGAGGTGTTCACCGTCGCCGGCGAGGCGGATCCGAAATCCTCCGCCTCCAAGCGTGTCGGCGTCGTAGGCGTGGCTCGGCTGGTTCAGCTCGAGCATCACGTAGTTGCTGACGTCCACCACGTTGCTGATCGGACGCATGCCCGCAGCCGTGAGCCGGCGTTGCATCCAGTCGGCGGCCTCGGTCACCCGAACCCCGGACATCACGGTCGAGGTGAATCGGGCACACCGGTCGCCATCGACGATCTCGACCGGTGTGGTCCGAGCGTCACTGCTCGTGTCCAGCGTGGGCGTCGGCGGGCGGAACTCGACGCCCATCTTGGCTGCGAGGTCGCGCGCCACGCCGACGTACCCCCACGCATCCGGCCGGTTGCGGGTGGCGTTGATCTCGATCAGAACGTCGGGCGTGATGTTCAGCGCCGTCCCGTATGGCAGGCCGAGCGGTGTCGATGCGGGCAGCACCCGGATGCCGCTGTGATCCTCGCCGAGGCCAAGCTCCTGGGCGGAGCAGAGCATGCCTTCGGAGTCGATGCCGAGGATTCCCCGGCGCTCGATCGTCATGCCGTTGGGCATCGTGGTGCCGAGCGTGGCCAACGGCACGATGTCGTCGGCTGAGATGTTGTCGGCCCCGCACCAGACGTGTCGCTCGTCGCCGTCACCGGCGTCGACGTAGACACGCTGGACCTTGGCGGCGTCAGGATGGGACTCGAGTCGGAGAATGCGTGCGGTCACGACGCCCTCGACGGTGTCGCCGATCGGGTCGATCGACTCCACTTCCATGCCGAGCGAGGTCAGCGCGTCGGACACGCGGGCGACCGCTTCCGCGTCGGTGGGGTCGCCGAAGTCGCCGTAGTCGTTGAGCCAGGACAGGAGGATCTTCATCAGAACTGCTCCACGAATCTCATGTCGTCCGCGTACATCGCGCGCAGGTCGTCGACGCCGTGGCGCATGAGCGCCATCCGGTCGATACCGAACCCGAACGCGAAGCCGCTGAACTCTTCAGGGTCGATGCCTCCGGCACGCAGGACGTTGGGGTGCACCATCCCGCAGCCCCCGAGTTCGATCCACGAACCGTCTGGGCGCTGGATGTCGAATTCGGCGGACGGCTCGGTGAACGGGAAGTAGTCGGGCCGCAGTCGCGAGTTCCAGGCCTTGCCGAAGAACGCCTTGGTGAACGCGTCGATCGTGCCAGCGAGGTCCGCCATCGAAATGTCCCGATCGACCACGAGTCCCTCGATCTGATGGAACACCGGCATGTGTGTCGCGTCGGGTGTGTCCCGACGAAAAACGCGGCCGGGGGCGATGATGTAGATCGGTGGGTCTTGGTCGAGCATCGTGCGAATCTGCACCGGCGACGTGTGGGTCCGCAACAAGGTGGCGCCGGGCGAACCGCCCGGAGCGACGTGGTCGACGAACAGAGTGTCGAACTCGCCGCGTGCCGGGTGCCCCTCCCCCATGTTCAGTGCCTCGAAGTTGTACCAGTCGGTCTCGACCTCGGGGCCTTCGGCGACCCGGAATCCCATACCGACGAATACGTCCTCGAGACGCTCCCATGCCTGAGTGACGAGATGCGCATGGCCACGGGCCGGCGTGCCGACGTATTCGGTCAGGTCGAGACGATCGGCTTCGACCTGCGCGGCAATGGCGGCAGCGGCAACCGCTGTGCGGCGCCCTTCGAGTGCGGAGTCGACGGCGGCCATCGCCTCGTTGATCGCTGCGCCGGCCGCCTTCTTGTCGTCGATCGATTCGAGCGACCCGAGCTGCTTCTTGAGGCCGGCCAGCTCGCCCTTCTTGCCGGCATATCGGGTGGTCATCGCTGCCACCTCGCCAGGCGATCCAGCCTTGGCGATGTCAGCGAGCGCCGCGTCACGGGCGGAGGTGATGTTCGAGATCATGGGAGATCAGCGGTGTCCTTTCGAAGGAACGGGTGCGGGCAGGAGCGAATGAAATCCCCGGGGTCAGCCGGGGTACGGAAATCGCTGCAACTGCATCGCCACGGACGTGATCGTAGCGCGCTGGTTAACGTGCCGACATGGACCGTTTCGATGCAATCGCGGCCGAACGCCGGACGGTTGCCGATCTACTCGATTCGTTGACGGATGCGCAATGGCTGACGCCGTCGTGCTGCGGCGAGTGGACGATCGAAGACGTGGCAGCGCATCTGACGGTGGTGTGGAACTACACGGCGCTCGACTACCTGAAGCGTTCGATGCGAAGCCGGGCGACCTGGTTCACACCGCAGAAGAGTCTCGACGCGATCAATGCAGCCACCGTTCTCGAGCGCCGCGAACTCGGACGAGCTGCGATCAGCGCCGACATCCTGCGTCCGTCACTGAACTGGTTGGTAGGTGGCGGGCCGGCTCGTGGTGGGTTGCTCGTCCGCACCCTGGCGTCGAGTCTACATCTGGACTTCTCCCGCATTCAGTTCACCCCGGACTTGATGCCTGCGGACGTCACCGGAACGGAAATCATGGAAGAAGACCGAGCAACGGGTCATCGCGATTTTCGATTCATGGAAGGCCCACTGTTTGCCAACATCATTTTGGCGGATGAAATCAACCGAACACCGCCGAAAACTCAGGCCGCCTTGCTCGAAGCGATGCAAGAACGCCAAGTCACCGTCGGGCGGACGCGGCACCCTTTGCCCAGTCCGTTCTTTGTTTTGGCAACGCAAAACCCAATCGAGCAGGAAGGAACGTATGCCCTGCCGGAAGCGCAGCAGGATCGTTTCATGTTCAAAGTCTACGTGGAATACCCCTCGTTTGATGAGGAGTTTGAGGTTGCTCGGCGAACGACAGGCACTCAAGTGGATGACGTTCAATCTGTGCTGTCAGCCGACGATATCATTCGCCTGCAAGACTTGGTCCGCCGCGTTCCCGTCAGCGACCATGTTGTTCGCTATGCCCTCTCATTGGTTCGCCAAACGCGAGT
>RCMY010005987.1_pt1 | contig 10236 bp, 7 predicted proteins | sample 2041341 | NCBI WGS metagenome assembly RCMY01 (sample SAMN09708234, study PRJNA481090) | Marine sediment metagenome, whole genome shotgun sequencing project.
AATGGGAGATTGCGCCCGGCGCCCTTCCAGACATCCGGGAGGATATGCACCAGGTGAGTCTTCGCCGCCAGAGCCTCGTCGCAGGCCTTGAAGACCGCCGCCGGGAACATCCCCTTGGAGGCAAGGTGCCGGTAATGCACGGCCATGTGCGCCGTAAGCGGGCCATGGCCGACGTTCAGCATCGGAACGCCAAGGTGCGACAGGGCGGCAATGCACATCCATCCGACGCCGACATGGCTGCCGATCAGGAACACCGGCCGGTCGCCCCGCAGCGCCGCCTCCAGCAAATCGCGGTTGATGACCCGGACCCGGGACTGCAGTTCTGCCGCCGGGCTGTCCGCAAGCTTGTTGGCGACAAGGTTCTGGATGCCCATGAACTGAAAGAGCGCCGAGAAAGCGACCTGTTCGGGCACCGCGCGAAGGTTGTGCGCCTGAAGAAACATGTGCGCGGGCGCCAGGTCCAGGTCGGGAACCAATGGGTGCGGTTGGCCCTTCGCCAACTGCCGCGAGATCTGTCCCAGCGCGCGGAAGGACGCCTCCCAGGACATGTCCGCCAGCCGCCCGAGTTCGTTGTCGCAAAGTCCCTCGTTGCGCGCGGCACGTGCGAGATAATAATCGGCATTTGCAAAGGCAGGCGATTTGCCCGTCCCGAGCACATCGCGATTCACGACGTGATGCAGCAGCGGATTGATGTCGGCGGCCGCCACATCTGGATTGTCCGCGAGATATTTCTGGGTGGAAAACGCCGGTGAGGGGTCCCAGGCCTTTCGCCAGCCTTTCGATGCATAATGCCGCGCCGCATCGTCAGCGGGGATCCCGTAGCGGGCTTGATAAAATTCGCCATCTACTTCGCCGGCAATCGCACCCGCGGTCCTGAGATCCCGGTCGTCATCCGTCAGCGGATCACAATCGCCCACCGCGCGCGCATGGGCGGCGCTGTTCGGCGCGCGGCCTTCGAGGTGGCCCAGTTCCAGATAATGCAGGAAGCAGTCGTCGTCTTCGGAAATGTCCGGATAGGTCTGCTCATAGAATTTAGGCGAAAAGCCTGGATGCGGCTCGATAAGCGGCGGACCTTTCCTGTCAAGGTAGTGAGCCGACAGATCGAGCGGCGTTTGCCCCGGCGCAAGCTGGCTGATATAGTGCTCCCGATCAATATACCTGTGCAAAAGCGCCTTCTGCGTCATCGCGATTTTCGGCTTGTACGCCGCGTTAGTCGGAAGCTCTTCCTCGCCCTCGCCGCGTGTGCGCAAGTAATGGTAGAATGGATTCTCCCCGGATTGTCGCAGCTCAGGATGAAGTCGAAAATACGAGGCGTTGTTGAATTCGGCATTCGGCAGCCGCCCTTCGCGCCAGCCAACCGTGCTGTAATGCCGAAGCGGATCCACCCCCGCCCGCGCCACGTCCGGGTTGGCGCGGAGATAGAATCTGGCGTCAAAGCCGCTGGATATAAGGGCGATCTCAGCGGAAAGCCCGTCCTCGGCGCCCGCCGCGACCTTGGGTGCCTTACCCGGGTCCCGGCCTTCCGCCCTGCCGTGCTGCACAAAATGCACAAGCGGGTTGATTCCGGCCCTGCGGACGTCCGGGTTCGCGCTCAGGTAGCCTTCGGTAGAGAAATCGGCTGAGGGATCGAGCCCGGCCTTCCAGCCGATCCTTACGTAATGCAACACCGACGCCATTGCCAACGGGGCGTCAAGCTGCGCGTTATAAAACCCAACGTCCACGAATTCAGCAATCGCCTCGACCATCAAATGGTCGTTTTCGGTCATTTGTCCCGCCTTATGCTGCTCTCTTGGACCACGCCGCAGTCGGTGCTCTTGACCAGAGTTGACTGTAGTGCTTTGACAATTTGACAAGCGGAACCGATCAATGTTCGGAGACACGAATGTCACATCTCGTTATTCATGCCGGGCAACATAAGACGGGCACCACATCGGTGCAACACCGACTTGCCCGAAATCGCGCCACCTTGGCGCGGCACGGCGTCATCTATCCACCGACGCCCGGCACGGCGGGGCATCACGTCATGGCAGGCACCGGATCGGGACTGCCGCAGATCTGCTTCGAAGCCGGAAATCGGGACGAACTCTGGCAGTCCCTGCTCGACCGGCACGCCAATTCAGACGACGTGGTGCTGCTGAGCAGCGAGGATTTCAGCATCAGTTTGCGCGACGGCTCGGATGAAAGGACCTCACTGGGCGGGTTCGTGAAGAAATTTGACCGGGTCACGGTCGTGCTGGTTCTGCGCCAGCCATTCGAATACATACAGTCGACCTTTATCATGAAAAGCGCAGCCGCACGCGCCCTCACCTGCGCCGGTTTCTTCAAGGGAGCGTTCTCGCCGACATCCAGCATTTTTTTCGGGCCGGAGTTGTTGAGCGAACTGAAGCGCACGCTTCCTGGCACCAAGCTTGTATGCGCCTCTTACGAGCCGCTGGCCGCGCAGCCGGACGGAGTGCTCGACTTTGTCCTTTCCGCGACCGAAAGCGAGCTGAGCAGTAAAGACCTGCCCGAGGGCAAGCAGGACTGGCACAACCGATCCGGTCTGCCGCTGCCGACCTACATGGCGCATTGCATCGCCGACAGCCCGCATCTTGTTGACGACGCCCTGATCGACTACGCTCAGGAGGCGCTGGAGGCGCATTACGGGCAGTTTTCCGGGACGACCTGTTACACCCGGGCCGAACTGGCAAACTATGCGCCTGCCCTGCAGAAATGGCGGGATGAACTGCGCGCGGAACTGGGCCCAGACACGCTCGTCGCGCCTTTCAAAATGCCTGATTACGACGACTTCCTCCACCGGGAGGACATTACCCCCGGCGCCTGGGTCGAAGTCTGCCGGGTTCTAAATCGGGTCCGGCAACTTCAGTAGAACGACTTCACACCGGTCGTTCCATCCGTCTGCGTACCAAGGATCATCAACTTTTGGCCGCGCCGCCAGCCCGACAAGGCGACCACCCGTTCGATTCCATGGGCGAGTGTGCCATCCAGCTGCCCGGCCTCGACATCGAAATCATCGGCCACCAGGTTCAGCTCGGCGAGGGGCTCCAGCGCCGCCAACCGGGCGATGAACATTGACCCGGCCATGAAGTGCCCTTGCTGACGGCAGAACCGGACATCGAGCTGCAGCCGCCGGACCAGCGTGCTCACGATGCCGCCGTTGTTGTACATGTATGGAGCCAGAGGCAGGACATGGCCGGCAAGACCGACAAAGCCAACATCGGTGTGACGGCGAAGCATCTCGGTGGCAAAGCCAAGGTTGTCGGGGTCGGTCAGAGGCCGTAAAAGCGCGTCGGCCCAATCGCGGCCATCCGGGCGGTGCAACGATTTCTTCGTATGCAGTTTGAGAACGCAGTCGTGACCGTCCCTGACCAGCTTCGGGAGTTGCGCGAGGAAGGGCGCGATATCCCGCCCGCGGTTCTCGACCACGCACAACTCGTGATCAAGCCCCGAGCGCGCCATGTCCGCGGCCACCTCGTTTTCCTGGGCCGCCATCGTGGTGACGTAAAGCTTCATCGGCAAGGCAGAGGCCGCAAGACGATCAAGGATCCGGCGCGCCACGTCGGGATAGAAGGCGTGCAGACAGACGGCCAGAGGCTTTGGTTGGGCGCTACGCGGAAAAGCGACAAGCTTACCGAAATCACTGTGCGCCGCGGAATCCGAGTCCGTGGCGCGGGTCGGTTGCCGGGCAGGCAGCGTGCCAAGGACAACGATGTCGTTGAGCGTCGGCAGATCGCCGGAGCTTGGCGCAACTTGCGAAAACCCGTTGATCCGGGCCTCGATCAGGAAGTCGAAGAATGGCCGTTCCGCTGCCACGCCGGTCCGCTGTCGTCGCGCGTTCCACGCACCGGGATCAAACCGGCGCGAGGGCGATTTCCCCTGCGCATCTCCGAACGACGCAAAGTCCAGAATCGCCTGCCAGGCTGCGGCGCTCGAGGGTTCGTCCTGCCCCAGCAGATGGGCCGGATCGACCCATTCCGCCACCTCGGAGGCCAATCGCCCTGCACGCAACTGGGCGAACGCCTCGATCGGGTCGGCAGACAGCCAGGGGCTGAGGGCTACATGGTAATCAGCGATGATGGCGAGTGTTTGCCGCGTCGAAGCCAGTTCCGGCCGCAGGTCGGGCCGCATCCGTTCCACATAGCCGAAATCGATCAGCGGATGTGGCCAGCGCCGCGCCCTTGGGCCTGCAACGGCGAAATCCATCAATTGCTCTACCGGATCGGCGATACGGTAAAGCCGGGCGTAATGCTCTGTATCGACAAACGGAAAAAGCGCCGTCCGACCTTCCGCAGAAACGTCCGCGTAAAGATCGACGAATTCTTCCGGATAGCAAATCTCCGCCCCGGTATGTTCTCTGGCCGCTTCCTGACAGACCAGGTTGCGATGGAGCGCCACATCGAGCATAGCAAAAAGCACCTTCAGATCACCGGAAGCGTCGTTCGTTTTCATTTTTCCGGATCCGTAATCGGCTGTTGCGGTGCGATGTCGATCGGCACCCTGTCCGGCACCGTCCCGCTCAGCACCTGACGCCAGCGGGCCATGGTCGCCAGCGCGGCAGCATTCGGCGCACGGCCCTGACGCCGGCCCTCGGCGCGGTAATGGTCCAGGCCCGACTGATACCGGCGCTCGGCCACGGCCAGGCGGGCCTCGGGATAGGTTTCGAGATACCAATACTCGTCAAAGTTGCGCGTCACCGCAACCATTCCGGCAAAATAACCGGTCCCGGCAAAATGCGCAGCGATCGAGTCTGCCGGGCCCCAGTCGACCTCGGCCTTGAGATCGTAGTCGCGCAAATAGGCACGTTCGTCGATCGCGACATCAGAGAGGATCATCTCCAGCACGCCGCGCAGGAATGCGCCGTCCACTTCCAGCCGTTCGACGGTTTCGAGCCGCTCTCCGTCCTTCAGTCCGAGACGTCGCTCCAGCCTCTCGAGATCGGGATAGACATCATACATGGCAGACAGATTCCAGCGAGATCAGCAGCAGGCCGAGGCGACGATTGTCGGGCCCCGGCGCGCGCAGGGACCGCGAACTTCGGATCGAGACGGTAAAGCCGTCCGCAGCAGCCCGGTCGACGGGCAACGGCAGCAATATATTCTCGAAACTGTTCTCGGGCGAGGTAAAGACATGGCTGGCCAGCCGCGTCGTTCCGGCCCTCACAACCACCTCCTGGCTCGGTCCGATCAGGGGCATCGTCGCGGGGCGGAACAGTTCCAGCCGCAGATGCGTGGCCGCATCGTCGATACGGGTACAACGCAGCTTGATGAAGGGGCTGATCCAGCCGTCGGAATACCAGATTCCCGAAAGAACGGTGGGTGCCGGATCCGGCTCGGTCACATCATCCATAGTCCGTTGCCTTGCATGGGACACTGCTCGCCAATCGGGCAAGATCGCTTCGGCGAACACCGGGATATCTCGTCAGGTCGCTCTGTTCGAGGGTGTAGCGTGTCAGGCTTGGAGATAAAAAGTCAAAAGCCTAACTTGTCAAGCTGCGCGCCTTCAGATGGGCCTTCATCTGCTCCAGAGTCTGTGTCATGGCCTCCGCCTGTGCCTTGCCCCTCGCGTCCAGCCTCGCAAGAATGGCGAGGTGACGTTCCGCCACCGGCAACTGCTGCGCCACCTCGTCCATGTCATCGGTCAAGATGGCACGGCTGGCGGTCAGCAGCGCGATCTGCACCTGGGCGGCGATCAGGTGAAACGCGTTCTCGTCAAGCAGTTTACCTACCAATCTACCGGTGGCCCCGAACCACTCCTCGTCGATCAGAAAAGGGCCGGCACCCTCAGTTGGATCGCGATAGGCGATCCGCAGCTTTTCAGCCTCGGGCAGCCGCGCATTGACCGCCTCGATCTCCGCAGCGTTCCGCTCAATGTACTGCCGTTGCCAGTCGAGGGATTGCACGTGATAGCCGACGGCGGGGACCGGGACCGACGTCTTGAAACCCAGCTTCATGCGCGTCGCGGACTGGCTTCCCTCCGGGTTCATGGCCTTGAGGAAGGCGAATTCCGGCGCGCGAAGCGAACGGTTAGACATACGGCCCCCGGCGTCGGCCAGTACGTCCTCGCCAACGCCGAGGATGTCGGCCAGAAGCTGCTTAAGCACGGTCGACCATCGGCTGTAGTTATACGCCTCGATGCTGAAACCCGGCAGGTCCAGCCCCTCTTCCAGATAGAATCTGATCTGGGCAAAACGGCCTTGCGGCCCCGTTCCGGCGAGGTGCCTTTCCACGCTGCCATCTGACCGACCGACGTTTTGCGCTGTCCTGGAAACGGCGAAATCAATGGGGTCGCGGACCATCATCACCGTCCGGACCCGCGTAATGGCATTCACCGAGCAGAACCTCTGAAGCTGCCGGAACATCGGGTGATCCGGCTCGGTCAGGGGCTCGAAGAAATGCTCCGAATGCAGGACGATCCGCGGCGCCTCGGGCGCGATCGGCATATCGCCCTGCCCGGACAGAATATCGTGGTTGCCCCGCACATCCTGGGCTTGCTCACGCGGGTCCTGAGGTTCCCCAAGCCGCGCGGGCGGAAGCGGATAGTGGATCCCCCGGGCGGCCAGTCGATCGGCGTTATGGGCCAGCAGACCCTGCGCATAGGTCGTCCCGGTCTTGCCATGCCCGACAAACAATATGAGTTCTCGGTTCTGCATTTCGGTTCTCCGCTACTGCCATTTTGGTTCGGGTTGTGGCAGGTTCGCCATGACTCTTCCATGGTTTACTTTCGCGAATCGGGCCCCGCATGCATCAGAACGAAAAGCTCGCCATCCTACGCCGGGACAGATCCGAATGGGATGCGCGATGGGCGCGCCCCGGGATGGAGGCCTTCTGGCTGGATCGCGACCTGCCACCGGAGGTCGAGTCGATGCTCGACGATGGTTGGCTGCTGCCCGGGGAGGCCGTGCTGGATGTCGGATGCGGCGATGGCCGCATTGCGGGCGCACTTGTGCGCCGCGGTTGCAAAGTCACCGGGATCGACAGTTCACATTCCGCGATCCGGCGCGGACAACGCGCCTTTCACGACAGCGCGGAGGCCCCGATCTTGCGAGTCTTTGACATCTGCAGCAGCAGCGGCCGGCTTGGACGATTTGACACAATTCTGGATCGCGGTTGCCTGCATTGCATTCCCGAAGCCATCCTGCCTGACTATTTCGCGGGCGCAGCGCGCCAACTCAAGCCCGGCGGACAACTTTGCGTTTTGTACAAGACATCATCCGCCGCAGCCAAAGAGACGGCCGGCCTTGTCGAACTGCTCTCCCGCGCCTCCGCCGGCCTGTTCGAATGCGAATACGTGATCTCTACAGAAATTACCGGACAGTCGAGCGCGGTTCCCGCCGTCTGCATGCGAATGCGCCAAACCGAAACCCACTGACCCGGCGAGGGCGCCGGACGGCGCGGTCGGTTGTCCCGCCTGAACCCGCCAGATAGCATGGTCCCGGCGACCGGCCTGGCAAAGCCGTGCCGACCGCGCGCGTCCCGTTCGGATGGCGGGCGGACCAGATAGCGGATCAGGAGAATGTCACAGTCGGCATACCGATCACCTCGGGGTCGAGAGATGCTGACCAGCCAAGACGTCCCAACTCCAGCGCGATACCGTGATGGACAAGGGACGAATGAAAGCAGCAGGTTATATGGCAAGTGGCGGACAGACAGGGATTCGAACCCTGGAGACGGTCACCCGCCTACACACTTTCCAGGCGTGCGCCTTCGACCACTCGGCCACCTGTCCGTGGGGCGTGAGTTAGCCAAAAGCGGGCGGCGATGCAAGGGTGTGTTTCAGACCGTGTGAATATAGACGCGGCGGTTCTGTGCGCCCTTCTTTTCAATCTTGCCCAGACGCAGGCGGCCGATCTCGCCGGTGTGGCGCACATGGGTGCCGCCGCAGGGTTGCAGATCGATCTGATTTGCCCCGCTGCCGATCATGACCAGCCGGATTTTTCCGGTGCCCATGGGCGGCGCCACTGACATTGTCTTGACCAGACCGGGGTTGGCCTGCAGCTCGTCGTCCGAGATCCAGGACTCGGTCACCTCAAGGTTTCGCGCCACCAGATCGTTCAAGGCGACCTCGATCGCAGTTTTGTCCTCGGGCGATTCGGGCATGTCGAAATCCAGCCGCCCCTTGTCGGCCGAGATCGACCCGCCAGTCACCGGCAGCGGGATCACCACCGACAGAAGATGCAGCGCGGTGTGGATCCGCATGTGCCGCAGCCGCCTGCCCCAGTCGAGCCGCAAGATCACCTCGACGCCCACGGGGGGCAATGGTCCGGGCGCAGCGGGCACGGCGATCAGCGCGCCCTCGGTGCCCTTGATGCAGGTGGCGATCTCTATCTGCCCGCCCGGCCAGTCGATCCACCCGCTGTCACCTGGCTGCCCGCCGCCCGTGGGATAAAACAACGTGCGGTCCAGAACGATTCCGCCCTCGTCGGTCAGAGCGAACACTCTGGCGGTCGTTTCTGTCAGATAGGCGTCGTCGCGGAACAGCGGTTGAGTCATGATGATTGCTCCTCGGGTGCATTGGTGTCGGTGGTCGGATACGAAGGCCCGGTGGCGGGCAAAGCATCGGGATTGCGCAATCGGATCACGCGTTGGGCCACCGGAATTTCAAAACCCTCATCTGCGAACCTTGCGGCAATTTCGTGGTTCATGTCGGATTTGACCGTCATCACAAAATTCACATCCCGAAGAATTGCGCGGATCTCGAAATTCATCGAATCCGGTCCGAACCCCTGAAACAGGACAACGGGCGGCGGGATGAGCACGACCAGAGGATGCGCCTCGGCGATGGATTGCAACACCGTTTCGACCTTGCGCGTGTCGGTGCCATGGGCGACGCCGACGGGCACGATGACCCGCCCCGTCAGGTTGCCGCGGGTCCAGTTGGTGACGGTGCCGCTGACGAAATCAGCGTTCGGCACGATCACGTCGGTCCTGTCGAATGTCTCGATCCGGGTTGCGCGGACCGAGATCGCCTTGACGAAGCCCATCTGACCGCCGACCTCGATCCAGTCGCCCTCGGAAATCGGACGCTCGATCAAAAGGATGATGCCCGCGACAAAGTTCGACACGATATTCTGCAAACCAAAGCCGATGCCAACAGAAAGTGCACCAGCGACGATGGCCAGCGAGGACAGGTCGATCCCCGCAGTGGTAATGGCAAACACGATTGCCAGAAAAACCCCAAGATATCCGAGCCCCGCAAGGATCGCATTGCGCCCGCCGGTGTCGATGCGTGTGCGCGGCAGAACGGCCGAGCGAAGCAAGCCCTGCGCCAGCCGGGTTAACCCGAAACCGATGGCAAAGATCACCAGGAATGTTACAAAATCCGACGGCGAAAGATGCATCTCGCCGATGGAAAACCCTTCGCGGAAACGGGTCCAGAGTTCCGAAAGATCGGTGGTTCGTGCCCCCCAGATCAGCGCGAACAATGGCAGCGCCGCCAGTGAAAGCGCAAAGATGATCAACACCGGCACCAAAGCGTCGCCGGCCTGTTCATCGCTCTGTCCGGTCAACAGGGAATAGCCGTCGCGCACGACGATCCACAGCACCGCCAGAGTGGTGACCAGAGCCAAACTAAGTGCAGTGGGAAACAGCAGGCCCTTGGCGGCCACGTGATATCCCGCCACCGCCAGCAGCGGCCCGATCAACCCCAGCCCCATGACGATCCGCCCGATCAGGTGTATCAGCCAGTTGAAATAGCCAGCATCGAATCCGTCTTCGTCGCGCATGTCGCGCGGGATTTTATATCCCGTCAGGATCATCCCGAGGCGCCACAGGATCAGTCCGGCCGTTACAAGGATCGGAAAGTCCAGCACGACGACGGTCGCGGGATCGTATCGGTCGAAATTCGCCAGCCGCGTCAAAAGCGCATTCAGGCTGAGGCATACGCCCAGACCCAGAAACATCAGCCGCCCGTTGCGGCGAAAACCGGCGGACAGGATCAGTGGTGCGGCAATGCTGTCGCGGCGCGGAAAGGTCCGCGCGCCCAGCCACAGCGCACCGAAGAACAGTGCGCCGATCCACGGCAGAAGCTCCGCAATGATCCGGCCGCGCAGGCCCAGAGATCCACTGGCAAAGGCCGCTTCGCGCAGCGCGACCATGCCAAGGACAGGCACAACAATCTGCATCAACGACACGACAAACGCAAAGGCCGGATGGCCGAACCTGCGGCCACCACGCCGTTCATACAGATACAGAGTCAGTCGCTCCATCCACGCCCGCCCGCGCACCACAAGTGCAACGG
>RCMY010005988.1_pt1 | contig 10235 bp, 9 predicted proteins | sample 2041341 | NCBI WGS metagenome assembly RCMY01 (sample SAMN09708234, study PRJNA481090) | Marine sediment metagenome, whole genome shotgun sequencing project.
TTTTTTCTGAATTTCGCCAGCGATCAGACGAAGAATTGGCCGCCATTCGCCGAAATGGTCGAACCATTAACGAAGCCCGAGCCATCAGCAGCCAAGAACGACACGCAGCGCGCGATTTCCTCTGGCTCGCCCAGACGGCCTGTGGGGATCTGGCCGATGATCGCCTCGCGCACCTTTTCCGGCACGGCCATGACCATTTCGGTCGCGATGTAGCCGGGGCAGACGGCGTTGGCGGTGATGCCTGCGCGCGCGCCTTCCTGCGCTAGTGATTTGACGATACCCAGATCGCCCGCTTTGGTCGCGGCATAGTTGACCTGAGCGAACTGACCCTTTTGTCCGTTGATCGAGCTGATGACGATGACGCGGCCAAACTTGCGCTCGCGCATTCCCGGCCAGACAGGATGAACCGTATTAAAGACGCCGGTCAGGTTCGTGTCGATGACCTGATGCCATTGCTCGGGCGTCATTTTGTGAAAGGGCGCGTCGCGCGTGATCCCGGCATTTGCGACGACGATCTCGATCGGGCCAAGGTCCTTTTCGACCTGCGCGATGCCGGCAGCACTTTCGTCGTAATCGGCGACGTTCCACTTGTAGGTCTTGATGCCGGTCTCTTTGGTGAATTGCGCGGCGGCCTCGTCATTGCCGGCATAGGTCGCGGCGACATTGCAGCCATCCGCCTTGAGCTGTTTAGAGATCGCCGCGCCAATGCCGCGCGTGCCGCCTGTCACGAGTGCCGTTCTTGCCATTATCTTGGTCCTTCCATTCATCCATGCCGGCGAGTTAGCCAATGCTTAGATAACTTTGTTATCGCTGCAATGGTTGGCGCGCAATATAATTGCGGCGCTAAATTCGCCCTATTGTCAGCTTACTGGCGTTCTACCGTTTCGCAAGGCGCAAAAAAGGGCACCACAAGGGTGCCCTTTCGCAAGATCGCCAGTTTTGGCGGGTAGTTGCTCAGCCGCGCTCGACACAGAGGGCAACGCCCATTCCGCCGCCGATGCACAGCGTGGCAAGGCCCTTTTTCGCGCCACGGCGCTTCATCTCGAAGAGCAGCGTGTTCAGCACGCGGCAGCCCGACGCGCCAATGGGATGGCCGATGGCGATTGCGCCACCATTGACGTTAACGATCGCCGGATCCCAACCCATCTCCTTGTTCACGGCGCAGGCTTGCGCGGCAAATGCCTCGTTCGCCTCGACCAGATCCAGATCGCCGACGCTCCAACCCGCTTTTTCCAGTGCTTTACGGCTGGCATGGATCGGCCCGACGCCCATGATCGAGGGATCGACGCCTGCGGTAGCGTAGCTGGCGATTCGCGCCAGCGGCTCGATGCCGCGCTTTTCGGCCTCATCAGCGCTCATCAGCAGGGTTGCGGCGGCACCGTCATTGATACCACTGGCGTTTGCGGCGGTAACGGAGCCGTCCTTGGCGAAGGCCGGGCGCATCTTCTGCATTGCCTCGATCACGGCGCCGTGGCGAATATACTCATCCTTGTCGATGATCGCTTCGCCCTTGCGCGACTTGATGGTGAAGGGAACGATTTCGTCCTGAAATTTGCCGTCGTTTTGGGCCGCCTCGGCCTTGTTCTGGCTGGCAACGGCGAATTCATCCTGCATCTCGCGGCTGATCGACCATTGGTTTGCCACGTTTTCGGCCGTCTGACCCATGTGATAGCCGTTGAACGCGTCCCACAGACCATCGCGGATCATCGTGTCGATCATCGACACATCGCCCATCTTGTGGCCAGCGCGCAGATGCGCGGCATGGGGGCTGAGCGTCATGTTTTCTTGGCCACCTGCACAAATGATGGACGCGTCACCCAGCATGATGTGCTGCGCGCCCAGCGCGACAGCGCGCAGGCCCGAGCCGCAGACCTGATTGATGCTCCATGCGGCGCTTTCTTTCGGCAGGCCGGCATTGATATGCGCCTGGCGCGCAGGGTTCTGACCCTGTGCAGCGGTCAGCACCTGGCCCAAGATCGTCTCGGACACCTCGCCTTTTTCAATGCCGGCGCGCGCGACGACAGCCTCCAGCACGGCGGCACCCAGATCATGGGCGGGTGTGTTCGCGAACACGCCCCCGAACGAGCCGACAGCAGTGCGCGCGGCAGATGCGATAACAACGTTGGTCATAAGATTTCCTCCACCAGAACCATATCAGGCATCTCGGCATCGGACCGTCCCGGCCCGGGCCGACACAGCCCCTTATGGATTTGATATCCCATGCGCTGCAATGCGGCAACCGGCACGATTCTGGGTCATGTGCCGGGCATCCCGTGCCGCGTCAGGCCGACGCGCGACGCTCTTCGGCGTTCAGCCACACCGGCTTGACCGAGGGCGCGCCAAAATAATAGCCCTGAAGGCAATCGATACCGATGGCGGTGAGGTAGGCCGCATCTTCTGCGCGCTCGACGCTTTCGGCGACGGTGACCATGTCGAACTGTCGTCCAATTGTAGCCAATGCAGTGGTCAGGACCTGATTGTCGGTGTCCTGCGCGATGCCGCGGATGAACTGGCCGTCGATTTTCAGAATGTCGAAGTAGAAATCCTTGAGATAGCGGAACGACGTGAACCCGGCTCCGAAATCGTCGAGCGCAAAGCTGACCCCGCGCTGCGACACTTCGCCCATGAAGCCTGTCACCAGTTCAGGCACCAGCATGGCCGAGCTTTCGGTGATCTCGAGGATCAACCGCTCGCCCACTGTCGGATCGGCGTCTAATCCGCGCTTGAGCGTGCGCAGCCAGCGGCTGTAGCCGATAGAGCGGGCAGACATGTTGATCGCGAGGCGCAGCGAGCTGTGCTTGGACAGAGTGCGCAAGCCCTTTTCCAAGGCGAGGCAGTCGACGATACGCCCGGTTTCGGTCGTTTCGATGGCGCCGATGAATTCCTTGGCCGGGATGATACGCCCGGTTTCGTCCAACACGCGGATTAGCCCCTCGTAGAAGGCGGCGCGCTCGGATTGACCGGCAGGCACGACGGGCTGGTAGGCTAGCATGACCTGCTTGTGACGTACGGCATCCTCGACCATCGCGATGGTCGACTGGTCACGCTTTGAGATGGCGTAGGATAATGGGTCACGGTGGCCCGCAGGCACGTCCGCCCATTTCCCTCTGCGATTATCGGTCATAGTTCGCTCCGCTTTACGTCTGCCCAATTTGCGCCCTATGCCCTAAGGAATGTTTAAAACCACAGATTGAATGCAGAGGATTGCGTGTATGTGCGACAGGTGCGCCTGGGCCGGGCCCGACGAGATCTATGTTGACTATCACGACACCGAATGGGGCGTGCCCGAATGGGATAGCCGCGCACTGTGGGAAAAGCTGATCCTCGACGGGTTTCAAGCGGGGTTGAGTTGGATAACCATACTGAAAAAGCGTGACAATTTCCGCACGGCCTTTGCTGGATTCGATCCTGACATCATCGCGACATGGGGCGAGGATGACGTACACCGCCTGCTGGCCAACCCCGGAATTATCCGCCACCGGGGCAAGATCGAGGCGACGATCGGCAATGCCCGCGCATGGCGTCAGATCGAGGATGAGATGGGATTCGATCAGTTTTTATGGAGTTTTGTCGGCGGCGCGCCGCTGCAAAACCGCTGGCAAAGCCAGGCCGAGGTGCCGACGCACACGCCCCTTTCGACCGAAATCTCAAAGGAATTAAAGCGGCGCGGCTTTAAATTCTGTGGCCCGACGATCGTTTACGCCTTCATGGAGGCCTGCGGGCTGGTCAACGATCATGTCGTGACCTGCCCGTGTCACGACCGCGTGGCAGCGATGGCGCGACCGGGCGCAGGGCCCTGAGTCCATTGCTGCTGTCCGGGCCGAGCGCCCAGCGCGAACACATTTTTGCCATATTGGCCGGTCTTGTGGATACACGCCATTCACCCCCAAGATATGGGTGCGCATAGCTGCCACAGTGCATAAATTCTATTGAATTGAAGGCTTTATTCAAAATAGATCATGTGATACGTTAGCAGCAATAATTAAAGTCAGTCGAAAAAAATCGGCGGCGTGAGGCAGTAAAAAAGAGTGGTTCCATGAAAATTCGGAACAAGCAGCCGGTGCGGCTGGGTCTATGGGCGTTCGCTGCGCTTTGGATGTTGATCATCGTCCCGCTCAGTGCGGCGGCGGCCCCTTATGCGGCAATGGTAGTGGATGCCAGATCCGGCAAGGTTCTGCATTCCGAGAATGCGGATGCGCGATTGCATCCCGCGTCCCTGACCAAGATGATGACGCTCTATATCGCGTTCGAGGCGATTGAGCATGGTGAGATCGGGCTGGACGACCTAGTGGTCATCACCCGCGCCGCCGCCAATGAACCGCCCAGCAAGCTGGGGCTGAAATCGGGTCAGAAGATCAGGCTGCGCTACCTTGTCCGCGCCGCCGCAGTCAAATCCGCCAATGACGCCGCCACCGCCATCGGTATAGCGATCGAGGGGTCCGAAGCCGCCTTTGCCCGCCGCATGAACCGCACGGCTCAGGCGCTGGGAATGACGCGCACCACGTTCAAGAACGCGCATGGCTTGACCGAAGAGGGTCATTTGTCCACTGCGCGCGACATGACGACGATGGGGCGGCACCTGTTCTATGACTTCCCCGAATATTATAACCTGTTTTCGCGCATTACCGCCGATGCGGGTGTGCGCAAGGTCTATCACACCAACCGCAAAATGCTGCGCGCCTATAAAGGCGCCGACGGGATAAAGACGGGCTATACCCGTGCTGCCGGCTTCAATCTGGTCGCCAGCGCCGAACATGGCAGTGAGCGTGTCATTGCCACCGTATTCGGTGGGCGTTCGACCGCGACGCGAAATGCTCGGGTGGCCGAGCTGCTGGATCTGGGCTTCAAAAAATCACCGACGCAGGTCGCGTTGAACCGCCCGGCCAAGCCGCGCTACATGGGCCCCGGCGGCACGCGCATCGTGACCTCGGGTGATGTCGAATACGACGGCGTCGCGGGCAAGACCGTCCGCCTGGCAGCAGCCGCCGCCGTCAAAACCAGCCTGCGCCCCAGATCCCGCCCCCTGCCCGCCCAGCCGGTGCTGATCGCCGCACAGAACGACATCGAAAAGGCGCTGATGGTCGCGCAACAGGCAGATATTGCCGCCGTCGTCGCGTCCGTTGTCGAGCAACCCGTTGCAGAGCCGGCAATTGCAGAGAAACCAATTGCCGAACAGCCTGCCCAGCCCCAAGCGATAGCCGCCGTGGCCAAGGTGCAGCCCAGCACGATCAAGCCTGTGCGGCGCCCCGAGGGCCTGACCCTCGCCAGCCTTCAGATCGGCGGCGAGGATCCGGTGCAGGAAGTCGTCACGCGCCTGTCGACCTCCGGCGGAGGCAACTGGGGCATCAATGTGGGCCGCTTTCCCAGCCAGTATGCCGCGCGCAAGATTCTGCTGAAAACTGCGCTCAGCGAGATGAGCACGCTTGACGGCTCACTGCGCAAGGTCATTCGCCGCCCGAACGGGTTTGACGCCAATTTCATGGGGCTGACGCGCGAAACCGCCGATCTGGCCTGTCGTCGCCTGCAATCGCGCCAGTTCACCTGCTTCATGATCGAGCCGGGCTGATAGACCCCACTCAGGCACGTATTACTAAGGCGCGAGGCATCCCCTCGCGCCTTTCTTCATTGCGGCAAGCGGCGTGATATTTCCACCCATTTGACATAATTGCCCTTGGCTTGGCCCCATTCCGGACGTGCATCCAGATCAATGATAGCGGCGAAACAACGTCAGGTGCCGTCATGCCAGATCCCTATCTCTCGGAAATCAAGTACCGTGGCGGTGCCAATCTCGACTTTGTCGAGGTCGCGGTCGATCAAGGGACGGACGTTTCGAACATCCAAGTCATCATCTACAATCCCAATGGAACGGTGCGCTCGACCAACGCCCTTGGCGCGATAGACGGCACCATTGCCGGGCGCGACGTCTACACATTGGACGATGCCTCCTCGGCCACCTTCAACGGCGTGCATCAGAACGGCGCGGTTGCGCTGGTGGTCAACGGCACTGTGACGCAGTTCCTGTCGTTTAATCGGGTCGTCACCGCATCCCAGGGTCCGGCAAGCGGGATGACCGCAACCCAGCTGGGCCAGACCAGCAACGGCGCCTCGTGGGAGACATCCGACAACGGCGCAACCTATGACAACCAGACGAACCCGACGCCCAATACGGTACCCTGTTTTCTGTCAGGCACGCACATCGCGGTGCCCGGCGGCACAAGCGCAGTCGAGGATCTGCGCGTGGGCGACCCGGTCTGGACCGAGGATGCGGGCCATCAGCCGATCCTCTGGACCGGCGCGCGCAGCCTGTCAGTTGCCGAGTGCGTCGATAAGGCGGCGGCGCCTGTGCGCATCCCAGCGGGCGCTTTCGGTCCCGGCGCGCCGCAGCGCGATGTGATGGTCTCACCCAACCACCGGCTGGCGCTGTCGCATCCGCTCTGCGCGCTCTACTTTCAGAGCGATACGGTGTTGGTGTCGGCCAAGGCGCTGACCGGGTATCGCGGCATCGGCCCCTGCCCGGTTCGCGTGCCGGTGCGCTATCACCACCTGCTGCTGCCGCGTCATCACATCCTGCGCGCCAACGGTCTGGCGAGCGAGAGTTTTCTGCCCGAGCCGATGGGCCTCGCCGCGCTGCGCCCGGCTGCGCGGTGTGCCTTGCTGGCCGCGCTGGACACTGGCGGCGACAGCGACCGACGCGCCGCACGCGTGATCCTCAGACCCTCTGAGGCAATGATGCTGATGCAGGGTGCGGCGGGTGATACGCTCGACATGCTCGCGGGCCTGCTGGACGCCATCGCGGCCTGACCCCCAGCCCCGGCTAAATGATCCCGCTCAGCTCGCCACATCCGGCGGCTTCTGCCCGCGCAGCCAGCGCAGGAATGCCTTGGCCTGCGGGCGCATCACGCCGGGGCGCGTGACGATGAAATATCCCGTCTCGCCCGTATCACGAAACAGGATGCGCAGCCTCCCCGCCGCCACATCTGCCTCAACCGACGAGGCGGTCATCACCGCGATCCCGTGGCCTGCGCGCGCGCCGTCCAGCATCAGATTGCCCGGCACCTGCGTCACCGACGTGCCGCGCATCTCATTGAGACCGGCACGAAACATCCAGTCCGATGCGGGATTGTGATCCAACTCTGCCAGCCAAGGATATTCCATTAACTCTTCGCGCTTCTCAAAGCAGCGATCGCCGACCAGCGTCGGGGCGGCTGTAACGACGATATCGGTCGAAACCAGCAGTTCGGACTCCAGCCCGTCCCACGTGCCGAGGCCAAAGCGGATCGCGATATCGACGCCGCCCGGCGTCGGATCGGCGCGCTGCGGCGAGGGATGCACCATCAGATCGACACCGGGATGGCGCGCCTGAAAATCACGCAAACGCGGCATCAGCCAAGCGGCGGCGAATTGCGGTGTCGTCGATATCTGCAAGGGCCGCTGCGCATCCGCGCCGGTCAGCGCAGCAGCCCGCTGCGCGATGAGGCCAAAGCCCTCGCCCAGCGCCTCGGCCAATTGCTGCCCATCGGGCGTCAGCGCCAGCCCCCGCCCCTCGCGCCGCACCAGCGACAACCCCATATGCGCCTCAAGCGTCTTGACCTGCTGGCTGATCGCCGCGTGGCTGACATTCAGCGCCGTGCCGGCCCCACTGGCCGATCCGGTCTGCGCCAGCGCCGCAAAGGCACGCAACGCGGTTAGCGGGGGAAGGGCGTGCCAGTCCATATGTTAGATATCCTTACATGATGGAATTCTTTCAGACTCGCAGTTTGGCACGCAAAGGCGCATCTGTATAGAACATCACCAACCCGCGAAAGGAACGCACCATGCTGAACATTTTTGCCAAATCTTTCATGACTGCCGCCCGCCAGCCCGAACCCAAGGGCCATCAGGGCCGCGGCGCCCGGTTCGACACACGCAAGGACGCCGAAATCGAGGCGCATACAACCGCCCGGCGTCGTGACTGACACATACCGCGACGCGCCGCCCCGCTGGCCATGGCGGGGGCGGCGCTGGTGCAGGCCGACCGGCTCACCAAGAAAGGACATTAAGCGGGGCGCTATCCCGCTGGATTGAGCGCCGCGCGTAGCAGCGCCTGCGCATAATCGGTCTGCGGGCGCTCGAACAGATCCTCGGCGCTGCCCGCCTCGACCACGTCGCCCTGCTTCATCACAATGATCTTGTGACTCATTGCGCGCACAACCGTGAGGTCATGGCTGATGAACAGATAGGCCAGCCCGTATTTCACCTGCAAGCGGCGCAAAAGGTCCACGATCTGCACCTGCACCGTCATGTCCAGCGCGCTTGTCGGCTCGTCCAGCACCAGTAGCTTGGGCCGCAGGATCATTGCACGCGCGATCGCTATGCGCTGGCGTTGACCGCCCGAGAATTCGTGCGGATAGCGATCCATTGAGTTGCGCGGCATCTCGACCTCGTCCAACACTTCGCCCACCAGATCACGCACCGGGCGCCCGTCAGGGTTGCCATGCACGCCCAGCCCCTCGGCGATAATCTCGGCGCAGGTCATGCGGGGGGAAAGGCTGCCGTAAGGATCCTGAAACACGATCTGCATGTCGGCCCGGCGGCGGCGCAGCTTGCGCGTGGACCAGCGATTCACGTCCTCGCCGCAAAAAGTGATGCGCCCGTCCGACCCGATCAGCCGCATGATCGCCAGCGCCAGCGTCGTTTTGCCCGAACCGGATTCGCCGACAATGCCCAGCGTCTCGCCCGCGCGTACGGATATACTGGCATCGTTGACCGCCTTGACATATCCGACCGTCTTTTTCAGAAATCCCTTCTGGATCGGAAACCACACGCGCAAATTCTCGGTCTCGACAATCACCGGCGCGTCCTCTGGCACAGGATCAGGCCGACCCACCGCCTGCGCCCCCAGCAGCTTGCGCGTATAGGCATGCTGCGGATTGGCGAACACCTCGGCCGTTGGCCCGGCCTCGACGATATACCCGTCCTTCATCACGCAGACCTTGTCGGCGATCCGCTGCACGATGGTCAGATCATGGGTGATAAAGAGCAGTCCCATGTCCCGGCTTTTCAGCTCGGCCAACAGGTCCAGAATCTGCGCCTGAATGGTGACATCCAGCGCTGTCGTCGGTTCGTCCGCGATCAGGATATCGGGTTCGTTCGCCAGCGCCATCGCGATCATCACGCGCTGCCGCTGCCCGCCGGATAGTTGGTGAGGATAAGCGCCCAGACGGCTCTCGGCGTCGCGGACGCCCACCTCGGTCAGCAGCTCGATAATTCGCGCGCGCGCCGCATCTCCGGTCAGCCCTTGGTGCAGCGCCAGCGACTCGGCCAGCTGCTTTTCCAGCGTGTGCAGCGGGTTGAGCGACGTCATCGGCTCCTGAAAAATAAAGCTGATGTCATTGCCGCGAACCTTGCGCAGCAGGCGCGCGGGGGCGCCGATCATCTCCTGCCCGTCATAGCGGACCGATCCACTGACCTCGGCAGAATCCCCCAACAGAGACACGGTGGATAGCGCCGTTACGGATTTGCCGGACCCCGACTCCCCCACCAGCGCGACAGTTTCGCCCCGATCCACGGTAAAGCTGACGCCATGCACAGCCGGGGTCAGCTGCCCATCCTGACGAAAGGCGATAGTCAGGTTTTCAACCGTCAGAAGGCTCATTGAAACGTCTTTCTGGGATCAAACGCATCGCGCACGCCTTCAAAGATAAAGACCAGCAGAGACAGCATGATCGCAAAGGCGAAAAACGCGGTAAAGGCCAGCCACGGGGCCTGCAAGTTCTGCTTGGCCTGCAACGTCAGCTCGCCCAAGGACGGCGACGAGGACGGCAGGCCGAAGCCTAGGAAATCCAGTCCCGCCAGCAGCGATATCGTGCCGGTGATGACAAAGGGCAGCATGGTGAGCGTGGCTACCATCGCGTTTGGCAGCATGTGGCGGAACATGATCCGCCCGTTGCTGACGCCTAGCGCCTTGGCCGCGCGCACATATTCCAGATTGCGCGCGCGCAGGAACTCGGCGCGCACGACGCCGACAAGCGCCATCCAGCCAAAGAGGACGGTGATCGCCACCAATAGCCAAAACCCCCGCGGCAAGATCGCAAAGAGGATGATGATGACATACAGCTGCGGCGTCGCCGCCCATATCTCGATAAAGCGCTGGAACGTCAGGTCCAACCAGCCACCGAAATACCCCTGCACAGCGCCCGCTGCGACCCCGACGACCGACGCCAGCGTTGTGACGATCAGCGTGAATAGCACCGACA
>RCMY010005989.1_pt1 | contig 10235 bp, 8 predicted proteins | sample 2041341 | NCBI WGS metagenome assembly RCMY01 (sample SAMN09708234, study PRJNA481090) | Marine sediment metagenome, whole genome shotgun sequencing project.
CCATATCGTCAAAACTCGGTAACCAATGACTTGTATATTTACCTTGACCTTGTGTCCATATTTGTTCGTTACCCTCTAATTCATCATCCCAACCAATAAAATAAACAGTTTGTTTTGGCTCGGTAACATATTCGATATTTAGTTTGTGAGATTGTCCTTCTTTAAATTTCTTCTCAATGGTAAGTATTTTTTCAGTCTTTAAACTATGTATTGGTTTACCATCTAACTGAACTTTAATAAATGTCATATTCTTGGCATCAAGAAAAATAGAATCTACATTTTGTTTTACATCAAACTGATATTCAACACTACCTTTTAATTGCCGTTTCAGTGGTTCGGGCTTAATGTATATAGTGGCCGTTGTAAAATCTACCCTATCTTGATGTTGACCATGGGTGGTATATGAAATGCAAAAAATAAGTAGGAGAAAAAAATTCTTCATTCAGATTTGAAAACTATAGAAAATCAAATTTAATACTTTAGTTTGTCGCAATTCTACCTAAAGCCTATTTTAGTGCTATGAACGCAAATTTCTTGCAGACTCCTGTTGTTTACTTAAAAGGTGTTGGTCCAAACCGGGCTGAAACCTTAAAGTCAGAATTGGGGGTTGATACTTACCAAGATCTGCTCAATCTTTTTCCCAATCGATATATAGATAAAACACAATACTATAAAGTTGGTCAATTACAACGCAGTAGTTCAGATGTTCAAATTATAGGCAAATTAGTCAATATTAAAACAGTCGAGCAAAAAAAAGGTACTCGGCTAGTGGCCAAATTTATTGATGAAACAGGAGAAATGGAACTAGTTTGGTTTAGAGGCCAAAAATGGATTCGCGAGAATTTAAAACTCAATACACCTTATGTAATTTTCGGCAAATGTAATTGGTTCAATGGCACATTTTCAATGCCACACCCAGAAATGGAACCGCTAAAAGAACATGAACAAGGAACAAAAGTATACATGCAGCCGGTGTATCCTTCAACTGAAAAGCTAAGCAATAAAGGTATTACCAATAAGGTCATCAATAAATTGATGCAACAACTTTTCATAGAAGTCAACGGTAAATTCAACGAAAGCCTTTCTGATAAATTACTTTATGAATTAAAGCTTATTGATAAAAGTGAAGCGCTGTTAAATATTCATTTTCCAAAGAATCAAGAATTATTAGCCAAAGCACAATTTCGTTTAAAATTTGAGGAGCTCTTCTATATTCAATTACAACTAATTGGCAAAAAACTTTCTCGAAAGAAGAAGATAAAAGGATTTCCTTTTACTGAAGTTGGTGACTATTTCAACGATTTCTATTCTAATAAGTTACCCTTTGAACTTACTGGAGCACAAAAACGGGTCATAAAAGAAATTCGAGCTGACCTTGGCAGCAATGCCCAAATGAATCGTTTATTACAGGGCGATGTAGGTTCAGGCAAAACGATTGTCGCAGTAATGACCATGCTTTTAGCTATCGATAACGGATTTCAAGCGTGTCTGATGGCGCCCACTGAAATTCTTGCAAATCAGCATTTTCAAGATATTTCAGAATTGTTGGAAGAAACAGAAATTACTTGTGCATTATTAACCGGTTCCGTCAAAAAATCGGCTCGTAAACCTATTCATGAACAACTGGAAAGTGGAGAATTAAATATTCTCATTGGCACACATGCCCTTTTAGAAGATAAAGTAAAGTACCAAAATTTAGGTATTGCCATTATAGATGAACAACACCGTTTTGGTGTAGCGCAACGCTCTAAACTTTGGCATAAAAATGAGTTTCCACCACACATACTGGTAATGACGGCAACACCAATACCAAGAACGTTGGCAATGAGTTTATATGGAGATTTAGATATATCTGTAATCGACGAATTGCCCCCTGGGAGAAAACCTATAAAAACAGTACATCGATATGATTCCAATCGCTTAAAGGTTTTTAGATTTATCCGGGATGAAATAGAAAAAGGCAGACAGATTTATGTCGTATACCCTTTAATACAGGAATCTGAAGCTATGGATTATAAGGACCTAATGGATGGTTATGAAAGTATTGTTCGTGATTTCCCTCAACCAAAATATCAGATATCTATCGTTCACGGACAAATGAAACCTGCCGATAAAGAGTTTGAAATGAATAGGTTCGTACGTGGCGAAACACAAATAATGGTCGCCACAACTGTTATTGAGGTTGGTGTAAATGTACCAAATGCTTCTGTAATGATCATTGAAAGTGCAGAGCGTTTTGGCCTATCACAATTACATCAATTGCGCGGGCGCGTTGGCCGTGGGGCAGACCAAAGTTTTTGCATTTTAATGACTAGCCATAAATTATCTTCAGAGGCAAAAACTCGATTAGAAACTATGGTGGCTACCAATGACGGATTCGAAATTGCTGAAGTTGACCTAAAACTTCGTGGACCGGGCGATTTAATGGGGACCCAACAAAGTGGATTGTTAAATTTAAAAATTGCCGATATAGTAAAAGATAATGACATTCTTAAAACAGCACGTTATTATGCACTTCAATTACTTAAAGAAGACCCTTCATTAAGTAAACCAGAGAATTTAATTATTAGGCACATGTATGCCCAATTGGTAAAGCATAAAAATATCTGGACTTATATTAGCTAGTTTTTCTAGCACATTTGATGTTGAACATCGTAATTTAGAAGGTCGTTAATTTCCTAAAAACCCTTGTTTTTAATAGATTTGTAGACTTAGATCAGAAAGAATATGAGCGCAACTAAAACATTATTTGACAAAGTGTGGGATTCCCACGTAGTACATAAAATACAAGATGGTCCAGATGTTCTGTTTATAGACAGACACATGGTTCACGAAGTAACTAGTCCGGTTGCTTTTTTAGGATTAAAAAACAGAAATATACCTGTTATGCATCCTGAGAAAACATTTGCAACGGCTGATCATAATACTCCGACTATAAATCAACATTTACCGATTGCTGATCCACTTTCAGCAAACCAATTAAGAATGCTTGAAGAGAATGCAAATGAATATGGTATTTCGTATTGGGGATTAGGACATGCAAAAAACGGAATCGTACACGTTGTAGGTCCTGAATACGGAATCACACAACCAGGTGCTACAATAGTATGTGGTGATTCGCATACTTCTACCCATGGTGCTTTTGGTGCTATTGCTTTTGGTATTGGTACTTCTGAAGTTGAAATGGTATTGGCTACACAAACTATTATGCAGCCTAAGCCAAAGAGAATGCGAATCAATATTAATGGGAAAATGAGTAGAGGGGTTACACCGAAAGATGTTGCCTTATTCATTATTTCTCAATTGACTACTTCTGGTGCAACAGGTTATTTCGTAGAATATGCCGGTGAAATCTTTACAGATATGAGTATGGAGGGCCGTATGACCGTTTGTAATCTAAGTATAGAAATGGGTGCCCGTGGTGGTATGATTGCTCCTGACGAGAAAACATTTGAATATATAAAAGGTCGCGAGTTTACTCCTAAAGATGCTAATTGGGATAAAGCAATGGCATATTGGGAAACTTTATACACCGATGAAGATGCCATTTTCGATAAAGAATTAACTTTTAATGGTTCATTGATTGAGCCAATGATTACCTACGGAACAAACCCAGGTATGGGTATGGGAATTTCAAATGACATTCCTATGGCAAGTGCCGTACAAGGTGGTGCTACTACCTATCAAAAATCATTGAAGTATATGGAATTCAATGAAGGTGATAGTATGATGGGGAAACCAATCGACTTCGTATTCCTTGGAAGTTGTACTAATGGTAGAATTGAAGATTTCAGAGCATTTGCCTCTATTGTAAAAGGAAGAAAGAAGGCTGATAATGTAACAGCATGGTTGGTTCCTGGATCTCATAAAGTTGAAGCGGCGATAAAAGAAGAAGGTATTCTTGATATTTTAATCGAATCCGGATTCGAGCTTCGTGAGCCTGGTTGTTCCGCCTGTTTGGCAATGAACGATGATAAGGTTCCTGCTGGTAAATTAGCCGTAAGTACATCAAATAGAAACTTTGAAGGAAGACAAGGTCCAGGTTCAAGAACTTTGTTGGCTAGTCCGTTAGTTGCTGCCGCAGCTGCTGTAACCGGTAAAGTAACTGATCCTAGAGAATTAATGGTAGAGCTCGTTTAAGACGATTTTTCCTTTAGCTATTGGCTGTACGCCCTTAGCACAAATCAATATAAAATAATAAGCTAATGGCCAATGGCCGGAAGCTAAAAGCTATACAAAATGGCATACGATAAATTCGACACATTAACATCAACTGCAGTTCCCTTACCAATAGAGAATGTAGATACTGATCAAATAATACCAGCACGTTTTTTAAAGGCTACGGAACGTGTTGGCTTTGGTAATAATCTTTTTAGAGATTGGCGCTATAATCAAGACAATACCTTAAAAGAAGATTTTGTTCTAAATCAAAATAGATTTAGTGGTAAAATATTGGTAGGCGGAAAAAACTTTGGTTCTGGATCATCTCGTGAGCATGCTGCATGGGCAGTTTATGATTACGGTTTTAGATGTGTAGTATCAAGCTTCTTTGCGGATATCTTTAGAGGAAACTGTTTGAATATTGGAGTATTACCGGTTCAAGTAAGTGCTGAATTTTTACAGAAAATATTGGACGCAACAGAAGCTGACCCTACTTCGAAATTGGAAATAAATCTTCCTGAACAAAAAATCACATTATTGTCTACAGGAGAAAGCGAATCATTTGAAATCAATGGCTATAAGAAGAACAATATGTTGAATGGTTTTGATGATATTGATTATTTATTAAATATCAAAAAAGATATTGAAACTTTCGCAGAAAATACACCTCTATAATTCAATTTTCATTTAACGGAAGAACACTAATGAAAAGAAAATTGGAAATCATGGATACCACCCTTAGGGATGGTGAACAAACTTCTGGGGTATCCTTTTCTGCATCAGAAAAATTAACTTTAGCAAAACTACTTTTAGACGAGCTTAAGGTAGACCGTATAGAGGTCGCCTCAGCTCGTGTTTCTGATGGTGAGCTTGAAGCTGTTCAAAAAATTACCGAATGGGCAGCTACTAAAGGATACTTAGAACGTGTAGAGGTCCTAACTTTTGCAGATGGAGGTATTTCGTTAGATTGGATGCAAAAATCGGGTGCGATTTCTCAAAATCTACTGACAAAAGGTTCTTTGAACCATTTAGAACATCAGCTAAAGAAAACTCCAAAACAACATTTTTCAGAAATAAGTGATATTTTCAAAAATGCATCTGAAAGAGGTATTATTAATAATATCTATCTAGAGGATTGGAGTAATGGTATGCGAAATTCAAAAGCCTATGTTTTTGAATTTATAGAATTTCTTGCTTCTCAACCCGTAAAAAGAATATTATTACCCGATACGTTAGGTATTCTAACACATACTGAAACGTATGCATACATTTCAGAGATAGTTCAAAAATTTCCAGAATTGCATTTTGACTTTCATGGTCACAACGATTATGATTTAGGTGTAGCTAATATTATGGAAGCTGTAAAAGCGGGTTGTCATGGCTTGCATTTAACTGTAAACGGTATGGGAGAAAGAGCTGGTAATGCCCCAATGGCTAGTGCCGTTGCCGTTATCAATGACTTTTTACCTGAAGTAGAAATTAGTATAAACGAAACCTCTTTATATAAGGTAAGTAAACTAGTTTCTGCTTTTACCGGTCTTACCATTCCTGCTAACAAGCCCATTGTCGGTGACAATGTATTTACGCAAACAGCAGGTATACATGCTGACGGTGATAGTAAAAAGAACTTGTATTTTAGTGACTTAATGCCTGAACGTTTTGGAAGAAAACGTAAATATGCATTAGGTAAAATGTCTGGGAAAGCCAACATTCAGAAAAACTTACAAGAACTTGGGCTAACGCTGAATGATGATGAGTTAAAAAAGGTAACGGCTAGAATTATAGAATTAGGAGATAAAAAGGAACGTGTGACGAAAGATGATCTCCCTTTTATCATTTCAGATGTTTTAGACACTGCCGATTATAAGCAAAAGGTTTTTGTAAAATCGTATGTATTGACCCATGCTAAAGGTTTAATGCCTTCCACTACCCTATCTGTTGAAGTAGATGGTAAAGTATTTGAAGCACATGCACAAGGTGACGGACAGTATGATGCTTTTATGAATGCCTTAAAAAAAGTATATATCGCCAAAAATAAAACATTACCTAAATTAACAGATTATGCGGTAAGAATACCCCCTGGAAGTAACTCAGATGCACTTTGTGAAACGGTAATTACTTGGGAAATGGATGGAAAAGAATTTACTTCAAGAGGGCTAGATTCTGACCAAACGGTAAGTGCTATAAAGGCGACCGAGAAAATGTTGAATATAATTTAAACTGATTGCTTCGTACCTCGCAATGACGAATGTGGAGCAACATACAACCAAATAAAATGAAATTAAATATTGCCTTATTGGCCGGTGATGGTATCGGTCCAGAAGTTATTAATCAAGCGGTAAAGGTATGTGATGCCATTGCAAAAAAATATAACCACAATATCAATTGGAAACCTGCCCTTACGGGTGCAGCAGCAATTGACGCTGTTGGTGAGCCTTATCCTGATGAAACACATGAAATTTGTGCCAATGCAGATGCTGTTCTTTTTGGAGCTATAGGTCATCCACGTTTTGACAATGATCCATCGGCGAAAGTACGTCCTGAGCAAGGATTATTGAAGATGAGACAAAAATTAGGTTTGTTCGCCAATGTACGACCAACCTTTACTTTCCCTTCTCTAATCGATAAATCGCCCTTAAAAAGAGATAGAATTGAGGGTACTGATTTAATCATTTTAAGAGAATTAACAGGCGGAATCTATTTTGGTGAACGTGGTAGAAAAGATGACGGTAATACGGCATATGATACTATGACCTACAAACGTTTCGAAATTGAGCGTTTGGCTAAAAAAGGTTTTGATATGGCTATGAAGCGTTCTAAAAAATTATGTTGCGTTGATAAAGCCAACGTGTTGGAATCTTCAAGATTATGGAGAGAAACAGTTCAAGCAATGGAAAAAGATTATCCTGAAGTTGAAGTAACTTATGAGTTTATAGATGCTGTAGCCATGCGTTTAATTCAATGGCCAAAAGGTTATGATGTTATCATTACAGCAAATCTATTTGGAGATATCTTAACCGATGAAGCTTCTGTTATTGCTGGTTCTATGGGTTTAATGCCTTCTTCTTCTGTAGGTAGTAAAGTTTCTTTGTATGAACCGATACACGGTTCTTATCCACAAGCAGCAGGTAAAGATATTGCGAATCCGTTAGCAACAGTATTATCTGCTGCAATGATGTTTGAAGATATGAACTTGACCGAAGAGGCCGAGGAAATCAGAAGAGTTGTCAATAAATCATTAGCAGAAGGGTATGTTACCGAAGATCTTGCTGATGGTGGAAAAAGTTATAAAACAAGTGAAGTTGGCGACTGGTTAGCTGAAAATATTTAGATTGTTATCTTATATAATATTAAGGCCCTTGATAAATATCCTGGACCTTATTTCTCTTAAATCAAAAAATAATCGTTTCCTCTATTATATCTTCATCTCCAAGTGTGACGGTTAAGCTTGCTGAGGCAGGTTCGTTTTGCTCAATGCTAATATTATAATGCTGATTGGCTCTAGCATTAAAAAATATTCTGCTTATAGTAACCGGTAAGCCATTTATTCCAATGGCTGTAACTTCTAAATTTAAGGTACCGGTAGTAGCATTAAAGGGTTCGCAACAAAAATCACCAGCATAAGCATTAAAGTAACCCGTACGCTTATTATCAGCAGTTGTCCATGTGAGGTTGGGGCCTATTCCGTAACCATCTTGTATATATTCTACCCTTACCGTCATTTCGGGATATGCTGTCAGTATTTCACTTGAAAAATTAATAGTAGACGCTATATCTAGTAAAGCTAATTCAAGATCTAATAGGGAATTTGATCCAGCGGTAACAATAAAACCTACTTGAGCACCATGAACAGCATCGTCAAATCGTTGTGCTGAAAAAGCATAGTTAGAAATCAATAGCGAATAATATCCTGGTTCTAATAGAATTGGCTCTGTTATATCTCTATAGTTGCTATTTAAAACTGTAATGATATTAAAATTGTCTGAATCATCTTTAATTATTACAAACATTTCATCTAACAGTGCTTCGAGCTCAAATGGTTTGCCAGTGGTCACTTCAATCACATCCTTAATAAAAGCATTGATTGATATCGAACCTAATTCAACCGCCACCTCGATAGGTACATCTGCTTCATCTACATATTGAATAGATAAATCATCATACCCCTTATTACAGGCAAGAAAAATTAAGCCCATAACCCAAATCGATACTACATTTCTAATTTTTGTTTTCATAATCAAAAGGTTTATTTGTTAGTATTCCGTTTACGCTTTAATGTCTTTGAAAGTAAAAAGTTAACAAAGGGATTTAATAAGTAGGTATGGGGTCCAAAGTGCTATAAGACTTCTTAATCTTTTATAAAATTCAAACATAGCTTGCCCCGGTCACCAAAAAAGGCAACTTTCTGTTAGTCCTCAAATTAAGTCGAGGAAATTTAGAATAGTAGAATTACAAGGCTTAATCTATGCGGTTTCCTCGCCTTGCGATTGCATCACACCCAATTGCTCCATTAAGAGCATTTGATCGGCAATCAGCCAATGGTCGCTAATTTTGCCATTCTCGATGGTGTAGCGAATTGCGAAAGGTAGATCCATCTTTCTGCCAGTTGGTGCAATTCCGTTGAACGCTTCACTATTGGTACCTGTGGCCCTGCCCTGAACGATTACTTTATTTACTTCGGTAACCATTTCTTCAATAAAAAGCTCGTACTTCGGAAAGGCACTTTCAAAAAATAAGATATGCGAAATCAATTTTTCATCATTCGTATATTCCTCCAATAGTTTTCTGGTTTTTTCTTCCCCAGAAATTGCATTGAAGTACTGGATGATGAACTCCCTGTTTTTCTTTAGATTATCCATAATAATAAATTTTTAGACCTGTCTACCGACAAGCAAGATTATACTTTCGTTTTCCTTTTCTCAAAGTTAGGGTGACTTTCATTACAACAATTGACTAGATGTTGCGAAAAATTGTGTTCAGGTTTCATTTTTGCTCTTTACAAACTCAGAAGGGTTAAAACCGAACTCTTTTTGAAAGGATCTTGTAAAATGACTTTTGCTTGCAAATCCTACATTATAGCATACTTCACTTACATTTAGGTCTCTATCTTTTGATTGTAATAGTTTTTTAGCCTTCTCTAATCGTACGAATCGCAAATATCGTTGTGGAGACATCTTAGTCAATCCTTTGACTTTTCGAAACAACTGTGTTCTACTCAGGGCCATGGCAGAGGCCAAGGTATCTACCTTAAAATCTGGGTCTGAAATGTGAGATTGAATAACAGCGTTTACCTTTTTTAGAAATACGCCTTCACTACTACCTTTGCGTTCAGCAGCCTTCTCCATATTTTCGGTATTCGAAAAATGAGTAGTCAGTCTTTTAACTACAGTAGCATAATAATTCGGATACTTTTTTGGAAGCAAAGTATCGTTCGCATTAGTTTTTGGTACAATAGTGGTTTTTGGTTTAGTCGGAATGGAGACAATAAATAGAGTTCCTTGTTTTTGCCTTTCAACCACGAGTCCGTTTTTGACCGAAGATAAAATCTCGCCCAATTTAGATAGATCTACCCCAGTGTTTTCAATGGAAAGTATACATCTATCTTTGTTCTTATTACACTCCCCCACGGAAACCTTCACCCTGTATGATTGCGGTGTAAAAGTGATGACGCGACTTAACAATACCGTTATTTCAGATAGCGCTTGCTCAGGATTATAAGAGGCAAGAAGACTTGCGGCCTCTGCCTTAAAAACCAAACTGACTTCTTGCGCAGCTGCAAAAGGTTGAAGGCCGGTGACGAGACCGCGAAAAAGAGGGACTAAATCGGCTGTTACATTGAATTCCATATCAAGTACCACATGATTGGTTAGTGCTTCCTAAAAGATATCGTTTTTTTGACAGACGACCAATTTCCATTTAACGAATCATATGCTATATGACCGTTTATTCACATTAATCTTGAACGGCATTAAATTCATAAAAACAAGTGAAGTTGGCGATTGGTTGACCAGTAACATCTAATAATTATATTGAAATAAAAAGTCCCTTTAATCATATGATTAAAGGGACTTTTT
>RCMY010005992.1_pt1 | contig 10232 bp, 10 predicted proteins | sample 2041341 | NCBI WGS metagenome assembly RCMY01 (sample SAMN09708234, study PRJNA481090) | Marine sediment metagenome, whole genome shotgun sequencing project.
TCCCAGTTTATCCGAGATATTCGATACAATTTCTGCTTTCGTCATCTTTCGTGTTAAATTTTCAGTAGTTAGAATCCAATGTGGATGCTGTTTTTTTGGGATGCAAATATATAAATTTAATTACATCTTTCCTGCTAATAGGCTAATTTTAAACGATTCATCTTATGACCTGATTTTAAACTTGTAATGATAGGATCGTTCTTTTGATAAACCTTTATTTTTACGCCTTATTTTATCTTTTGATGACTTTTGCCCAAAAAATTTTGACTTGGTATGCCGCAAACAAGCGTGCCCTACCCTGGAGGGGGTCGCGAGATCCGTATACAATTTGGCTTTCCGAGATTATTTTGCAGCAGACGCGAGTGGTTCAAGGTACACCTTACTACCTGAAGTTCATCGCTACCTTTCCAACCGTGCACGATTTGGCGAACGCTTCCGAAGAGGAGGTGCTGAAGCTATGGCAGGGTCTCGGCTACTATTCTCGTGCGAGAAACCTGCATGCCGCCGCTAAAACGGTGGTGGGCGAGTATGGCGGCAATTTTCCCGAAACGTATGATGGACTTCTTAAATTGAAAGGAGTGGGGGACTACACCGCAAGTGCCATAGCCTCCATTTGTTTCGACGCCCCGGAACCGGTGGTCGATGGCAACGTATATCGCGTACTTGCCCGTTATTTTGGAGTGGAATTGCCTATAAACAGTACAAAAGGCATTAAATATTTCAAAAAGCTGGCCCGTAAGGTGATGGATGCCGACAATATCCATGATTACAATCAGGGGATAATGGAGTTTGGTGCCGTGCAGTGTACTCCCAAGAATCCCGATTGCATGTTCTGCCCTTTGAACGATAGTTGTGTTGCATTACAAAAGGGCAAGGTTCTAGAGCTTCCCCTTAAAACCAATACGACCAAGGTGAGGCATCGCTATTTCAATTATTTGTTTTTTGTGGATGCCAATGAAAAGACCGTATTGAAACAGCGGACCGGAAAAGGCATTTGGCGGAATCTTTGGGAATTTCCGTTACTTGAATCCGAGCAGGGAATAGATGAGGAGGCCGTAGTCAAAAAATTGGATGACTATTCGGATGCCACAAAAGTAAGGGAAATCTTGAGGTTCAACGAGACTCCCATTGTCCATAAACTATCCCATCAGCATCTGCATACGGTATTTTGGATGGTCAAAACAGACGAGGTGCTGCAAGACGGTATTCCCTTATCCGAAGTCGAAAAATATCCGGTTCCAGTTTTGATAGCTGAATTCCTTAGAACCTGTTTGAAAACAATGCAAATTGACGATGAGTAGTTGGGTCTCGAAATTTCTCGATTGGGATAGCTATCGGAAGGTTTTCTAGTAACAGGGTTGTTGAACATATCCTTAAAACCTCCAAAAATTCGTACTTTTGAGGTTTAATTTATAAGAGAGCGAAAATGAGCGGTACATTGAACAAGGTGATGTTGATCGGTAATCTGGGCGATGAGGTAAAAATGCACTATTTCGAGAACGGAGATTGTATCGGGCGGTTTCCCATTGCTACTAGCGAGACCTATACCAATAAGAAGACGGGTGAGCGAACCTCGACCACCGAATGGCACAATATCATCGTGCGGAACAAGGCTGCCGAAATCTGTGAAAAATATTTGGGCAAAGGAGATAAGGTTTATGTAGAGGGCCGATTGCGAACGCGTCAATGGCAAGATGACACCGGAAACACGCGCTATTCTACCGAGGTGCAGGCTCAAGATTTTACATTTCTGACCCCTAAAGGGGATAGTGCCTCGAACCCTCAACAAAGCGATCAGACCCAAAACCAAAAGGCAAGTCCAACTAAATCGGACAATACTAAAGCCGCCAATCCCAAGGAAAAACAGGCTCCGAGTCAATCCAAAGAGGATGACTTGCCCTTTTAAAAAATAAATCCCAACCTATTGGACCCTGACCCCCTTATTTCGCTTCCCTACCTCGTCGAATCCGTCGGTGCCTTTGCGTTTAAAATTATATTTCTTGTCGTACTGTTGATTTGTTCCGCGCTTATTTCTGGGGCGGAGGTCGCTTTTTTTGGGCTTTCGCAATCCGACGTAAAAAATATTGACGACACTAAGACGACCCGTGGAACTATAATCGTTAAGCTGCTGGATAGGCCCAAAAAGCTGTTGGCCACTATTTTGGTAGCCAATAATGCCATTAATATTGGGATTGTGCTGCTCTTTAGCATAATTGGCGATACCCTTTTCGCCGATATCGAACTGCAGTGGGTGCGATTTTTATTGGAAGTGGTCGTGGCTACCTTCCTAATTTTGATGTTCGGTGAAATACTGCCCAAGGTCTATGCTAACCGAAATAGATCGGCTTTCGCGCATTTTATGGCGTACCCCCTCAGGGTATTGGATTTTCTGTTCTCCCCCTTGAGCCTTCCCATGCGCTCGGGCACCATTTTTCTACACAATAAACTAGGCAAGCAAAAATCGAGCTTGAGCGTTGACCATCTTTCACAGGCCTTGGAAATGACCTCGGAAGGGGATACGACTAAGGAGGAGCAAAAGATTCTACAAGGTATCGTTTCCTTCGGCAATACCGATACCAAACAGGTGATGCGCCCCCGTATCGATATTTTTGCCCTGAGCGAGAATATGAAATTTCCCGAAGTGCTGGAAGAAATTACTAAGAACGGCTACTCCCGTATTCCTGTCTTTTCCGAGAACATGGACAATGTTTTGGGGGTGCTTTACGTTAAAGACCTGTTGCCGTACATCGATAGGAAAACCCTGAATTGGATGGACCTTATCCGTGAACCCTATTTCGTGCCAGAGAATAAAAAGCTCGATGATCTTTTATTGGAATTCCAAGAAAAGAAAAACCATTTGGCCATTGTCGTCGACGAATACGGGGGAACTTCGGGAATCGTCACCCTCGAGGATATTATAGAGGAAATCGTAGGCGATATCAGCGACGAATTTGACGATGAAGACCTGATATTCTCCAAATTGGACGATTTTAATTTCGTTTTCGAAGGAAAGACAACCCTAAAAGATTTCTACCGAGTGGTGAAAATTGAAGATGAAGCGTTATTCGAACAACAAAAGGGCGAATCGGAGACCATAGCCGGTTTCATACTCGAAATTGCGGGAAGTTTTCCCAAAAAAGGAGAAAGGATAGCCTTTAACGATTATCGTTTCGTTGTTGAAAGCCTTGACAGAAAGCGACTAAAGCAGATTAAAGTGACCTTGCCACATGAAGTTTAGATCTTACATAGCGATAATACTATTCGGAGTGCTATTCATGGCATGTAAAGAAGAGGTGCTTCCAAAGCCAAAGGCCGAACTCCGTCTCGAATATGCAAAGCCGGAGCTTGCCGAATTACAAACCGATCATTTTCGCTTCAGTTACAACAAAACGGCCGAGGTGAGAACCAAAAGCAACACCTCCCTGAGCTTGCAATATCCAGAGATGAAAGGGGAAATTTTTATCAATTACAGAAAGGTCGACAATAATATCAAAAAGCTACTTTCCGACGCCCAAAAATTAAGTTACGAACATTCGGTCAAGGCCGACGGTATTGTCGAACAGCCTTTTATCAGTGAAGAACACAAGGTGTATGGCATGTTCTACGAGGTAAGTGGCAATGCCGCCTCACAAGCCCAGTTTTACGTGACCGACAGCACCGAACATTTTTTGACCGGATCATTGTACTTCCTCTCAAAACCGAACTACGATTCTATTTACCCCGCCGCGGCCTATCTGCAAAACGATATTCGTGGGATTATGGAGACCTTGAGGTGGAAGGAGTGAAAAGTGACAAGGATCACTCCTACGTGGCTGATATCTTGCTGGTCGGCGACATCTAGAGAATCAATCCTCTTTTCCCAACAGACCCTGCGCATTTTCTATACTCGAATTGATCTGCACCTTTAAAGACTTCACCTTCTCTTCCTCTTCATCGAGCCATTGTGCTTTTTGTTCAGAAAGTTCCGCTCCCTTCATGATTTCATCGGGGGTAAAACGATCTCCGAAGTTTTGCATCCAATCCATCATGGCTTTATTTGCATCCTGAAGAGCTATTCGGGCCTCTTTGTATTGCTTTCCAATTTCGGTACTGTCATTTTCCATCCCTTTCAGCTCCCCGACCAACTTTCCTAATTGTCCCATTTTCGGCATGACCTCATCGTGAATGGCCATGACTTCTTTCATTTGGGTTGATTCTTTTTTCTCATTACAGGATGTGGCGAACACGGTTAACGCAATAGTCGCCAATAGTATTATCTTTTTCATTTTACACTTGTTTTAATGGTCCGAAAAGGTCGTATCTGATGATTGGATTACATCCCATTTCTTTGGCCTTTCGTAGAGCGCGAATTTACGATAGGTTTTGTACTTAGATTAGTTGTAAAAGGAAAAAAAGCACCAATTTTGCCGAAAACTATCCAAACTTGAACGACTATTCAAAAAAGTGGGTCTACTTGATTTTGCTTTCCCTTGTTTGGGGCTCTTCTTTCATCCTTATAAAAAAAGCACTTTTAGGATTGACTCCCTTGCAGTTGGGCGGTTTGCGCATCGTTTTTGCCTCGCTGGTTTTATTTCTCTTTGGATACCGGAGTTTGAGGACTATCAGTAGGAAGGATTGGAAATGGATTACCGCAGCGGGACTCCTAAGCTCTTTTTTCCCGCCCTTTCTTTTCGCCTTGGCCCAAACGCAAATTGATAGTGGGGTGACGTCCATCTTCAATTCGGTAGTTCCTTTGCTTACCACGGTAGTCGGGATAATAGCCTTTGGGGCAGTAGTGACCAAGCGACAAATTCTCGGTGTCTTTATTGGTCTCTTGGGGACCCTTGCTTTGATCGTAGCAGGCATGGAGTTCAAACCCGACCGAAATTACGGGTATTCTATTTTCATACTGATCTCGGCCTTGGGCTATGCCTTTAACATCAATATCATCAAAAAACATCTGCCGCATTTGAGTCCGCTTGCCGTTACAACGGGCAGTTTCGGGGTTGCTTTCTTTCCGGCATTGCTACTTGTAACCTTCTCGGGTTTTTTTACGGAATTTGAAGATAACCCTGAGATGCATACCGCTTTGTGGTATCTCTTGGCACTTGCCATAGTTGGCACTTCAATAGCAAATATCTTCTTTAATAAGCTCATCTATCTGTCGAGTCCCGTTTTCGCGGCCTCCGTTACCTATCTGATTCCCTTGGTCGCTTTACTGTGGGCAGTTTGGGACGGGGAAACCATGAACGGTTATCAACTGTTGGGCGGACTGATTATTTTGGTAGGGGTCTGGTTGGTGAACCGGCGGAAAAGGATGGAGTGATGTGGGATGGATGTCTCGTTTATCTCGTTTGCTGATACGGGCATAGCTTACGTTTTCAATCTAATAACTTCAAAACCTTTTCCCAAACCTCGGTACTCACAGGGATGCCTTCCTCCAAATTATTCTTGCGGGTCTGTAGAGTTCGTTCGCCAGGATAAAAGGTTCTACCGTCCGCTTGCATGGGTTCTACGTCATGGGTGTAATCGATGATTTCGTTGAGCAGTTTTTCCTGAAGCCCGTTATCCCCGAATATTTCGGGATACACGCAAAGAAAAATTTGGGATACACCGGTCTCATAGTCGTCTTGGCCGATTTTATATGTCGATTTTCCTGCGGATAACAAAGTCGCCAACATATCCAACACCATGGAAAGTGCGGAACCCTTCCAGTAGCCGATGGGCAAACCGCGTTCGTTACCTAGAATTTTCTCTGGGTCTTTGGATAGTTGGTCTTGGTCGTCCCACCCACCGGGATAGGGCAGTTGCTCACCTTTCAATTTGTAGTTGTTGATAGTGCCAAAGGCGAACTGTGAAATTGCCATATCTAAAACTACATGGCCTTCTTCTCTGGGGATGCTTACGATAAACGGATTATTCCCTAGTCGGCTATGCTTTCCGCCCCATGGCGGCATATTGGGCTGGGTGTTGGTAAAAAGGATGGAGATGCATCCTTCATCGGCTCCCCGCCATCCGTAGGTGCCGCCCCGCATCCAATGGTTGTTGTTGCGCAGGGCTACCATTCCCATGCCGTGTTCCTTGGCCAAGGCTACCACCCGGTCAGTACATTTGATGGCATTGATAATTCCCGGTCCGGAGTTACCCTCCCAGCGTTCGATGCTACCGAAGGATTCGATTTTTTCCGCCTCGGCATCCACCTTTACCACTCCATTTTCCACATATTCGATGAATAATGGAACACGATTGATACCGTGGGAGTTGACCCCGTCTAAAGTAGTTTCGGAATAGGTTTTGGCGAGCAATTTTGCTTTCTCCTCTGTAAAGGAATACTTGCGGAAGAGGCGATATAGTACCTCATCCATCTCGTTAAACTGAATTTGAAGGGATTTTGAACTCATTAGTTGAACAATTTAATAGGATTCTGTTTAGTGCCGAGCGCTTTCCTTGCCCTTGCAGGAGCAGGGAAGGCGATTCAAATCATATTTCTAACCCTAAAGCAAGTTAGCTTTTTTTAGCGCTCATCTTAGTAATAAAATAACTGCTTATGACAATCAATCCCCCACCGATCAAGGTGTTCGAGGTCACTTTTTCATCCAAAATCAAATATCCCAACACCATGGCACTTACTACCTCAAGGTACATTAAAGACGAAGCAGTGGAAGCTGCCAGATATTTTAGGCCGTAGAAGAAGAGTTTAAAGACGACTATCCCGATTAAAAATCCGTAAAAAACGGCTACGCCAAGTTGATCCCAAGATGTATCTGGGATAAAAAATAGAAAAGGGATAAAGAAAAAGGCACCCACCAAATTTTGATAGATGATGGTCTGCTCCTTACTGTAATAGTGCGATTCCGATTTGAACATCAGTACCGTTATGGCATAGGTGATGGCGGACAACACCGCAGCCAACATGCCGATGATATCCTCATTTTCAAAGCTGAAGGATTTATTGGAATACGTGACGACCAAACCGGCAAACGCCAAAAGCAATAGCGCTATGTGAGTAGTTTTAAAGGGTTTCTTATAATAGACCATCTCGAAAATAAACACGAATATGGGCCAAGAATAGAATAGTACCACTGCATTGCCGATGGACGTAAAAATAAAAGCAACCAGGTACAAATAGATGCGCGCTACGTTTATGGCCGACGCCAATAGCATCTTTTTATAGTTTCCGGTAAATATCGGGTTGGACTTGTTGAACAGAACCGGTGCCAGAAACAGGACGGGCACCATAGTCCTGAAAAATGCGATGGCACCTGTACTTAAACTGGAGATATATTTTATGAGAATACCATTACTACCGGCTATCAGGGCGCATAGAATAATGGCATAGATAGCTTTTCTCATGTGGCAAAACTACTGTTTTAGTTTCCTAAATAGCCAATCGTTCCGTAATTCCCGCTGTTCTGGAAAGGTCCAATGCTGGGTTTCATGAAAAAGATGAAGTTCTTTTCCGGCATTGATTACGTTGTAGGCAGCAAAAGTTGAGGCAGGCGGACAAACATTGTCGTTATAGCCCCAGCTGTACCACCCTTCGGCCTTTACCGATCGCGCAAAGTTGACCACGTCGTAATATTTTGAGACCTCGATCTTTTCGGGTTTGTTGGTAAATTCGTCTACAAAGATCTGTGGCCATCCGCCGGCACGGCCGTGCAAAAAGCCGGTCATATCGGAAAGTGCAGGATAAAAGGCAGCTAAATAATCGATACGGTCATCGAGGCTTGCGGTGACGATGGAAAGTGCACCGCCTTGACTGCCACCCGTGACTGCCATATCCTCCCCGTTAAAACTATCGAGACTATCCAGAAAATCCACAGCACGTACACATCCCAAATAGACGCGGCGGTAGTACATATTGTCTTTGTCATCAAGATTAAAAACTTGATAATTGTTTAGCGCACCCGCACGCAGGTCGTCATATACGCCTTGATCGAGGGTAACGGGAATGCCATGAATTCCAATGGTAAACGTGACAAAGCCCTCGGCCGCTTCGTCGACCTCCCCATAATACGGTCGAATGCCCGCCCCGGGCACATGCAAAATGGCCGGATATTTCCCAGCCTTCTTCGGCGTACACAAGATGCCGTAAATTTTGCCTTGCACATTGTCCAGTTGCACATGGTACACGTCCACCTTATCGGTAGAGCGTTCGGGCAACAAGGTCAACACGGGGTTCATCGGCACTTCGGCCAGTTCTTCCTTGCCCTTCTCCCAAAACGCCTCGAAATCCGATGGCAGCGTAGTTGTCGGCTTTATCTTGTAGGGCGCAAATCCGGCAGTGGCGTAGGACGAATATTCCTTACCATCGACAGTAACAGTAGCGGTACAGCGCAAAAAGCCAGCTTCCTTGAATTTCGCGGCCTTGACCTTGGTTTTGCTATTCAGGGATATCGTACCCTCATCCCAAATCTTGACTTCGCGATAGCCGGGATCGGTCTCTATCTTGTAATCGATTTTGACGCCTTCAATGGGCAAATTATTCCGCAGTACGTTAATAGAAAATTCAGCTCGCTCGCCAACGTCGTAGGTCCAGTCCGTATGGTTTGGGCTCACGATGACTTCGACCAGTTGTTTGCTTGGTTGGGCGGTAAGGCAGAAGGTAAAGAGCAGGGCGGATAGGAGGGCGGTGTAGTGTTTAGTTTTCATTTTTTTTGGATGGAATTTAAAGGTGTTTTTCTTTGGATGGAAATCGGCAGTAATTTCAATTGCCTAGCGAAAGATAGTAAATACTGACGGAATTGGGGTCCGTGGCATACCTTGCTTCGCCGTTTCATTTTGCCAACCGCCATTCTTTCCGGGGCTTTCGGGATAACAAACTATTAGCCTCTGAATCACCGATAAACTTTTCTTTATCCGAATTCCATTGAAGCTTTCTCTTCAAGCGGTATGAGATGAGTCCCAAATGCATGGGTAGGGTCATTTCCCGGGCATAGACGAGATTAGATTCTGGGGAGGTCCTCGACTTTACGGCATCCACAAAATTCTGTTGGTGCCCAGGCGAGCGGACTATGGTTTTCGGTATTTCGGGAATATCGGTGACCGTTTCGCCATTGATTGTTATTTCACGCGTTTCGTAATCACAGATAAGAGTACCCTTGTCTCCCTCGAAATAGGCGCCAATACTGCGTTTTGCGGCACCGGGTACTTTTGGGGGCTCGGTAGTCCAATGCAGGTTTAAATCCTCAAATTCATAATCGACATTGATCCATTTGGGGGTGTCGGAAATACCTTCGGCTTCCTCGCCTCGGGCGGCAATACTTTTTAAGCCCTTTGGCTGTAACGCCCAGAAAGCCACATCGGCGATATGACACCAGAAATCGGCAAAGATACCTCCGGAGTAATCCAAGAAATACCGATATGTAAAATGACACCGCTCGGGAATATAATCTACGTACGGTGCAGGCCCCAGCCACATATCCCAGTTTAGACCTTTTGGTACGGCCACACTTTTCGGATGGCCCAAATCGGGAGACTGACCATTTTTCCATAAACGCACGGTATGGACCTTGCCGATAGCACCGGCCTTAATGATTTCGACGACTCGATGATAGTTATCGGTGGCATGAATCTGTGTGCCCAATTGAAAAATGCGATTGTTCTTTTCCATGTTTTTGAGCATCATCTGGCCCTCCTTTATATCATAGGACAAGGGTTTTTCCCCATAGACATCCTTGCCGGCTTGAAAAGCGAGAGTAGCAATCTGGGCATGCCAGTGATCTGGCGTAGCGCAGGTAATAGCATCAACATCTTTTCGGTCTAGAATATGTCGGAAATCACCATATCCATCCACCTTTTTCCCGGGCTGTAAGGCGTTTATCGTTTTTAGACTTGTGGCAAGGTGCTGTTCATCAACATCGCAAAGTGCGACTACATCGACTTCTGGTAGGCCGGCGAACCATTTCATATGGTTATTGCCCATACCGCCTACACCGATATGTGCCACCCGTAGACGGTCACTGGGTGCTACTTTGCCGTATGCCGAGGGTAATAGGGTCAGACCCAAAAGCCCCAAGCCACTTTGTTTTAAAAATTGTCTGCGATGGTTGTTGTTCGATTTCATGAAAGATGGGAGTAAAGGGGTTGATATTTTTTGTTTTTCGAATACATACTAATGAGTAAATCAACGCATATTCAGGAGCTGCTACGAACCTCTAGCTGGCAACATATTGCGAATAGCGGTAATTTTCCAACGATTTCCTTCATAGACCACGATAAAAGTACTCCACATTTTCCGAAGCGTACCGTCG